>Ga0209390_10001529_pt1 | contig 44202 bp, 35 predicted proteins | sample BON01_FD_187212 | JGI IMG/M metagenome (GOLD analysis project Ga0209390, IMG submission 187212) | Freshwater microbial communities from Lake Bonney liftoff mats and glacier meltwater in Antarctica - BON-01 (SPAdes) (version 2) | ecosystem: Environmental > Aquatic > Freshwater > Ice > Glacier...
TACACTGCTGGTGAATCCTCGGGAGCAGGCGATTGTGGAACTGATGGGCCTGTTACGTCAAAGCGGCCAGTCATATCACAAGATCGCCGCCATTCTTCTCCGCAAGTCCGTCCCAACGAAAGAGCCCGGTTCCAAATGGGCGGCTGCAACGGTCCGTAACATCCTGCTGCGGACGACGGCAAGCTAACCTTCCGAACGCCGAATGATCCGGGAAGAGTTTGCGCCGATATCGGCGCAAACTGCGAAAACCTGAAAACACCGGGGTTTCATATCCAAGCCGATTGATGGTCCAGCTTGTGAGCTGGCAAGAAATGGCTGATATCGTTCTGGTTTGGCCCCCCCGTCCGACAGCCTTACGTGCAATTCCCGTGTTTACGATGGCCCAAAGTGGGATTGTTTTACTTACTGTTGTACGATACCGCGTTGAATTCTTTTTAGACGCGAAGCGGTGGGAATTGCTGAGCAGCCAAAGTGAATGAAACGCGGGGAAGGCATAATGCCGTGCAGCGAAGTGTAGACCATGGCTTAGAATGCAACTGAGGTTCGTTGTGGATAAAGGCCGAGCGTCGTGGGAAAGAAGAGCCGACTGGACTATGCGACGGAACGACTGATCATCGAGCAGGTTGCTGAAGCATTTCGGCTAGCTCGGACGGCGAATGCTATGAGCATTGCCGTTGAGCATTACCGGCAGTTCTTTGAATCCAAAAACCTGCATCGTTTTATTGATGTCATCAAAGCCGTGAAAAGTCTTTCAGGCCGTGCGGCACAACGTCTGGCTCATCAGATGGAGGAAATCACGGATGGGATGCCCAGCAACTGGGACCAGCGATGGGGCTCCGCGTTCGAATCCTATCAGCGACTGTGCGACGAATTGGGCATCTTACGCGATCAGAATGGCTATCCAATTGCCAAAGATGAGGGCAATCAGGACGCAGTACTTGTACCGCCTGCGAACTTACAGGACTACGACTTCGATCGTGCCTGCTCATTCAACTTCGTTCCGTTTGATATCGACGCAGGTGCCTTGTACGGCAGAAAGATGAAGGCGACTTGCGAGTATTGCCTGCAAACGATCAACGTTGCCACTTTTCAGCCGGAAACGCGAATGCGGCTTTGGCGGTCGTGTATCCAGCGATCCCGAGCAGATGTTGTAAAGAAGACGGCAAGCCCAAAGTTGCAAGGCCAAACAAAGAGCCCACCACCCCAAAACATCGATCGTCGCAGGTCACCTGGGGAAGCCGCAGAATTGCTCAAAGGCCATCTCCGGAATTGGCATAGATTTCACGCAGGACCGCCTCCCACTGTGGATAAAACCCAAAAAGTTCGGCCCTATGCAAAGATCGCGGAAGAGCTGCGTATCTCAACGGGCGTCATCTCTGGTTTCTTCCAGAAATGGTTTCAGTCTCGCCAACATTACGATTTGCTCTGTGATTCTGACGACGCTGGAGGCATCGCGATCCGAATCGCCTTTATGAGCGGTGAGGTCACCCCCAACATCCTCAAACAGCAATTATCTCACGAGAGCGAGGCACCAGACGCGGATGAAGAATCCGACGACGGGAACACCTATTGATTCGCCTTCGTTCATTCCGTTAATGCCCACCAATGAATGCAAGTTCGGAATTCCGTTTCCGAAAAACACGTTCTACACCGTACAGGATGCCAAAATCATTGCGTTCATTCAGAAATCGAATGAACACGGAACAAACAGGTATAGGGTTGAGAGTGTTTTCAACCCATTCTTTTTGTTCTAGACCGAAAGGGTCTCGCAATGGTCAGGATGACCAACCGTGTAGTGGGTTTCGGCTGCGATTGCCTTCGTATCGCCCATGAGTCTCAAGCCATCGACATGGCTGTTGGAAAGCGAGGCATGGCATGACAGCTAGCCCCGCAATTCGCATTGTTCGCAATGCCTCCCCTCGATCGGGATGCAAACATCCCTCGGCAGTAAAGCGAAGTCGTCCGCCTGCGGCCACCGAAGCCGTCAACAACACGACCGATCCGCCCTCGCTCACTTTAGGCATGGCTGAACTAGCACGTGAGCTGAAGACCTCAACAAGGACGATTCAGAGAATGAACGCCGATGGCAAATTGCCGTCACCGGTGAGGATCGGAAGCCGATCGCTCCGATGGATTCGCCAAACGCTTGTCGAATGGCTCGCTGCCGGATGTCCTCACCGAGACACGTTTGAGGCAATCAAAAAAGGAGAGCAACCATGACTGGCTCTTCAACAAATCAACCCGGCGGAAACCAGAATGTTCCGCCCACGCCGGAAAAAGAAAACCGAGTCAATGGCGGACACCACGGACTCGGTTCAGTAGCTAACTCTTGCAAGTCACTCAATCAATTCACGGAAGAACGTATTATGAGCAATGCCTTCGATTCTGACAATAACGACCCAACCATTCCAGCAACACACATCACAGAACCGCCTGAATCACGGGGCGAACTGGATTCTGTGTCAAATGCGGGCAGTTGGATACCTTTTCCAGTTGAGCGATTACCTGAACCGATTCGTTCGCTCGTGACCGAAGGGGCAGCTGCGATCGGTTGCGATCCCGTCTACATTGCCTTGGCATGCCTTGTCGTCTGCGCGGCGGCCATCGGAAACACCCGACGGCTTCGCATAAAGGCAACATGGTATGCGTGTCACGTTATCTGGGGAGTATTCGTTGGTGAGTCCGGAACCATGAAGACCCCAGCGTTCCAATTGGCGATCGGACCGATTGAAAGGCTGCAGAAACAGCAACTTGCATCGTTTGAGGCTGATCAGGCTGCATACTCTGCAGATGACGAACGATTCAAGCTTGAACTTAATCAGTGGAAGGCGGGCGAATGCGTCGGCGATCCGCCGAAACGGCCCCAACAACCTACACTTCAAAGATGTATCGTGAAGAACGCCACGGTCGAAAAACTGGTGCCAATACTTAAGGGAAATTGGCGCGGGGTGCTGCTTGCCTTGGATGAACTGTCCGGATGGTTTGGTTCGTTCAATCGTTACGCAGGAAAGGGAGATTTGGGAGCTGACGAAGCGTTCTGGTTGTCTAGTTACAACTGCCAGTTGGCTATTGTGGATCGTAAAACTGGCGTTCCTCAAACTCTCTTTGTTCCGGACGCCGCTGTTTCCGTCGTTGGTGGAATTCAGCCAGGAGTTTTGTCGCGTGCCCTGAATGCAAATAACCGTGAAGCCGGTATGGCTGCCAGGTTGCTAATTGTTTCTCCACCACGGAAACCGAAACAATGGAGTGACAGGGAGGTAGATCGTCGAACACTGGACGCATGGGCGGACACGATTGATCGGCTCATGGCATTGCAGCCGGATACCGACTCCAACGGTGAATCCAAGCCAGCGGTGGTTGAGATCGCCCCGGATGCCTTGCAGTTGTTTGTGGATTTCTACAATCAGCACAACCGCGAACAGGTTAACCTCACCGGCGACATGGCAGCGGCCTGGTCAAAACTTGAAGAGTATGCCGCTCGGATCGCATTGGTACTGCATGTGATTCAACGGACGGAAGATGATCCAATGAATCCGTCTTCAAACCGACTGCAGGCATCGACTATGGCAGATGCAATCGCGATTACACAGTGGTTCAAAGCCGAGGCACGACGTGTCTATGCCATACTGGATTGCGGAGCAATGAATCAGGAGGACAGCAATCTGATAGCCCTTGTTTCGAAGATGGGGGGAGAATGCACTGTCCGTGAGCTAATGCAGAAGCATCGGACGCAATATACCTCTGCCGAATCTGCTGAAGCCGTACTCACAAGACTTGTCACGCATGAAAAAGGCGAATGGAAAGTTCGGCACCCTGAAGGTGGAGGTCGTCCGTCGAACGTTTTTGTGCTGTACAAACAGACTCAAACACACAATTGACGGAACTGCAGTAAACACGAAGTTCTGTGTTTTGTGTTGGCTGAATGTGTCTCCGGTGATACTCATCATCGGAGACCATGCCACGCATTTGTTGCACGTTCATCCTCAAACAGTCTGAACTAATCTCACAATAAGGTTTAAGCGATGGCATCGATAGCGAGAGAAAAAAACGGAACGGTTCGAATTTGGTTCATTGATGCCAAAGGCAATCGAAAGGGTATTCGCATCGGCAGAGTGGCGGACGATTACGCCAGTCGCTTCAAATCGCGTGTGGAAGATCTCGTTGCCGCCTCACATATGAATTCATCTCCTCGTGAAGAGCTGGTTTGCTGGGTAACCGGGCTTTCGAATGTACTGCAGGACCGACTGGCGAGTGTCGGGCTGATTGAGGTCGAACAGGCCGAACCGGAGCCGGACGCGCCCAAGCTGGGGGAGTTCGTCGACAAGTGGATGGTCGGGCGTTCCGATGTGGAGCACACTTCCAAACAGGTTTATGGCCGCTGTCGAAATTGGCTGGTGAAGTTCTTCGGGGAGGATCGAACCATTGACACCATCACCGAAGGGGACGCCGACGAATGGGCCGCGTTCCTGCGGTCGAATCTAGGCGAAAACACCGCCCGCAAAATGGCAAGTATCGCCAAACAGATTTTCAAACATGCCACCCGGAAACGGTTGTTGGAGTCGAATGCGTTTGTGGATTTGTCAGCTGCGTTTCGGGCCAGTGATGAACGTAGCCAATTCGTGACACGTGACGAAATCGACAAAGCGATTGAGGCCGCGCCGGATGCAGAGTGGAAGTTGATTATCGCTCTGGCCCGCTACGGTGGGCTCCGGATACCCAGCGAGTTATTTCCGCTGAAGTGGCAAGATATCAACTTTGACACCGGTCGAATGACGGTCACAAGCCCCAAAACGAAACGCCACGCTAACGGGGGTTCCCGCGTTTGTCCGATCTTCCCGGAGTTGGTGCCGTACTTCGAAAACGCGTTGTTTGAGGCATCCGACGGCAAGGGCCGCGTTGCCGGTTCTTGCCAGGTGATTGAAAAACGTTTGAAATCTGGCAATCTGGCAACTCAGTTCACCCGCATTCTAAAGAAAGCCGGAGTGACACCGTGGCCGAAGTTGATGATCAACCTGCGGTCCAGCCGCCAGACGGAACTTGAAAATAGCTTCCCAACGCACGTTGTTTGCAAGTGGCTGGGCAACAGTCCTCAGATTGCCCACCGTCATTACCTAAAGGTAACAGACTCACACTTCGAACAGGCCTTGAACCTTGGTGCGCAAAGCGGTGCAAATCGAGCCGAAACGGTGCAGGACAAAGCCGGACAGCACGCGACAGAATCGGACACAGAAACGCCCGCGAGAGGCGGAAAACACGGGGAAAGCAGCGTTCCGCCAACAAAAAACGGGGTTCCCGAGCAATGCCCCGAACCCCCGTCTAGTGGACATTCCATGACTCGACGCTCCGTCATCATTGCGCACCGCTCTTCAAGCACTGCTTGCTGCTTCAGTACAAACTGACATACCGTGATTACTTTTTCCTGCAATCACGCATAGATGTCTCGCACGACGTGGCCTTCGACGTCGGTCAGGCGGAAGTCACGACCGGCGTGGCGGAAGGTGAGGCGTTCGTGGTCCATGCCGAGAAGATCGAGCAGCGTGGCGTGGAGGTCGTGGATGTGGACTTTATTTTCGGCCGCGTAATAACCGTAGTCGTCTGTGGCACCGTAGCGGAAACCGCCTTTCACGCCGCCACCCGCCAGCCACATGGTAAAGCCTTCCTGATTGTGATCGCGGCCAGCCCCGGGACCTACGGATTCGGCGGTTGGAGTGCGACCGAATTCGCCGCCCCACCAGATCAGAGTGTCCTCAAGCAGACCGCGTGTTTTCAAATCATGCAGCAGTGCGGCAATGGGCTGATCCACTTCCCGGGCATTCTTTTCGTGGCCGTTCTTCAGATCGGAATGCTGATCCCACTGCACCTTGTCATCGCTGTGCGTCACCTGAATAAACCGCACTCCGGCTTCTGCAAAACGTCGCGCCATCATGCACATTCGTCCGAAATTTGCCGTCACGGGATTGTCCATGCCGTACAAACGGTGAGTCGCTTCGGACTCCGTCGAGAGGTCTTCGATCTTCGGAAGTTCGGACTGCATGCGGAAAGCCAGTTCAAAGGACTGCAGACGTGCTTCCAGAGAAGCCTCGGCCCCTGAACGTGCCATATGGTCGCGATTCAGTTTTTCCAGACGAGCCAGCTGCATCTGCTGCAGTTCCCGTGAAAGACGCGGGTTGCGAATGAATTTCACATGTGCCTGATTCGATGGAACACTGGCATTGCCCAAAGCAGTTCCCTGGTAAGTGGCCGGAAGGAAGGCGGAGCTCCAGTTATTGATTCCGCCGAAGGCCAGAGTCGGACAAATGGTAACAAAGGCCGGCAGATTGGAATTCTCGGTGCCCAACCCATAACTGACCCAGGAACCCATGCTGGGCCGAATAAAGTTGTCGCTGCCCGTATGCAGCTTCATAACCGCACCGCCGTGAGCCGGATTGGTTCCATGAATAGAATGCAGCATGCACAGATCGTCCACGTGAGCCGCCAGTTTTGGAAACAGCTCACTGACCCATAATCCGCTTTCACCGTGCTGTCGGAATCGCCATGGCGACTTCAGCAGGTTGCTGGTCGCATTGAACTGAACTTCCGGTTTGGCGAAAGGAAGCGGCTTTCCATCGTCGCGTGTCAGCAGGGGCTTGTGGTCGAAGGTGTCGACTTGCGACGGACCACCGCTCATGAAGAGAAAGATGATTCTCTTTGCGCGAGCCGCATGATGGGGCAGGGACAGAGTTGGAGCATTCGCAAGACTCTGCCCCGCATCGCTGAACTGGGCCAGCACGGATGCGGCTGCCAGGGAGCCAAATCCTGCCGCCACTCGTTTCAAAAGTGAACGACGCGAAGTGAATTGAAAATCAGCCGACTGAAATTCCATGGAAGCCATGTGTTCTAAGCCTCAGTTGGTGACTGCGGAATTGAAGCGGGTTGCGGGGGAGGGAAACTCAGGGGTGGGATGTGAAAGTCGCCGGGCGGCGAGCGCCCAAGGTACTCGATTTGCGAAGGTAGACGTCACTCTCTGAGTGACTGAGGCCGCTAAACGCGGCCCCGGGCATTCATCACTCGGAGAGTGATGGCTACTATAATCGCAAATCGACTGCCATCGGGCGAGGCCCAGTCGGACTTTTGTCAGGGAGGATCATATCCGCCAGCATTCCACGGATGGCAGCGACAAATGCGCCCTGTGCCCTTAAAAATTGCTTTTAGCAGCCCCGATTTTTTGACGGACAAAATGAAATACTGACTGCAGGATGGATAAAAACGGCATGTCGGCCCCAACAGAGGGCTGATCAGATACTGATAAATCCGCACAAGTTGAATGGCGATGCGGCCTGGCAGGTTCGTGAGACGTCGGAGTGCGGACGGCGCGGGGCAAGGTTCTGAATCCGCCGCGAGCAGCGGCGCTGGATTATCTTCGCTGCAGTTGCAAGCGGCTTCGCCAGACCTGGTATGCTGCGATGTGGACGACTTCATTTTCCGTCACCCTCCGTCTGCAGCTGAGAATCGCGCGGTGGATCGGGGTGAACGTTTAGCTGCGTCTGGGGCGGGCGGAACAGTTTTCGAGCCAGTCGGTTGGCGATCGACTTTAATGATGCCTGAAAGTCGGCCAGCGTGGAATCGTCTCGCTGGCGAGGAATCAGGATCAGATCCATTCCGATGGGAATATCATGTTGCAGGAGGCGAAACGCTTCCCGCAGTCGACGGCGTTTCACATTTCGTCGTACGGCCGAACCATGTTTTTTTGAAACGCTCAAGCCTGCTCGCGATACGTCCAATTTATTTCGAAAGGCAAAGACCAGCAGATGCCCGTCGCCGGCTCGCTCACCAGACCCGTAGACCCGTTCGAAATCCTGAGGCCGCCGCAGGTGCATTTGCGGAGTCAGACGAAATGAAGTGGTCATGGGGAATTCCAGGGGATCAAAATTTGCGATTTGCAATCGGACAACGGCAACAGAAATGATACCCGACAGTGCCCTTTCAAAGCCACTGTCTTTGCTCGACGTCAGGATGTCGGGAACGGCATATCTCGCAAAACAGTCGCTCATCGAACAACGACCAATTCAAGAACCCAGATCTCCTTTGCCTTTCGAGACCGATTTGGCTGCATTGAGTACTACGAAGCGTCGGCTGGCCAGAACCTCCCAAAAACGAATGTACTGTCTCGCACTCAATCGTACGTTCAATGGACGGATGGGCGAGGTGCCTGGCCGGGACCCGAAAGATACGGACGCCATCTGTTTGATCATTTATCGAGCGTGGCCAGGGTGCAGCCAGACGCGAGGCCTTTGGTGCTGCTGAACCTGCAACCGATGGCCGACCGGATGCGGCTCGAGGCCACCGTGAACGACATGGTCAACGTACTCGAACTGAAAGATGGAGAAATGCAATGGGAATACAGACTCAACCTGTTTCGACCCGCTGACGACAAGAAACCTTGATCTTTCAGATGTCGTGCCGTGCCCATACACAAAGAACTCATGAAAATCCGCTTAATGACAAGCTGCAGATGCTGGCAAAGTGGAAGGAACACGAGCGCCTGCGGCTGACGGTTAAACAAACTTATCCAAGGTTACTGGTGGGCCGCTAAATAAACGTTCATCAGAAGGATCATTCAGATCTCAGCGATCAACTGGCTGACGTAGCGTGAGAGATAACGGTTACTCAAGGCCAGCTCGATTTTCTTCCTGATCGAGCTTTGGCTTTGACGAAAATTAATCGCTGCCCACCATTCCAGGGTCAACAGGCATTCATAAATCCGGACCGGCTTATAGGAATCCTCGCTTCCCAGGAAATAGCCTCCAAGAAATGCGGATTCCCAGCCGGCAAGCTGCGCTGCGGAAAACACCGTGCCCTGACTACGGACCTGGGGGCCGGGGGCCTTCAGCGACATCAGAAAGTAGGCCAGATCTTCGTACAAAGGGGCTTTCCAGCGGCGACGCGTGTCGAATACCGTCACGCGACTGTCGTTTGCCACCAGAATATTGCGAGGGGCGAAGTCTCCATGGACAACGGCACACGGCAATTGTTCAGGCAGATGTTTCCTGGCGGCGGTCAACAGCTGGTGACACAGCCTTTCAAAGTAGGAATGCTGGCCCAGCTGCTGAATCAGACCGTCAATGAAACTTCGTGCTGCATCCATGAAGCAGTCGCGATGCTCATGTCGCGACGCTGTGTAGCTGAGATCGGGCAGGGTATGAAACTCACGCAACCATGCTCCGGTGTTTGCGAAAGCATCACGCAGCGAGCTTGAGTTGAAACTTCTGTGAAACCGTGTTGCTCGCTTCAGCATGGACTTCAGATCGCGGTCCGGAGATTTCTCCATGACAACCACATAGGGCCGTTCCATGAGTTCCAGCATCGTGATCACACCGAAGCGTGCGTCATGGAGAGCGCGGAAGTGATGTTCAACGGATTCCAGAGCTCGAAATTCCAGCAATCCACTCGTAAAAGGAGTGTTCTCCGCAAAAAGACGAGGCCGGGAGGTGGACTCAAAGTCATTCGTATCCGGGTGCTTCAGGCTGAACGGAACCTTGTAAATCACGCGGCGAGAGTGAACGCCGTCGGAAACTTCCAGCTCCAGTAACTGCGAATGGTGTCGTCGGAAGTGGTGCACGATCCGGACCGTCGACGCAGATGAATCCAGCTCCGGAAAAAAGCGACCGGAGTTATACGCGAGATGCGTTGTGAACCGCTCTTCAGAAACGTCCAGGCCGGCAAGTTCAGGTTCAGTCATTGTCAGTAGCATATGTCAGATCCCCTTAACCTTCATTAACGGGCGGATGAGTTTATACTTCAGAAGTTCGGGGAACATGTGGCCCACGTCCAGTGCTGGCAGACCGACAATCAGGACTGTCGCTGTCCCAAAGATCGTGACCAGAAATCGTGCGAGGAGCGTGTTTTCAACAAGGCTCGGCAAAAGTACTGCAATGATCGTGACCTGAACCATGATGAAGAAGAGTCGCAGGCAATTCCAATCCACTTCCTTCAGCAGTTTCAGGTGGCAAATTGTGAGCTGATTGCCGATCGGCCTTATCAGCAGACCGATGACAGTCGTGACGGCACCGCCAACGATTCCCCAACTGGGGACCAGCCACAGATTGAGGCCGACTGTTGCAATGACGGTGATACCATCCGTCAGAAGAATTCGCCCCACGTGTCCGTGAGCTTTGAGAATTTCATTATTAAGTCCGCCAATGGCACTCAAATAGAACCCAGCGGAGAGCATCGCCAGAATGCTGGACGAATCCGCATACTGCCTTCCGAACAGTGTGACGGTGATAAATTCCGACAGGCAAACGCAACTCAGAAACAGTGGGAAAGTGCCCACAGCGATCCAGGCCGAGGTCCGCCAGTAGACGCGGTCAATGGAAGCGGAATCACCACGTGCATACATGCGCGAAATCGCAGGGCCAAAGAGCAGCCGAAAGCTGTCGGCGACAAAGGTATTTAGTCGAGCAACCGGCAGCACGGCTCGAAATGCCGCGACGCCAATCGCTCCATGAGTGAATTCCAGGACCAGCGTTACCAATGAGCTGCGCACGATGACCAGGAGATCGGAAGACATTAGAGGGACACTGAATCCGAAGATCTGGCGAGCTGGCACGTCAATTCGCCCCCGTTGGAAGTACTGCAGCAGATCCGCATTTTTCAGAACCTTCCAAAGCACGAAGAGGGAATATAGAGTGCCCACTGAGCCGCAGATCACGAACGATATTGCCAGGACCTGGACGTCAGAATGAGCGAAGAACAGGGGCACGACAGCCAGCATTTTTAAGAGCGGAGCGATCAGATGGCGTCTGACAAATAACTCCCGTGGTTTGGCAAAGGTGGCAAACAGTTCGTCCAGGATGGAATCGATGGCATGAAGCGGGACCATCACAATCAGGATCAGCAGGAGTGACATCGAAAGCGGATCGCTGACGAGGTGGGTGCTGATAAATCCCTGAGCCCCAAGGACCAGAATGACTATGCCAGCGCTGAGTGCTGTGACGCAGCACAGTGTTAATGCCACTGTCCCCGCCATTTTCTCAAATTCACGCTTTTCATGAAACATTGGCGCGAAGCGGTTCAAAGTACGCCCCAGACCGAAAACAGCGACGCTCGCCCCCATCGAAGCGATCGACAAGCCATACGCGAGAGCTCCGTAATCAGACTTCACCAGACAACGAACGGTGATTACCTGAACGACAAAGTTCAGAAGGATTGAGATCACACGCCCCAAAGTTAATAGTGACGATCCCCGGACCAGCTTCTTTGTCTGGCACGAGGATTTCGCAGGGGGGGCGCAGATCTTCTCATCTTTTTGTTCAAATGCCGTCAAGTGAGGGCTTCCTTCGCTTCAGATATTGTCCGTTTGCTCGCAGTGCGAGCCACACACGTAGCCGCATCTGTCATGGCGAGCATCAGCCAGAAGTAGCGCACGTACGACATGTGAAGAAAGATGCCCACGACAAGGTACCCCGTTATGGCCAGCAGGAAAGCGGATACGGTTTGTGCAAGTTCGCGATCAAGACTGCTGATCTGAAATCTTGCCCGCAGGGCGGATAAAATTGTGCCCGCAAGCATCCTGAGAAACAGCAGAATGCCCGGGAGACCCGTCTCTGCGGGAATTTCAAGGAACATACAATGTGTTTCGCGTGGCCCTTCAAGAGCTCGCAAGCCCCCAACCTGTCCATACTCCCGTGTGTATTCGCCGGACAGATCCGGCCCAACGCCGAAGACCGGATGATCGATTGCCATGCGGCCAGCGGCCAGCATTTCCGTAGCTCGTCCTCGAATGGCTCCATCTGGCTCCTCGGCTGTTGAGGACGCACCAAAGATGCCGAACGCCGTGGGCACTGTCATCAGTCGTGTACGATACTGTGGCACCGCCAGAAGTATCAGCAGGCCGCCAATGCCGAGCATGGAAACCTGTCTGGGTGAGACAAACTTGAGCGTCATCCCAACAATCAGCATTAACACAAAACCAATCGCACCACTTCTTGAAAATGTCAGCGCGCATCCCATTGCGATCGCGACCCCAGCCAGCAGAGCGACAGAACGAAGCTCGACACGACGTTCGATCCAGAAACGAGACAAAGCCAATGGGATCAGCATCAGCATTACCTGTGCATACCGGTTCTGTTCGCCGACTGGGCCGGCCAGACGTCGCTGCCGCGCAGTACCATGCCCGTCCTCAACCTCAAAACCTTCCCCCTGAGAAAGCTGAGCGAAGCCGCCAAAATCTGAATCAAACGATCGAGTGGCCTGCTGATATACGGAAAGACTTCCCATCATTGTGCCAGCTGCGATCAGGGCCCATACGCCCGTTCGCAAATTTCCTGTTGATCGTACTACGTTTGTGATCAGCACATAAAGCATCAACCCTTCAAAGACCGTGCTCAGGACCCCATCAAGGGCTTTGCCGGGTACTTGGGAGAACAGCGCCGACACCAGTTGCCAGCTGACAAAGGCGACGATCCAGGGCAAGGCGGGCGCGATCACCACAACTTGACGACGCAGGAAGATGTTGTAGAACAATGGAATCACGAGCGGCGCTGGAACAAGCATCGCGGCAATAGATGGCACGCCGTGAAAGCGAACGGCCACAACAACCGCATTCGAATAGATCAGGAACAGAACCACCGGGATGGCGGAATCCGGTTTCCCAAGCACAAAGACGGCCCCCGGGACCGCGCCGACGGCCGCCAGAGCCACAAGCGGCTGACCTTCCATGATCGCCCCCACTGCGATTAACCCGGCGCACAGCAGAAGCAGCACGGCCACCACCCGGCGACCGTCCATTCGGACAGCAGGATTGTTCAGGGTCTTAAGCATCTGTCAGTTTTCGGTGGCGACGATCAGGGACTTAGCTTCAACCTCTGCTCGCTGTGGTTCCCACAGGATGACTCGTTTTCCGAACAGCGTTTTAAAGGTGGCAAGAAGGCATGCAACGTTGACCATGCAGAAGAAGAAGGGCAGGGCGAGTGGCTTCCTGCGGCCGAGCCTTGTCCCACTCAGCAGCCAGCCGAACAGCGCAGCAAGGTAGAAGGATAACTGACCGGCAGCCATCAGCACGTAGAATGGTGAAGCAGGGGTCAGCAGGATGCTGGTCACCAACATAACAATTAATGGAAACACCATCTGGCGACGAAGTACTTTGTGAGAAAACAGCTGAACCGAATAGAAGCCATAATGCAGTGGATTCAATAAACTTCGCATCTGCAGAATGCCACGAAGGCCGCGGGTAATGATGCGGACCTTGCGACCGAACTCTATACCGCTGCTGGCAGCGACTGGTTCATAGGAAGCAGCGTCGCCTGCAAAGACCAGGCGATAGCCTTTGGCAATGACGGCCGTTGATGTCGCGAAGTCGTCTGTCACACCTTCCGGCACGGTCGTGAAGAGCGAACGCCGAATCGCGTAGATCGCTCCGGTTGCTGACGTGACGTTTCCGGACAGACTTTGCCAGTGTTTCATACGACGATCGAAGTTCCAGTAGCTGCGTTCGCCGGCATTCGCGGCTGATCGGCTGTCGCCTTTGGAATACCGTTGATCTCCGGCCACTCCACCAACTGCGGGATCTGCAAATGGTCGAACGAGAGCCTTCAGTGCATCTTTGCCGAACATGCTGTTGGCATCTGAGAAGACCAGAATTTCACCAGTGCAGTGCCGAACGCTCGAATTCAACGCCGCAGCCTTTCCAGCGCGAGGAAGATCCAGCACCGTCAGTCGCGGTTCATCAAACTTCTTCAGAATGTCTACCGTACGATCACAGGAACCGTCCGACGCAACAACAATCTGCACCAGTTCGCCCGGGTAGTCCAGCGACAGCATGTTGCAGACTTTTTCACCAATGTTGTCTTCTTCATTATGAGCGGCAATTAACACACTGACAGTCGGTGCGACGTCACCACTGAGATGCGGGTGACGATACAACAGGCTGCGCAGCCACGACAGCAGTGGGAAACCGATGTACGTGTAAAGGATAATCGCAACGGCAGTCCAGAACAGAATCTCGCTGATATTCACGAGGTCACCTCATCAGGAATCAGGGCATCCAGTGACGCTGCAGGAGCTGAGGGCAGAACCTGCCGATGATGACTGCTCGGTGACTCCACGCTAATTATGTAATCCAGAATTTTGCGGACACTCATCGCCAGGTTGAAATGCTCCTCAACAGTTTTTTGTCCTGCGGTTCCAAGCCGTCTCCTCAGGGCATCGTCGTCACACAGTCGCTGCAGAGCTGCTGCAATTGCGGCGGTGTCTCCGGGTTCAGTCAGCAGACCATTCACTTCGTGTTTTACAAGCTCTGGAATTCCGGACAGCCGGCTGGAAATCACCGGGAGCGCGGATGCCATGGCTTCCATCAGGACCACGGGAATTCCTTCACGACGCCCGTTGGCTGTTGGGACACTCGGCGCGACCAGGATGTCAGCGGCCTGCAACAGCTGAATGATCTCGTGTCGGTCTCGCCGGCCTTCAAACATCACCAGATCGCCTAATCCCGCCTGATTCACCTTGCTTTCCAGCATCTCCTGATCAGGACCATCACCAATCAGATGAAGCTTCAGCCGGACACCGTTTGCGGCCACGATCCTGGCAGCGTCAATTAAATAGGTCTGCCCTTTCACTTCGTGAAGCGTGCCAATACACAGCACATGCAACAGGTCCTGACTCGCTGCCGAAGATCCTTTTTTCACGGGACGGAAGTCCGCCGGGTTGACCCCACAGTGAATGACCTTCACCTTGTCCGAATACTCCGCGCCGGCTTTCTCCAGAATGATCTGGCGGTTGTAATTGGAAATTGCCACCACAATGGCGGCATCACGGACTTTCTCCGCCAACATATTCTGGTCACGGTGCAGGTCGGATCCGTGAGCCACAAAGCTGTATGGGATGCCGCTGAACTGATGGATCATCCATGCTGCGGCCGCCGGATGACTCGCGAAATGCGCGTGAATATGGGTCACTCGCAGCTGTTTCATGCGTCGGGCCATCGTCACACATTTGGGAAAGACGGCCAGGGCGCCAACAAGCAAACGACGACAGCCAAGGTTGGCCCGAATGATTGTCCACAATGTTCCTGACCACAGCACTGGATGCATCAGGAACATGCGGATGTTGTCGCGGATAATTTCCAGCGACAGCGTCGGTAAAAAGTGAGCGCGGTCCACGAAGGCGGCAGCCTCGGGATGCATTTTGGTCGTCTTTTCACGCCGTAGTGGAAACACTTCGACGCACGCTCCGGCTTCTTCGAAGCCCAGCATCTCATACAGGATGAAGGTTTCCGTGATCTTCGGAAAACGCGACATCATGTAAGCAACACGAGGCGCTGCGGTTGCCTGTGACACAGAGCGGGGGGACTGAAGACTCGAGGAGACCACGTTGGCGTACTTTCCGAATGAAGCCATCAGACAGTGGGAGAAAAACCGGCTGACGGAACCTGCCCCGGCCGCTCAGCCCAAAACTGACGAATCTGCGGCTTTGCGATCAGGAGAATGACGCCACACATCAGTCCGAGCAGCCCCGCGATCCCCAGCACGATCAGAGGATTTCCCGCAAAAGATTCTTTACCCGGTGTTGGGGGTTCCAGAACGGACACCGCGATCCCCGCTCGACCGCCGGCCATGGCCTGATCAGCCATCTGCCAATGCTGGAGCTGAGCATTGACAGTTTCGTACGCCTGCTGAGCTCGTTGGATTTCAGCCAGCTTTTGCTGCTCTTTCAGGCGAGTGACTTCGTTGAGTTGGCTGCTGCGGAGATGCGTATCGTAGCGCGTTTGAAGTTCCTGTTCCTGCAACCGTGTCGTTTCCAGTGTCTGCCGCAGAATACCTGGAGCCGTTCGGACAAGTTGCTGAAGTTCGGCATCAGCTGACCGGACGCCTGCCTTTGCGGCCTGCAGGTCGGGGTGATTGGGGCCAAGCGTCTGGCTTAATGCATCGACACGCGACTGTGCCAGCCGCAGCCGGTCTTCCGCCCCCGCTGGACTGGGCATCCCGCCGGCGCTGCCCATCGCTGCAAGCTCATTCAGGATCAGACGAACACCCGCTGAGTCCTGAGACATGTCCAGTTCCACGTCACGAACTGCTTCGGTCGTCATTGTGACAATACTGCGCCCCTGGGAACTCATGCGAAGGGCTGCGTGCTCAAGGGTGATCAGACGGCTGCGAGTCGTAGCGAGTGCTTCTTCGAGTCCCGCGATTATGCGCGACATGGCGGCCGCGTCCGCACCGGGCGAAAGCCTCTGTGACTGCTTTAGCTGTTCAAATTCGGACTGCAGATTGCTGAGCGTGTTTCGCAGATCTGTGTCACGCTGCTTCAATGCCAGCATCAGTTCATAATGCTGTTGCTTTTCCGTGCGAGCCAGATACTCCGTGTAGCTAAGAATCAGCGCATTCAGAATCTCGGCTGCTTCATAAGCATTTCGATCTGTGTAGCGAAGCACCAGAATGCTGGTCCCTGCAAGCGGATCGACCTTGAGGTTTCGTGCGATGCCTGAAATTCGTCCAGGGAGCATCTCTGCGCTGAGACTGTCGCTGATTCGCTGGACAGCGTCTTCGATCACTGCTGGGCTCTGAAAAATCTCCGATTGAGTCGGCAGGAACTCCTTATCACGCGAAGCGGTACCGGTTCGGCCGTCCAGCGCGACTTCCCGGGGTTGAACGATGATTTTCGCACTCACCTGCTGATGAGGCGTAATGCTCATCAGCAGCGCCGCGCCGGCTGCCATCGCTATGCCAGTCGTGATAAGGACTGTTTTCCAGCCTCGCAGCAAATCACTGAGGTCAACGGACGGCTCACGTGTGGTGTGGTGGTTCATCATCCTGGAGTTCCATAAGAGCAAATAACAGCGACCTTCGGTTGTTCACAGCGGCTGCCTGCGGCTTTATTTCCACACACAATCAACTGGCAGCGGTTAGCAAAGCTACGTCCTGCATTGATGCACGCAGTCGCGGCACTGTTGATTCGACCATTGAGAACGAAGTGTTCCGGCTGCAAACCCACAAGACTCCTACAACCGCTCCCATGAACAGCGACGACATGTTGTCGAAATGCCACAGATCGAAAAAGCCATACAGTCTGTCGCAGTTGCGGGGGTTCCGGTCCCACGAATAACGGCTAAATGTCAGCGTCTCCCGTTTTTTTGAACTAGGCTATCAATCTCCATATCTCCGCGCCCAGGAAAACCTTGCTGCCCGATCTTGCTATGCCAGTGGTACCAAAATGATTGCCCTCGTCCCAACTACTAAACACACTGCTGATTTTGACCTCTTCGGGTTCGTGGCCATACGCGTCATGGCGGATCGCGCTGAAGATTGTGCGATGGTAGCCGGGATGCTGGGTCCGATCCAAAAACCACTGACGCGGGCTCCCGATATCACAGTCCGATTTGTTGACAGGATGGAAACGAGCGGGCCACTGACCCTGATTGGGGGACACGACTGCGGATTCTCCTCCGACCAGTTTTTTGTGACTCGCGGAAAGAACAAATCGGTTATTCGAGTCCAGGTACCGTTCGAAGAGATTGGCGGTCAGTGCGAAATTGTCTGCGAATCCGGGTTGAAGAATCTGCCACTGCTGATCGAGATTATTAATCTCACAGCGCTGCAGAGCGACGCTTTGCCGCTGCACGCATCCGCCTTCGAATACAACGGTCATGGCATCTTGTGCGCCGGCTGGGCTCAGGGAGGCAAGACAGAGACGCTGCTGGGCTTCATGGCCAACGGAGCTCGCTATATCGGAGATGAATGGGTTTACCTTCAGAAGGACGTCATGCAGGGTATCCCTGAACCGATGCACATCTGGGACTGGCATGTGGATGAACTGCCTCGTTTCCGCCGAAAACTGGATTGGCAGGATCGCTTCAGAATGCGAAGCCTGCGTATCGCGGCCGGCGCGATGGACGCGGCCATTTCGACAAAACCAATGAACCGTCTGCTGCCCGGAAAGACAACGCGTCGACTGATCTCGCTTCTGAATCGTCAGCGATACATCGAGGTTCTGCCGGACAGAATTTTTGAAACGGCCATCAGCGACCCCAGTGGCCAGCTTGATCATTTGCTGTTTGTGCTGTCGCACGATTCGCCCGAGTATCGCGTGGAGCAAGCTGACACAAACGAGGTGCTCAACGCGCTGGCACCGGCCCTGGAACAGGAACGCAGCCATCTGCTGGAACGTTACCGAATGTTCCGCTTCGCATTTCCAGGCAGGAAAAACTGCGTCCTTGAGGACGCTGCCAACCGGGAACGCGAGCTCCTGAAGGCGAGACTGGGCCATCTGCCAGCCCACATTGTTTACCATCCGTATCCGATGTCGCCAACTCGTCTGTTTGAAACTATCGCTCCTCTGTTTCCGAAAAGCTGACCAGCATGTTTCGAGTCACTGTGATCGGCCCCGATGGATGTGGGAAGTCTGCGGTTGTGAAGCAACTGGCGGAGCGCATGCGAGTTCCCGTGCGCCGGATCTATATGGGCGTGAACCTGGAATCCAGCAACATCATGCTGCCGACGTCACGCGTTCAACTGGCCATTCGGCGCTGGCGCGGCGTACCGCCGGACGCTCATGGCCCGCGAGATCCTGATGGTCGACATCAAGCACAGGCAGGTCCGCTGAAGCAAATCCTGCGGTTTCTTAAAGCCGGATTGCGAGTCAGTCATCTGATCGCCGAAGAGTATTTTCGTCTGCTGGTGATTCACTGGTGGCTGTTTCGCGGTTATGTCGTTCTGCAGGACCGGGATTTTTTTGTCGACTACTATGAATACGATGTGGCTGAAAACCGTCATCAAACATTCTGGCAGAGGATCCATGGGTTCTTTCTGCAGTACCTGTACAGCAAACCAGACCTGACGATACTTCTGGACGCCTCCGCCGAAACGATGCTGGCGCGAAAACAGGAAGGCACTCCGGAATCGCTGCAGCGGCGACGAGAGTACTACCGTTCATTTCTTGCTCAAATGCCCGCCAGTGAAATCGTCAATGCAGAAGCCAGCCTGTCGGATGTAACCACACTGTGCCTCGATTCCATTATGCGATATCGGCAGCAAAGTATTGCGAATGCAGACAATCAGGCTCCGGTGCGAGTTAACGGCCCGGCGGCGATTATTATTGGCATCGACTGTGTGACCGGGCTGCAGACGTCACGGCTTCTGAGTTCCTATGGAATTCGCGTCATCGGGATTGCTTCAGCAACCGACCACTTCTGCTGTAAAACAAACACGGTTGAATATCTTGTTCAGTCTGCGACGCATGGGCGGGAACTGCTTTCGACACTTCGAGAATTACGAGCGGACTTTACCCAGGATCCCGTTCTAATCCCCTGTAACGACCTGAGCGTATTGACGATTTCCAAACAACGGGGTGAATTGCAGGACTACCGGTTCGTGTTGCCGGAGCATCAACTGCTGGAGACACTGATTAATAAGGTCGACTTCGCCCGTTTCGCCGAGCAACATTCCTTTAACGTGCCAAAAACACGTGTCCTGGCAATTCAGTCTGATGCTCAGCAGGCTGCTGACGATCTGATATTTCCTGTTTTCCTGAAGCCCGCGGTTAAGACGCCAAAATGGGAAGCGAATACTTCGCTGAAAGCCGTGCGGACTGAGCACCCCTACGAACTGTTGTCTGCATGGCAGAAGTATTCGCAGTTCACCGACACATTGATTGCTCAGGAGTACATTCCGGGAAGTGTGGAAGACTGCTTCACAGTCAATGTCTACTTCGACCGGCATGGCACAGGGCGTTGTCGTTATACCTCTCAGAAGACCCGCCAGTGGCCCCCGGATTTCGGCACTGCCTGCCTTGCTCAAGAATCCGACGATATTCCTGTCGCCGAAGAAGCCGTCGCCTTCTTTCAACGACTCGATTTTTGCGGGCTCGGCTACCTTGAGTTCAAGCGGGACAAGCGTACCGGCCGGCTCCTGATTATTGAACCGAATATCGGTCGACCCACGGGGCGGTCAGCGATGGCAGAAGCCTGCGGTGTTCCACTCCTGCTGACCATGTATTGTGACGCAGCTCAGTTACCTCTTCCTGATGTATCCAGCAAAGCTGCTCCCTCGCAGCCTCTGAAATGGGTCCATCTTCGAAGAGACCTGCAGGCCGGACTGCGAGCCTGGCGGCGTGAGGAAATCACTTTGCTCAACTGGCTTCGTTCCGTGCAGGGGCGAAAAATCTTCGCGGTTGCCAGTCGCCGCGACCCGCGTCCTTTTTTTGCTGAGTGTCAACGTTATCTGCGGGAACTGGTTCTGCGCCAAAAATCGAAGCCTCGTCTGAACGCCGAGACAGAGCGGCCATTGGTCCACCTCGCACCACCGGAGCAGTCTGGAACATCGCAGTCGATTCTGATCGCGGACCGTTTGTAGCCATTATCTGTTTTCGCCTGTTGCTCCGGAATGTAGTTAAAACGCACAACCGATTATTCAGCAGATCGTCCAGAACATCCTCAGCGGGATCGTGCGGCTGCAATATTCACTGGGAGACAATGGCTTGTTAACTGGAAAAGTATTTCGTTCACAAATCCCTGAAAACCATTTTCAAAAGTCGTCCCAGGAGGGTTCACAGCAGGCCATGGCAGTCTTTTCACCCAGATCAAGAATCGTTCCACAGCGATCATTGCTGGTGACGAGAAACGCTGACGCCATCGGGCTCGGACCGGGGCGATTGTATTTCGTTACCAAGCGGATCATTGACCTCATCATCTGCCTTTTGTTGCTGCCAGTTGTAGTGCCGGTCATTGCTCTCTGTGCCGCAGCTTTGTGGATCGAAAATCCCGGACCTGTTTTCTTCATGCAGAACAGAACAGGCCGTGGAGGCCGTCGCTTTCGAATGTTCAAGCTCCGTACTATGGTAAAAAATGCTGAGGAGCCGAAGGAACAGCTGCGGGATCTGAACGAACTGTCCTGGCCAGACTTCAAAATCAGCAACGACCCCCGCGTGACTCGTGTTGGCCGAATCCTGAGAAAGACCAGCCTTGATGAGTTGCCACAGATTCTGAACGTCATCAACGGTGACATGAGCCTTGTAGGTCCGAGGCCGACCTCGTTCAGCGCGAACACATACAGTCTGTGGCATACGGAACGGCTTGAAGTCCAGCCGGGCATCACGGGCCTCTGGCAGGTCAGTGGTCGCAGCGATATTGATTTCGATGACCGTCTGCGTCTTGACATTGAATATATCCGTGACCGCAGTCTGTGGTTGGATCTCAAACTGTTGTGCCGCACCATCGCTGCGGTCGTTAAACCACGGGGGGCGTACTAGCAACGTCAATCAGGAAACACCTGAGCGACACGGCTCTTAATTCAGAACCTCACATTTCTCACCGTAACCAACACCTGCCATCAAGTAATACCATGAAAACGCATCGAATCTGGACAATCGCGACCCTGATCTGGTTTTTTGCACTCTTTAATGTGGAGCGACTTCTCCCGCAGATTGACATCGCTTCATTTGTCTATGGTCTTGCCGCTGTGGTTGGTGTTTCGATGCTGGCGTCACCATTGCTCCGGCGCCATAACTTCGGCATTGTTGCCGCCGGCTTCAGTGCTGTCTGGCTCATCGGAAAATGTATCCTCGGATACCGCCTGGATCTGGAGGCCCTCCCAATCGCTTTGCTGGAAGTATCGTCTCTGATTGTGTCACAGTATTTGTGTCTGGAATTCGCTCGACATACAGATGAGTTTGAACTGACGTCCAGACAAATGCTGGACGTACTGAAAGCGACATCCGTACCAACGGTTCAGGAATGCGAACCGGCCTTTCTGGAAGAAATTCGCCGCGCTCGGCGGCACGAACGTCCATTGACTTTCGTCGCACTCACACCTGGAACTGTCACATCGGATGCTCTTGCCGCACTGGCACAGACAGTCACAGAATCACTCAGCAAAGAGCTTATCTTAGGAGGAATCAGTCGCGTCCTTCAGAAGGAGACGAAGTCGCATGATCTGGCCGTCCGTGTGGGTGACCAGATTCTGATGCTGCTCCCGGAGACCGATGTTGCCCAGGCCAGCGCGATGTGCAAACGTCTTCAGATAACTGTGGCCGAGAGACTTCAGATTCCTGTAAACACGGAAGCATTTGCTTTCGGCGCAGACGAACTGACACTGACAGGAATCCTGGACCGACTAGGGAGGCAAAAGTCGGATCTTCAAACTCCCGCTCCGGAGATCTTTGAACTTCGATTGAAAGAAACCACGACTCCCGAGGTCTCTCGTTTAAGCGCTTCCTGAAGATTCAAACAACTCGGACAGGGCCTGATGATCGCTTCAACTCTAAAGAATATGGCAGTGCAGTTCTCGGAATCCCGAATGTTCGGGATCGCCGTCAATCGAGCTGAGCATTGCAACCGCACTCGCCCGCTGCTGAGAGTGCTGGCCTATCATCGCATTGATAAAATCGACGCTGACGACCCCTACTATCCGGGTCTAATCAGTGCCACTCCGGCACAGTTTGCAGCTCAGATGCAATGCGTCGCTGAACGGTATCATGTCTGTTCAATGCAGGACGTTGTGGCAGCATCGCAGGGCGGGCATTCGCTGCCTGCGGATTCTGTGCTGCTGACCTTTGACGATGCAACAAGAGATTTTGCGACGCACGCATGGCCCGTTCTGAAAGCACTTGACCTGCCTGCTGCGGTGTTTGTGCCCACCGCTTTTCCTGATAATCATAGTCTCCACTTCTGGTGGGACAGGCTTCATCGAGCGGTGATGCGGGCGCCCGAGGGAAGTCGAATTCTTTCCCCTGGAAAACGCAGGATTGAGCTGAATTCTCAGGCACAAAGGAAGCATGCTTTCCGGGTGTTAAAAGAGTTCCTGAAGTCAGTCCCACATAGTGAGTTTCTGCAGGTGATGGCGGACATCACTGAGACCACCGGAGTGCCTGACCCGGATCATAACAATGTCCTGGGATGGGACGAGCTTCGAACGCTTCATCAGCAAGGCGCGACACTGGCTCCACACACTCATAGTCATCCCATGCTCAATCGCATAAAGCCGGATGAGATCAGGTACGAAGTGAGAACGTCCTGCGAAGTGCTGGAGAAAGAGGTCCGCGAGATCTCGCGCACACTGGCATATCCTGCCGGAGGCGTTTCTGAAGATGCAGTGGCGCTCATGGCAACTGAGGGAATCGAGCTGGCGTTCAGCACCCAGCGAGGATTGAATCTTCAGCCTTTTTCTGATCGTTTCCGGCTGCAGCGAATCAATGTCGGGGCACGAACGACGCTGGGTCTCCTCAGAATGCAGCTGGCAAACTGGGGGCGATAATACGATTCTGCTAATAATGTGAGTAATTCTGGCCGATCTGCAAAGAAGACAATCTCTTTTATCGCAGATAGAGTCAGACTTATCATGGACCGTTTCCCGGCAAAACAGAATCTCCGGGCCATTAATTCCCACCAGCATCGGCTTTCTCCGATGTGCTCGCTGCTGCTGCTGATTCTCTCAACAGGCTGCTATGCACCGCTGCACTCTCCAGGCGTTGAAGCACGAACATTGCCGGATGAGTATCGCTGGCCCATGCGAACATCTGAGACTCCTCTGAATTACTCCCGTTTGGTCGGACAGGCCAACGATGTTTACCTTCTGGGCCCTGGTGACATTATCAAAATCACGGCACCTGACTTGATTGCTCAGGGGCATGCGGAACCGTTCGAGGTGCAGGTTCTGGACCACGGCGAAGTCTATCTTCCGCGACTGGGGCCTGTCGCCGTTGGTGGCTTATCAATTGCACAGGCCCAGCACCAGGTCAATCAGGCTCTGGCAAACAACCTGCTGATAAATCCATGCACCGTGATCACGCTGAAGGAAAAGGGAACCGTTAACGTCTTAGTGTTGGGTGCGGTGAAACAGCAGGGCATGCACGCTCTGCCGCGCGACGCAAATGATGTCGCCCACGCTCTCGCCGCAGCGCAGGGGTTTTCAGAAGATGCAGGCGAAGTCATTGAAATTCATCGGCACGGAAAGAATCTTCAACTCCCGATGCTGGACGGTGCGAACAGGTCAAATTTGCCGCTCCAGTATCCGGTCAACTCTGCCCCGATCTCTTCCACTGGAAGCAAGCCATGGGAGCTTCAGCATTCTTCGGGTCAACCGTTTTCCTCGGTGCCTGCGAACCTTCAGCCGGCACATTCTCTACCGCCGTCAACGACTGTGCCCGCTCCACAGCCCGCAGGCCGGAGAATGCCGCCTCACGGCTTGCCGGTCGGTGGACATTCGCTGACAACTCTGACTCGTGACAGAATTCCCTCCGAAATTCCCTGCGAAGTTGTCAGTCAGGCAGAGTCGATTGTCAGAATCCCATTGCGTGGTGAAAACGGGATTACGAAACCATGCGATGTCATCCTGAACTCAGGCGATGTGATCGTGATTCCATCGAGGACCGATAAAGTCTTCTTTGTTGTTGGACCGCTCAGTGATCGCAACAGTTTGCGATTTTCAGTGAATGACCGAGACCGGGAGATTGGTAGCGGCCTTCTGCTCCCTGATGATCGAGAAATTGACGTTGTCACAGCAGTTGCGATGGCAGGCTATATCGATCCCATCGAATCTCCAACGACAGTGACGGTGCATCGCGTCCTGCCGGATCGAAGTCCATTGCTGATCCGCGTAGACCTGATTGCCGCTCGCAGTGATCCGCAGGAGAACGTCATGGTGCAGGCAGGCGACATCATTTACCTCAATCCGGATGGATGGTGGTATGGCCGCCGAATGATGGACCGAATTATTGATCGTGCGCTCGGTACAGCGGCCGGCCGCTGGCTGTCGAACTAATCAGCCCTGGCTGGATAATCCGTGCTAATCAGCCGACATTGAGTCAACGCTGATAAATTGGCAGAAAGCCTTTGTCCAGTTGAAGCATGATGCAACTGAGGGCTGTGACGTAGACCGGGCCGACCTGGGGATCGGACCATCCGCCGCCGGACTGCATTTCCTTGATCAGTTTGGAATTGAGTTCATCGCGGTAACTGGACCATTCATCTCCGCCAGAACGATACATCACCTGGGCGAAGTAAAAGTGCATGTAGTGCCAGTGACCGTTGTTGCTGGACAAAGATTTGTCGGGCCAGATATGCACCTTGCAATAATTTCGCATCCGCTGAGTCAGCTCGGTGTCGTATTCACCGGCGTTGAAAAGCGCTGCCAAAGCGGCCGCAGTGATGGGCGGACGAGGGCCTCCGCCGCGAATGCTGTACTGCACGCCGCCTTCCGGAGTTGTGCATTTTTCAATGTACACTTTGGCTCGTTCAATAATTTCTTTGGAAACTGGTAGGCCCGCATTGCGACACGCCCGCAGTCCCTGCACCTGAGTGATGCAGGTTGAGCCCTCATCGAAGTTGTTTCCTTCTTTGGCCGACACATAACCCCAGCCACCGTCTGGCGTCTGGGCATCAGCGCAAAACTGAACCGCTTTTGTCAGGACTTCACGAATTTCATCGCGTCGCTGAATATCTTCTTCTTCTCCATAGACTTGGCTTAAAAACAGCATCGAAAAGCCGTGGCCGTAGGTGTAATGAAAATCCTCCCGGTAGCCGATCAGACCATTGGGACGGCTCATCGACAGCAGATAATCAACGGCGAGGCGAATTTGTCGAGCATACTTTCCGGCGGTCGTGGTTGAGCCTTCTGCAAGCATCGCGGTTCCGGCCAGTGCGGTCATCGCAACGCGATACTGCCCGCCATTCGCTTCCCAGTAGCCTTGCCGTTTTTGAAGGCTGGCAAGATAATCGAGCGACTGTTCGACGGCTTGGTCCAGAGCCTCATCGGCCACTGCTTTTCCGGGCTGCAGGGCCATGCTGGCGAGTGCAAGAAGTACGATCAATGTTTTCCTGCGAAGCATAAGGTCTCTCCTTGGGTCCGCCGTAGGCCGCCGATCACGAAGCGAATTTTTTTACTGACGGGCGATTGCAACGGCCAACCAATGCGGCTTTGCTCAATTGTTTTCACATTGCCCGTCTGAAACAAGGCGATCCGACCAATTCCCGCGTGCGATCATGAAATAACCCCGAGCGAAATGCGACCTGCCACAGTGCGCGTACCGGGAGTCAGGTCACCGACCTTCTCCAACCGCCACCCGCAGCGGGATGAAGACCAACAGGTTTCAATCACGAATAATTGATCTGTCGTGCGAAAAAGCAGGAGTGCAACAAAGACACGATCGCCAGCGGACGGGGCAGCTGGGCTACGTAGCTTCGCAGCTCCGTCGGCGAACAAGGTTGACTCTGCAGCTTAAGCCGGTTGCCGGCCACTTTTTCCTTTTGTCAATCAGGGCGAAACAGGCAAGTCCAGCAAAGGTGGTGTTGAGTACAGTTCGCGTAAATTCGTTCAACATTGCCAAAGCCGTCTGGCGGACCAGAATTCGGCCGGTAAACTCGGCCGAACGTTTTGGAGAAGTTACTGGTTATTCTCGGTCACGCCGCCCATTGGTTACGCAAGGAGGAACTATGACTGCTCTTATCCCCACGCCGCGTTCACCGCAGTCCGATGCCTGCAATCAGCTGGCATCAGATGTGCGACGAGCGCTTCTTTCCGAAAACGGGCTCGACATTGCCTCCCTGGTAGTTCGTCGTGTGCCCAATGGTGTTTGCCTGGAAGGTGTCGTCCGCGTGAATGGTGACGACGTCGATGTTTGCCGAGCCGTTCGAAAGCTGGCCGGTGTCGGCGAAATCATGAACCATCTTGTGGTCTGCTGGAATTGTCCTGAACCCAGTTCTCATTCCGTCGACGAAGACATCTTTTAGTTTGCGGTCCCCAGTAGGTCCTTTTTGCCGGAAAGGATTGCGTTTGGTAGGTGCTTTCTGCCGGAAAGGACTTTCGCCGCAAGGCGAACCCTGTATGCAGCCTGGGGTAATTGCGGCCGGGGTTGTTTGATCACATGCACACCGGTCGCGGCAAGCCGCGAAGTCCTCCTCGGCAAGGAGGAGCTACAGAAAGAAGTCCTCCTCGGCAAGGAGGAGCTACAGAAAGAAGTCCTCCTCGGCAAGGAGGAGCTACAGAAAGAAGTCCTCCTCGGCAAGGAGGAGCTACAGAAAGAAGTCCTCCTCGGCAAGGAGGACCTACAGAACGAGCGACTGTCTCATTTCGCTGGAACTTTTCACCGACGCGGGTAACTTCGCCTCTTTGGTCTATACTGCGATGTTCGGAGTCGCTGCTGAAGCCGTCGTGAATTTGTCTCTCACGGATTCCCTGAATCCTGAAATTTCAAATTTGTGATGGTCTTCTTTTCGGCGGTGCCGATCCTCGTCAGTGTGACCCGTCATTTTCAGACATTCGTCGGCGAACAGCGTTCATGGCCAGTTCAGATATCGTGATTCGTGGTGCCCGGGAGCATAATCTTCGCAACGTCAGCCTCTCGCTGCCTCGCAATAAGATGATTGTGATGACCGGCGTAAGCGGTTCTGGCAAAAGTTCCCTGGCCTTCGACACGCTCTATGCGGAAGGACAGCGTCGGTATGTCGAATCGCTTTCCACTTACGCACGGCAGTTTCTGGGACAGATGCCGAAACCGGATGTGGATTCCATCACCGGACTTGCGCCTTCCATTTCGATCCAGCAGAAATCGACCAGCAAAAACCCGCGAAGTACCGTTGGGACCATCACTGAGATCTTCGACTTTCTGCGAGTCCTCTACGCTCGCGTTGGTCAGGGCTATTGCTACGTGTCGGGGCAACCGATTAAGGCTCAGTCGACCGATCAAATCATCGACAGCCTGCTGAATCAGCCGGCTGGAACGAAGTTTCAGATTCTGGCTCCGATCGTTCAGAATCAAAAGGGCGAGTTCCGTGATCTCTTCGAAGACCTGCTGAAGAAGGGATATCTCCGCGCACGCATTGATGGCGAAATCGTCAATATCAGCGAAGCACCGGTTCTGCGGAAGCATCACAAACACAATATCGAAGTTGTGATTGATCGATTGGTCGCCGGAGGGGCTCAGCGAACACGCGTGGCAGAAGCGGTTGAGCAGGCTCTTCGCCTGGCCGATGGGCGTTTGATCTGCAGCGTCGATCAGGGAAAAGCCGGCCCCGGCGCAACAGCAGGAGCGGCCACCCCTACCGAAAGCTACGCTTTTAATGCAGGCGAAGCCAGCAGAATCGCAGACGCGGTACCGCCAGCCGGTCGCTCGAAGCGAAAGCGAATGTCTGCCGAAGCAGACATGGTGGCGGAACCGCCGCTGGAACTGATTAGCGAGGATGTTGACGACTACACTCCAGCGGCGCGCCAGCTGCAAGTGTCGGACCGCCTTTTCAGTGCTCATTATGCCTGTGCAGAAAGCGGGATGAGCTACGAGCCGCCCTCTCCTCAGCTCTTCAGCTTCAACAGTCCGCTTGGCATGTGTCTCGACTGCAACGGACTGGGCATGCGGCACGGCTTTCCGATGCACCACCTGATTGCGGACGAAAACAAATCGATCCAGAAGGGCGCAACACTATTGCTGCCGACATGGACGAAGATCGGACGCTGGCCCCGACATTTGTTAGTGGGTGCCTCGAACGCCATTGAACAGGACTGTGGTCTGGCGACGGATTCGTTGTTGAAAATGAAGTGGAAAGATATTCCCGAGGCAGCCAAACACCTGTGGCTGTACGGAACTGGTGAGCGTCATATCACGTTTACCTGGCGGACGCGGGCAGGTGCCTGGAAGCATGGCGGAAAGTGGGAAGGCTGGGCCAATCGATTGCTGGAAAGTTATCGAACGGCTGTGAATCCGATGCGCCGGCGGCAGCTGGAAAAATACATGGAAGTCGTTCCGTGCAATTCCTGCAACGGCGAACGGCTCAATCGTCAGGCTCGTAATGTTCGCCTGCAGACAACCAGCAAGCGTTATGCGGCTCGCGGTTTGCCATCCGAAATGAGTCTGCCGCAAGTTTGTGCGCTATCGATCGAAGAAGCGACGGAATTTTTTGATTCACTAAAGCTCGATTCCACTGAGCAGCTGATCGCCGAGGAGGCATTGAAGGAGATTCGTGGACGGCTCGGTTTTCTGCTGCAATGTGGGCTGAATTATCTTTCGCTTGATCGCACGGCACCGACGCTGTCCGGTGGCGAATCGCAGCGCATTCGTCTGGCCGGACAAATCGGCTGCGGGCTGGTCGGAGTCGTTTATATTCTGGACGAACCGAGCATCGGACTGCATCCTCGCGACAACACAATGCTGCTGGAAAGTCTGCAGCGGCTGCGCGATCAGGGCAACACTGTGATTGTGGTAGAGCACGATGAAGAGACCATGCGAGCGGCCGATCATGTGGTCGATTTTGGCCCCGGCCCCGGAGTTCTCGGCGGCGAAGTTGTTGTCGAAGGAACCGTTGACGATTTGCTCAAGAGTGAACGCAGTGTGACGGGAGCATTCCTTTCAGGCCGTTCGAAGATTGAGATTCCTCAGATCCGTCGCAGCCCGGACCGTGGTTCGATCGTGGTACACAACGCATCACACAACAACCTGAAAGACATCACCGTTAGTTTTCCGCTCGGACGTTTGATCAGCGTCACCGGCGTCAGCGGTTCGGGAAAAAGTTCGGTCGTCAACGACATCCTGTGGCAGGTCGTCAATCGTGACATCAACAAAGGTGTGGGTGATCCGGGGCGACATGATCGAGTCGAAGGGCTGGAACTGATTGACAAGGCCATTGATATCGATCAATCGCCGATCGGTCGCACTCCTCGTTCAAACCCAGCTACTTATGTGAAAGTCTTTGACGAAATCCGCAAGCTGTTTACTCAGCTGCCGCAGTCAAAGATGCGAGGCTACAAAGAAGGACGTTTCAGTTTCAATGTGGCCGACGGACGCTGCGAAGCCTGTGAAGGTCACGGCGCGACGAAACTGGAAATGGACTTTCTGGCGGACATCTGGATCCCGTGCACCGTGTGCGAAGGCCGGCGTTTTAATCACGAAACGCTGGAAGTGAAATTCCGCGACCACAGCATTGCCGATGTTCTTGAGTTGGATATTCGTGAAGCAGTGACGCTGTTCGAAAGCTTTCCAAAAATCCATCGCCTGCTGCAGACTCTGTGCGACGTCGGTCTGGACTACATGCAGCTGGGTCAGGCGTCGCCGACGCTTTCCGGTGGCGAAGCGCAGCGTGTGAAGTTGGCCCGCGAGCTGGGAAAACGATCCACCGGGCGAACCTTGTATCTGCTGGATGAGCCCACGACAGGTTTGCATTTTGCCGACGTCAAAAAACTGATTGAAGTTCTGCAGGGCTTTGTCGAAGCTGGCAACACGGTCATCGTGATTGAACACAATCTCGATGTGATCAAGACCTCGGACTGGCTGATTGACATTGGTCCCGAAGGCGGAGCGGGCGGCGGGCGCATCGTCGTCGAGGGAACTCCGGAGGATGTGGCTCGCTGCGACGCATCGCATACCGGCGTGGCGCTGCGAACAGTGCTGCCCGGTTTTAAACGGAAGTCAGCTGCGAAGAGCAAAGCGGCGCGGACAAAGGCTGATCCTTTTATCCTGAGTCAGAAGATTCGAATCACTGGCGCGGGGCAGCACAATCTGCAGGGGATTGACCTTGAGGTGCCGCGAGAACAGATGAGTGTTTTCTGCGGTCCCAGCGGGAGCGGAAAGACGTCTCTGGCCATGGACACTTTGTATGCCGAAGGCCAGCGGCGTTATGTGGAAAGCCTGTCTTCGTACGCGCGGCAATTTCTCGGCCAGATGCCGAAACCGCGAGTCGAAAGTATTCAGGGCTTGAGTCCTGCAATTGCGATTGAACAGAAGACTGTCGGGTCGACGCCTCGTTCCACGGTCGGCACTGTCACCGAAGTTTACGACTATCTGCGCGTGCTTTACGCACGTCTTGGCGTCATGTACTGCCCGAAATGTCAGGTGCCTGCGGTTCAGCAGACAACCGATCAGATTGTCGACAGTGTGATGAATCTCGGCGACGGTCTGAAGCTTCTGCTGCTCGCGCCGATGGATGTGGATCGGTCGACGCCGTTTACAAAGATCTGGGATCGGCTGCGGGCGAATGGGTTTGCTCGCGTTCGCGTCGACGGAGTGACTTATGCGATCGACGAAGTGCCCGAGATTGATCATCGCAGATCGCACAGCGTTGCCGTTGTGGTAGATCGAGTGACCGTGGGTGAAAGTGAAAAGCGGAAAACGGAAAGCCGAGCGGACGAATCTCAAATTGCTTTGTCTGAAAACCGAAAACCGAAAACTGAAAACTCGGCGCCCGGCCGTTCCCGCATCGCGGATTCCATCGAAGCGGCTTTGGATCTGGGCAAGGGCGTCATTCAAGTGGCGGTTGCGGATTCAAAGAAGGAAGAACCCGAATGGAAGGTGCATCGCTTCAGTCTGCATTTGTCGTGCAGTCAGTGTCAGCGATCTTTCGAACGCCAGACGCCGCAGAAGTTCTCCTTCAACAGTCCGCTCGGCTGGTGCCCGGCGTGTGAAGGACTTGGGACGGAGTTTGGGGCCAATCAGGCAATGCTTGTGACAAGTCCCGAGCGTTCTCTGCGGGATGGAGCTATTGGTGCCTGGCCGGATCCGAAGACAAATTCAGCCTTTCAAACAATGCTGGAAACGATGTCCGCGACGTTTGAGCTGCCGCTGGATCAGCCTTGGTATCTGCTGTCCCCGCAGCAACAGAGGCTTGTTCTCTATGGCGATGAGAACAAGTGGATTGACGTCAACTCGGTCGCTCAAAAACCGACTCGTCAGGCAGCGAAAGAAGAAGTCACGCCCGCGGCACAGGCAGGCTACAACAGTTTTCGCTTCAAATACAAAGGCCTTTATCCGGCTATTGAAGCGGCCTCGCGACTTTCGTTTTCTCACCGCAAATCACTGATTGAAATGGCGGGTGAAAAAGACTGTTCGATGTGCAATGGCAGTCGGCTGGAAGCCGAAGCGTCCGCGATGCGGCTGCGGGATATCACTTTGCCGCAGTTGTGTCGCATGCCACTGTCCGAATCGCTTTCGTTCCTGAATGGGCTGAAGCTCAGTCGAGACGAAAAGAAGATTGCCGGTGATCTGCTGAATGAGGCGACTCACCGGCTGAACTTCCTCGTCGAAGTCGGTCTTGAATATCTGACGCTTGATCGCTCCATGCCGACTCTTTCCGGTGGCGAATCTCAACGCATTCGCCTGGCTGGCCAGGCCGGACGTTCGCTCACCGGCGTTCTGTATGTGTTGGACGAACCGACAATTGGGCTGCACCCGCGCGACAATGGTCGACTGCTGATTGCACTGAAACGGCTGCGTGATCTTGGCAACACAGTGCTGCTGGTCGAACATGACCGTGAGGTGCTCGATGCGGCCGATCGGCTGTTTGATTTCGGCCCGGGAGCCGGTCGACTTGGCGGGACGGTCGTTGCCCAGGGGACACCGGCGGAATTGAAAAAGAATAAGGCCTCATTGACCGGCGGTTATCTCAGCGGAACTCTCAGCATTCCCGTGCCAATGGTGCGCCGCACAACTCGTGAAGTGTCACAGCCATTGCCACCGGTGATCGTCCCGAAGGCCGGGAAGAAAAAGAGCAAGGCACGTGGCACGGCGGCGGTCGTTGCATCGAAAACGGCCGATCCAGCGAACCCTGCGAAGAATCAATCAGCGAATGCCATTCCACACGAATGGCTGGAACTGCTCGGAGCATCGCAGCACAATCTGCGAAACGTGGATCTGCGAATTCCTCTCAAAACGTTTGTCTGCATCACCGGCGTCAGCGGATCAGGCAAAAGCTCATTGCTGATGAATACTCTGGCACCGGCCGTTTCGCGCCGGCTGAATGTGGCGGCGGACGCTCCCGGTGCGTTTCGTGAACTGAAGGGCGTCGAGCATCTTAGCAAAATCGTGCTGGTCGATCAGAATCCGATCGGAACAACACCCGCATCGAATCCAGCGACCTACACGGGCATGTTTGATGAAATTCGTGAACTCTTCTGCCGGATGCCGGAAGCAAAAGTTCGCGGTTATCGACCCGGTCGTTTCAGTTTTAATCGCGCGGGCGGACGCTGCGACGACTGTGAAGGCATGGGCCAGCAGAAGATTGAAATGCATTTCCTTCCGGATGTCTGGGTCGAATGCCCGACGTGTCGCGGTCGGCGTTTTAATGCGGAGACTCTGACAGTCAAATTCAATGACTGCAGCGTTGCCGATGTGTTGGAGATGTCGATCAGCAAAGCCCTGGAATTGTTTTCACACGTCCCCAAAATTCGAGCCCCCCTGGCGACTCTGGAAGCCATTGGGCTCGGATATCTGACGCTGGGTCAGTCAGCTCCAACGCTCAGCGGTGGCGAAGCCCAGCGAATCAAGCTGGCAGCAGAACTTTGTCGACCAAACCGCGGCCGAACACTGTACCTTCTTGATGAGCCGACAACCGGCCTGCATTTTGATGATATTCTCAAACTGCTGAGTGTTCTCAACAGCCTCGTGGAGCAGGGTAACACGGTCGTTGTGATCGAGCACAATCTTGACGTGATCAAGACGGCCGACTGGATCATTGATCTGGGGCCGGAAGCGGGAGCGGGCGGCGGCCAGATTGTTGTTCAGGGGACGCCTGAGGATGTCGTGTCCTATGCGACATCGTCTTCAAATGCAGCGGTGCCTGTTCGTAAGCGTGCCGCGAATGACGAGCATTCTGCTGGAGATCGTCAGGCTGGCCGATTGCGATCATGGACAGGTGAATTGCTGGCTCCGGTGCTGGCCGAGTCTTCGCGAGGGACGATTGAAACTTTCGATGCCGTGGCTGTTGCGGCCAGGCAGAAAGGCGACGTCAGTATCGAGCAGCTTGGGAAATCTGCGAAGTTGCCGTGGGAAGTTGATGGACAGAAATGGCATACTCAGGACCGCATTGCTCACACGGGCCAGGCGTGCCGCTGGGATGGACAGGCATTGCAGTTCGTGATCGAACTTTTGGAATCTCACGAGGAACTGGCTCCGACAAACTGGAATGATCGGGCGACGGTTGAAGTTCGGGCCGACAAGGGACTGGGCTGGTTTCTGCATGCCCGAACGGGAGGCGAATGGCTGTTGTCGCTGTGCTTCCGAGTTAAAAAATCTGAGTTCACTACAGAGGGTCTCGATGCGGCGCTGGGGCTGATTCCGCTGGATGACATGGAAGAAGTTCCGGTCTATGGACGTGAGCCGCGAGTCAAAGCGCGTGACCTGAAGACAGCGTGGCAGGAAGTAACGCTCAAGGTCTGGCAGAAGTCGGAGATCGATACGCCAGCGTTTCGAAAGTTTCTGAGTCAGGCGATCGCCAGCTACCTGAAACTGTCGAAAGCCGAATCGGCCAATCCGGAAGACCTGATGCCATGGAAACAGCTGGGCCGCAAATGGCATCTGATGCGAAAAGGTCTGCCTGGCAATGGCCGCGTGGCATGGGAATTCGGACTGCTCGAACACCTGCTGCCGTCGTTGGAAAATGCGTTCAGCAAATTTGAGACTGACTTCGGAATTCGCAGCAAGATCAACTGGACGCGAGCCAGCAATGATCAGACCGTGGCCGAACTTCATACCAAACGCTCTGACGGCGCTGATCTGATTGTGTATGCCCCGGCGGGAAAAATTACGATCGGTTCGATTGCGTCGCTGGGAGCATCGCAGGAAATCTCGCCTCACAAAGGGGAACTGGATCAGGTGCGTATTCGCTTTGACAAAGTGGCTCAGGTGGTCGCTGGCGACCTTTCGCAGTTTTTGTCGCGTGCCGTTCCGCTGATGAAGCAATAATCGCGGGCGAGCACGCTTGATTGATCGAACCGAGCGGCTCGGCCAGAGCCACGCCCTCCCGGTTGGAAACTGGCAGCTCAGAGGGTGTTCTGGACGCGACACTTGTTTGGCTGTAATGTGTACTATCGACCTGGCTTGAGTCATCGTCGTCAGGGAAGGCGGATTCACCGCGTTCAAAGATGGACTGCCTGGTCGAGAAACATAAGCGTGTTCCATCCTGACAAAGGCTGATCCGTAAACTTACCAGGGGCAGACCGTTGAATTCATCGTTGTTCGATCTCACCGGAAAAGTGGCTGTGATTTCTGGTGCCGCAAGTGGGCTGGGAAAAGCGTCTGCCATTGCATTGGCGTCTCATGGCGCAGATCTGCTGCTGGCGGATTTGAATGAAGAAGGCCTGGCAGCGACGGCAGCCCAGATCACTGCAATTGGGCGAAAGGCTGTTGTCTGTCGGACCGATATTTCGGACGCGGAAGAGATCCTGCAATTGTTCTCTGTGCTGGATCACAGTTTTGGACGAGTCGACTTCCTGGCCAACATCGCCGGCGAAGGCATTCTTGGAAAACCTGAAGAGATGCTGCTGTCGACAGTGCAGCAGGTCTTTCAGAATCTCGTCTTCGGTCGATTCCAGATGTGCCAGGAAGCCGGTCGCCGGATGCTGGATGCTGGTCGTGGCAGCATCGTAAATATCGGGTCGCTGGCCAGCACCACCGCTCTTGGTCGCGGGCATATTGCCTACAGCATGGCCATGGGGGCCGTTGTGCAGATGACTCGCGAACTCAGCACCGAATGGGCCGCACATGGAATTCGCTGCAATGCCATCCTGCCCGCTCAGGTGCTCAATCCAAGCCTCGAAAAACGCATTGCGGCCGATCCATCCATTCAGCAGCAATGGCTGAACGGAATTCCTCGCGGCCGCCTGGGCAAGCCAACGGACATCCAGGGCCTGATGGTCTTACTGGCCTCGGACGCTTCAGACTGGATCACCGGCGCGCTGATTCCAATGGACGGTGGCAATCTCGCAGCGAACGCAGGTGCAACACTCAGACAGCCTACGTGAAATGCAAGTGGCGATTCAGGCTTTCAGTCCAGCGGCGATGAAACCTCCAGCAGGTCAATTGCCGGAGATCCGTTGCAGAAGATCGTTGCAAGTCGTCCATAGGTGGTCTGACCGACGTCCATCTGCAGGTATTCGGCCATGCCCGGACCGGCAGTGAATCGCAGAATGGCGCCCAGGTCCACGTGTCGAAAAACATTGTGCTGAATCAGCACACGTCCGAGTGGAATTTTTTCGCTTAGAATTTCCGACCGGACTTTTTCCGTCACGAAGTCGAGATTGAATCGCACATAGCCAAACTGGATCGCGTCCCTTGTACCCCTTTTATGCAGGCGGATTTTTCGCAGATACAGACCGTCTTCAAATCGTGATGCCATCACTTCCACGTCGACCGTGCAGTCATGGTACGATTCCATGCTGATTGTCATGTGATGCTCGTGCACCAGCATCCTGTGATACGGCTCCGGCGTGGCTTCTTTGGCAACATGTTCTGCAGTCAGGTACAACTCATGCCCTTCCGGTTCCGGAAACAGAGTGACCAGTTCCTGCAGTTCTTTAAGTGGATTCACCGTTGACGAACTTTCGTAAGTGAGTCAGGAGAAAGACCTGAATTAGACTGAGGCATCGCATGTCAGGCCAATGTGTCTGTCATTGCCAGCCGTTTATCCAACCATCGTTAAGCCGCGAGCGCCAGTTCCAGTGTAAATGCCAATTGAACCGGCAGACTGGGGCCTATGTGTACCGCACAGCGCGGTGCTGAGTTTCAAAGTATTCGGGCAAAAGACTGTCGACCTGCAGCAGTCCTTTGCGAGTCAGCTTCAGCGTGTCACCGTCAACGGTCAGATAACCGGCGGCCTGCTGATTGCTGAAGGCCGTGGCAAATTCCTGCTGCGTGTTCACGCCGTACTTCTGGTTCAGTCGCTGGAGTGAAACCTGGCCCTCTTTCATTAGAAGTACCAGTTCGCGGATGAGCAGCTGATGAGCCGTCGGCTTCAGAGCTCGGTTGATTGGCAGCTCACCGCGATTGACGGTTTCCATGTAGTCTTCGATGCCGTCCAGGTTCTGATAGTGAACGCCCTGGAAATGTCCGAACGACGAAACCCCCGTGGCAATCAAATCGCAGCCGCGCCAGACATTGTCGCGATACACAAAGTGATCAGTCGCCGGATTCTTCACCAGTTCGTTGCCGCTGGAAATGTGATATCCCCCGGCGGCAAGACGATCCATGGCTTCGCTGACCCAGCGGCGCTTTGTCGGCCAGTCAGCGACCTGCGACTGAATTCCGAGATCGCGCATCTCTTTGGAATACACCGTATTGAAAGGCAGTTCCATCTGATAAATCGTGATATTGTCGGGCTGCATTTCCAGAGCCCGGTCAATACACCGGCTCCAGTTATCGTCAGTTTCGCCAACCATTCCTGCGATGAGGTCAATGTTGACCTGAGGAAAACCGACTTCTCGAATCCACTCGTAGGCTCTCATGACTTCCGGCGACAAATGGGCGCGGCCATTTTCTTCCAGGATTTTGTCATCGAAGTTTTCCACGCCAAGGGAAATGCGAGTGATCCCAATGTCACGCAGTGTCTCCAGCTTTTCCAAGCTGAGCGTGCCGGGTTCACATTCGAAGGTCACTTCCTTTGCGTTTTCCCATGTGATGAATTCGCTCATGCGGTCGCGAAGAGAACGCAGCTGTTTCGAACTCAGATAGCTGGGAGTTCCGCCGCCAAAATAGACGAACAGCAAGTCTCGTGTCCCGATGGCCGATCGTTGGCTGATCAGTTCCAATTCCTGAATCAACGCTTTGACGTAATCTTCAATCGCCTTTGCGTTCTGGTTGGTATAGACACGGAAGTAGCAGAACTTGCAGCGTTTGCGGCAGAACGGAATATGAATGTACAACCCCAGCGGCGTGCTGCCGGTATCTTCCGGAGGAGCATCCAGGGCGCTGATCGCTGCCGGCACCAGTTCCGACTTCCACTGTGAAAACGGGGGATAGTTGGAAATGAAATAGCTGCCGACTTCTGTGGTGGCAGACACTTCGGTTGTCGTCATTGGTTTTCCCTCGTCAGGATTCAGTGATAAGTTTTGTCAAACCCACACCAGACAGTTCAGTTGAGCAGCACCGGATATTCTGTCGGCCATCATACAAAGATCGGCCTCTAAAGTCTCCGCTTTTGCTCGATCTTCATGATTATGGCTGCTGTCCAGCCGTCATTTTCTGCTGCCGTTCCAGCCACTCGAAAGCCGCTTCGGGAATGCTCTCATGACCACCCTCAAAAATGGTGACGACGCTTCTTCCGGAAGTTCTGTGCAGATAAATCTTTCGCCCCAGCACTACGTTTTCCACACGGTCCGAGGCCTGCGGAGCCTTCAGCCGTTTATGAAGACTCAGCTGCATAATTTCCAGATCAGAGACTGGCAAATCTCCCTGAGTCTCCGCAAGGACATTGAACGCTCGCAGCGAATGCGACACTGGAACAGACCCGGTATGCCCGTCCTCAACCCCGGCCCAGATACTGATCGGAACTCCCTTCGCATTCTGCAGATGAAACACCGGCGATCGGTCGCGATAATCGGCATCGATCTGCGACGAGGTACCTGGCGGGCCTCCCAGTGAGGCCTCAATCATCTTCGCATATTTTTCTGGCTGTCCGTTCTTTGTATGAAAACGATGCCACTCAATCAGATCATTTGGCCCCACCCATGATGAAACCGCGCTGAACTGTTCGGGATGATGCCCGGCCATCAGCAGCGACATATGGCCGCCACCAGAAACGCCCGCCAGATAAACTCGTTCACTGTCGACGTTCCACTTTTCACGAGCAAATCTGATTGCCTCCAGAATGTCGTACCGTGCGAACTTTGAGCCGCACGCTTTCGGACTTTCATTAATGCCGCGAAAATCCGGATGAATCCAGATCCAGTTCCGCCGCACGCATTCGACCAGCCACTTGCTGTTATCCTGTTGGTAGTCGCTGCTCCAGGAATGCAAAAACACAAACAACGGCGTCGGTGTCTTGTCGGCGTCTTCCGGAGCCCAGAACTTCAGTGACTGCTGCTCACCATCCAGACCACTGACAGTCGTGGCCACGCTTTGCCGCGGCCGTTCATCCGCAACTGCCGACGACGCAATCCCTGCCATGGTCAGACAAACGAGAATCGCTATGGCAAACAGCACGTGGCGCATCGGTCAGAACCCTGTGATGAAGAAAAAAATTGCCCTGTCAGGACCACGCTGCAATGCCAGATGTGCAGACCTGCGGCCGACGTGGTCTCACGGGATCCATTCGGCTTTGGGCGCATCGTGAACAGTCCGTGGTGTGGCCACCTGCAGAGCCGTCACTTCCTCCAGGATCTCCCGAACTCGTGCGCGCTCCGTTGCGACTTCAAATCGCAATCGAAACGTGATGAACTCGCCCGGCGCCAGCGAAATCACACGGCCGGCTTTCCGTTCTACGCCGCGCGGATTTGGAAAACTGCTGCCAGGCTCAAGGCCTGTCACATAACCGTCCTGCGTGGCCTGAGTGTTCTTCCACAGAACAAACCATGGCAGGGTTGATGTGTCAAAGCGAACCGTAAACGCTCGCTGCGAATCCGCATCGCACAGCATAGCGACGCCTTCACCGGTTTCCGCGGGCGCGGCTTTCGTAAAGTAAACCTGCTCCGCATATCCGGGTGTCGGCCCCTGACACAAATTCCAGGCACTCATGCCATCTGCGGCATGCTGATTTCTTGGGGCGACTTCCGTTGAAGCCGTATGGCACATTGACCCTTCGCCCAGAAACGGTTCGCCGATGTTGCAATGATACAGCATCTCCACTTCTGCCGGCTGGCTTCCGAGATTCGTCACCACGTCGACAATTTCAAACTCGCTGGAATCTACAGCGGTTGTCAGCGTCGCCTCAAGTCGCAATCGACCTCCGAACAAACAGCCTTCGTCTACAACGCCAGTGACGGTGATCCGCTCAGAATCAATCGTCGCGCTGACTCGATGAGCCGGGATGTTGGCAATGCGTCCATGCAGAGGCAGAAACTGTTCCGACACCACGTTGCCGTTTTCGTCGAGAATCGTGTCATTCCCAGGCGCCCCATGCCAGCCCAGCCCGCAACGACAAATCAGCTCATTGAAGCCATCCAGCCAGCCGATGCCGCCTCGTCGCATCGGATCGACAAATGCCGGATTGACCGGACGTTCGACGGGAGAATTCCACTTCAAAGGAACGTTATCCACTTCGCCCTGCCAGATTCCCATCCCGCGAGTCGGAAGTAACTGCAGTGACAGACGCCCGTTGTTGACGGTCACGACATCCACTCCGTCAGAAAGTCCTCCGACCAGACGTCGCATGGAGACGCTGGCCGCATTGTTGGCGTTCGACAGCCGTGAACGAGTGTCATGGATGCCCTGATCCACGTTTAACAATTCGTGCTGCACAAGCGACATGAAACCGATTTCCAACTGCAGGTCATGAAAATAAAAATGAAGACGGCAATTACCGAACGTTGAGGTCTGCCTTTTACACATCATCGCTTCTTCGCAGCAAACTGATCCTGAGCAACTTCCAGTTCCCCTAGATCCAGCGTTTCGGCTCCGCTGATTTTCAAAGTCCACGTCCCTTTGGTCACGGGGGATGGCGTGCCATTCCGGGAGACAGCCTGAAGAAACCCGGGTCGCTCGTGCCACAGGCGAAACTTCCAGTCTCCGGCCGGCACATTTTGGAGTTCAAAGTTTCCGTCCGCGTCGGTGATCGCCACATAGGGATGCTCCGAAATAATCAGCCACGCTTTCATCCACGGATGAATGGAACAGTCCACGCGAGTCGGAAGTGTTTCGGCTTTGGAAAACTTTTTCTCAAGCGGCTTGTTCTGAGGAATCACTTCACTGAACGGCGTCGTTCGGCGCACATAAACGGCCGCGTTATGCGCGACCGGGTCAGAGTTCATTAAAAGCAGCGGCTGACCTGTGCGAACAGCCAGCATATGAGGCTCAAAGCGACAGTTCCGATTGTCCAGCACCGGCGGTTCAGCAGAGAATGTTGCCAGTTCGGGATGAACAGGCACAGGCTCTTTAGAATCCAGCCAGATCGCCACATATCGGATGCCCAGATTTTCGGCGTTGACCACAAGTGATTCATCGACAAGACCATGCTTCCCGCAAACATCGGCGTCGCGTTCGATATCGAGCGGAACAGCTTTCGGTGCGTCACCCCCAAATACAAATCGCCCTTTGACCACGCCCCAGGCCTGACCATTAGCGGCCTCTGAACCTGCAGCGCACATCAGAAGGAAGACACAAATCGCGAGGCAACGTGGGAGATGCATGACCGGAAACTCCTTAAAACGCCTGACAAAACTGGGACCGGCTCCCGTATCTTGCGGAAAATGACGCAGGGAGGGTGCCTGTCCCACTTTTGTTAGAACCTCTTCAGACGGTTAGCGAGAATAAGTGGCGGCCAGCAGTTCTCTGGCGACACCCGCCAGCCTGCTGGCCGTGGTTTCTGAAAGGCCCGAGAGTAGTGGAAAGTGGCGGCCAGTGTTGGCAATACCAGCCAGGGCCACAGCTTCATGCAGCACACGAATCGGATTCACTTCGTTGCGAATTGTTTCGAGCGGCACGAAGATTTTTCGGATCGCTTCTGCGGTGTCAAAATCTTTTTCGCAAATGGCCTTCAGTATCTGCTGCGACAGTCCGGGATTCACACACACGCATCCGGAGGTAAACCCGTTGAGCCGGAATTTTGTCAGGTGAATCAGCGCCGGCTGCTCACCGATCCCACTGCAGATTAACTTCGGATCCACCATTGTCACCAGGCGCGAAAGAAATTCGTCTTCCGCGGCGTCTGGTCGAACGATGGCGTATTTAACGAAGGAAACGAGTCCATCTCGAACCAGTTCCGCAGCGCCTTCCGGGCTGATGTAACCTTCTTCTTTAATATAGAGCACCGCCGGCCGATTGATGGCTTCGACGAATCGACGAAATCCAGTCATCAGGCCGGCTTCGGTCATTACGACTTTGGTAGGAAGAACCATCACAGTCGGGAAAGCAGTGCTTTTGAAAACCTCCGCCTGGTCCATCATCGTGCCATAGGCCGGACCGACGGAAGGAACAACCAGCGTCTCGTCAGCCGCAATCTCCTGCAGCATTTCCAGAAGCCATCCAAATTCGCTGGGGCGAATGTGGTAAAGATTTGCGTTGCCGCCATACAGCAGCATGGAAACTCCGCCGTCTTCAATATGACGCACAAGCTTTGCGTTTTCCGTGCGACAGATTTTTTCACTGGCATCTCGCGCCAGCGGCGGCACGGCCAGGACGGAACTACGAAATTGTTCGGGTCGAAAAACAGTTGTTTGCATGGGCGTCCTGACTGACCTGATAGTGTGATCTTGTCACCGTTCACACAGCAGGATACCAGTGTCCGTTTTCAGATTCACTCGAACTGGACGTTTTCTTCTGGGCAACAATACGGCACGCAGTATTCTCCAGTGTAACCTGGGATCATTTGCCAGCCGTACCAGCGATTTGGCTGCAGGGCGAACTGCGACATTCGACGAATTCCCCGGATGCCTGGAATTTTGAGCGAAACGTTTTTCGACGCCACAATCACAGTTTCTTCCTGTCACACACGAATTCGTCGTTCGGACTTGTCCCCGGACCTGTACCCTGCCGTGTCGAATTGCAAAGTACACAAATGCCAGCGGACAAAATTCGGCTCCATGCCGTGTGGACACCTTTGGGAAGTTCCTCTATTTGCTGGCATTTCTACGCGCGAGACTGCGCAAGGAGTGATTCTCAGGACGTGATTCAGCCTGAATTAGATTCTGCATCTAGCAGGATAAACGACGACGTCATCTTTCCCGGCTTGGTAATTCGCGTTTCCTGCAAGCTGGCGATGCATTTCTTGTTGGTCAGCGAGTCAATTCTGTCCAAATCTTCTTCGGTAAATGCGTCCGCAACGGTTCCGGTAAGGACTTAATCAATCTTCGAGTACAAGATCGAAAAAGCCAGACTCATCGTGCATCGCCTGTTCGACAAACATCTTTTCGTAGTGAATCAATGCTTCTCCGGCCAGGGCAGGACGAATTCCAGTGGAGCCTTCCACTGCAGAGCCTCGGAAGAAGATCGCTGCTCGCGGCATCTCAGGAATCACTGGGGGAAACAATGTTCCATCGGGAGCCTGCGCCTGCAATGTCTTTCTGGTGGCGCGCAGTCGTTGTTCGAGCTGGGGGGCCAGCACAGGATCATCTTTTGCTTCCTCAAGCATGTGCTCAAGGTCGATCTCCTGAGTTTTCAGGAATGTCGTTTGATCGTTCATGACTGCGGCCTTTAGATACCTTCTTGCAACAGAATGGTCAGCAATGTCTATCAGCGGAACGATGAGCATTCCCTTCCAAAGTATTATAGATGGCGTCAAATGGGGGAATTGGCATGTTTCGCTGCTGTCGTTAGATTTCCCTGTCAATGCTGCAGCAGGTGATGGACGGCGGCGGAGAGGATTTGGGTGCTGGCGGATTCGGCTTGGGTGAGTTTGGCTTCCAGGGCGTCGCACAGGGAAAGCAACTCGGTGACCTTGGTGATGATTCGCTTTTGCTCGGCGAGCGGTGGGACGGGGATCGGAAGTGGAGCAACGTCTTTGTTGTTGCTTTGCGGCACGCTGGTGCCGCTGTTCAAGACGGCTAGGTCGATGGTCCTGAGCCATGTGGCGAGGTATTCCAGGCAAAATTCATTTGGGCAAATCATTGCCATGACGTTCGAGTCAGCGAGTATCGGCGTGGTAACGAGACGCTTCTTGTTGGTCGCGATTGCTCCCCCTCGTTTGGGAAACACGATGCTATTGCGGGGGATGATTTGCCCTCGTATCGCCTCGCTATGGTTTACGAATCGGGATGACGTCGTGATGGCGTCTTGGTTCGCAGCAAGATTCATGTCTCCGACTCGCAAGAAGGGAATTTCACCTTCCGCAAGTTCGAGGTCTGGTGAAATTGTGAAACCGCTTCAAAGTTACGATTTCTCCAACAGAGGCCCATCGCCAATTCGCTGGGATGTCGTGATCTGGTTCACGCATTGGAATTTCGTTCGCACGTGTTTTTGACGCTGAGAGCGCTTGCGACTTGATCGAATCAAGGAGACCATCGACGGAGTTGTCGTTAGGATCCTGCGGCACCAGTTCTCCCTGGACGGCGAGTTGGAGGATGGTTTGGCGGAGTTGGGGGATGGTGGTGGGGGTGTCGAAGAGGCGTTCGAAGTGGTTGCGGAGGCGGTGGGCGTCGTTTTGAAATTCGTCGTCTGGAGCAGGGCGATTCACGGGAGGGCGAGGCTCCTCCCGGGAAACTCCGTCCGGGGAAACGCCGTCCTCGCCAAACTACCACGCTTTTTCGACGTCGAATTCTTCGATGCGGATGGGTTTCGTTTTATTGTACGACTTGGCTCCCGGTTGATACGGGTGTTCGTAGTACCAGATTTCCTTCGTCGGCTGGCCTTTGATGAAGAACAGCAGGTTCGTCTTGATGCCGGTGTACGGAG
>Ga0209390_10001531_pt1 | contig 44172 bp, 38 predicted proteins | sample BON01_FD_187212 | JGI IMG/M metagenome (GOLD analysis project Ga0209390, IMG submission 187212) | Freshwater microbial communities from Lake Bonney liftoff mats and glacier meltwater in Antarctica - BON-01 (SPAdes) (version 2) | ecosystem: Environmental > Aquatic > Freshwater > Ice > Glacier...
CAACGCGAACCCACTACCCGCAACGCGAGCCCACCACCCGCAACGCGAACCCACCACCCGCATCGCGAACCCACCACCCGCATCGCGAACCCACCACCCGCATCGCGAACCCACCACCCGCAACGCGAACCCACTACCCGCAACGCGAACCCACTACCCGCATCGCGAGACCACCACCCGCAACGCGAACCCACCACCCGCATCGCGAACCCACCACCCGCATCGCGAACCCACCACCCGCAACATAAATCCATCACCCGCAACGTGAAGTAATCGTGTATTTGCTTGTTGGTATGACTATCGCTCCGTATTACGATCAATTTCTGCTTGCCTTCTAAGAGCTGCTGATTCATTTTGACGATGACGCCGCAAGGCTTGAATTTCATCGTTATTACCAGAGTGCAGGTTATCCAGTCTCTCTTGTGCAGCTGTAATGGCCGCGAGCGATCTTTGTGATTCAGCTTCACGTTGTCGTGCAATCACGTGTAATTGACGGTGAGCCTCAAGCTCGTTGATTTGCGTCTGACGGCGAGCTTCAAGCTCATTAAATTCCGCCAGACGACGTGTCTCGAGCGTATCGAGTCCCGAGACTCTATCGGAATACCTCATCATTTCAGGACTCATTATCAAACGATCGGGTAACTGAGGTTCAAAACGTCGAGTAACCGAACCAACAGTAGGATGAAGCATAGACGGTTGTGGAATTTGTGGAGCTAGTCGGCCTTCTTCAAAAAGACGATCCCAGTCTTGTGACGTAGGTGCACGTAATGATGGATTTTGAAGCCCCGGTTCAAGTCTTCCAAATGTTGACGAAGGTGGCGGCAGGTGCGATGACATGCCGTCGCGTAACTGCCGGAGACTTTCCTCGTGTCGTGCCTGTTGCTGAGCTCGCAAGAAACGTTCATTTTCGGCTCTTCGCATGGCCGCTAATTCGGATGAATGAAACATTTTAATCGGAATTACAGGTTGCTGATCCTCCACTGATAGCACTCTTTATATACGTTCAACAATACCAATCTAAATTCGGCATATAGACAAATGCGATTAGAAGGGTGTTTTGACACACATACGTACTTTTTTTACGTTTTGTCGTCCTGCACCGACACACTTGCATTCAGGTTGCACGTCAAGCCATATTAACGCAGACAATTGTTGTTTTGTACCATACCCAAAACACTGTTGTGCACAGGGAAGCATAATTTAACGTTACTCGGGCACATTATGAGCATGCGCCGGTACACAAACAGCCGACTTCGACATGTGAACGAATCCAACATGAAGGGTGTCCAAATGTATATACGCGCTTATTACATATTTTCGACGCTATGCACAAAAACACTTACGTCAAATGTGCACTGTACGTCATGATCACGTGGACATGTATTGTCTGCCGTATGATATTGTCGTACTGTGAGCATGATGGGGGGAGTCGACGGTCATGTACCCAATTATCTGAACACAAACACAAATTATACGGCTACATAACAAACATTTACAAAAAACACAGCGGGCTTACTCACAGGCACAATATATCTCAAAATGTACGCAACATTCCAGACAATGTTCAATGGAATCCACAGAAGTCGGCGAACAAAACGGTGCCCACATCAAGGTTCTCCAGAGAAATACCGTCATTACAAAATGTAACGGAAATCGTCATCATATTCCCATACCGTAATCGACACACACATTACGTGAGGCAAATGCGCAATTTGCGAAAACATTACAGACCCGGCATAGAATTTACAGTGTATGTAATAGAACAAAAAGAAATACTGTTAGCATTTCGCAGAGCATGGCTCTTGAACATCGGAATACACATCGCTGCCACGCATTCCGCCGAAGATGACTGTATAGTCACGCACGACGTCGACATGCAACCTAACCAAGCCGTGGATTACACTTGGTGTAACAAGCCCACTCTCTTGTGTGCCGAAATCTCGTGTTTTGGCGGCGGGATCCCATATGCTGCATACTCTGGAGGGGTCGTCGGCGCTACCACGAGGGATTGGAGGCGCGTCAATGGATATACAAACACCGCTTACGGATGGGGTGGCGAGGACGATGATCTTTATTATCGTTTCAAAGCAAATCATCTCGATGCAGGAACGGCAGCGGGCCTCCGCAGACCAAGCGCAGGACGAGGAGTGTGTATGTGCGATACTGAAAACGATCACACACCACGCGAAAAAAACCAAACTGCATACAATCAAATTTTGGAAAAACTGCGTCGTATGCAGCATGGATCTGACGAGTGGAAAAAAGACGGATTAAACAATTTAAATTATCACTTGCTCGGCTCTCACAGAGACGAATTCGGGAGCCATTGGATGGCTGTAAGTTCTGAACAGCCAATACACAGAAGAAGATTGTCAGTGTCAATATAATATTTTGCAACAGCGATTGAAGGAAACGGGTATGAGTAATTGAATCTATTATATTTTTTCTATCATGGGCAAATTTATGTCATTCGATGTATAATGAACGTGATGTGACCGAAAGCATTAATTTGGGCAGATTCCACGTTCTAGAACGGATAACACTTATATAAGGACGTTTGCCCAGACGCTCCGAAACATGTCGATACAGGGTAAGCATAATTTCACCGAGCACCAGAACATGGTCAAGAAGGTGTGCGTTTTGTCTGCCTCTGATCTCGACACAGTGTTTCCTGCACTGTGTGACTGGAGCAACGTAGCAATGGAAGAGATCATCAAAACCAAGAATGTTGCTACGCGCCTTGTCTTTGGACAGGCCACGGACGGATTTACCGGCTGCAGGTTTGGACATGATTTCATCAAGTTGAATCGTGATCGCGAGTGTATCTTTATCGTTTCGAAGGACTCCATACATTCTTCTGTGGCCATTTATTATGGTGTGTTGTCAGAGAGAACATTCGACTGCGAGGTAGTGATTGGGTCATTTGGTTGGGATGATTTTTGCATGTGCTGTCTGTAGACATGAAACAAGTTTTCAAAACGGCCATACTATTTGGTCCAAATACATGGATATTAGCGTCGGCGTCGACAGCGAGTGTGAAATTGAATCTCAAAGTCACAGCCATCTGCTGCACAAATTATTTGTGTGGTGTGTATATTTGAATGTATAGACTCTTCAAAAAGTTAGAGAGGTCAAATGTGATTTCTGTGTGTGCATGTCATGCCGATTGGAGGTTCGTTCGTTCGGGCTCTCGATTGGGCATTTGTATGTCCCGCGTATGGCAGATGCGGCAACACAGCGGTTGTTACACGAAATCGATTCGAATGGAGAAATACCGCAGTATCGGAAAGAGATATGCGACGACTTGAATGATATTACTCACAGCATGTGCCTGTATACGTTTTTTTTGGTTTGCAATAAACGCAAACACATTGTGTCTGTCGCGTCAGTTGTCTTGTGTGTTTCGGTGCTCGGGGAGCTGGAAATTATAAAGGTATATATGCACAGTGGTACACGAATACCACGAGCTGGGGATATTTCACGCTATGCTCAGTGCCACTACTACTGGACTTCCTCCTGTGCGTCGCAAGACAGGTACAAAGTCCAAATCTCAAAAAAAGAAAAAGGGTTCGAAAAGAAACACGAAAGTCAAGAAAATGAAGATGTCCACAAACGAGGAAACGTTTATTTACATTTTGAGGTCGACCATGAACGAGAAGAAATCGTATGTGGGAGTCACAAACAGTTTACCACGCCGATTGCGGCAGCACAACGGGGAACTACACGGAGGGGCACGGTATACTCACGCACACCGCCCCTGGCGTTTTTTCGCGATTTTTGTAGTGGGAAATCGACATGACGCGCTATCTATCGAATGGAAAATCAAGCACTGCAAACGTAAAAGTGATGGCGCAGGGATTCCAGGCAAAATTGCCGCTGCCTGCCGATTTGGACAAGCGGTCACGCGCTTTGCACAAATAAGTGGACCGGCCCCGGGAATCGGCTAAATATTGTCGATTTCGAGTAAAATCATTCTGATACGATTATTGCGGAATACGCTTTGCAGTTGCACTCGGGGCATCCGTTGCTTGACGTTTTGCACCCACTTGCATCCCCGCTCCAAGTTGCAACCGTAATTTGGTTAGAGCGTCCATGTAAACTTGGTGATTGGCTTCAGCAGGAAACGGCGTGAGTGATGCAATTAATCGGACTTCAGCGTCGTTGATGAAGGTGCCTCGTTCTGTCAAAATTGCCAAGAGGCGCATGGCTTCGGCAATTACGGACACGTTTTTTTCGACTACACGTTGATTGGGCTTGAGTATCTTGACAGCAACAGTTTTACATACAACACCAAGACTGTCAAGTCTCTTGGGATCCTGTGCGCAAGCGCTCAACATACACAGACAGGCGTGACGTACAACACCGGGTACTGCACTTTTCGACATCGTTGTAACTACCGCATCGATAGCCGAAGAAGCTGGTTTTTTCCTGTTTGCTGGATTCGTTGTGCGGCAATGTTTAACAATACCTGCGGATACAAGCAAGCTGCTGTACACATCGGCGTGCAGCGTTTTTGTGTGTGTGAAAATGTAACAAAGCGCCTGTATACACGATGTCTCTATCTGTGAAATATTTTTCTGTCGGCGGCTTACGAGGACTGCCACAAGTAGTGTGACACCATCTGCCGAGTACACGCGCCGACAATTTTCTGCGTTGCCAACAACAAGTGCCACCAACAAATTAATATGGCACTGAAGATGGTCGAGCATATTACTTTTGGAATTGTTTAGATCGTAATGGAACTTGATGCCCCGCAATACAAGTGGAATCACGCCCGTATACCCCATATTACATTGCATTTTCTTGTTAATATCGGCGGTTTCCGCTGTGGTGATGTTTTCCACACCGATAAAGCTTTGCAGCGTATGACACACTACGTCGTGTACAGTATTCGTCAACGATGCCGTCTGCATTATTCGCAACACTGTGCACAAGCATTTCATGTCCGTCTGGTTAAATCGTGTAATATTGCGATTTGCGAGACGACCTAGAACGACACAGCCACGCTCCTGTAGCGTAGGAATGTTGGCGAAAGCGCGCATGATACGAACAATACCATCTTCGATTCCACTTGTCGGAGTTGCGACTTGCTCTTGCTCTGGTGCGGCAGTCCAGTTTCCGGCAAAACGGACCAGGAGTGAGAAAATTGTGCACAATGTGCCTGTCGAGTTCTGGCCCTTTTGTGACACGAGACTTTTCAAAAAATGGTTATCGTTTAGGCCGAAAACAGCTGCTTCTATCGGCGTAAGGCAGACTGTGCGACTAAATGCGAGCAGCAGTTCCACGAGATCAAAACCACCAGCAGTAGTAATGGAGGCGAGAACTTCCGCATCTTGTATTTGCTGACAAATTAAATCCAGTGCCACGCACGCAGTTTTCTGTATATACATGTCCTTAGGATAAACGGCCATGTTTCGTAGCGCCATCGTCGCAATAGGAATTCGTAAATGAGACACAAAGTCTGTTTCCGGTGAGAGACACATGCAAGTGAGAATGACCAAGCCATTTCGTTGGATCTGACGTAGTTGCGGGTTACCTTGCACAAGAGCCACGAGAGTGTCAATAAAATACGGAACTCCTGTTTTTGAAAGTTTCTGTTTGTCTGCGTTGGTCAAATTATGTTGATAATAGGCAAGTTGATTGAGAGTAGCATCGAGCACATCGGCCTTGTGTGCAAAAATTTTAATCCCAGAGACGAGTCGTTCGAAATCCTTCGCTTTTAAAATGTCTGGGAGGCAAGACACGAATCCTGCAGCAGAATCAATGATGATGCCCGGTGCAAGCACGGGCACAATTACCGCGATGGGCAAAGGTGCTACAATGGGCAAAGGTGCTGTGATGGGCACTGCTGCTGCTTCCATCTTTACCCCCCCTGACGTGTGCGCAACATTGGAAGGGAGAACCACATCTGGATCAGGTTCAGATTTGACTTGCATCACAGTGAGAACTATCGTAATGCACTGTCTTATATACCGAGAGCGTGCGATGTCGCAATTATTATATTCTCGATGTATTTAGAACGCCTATAACAGAATCGAAATTCGCGACGTATTTTTGAATGGACAAACGTAGGTTTCTACGAAAACACCCTCGTGCGGATTACGTTAGGATATCGACGTGAATTACACGACGACAGATATTTTTGTGCAAGTTTACTGGTTTTTTGTACGCTTTATTCTCAGTGGTCCGAAAAGTGTTTGGTGTGTATGAATTACAATGTGGCTCTAGGTACGACGTGGGCGGGTCCACATGCGCCTGCTTAAGCTTGCGGTAGAGCCAGATGTTGCGCCTTTGACAGCGACTTTTCAATCCGTGCACGCAATTTGTTCGTCAACATGTACTCTGATGACTGCAAAGTTGACAATAGTCGTCCGTTTTTCCAATCATCCAGTGTCTTTTGATCGATCTGCAGCTCTTGCAAGTATGTTTGTGGCAACCGCGTTTGCATGTCTTCCACTAATCGTTTGACATCTTGCCACAAAATGCCATTGGTGCATGATTGATTACATGTCGCGCGTAAGATATCTGTATTTTCATGCGATGTAAGGGCGCCTGTATACCAGTTATCAATGATTGCTTTGTCCATACGCAAAATATTTGCATAATTAAGCGGGTCCAAGAATCGAACTCGTTGCACCATTTGACGTGTGTCTAGCCACATAATTTTGCGGCGCAACAAGACGGTCATTGCCAGAGATTTGTCGTGTTGGGTATGCCAGTTGTCTTGTCCGTTGTACCATTCATCAAGGGCTTGTTGAGTGACTCCCCATTGTTTGAGGTATATCTCGGCGGATATATCCTTACGACAGGTATCAATCCATCGCTTGGTCTTTTGCCATAAGTCTCGTGCCCCTTTCTCGTCAAGTACTGGGTATGGGCCCACTGGTAAAGGACACAAAGGATCGGGCAATTGAATGGCGACCGACGATGGTGCGGCAATGGCACTTGATCCGGATGCGGGTTGCATTGCAAGGCCAGGAATCATCACCTTTGCAGTCATAGCACTTGATCCGGATGCGGGTGGCATTGCAAGGCCAGGAAGCATCACCTTTGCAGTCATAGCACCCGTTTGTCGTTCCCGAAATTCAGCACACAGTTTCATCTGCACATACACACCAGTTTGTTCAATACATTTGCAACAAAGTTCTTTTTCGAATACATGTGTTCTGCAGCTGCTTTTCTCGTATTAATGTAATGTAATGTGTTCCAATTGCTCGCGATTTTAGAAATCAATGTAGCTACAAGCAAACACTCACCGGTTTAGGGAGGTTGTACTTTTTGCACAGACGTTCTGCGTCCTGGAATGCCTGCACAACCAACACAAACAACAAAATACAATTAAAATCCATTTGCATCATTCGACATGCTCAAGACATGCATTTTAAACACAACTATATTCGTATACCATTTCCGTCGACGGTCCAATATTCGTACCGATTTTGTTCTGTAAGAGCAAGACAGAATTTGTTTCTTCAATGTTGAGAAGTTTTGAGGCGACGAGCACCGTACAGACAGTTTTGCAGACGTAGTGCATTTGCATTTCCAGCAATTTCTTCTGCAGATTTGCTAAATTCTTCATGTAGTGGATGTCTGTCGCAAGGGCAGGATTGACCAACTTGAAGATTGTGTTGTTGAGTCCCCTTTCGGTTCTGAGCATTTGTGTCCGGGAGAGAATCTCGAGCACTTTCGTAGCTTTCTTACGCACATAGTTGTCGTGCCCACTCTTACTCTCCGCAAACGCATCGGAACGTGTGATTGCAATAACCATGGCAAGTGTCAGTTCGTCTCCGATTGTGATTGCAATACAGGGGACTTGTGCGCATATTTCCAGAAAACTGAGCGCGGACGACAACGCTTTAACGTTGCCCGATTTTCTCAACGTTTCACAGCACAAGTGAATTGGGGTATGTATCGAAATTAAAGTGGTAGCGGGCGCTTTAGCACTAATCCGCGAGTCGTGCAATAGACACGAAAATTGCGTGTAGAACAACCGGAGTGCCTGTCGCTGTAGGGCGGGGGTAGGTTGCACCGCGAATCCGTCAAATATCTTCCAAACAAAGTCATCGATGGACTCTTTGTTCTGCCAAACTACATTCAATCCCTCATACATTTCGGAAGAAAATGCCGTCTGGAGATACATTAAGGTTTGCGGAGCGTCGGCCATGATAAGTCTATAGCTGTTCACAGCGTGGTCCGCGGAAATAAGTCTGAGCAGAACCATGCACATTAACGCATTGTTTTCGACAAGAGTGGTGAGTTTTCGCCGTGCTCTCTCGTTTCCATTGGCATAACTGTAGAACTGTGGAACTAGACCGTGTACCCAAGTCACGAGTAAACGGATCAGACCCGATTCCCCGCACATATTCTGATGTTCTTTGAATGTGATTTTGTCCACGTTTTTTAAAGTCACAAAGCACGCCATCGTCGCAGCACGTATCAGATATGTGTTTTGAGACATTTGTATGGTGTTGGTGAAGAATTGGATGTATTTCTCGGCGGTCGCGTCGTCGCATCCCTCATTTCGTGAATACGACCACATGGTCAAACACCCGTACATCTGTATATGATCATTGCTGATGTGAGCATTCATGACGTTGAAAACAGTTTCCTGTGTATGATTCAATGCGGGGTTCGCCGGAAGCCAGAAAAAATGCGTGATATTGCATGCCGCTTCGACCAGGATTTCATTATCTGCGAATGTCCGCATAAGCTCGAGCATTTTAGAGATCAAGACGATATCTACACCTGTGTTTTCCAGCAGGTGTCGATGTTTGGTGTACGCGTTTGGTAACGACGCGCGTTCAAAATGTGAAGAGTAACACGAAGCTGCTAGAGCGCAACAGGCAACCTGTGCCAGTTCTTCGTCGAGTGGAAAGGACTTTAGCGCAAACAGAATAGTATCAATAATCGCCTTCAAAACTGCATTCGGTACGATCAATGTGTTTTTCTCCGTTTTGTCACCCGTCATAATCCGCATCACAAAGCGTTCTAATAATCGACATCCTGTTCGCTGCAGTACCAGATTTTGATTGTGCCACCTCATACTGTTGTTAATGATCCCGAGCATTTTCTTTTCATGTTCCCTGAAAAGAAACAGATTTTTATCCTTCTGTTTCTTCGCCTTGGGACTGGCAGCGGCGCTTGTTGGAGCAGCTGGCCAGACACTCACATGTTTCAGCAGCATGTCAAACCCCTCTTGCTGCACAAACAGAATCGTACGGTATTCACACATACCGCGAGCAAAATGAGCCAGACGAGTGGTCCTGATTGCGTTTATGTCGTTTTGTGTCAACCCAGGTACCGGCACTGGCACATGCAACATTTCTCCCATCTCATTATGAAAGAGCTCAGCGTTCGTCGACAGTGGCGCCAGCCAGTCCTTCTGCAGCAGCACGACAGAAACAGTCTCGGCGGCACTCCTAGATACGGGTCGGATATCCTTCAGCAGTTTATTAATTTGTGCGTTGGAAGCAATTCCAAGTCTTTGTAGCACATTGCAAAAAACATCCTCACTCGTCATTTTTCCATACTGTCGTGTTGTGCCCGAGGTTGACACGAAATTTAGTGGCGCCGGAGTAAAGGAAGGAGGCAGTATGACTGCTGGTGGCTGCACTACTCCTGCAATGGCATCTTGCATTTCGGTATCATCTGATGGCACCAGATTTGGGTCGGCATTGGCGTTCACCATCACTTCGTCCTCTCTATTCTCTTCCATATTGAAGATGATTTGCTGTAGGATTTGCTGCAGGAGATCCACGATCTGCAGAATTTACACGAGGACGATACAACGTTGTCGTCTCGGTTCTTTATATACTTTCGACACACAATGCACCCCACCAAACAAATGTCTTGTGATCTACGTTGTCAAACCATGACCACCTCTCATGTCGCGCTTGATGTTTCTGATTTGTTAAATATTAATCTATTTGACCTCTTCAGTCGGTATTCACGCCAAAAAAGATCAGAATGCAAAAAGGAAAATGAAAATCATCATCATCATGAATGAAACTATCTTTCGAGTCCGCACTTGTGGGTGGAAGACCAATCCGAATCGTCCTGCAGCTAAATTCGTTCGGCTCAATCTCGTCCTTGTCCATGCCTCTGCCTGGTTTATTTGGCCACAAGAAGTTGCCCTCGTACAGATTGTGGAAACTGTCTGCTGTCCCAGCGAACCTTTATCAAAATAATCTAAGCCACCTTGGCATAACATTCAAATATCTGAATGTATCAACATAGACACCAAAAATAAAAGACAACGCTATACAATTAATACATTATGTTATTGTATATAAGAAGCACATTGTGTTTTGCGCACCGTTCGTGTATCTGCACAAGATGAGAGCAACTTCTTGTAGAGGCATCAGGACCGTCCTCTGCAAGGGGTCTTGTCAATGCTGTCTTCTACAATGGGTCCTGATGCTTGCAGATATTTCAAGCAGTTATTGTTGCATGGCGGGATACGAATCCAAAAACATATCACAAATTATGCACACTGACCGGCCATATATTGTATCGGATGCAAATGACTGGGACCCGCTTCGACAAACATTTACAAGTACATGCGGAGGCGAGGTATGCGCTGGCAATCTTGGTTATGTAGAGACATTTAACACTACCGTCACCATTGTTTTGAGAATTAATATTTATACGGGTGACGGTAATATTGTAAACAGCATCCGAGAAGGTTCCATGGGCAACGTACCAAAACTTGAGGTAACGCCGTTTAAGGAGTGGTTTGTCGACAGCAGTCTGAAGCCAATTTTTAAACAGGGAATATATGACGGTTCCTGGAAGTCGGGAGCTTTATACACCGGGGGAGGATATGTGCAGTTTGGTTCTGGTAACTTTATGGCAGCCAGCGTTGGTGGCAGGTTTGACATATCATCAAGCACGGGATTTACTATTATTATCCACGGGACTAATCCTTCAACCGTGGCTTCTGGTACAGTATTACTTGCCATGTTTGCAAAAGTATCCGCTGACGATATAGTAATCACTAATGCTGGTAACTCATGGAACATCAAACTGCAAGGTTGTCATGTAACTTTGGGGACGACATTTTCAACCCATATTTGGTCAACTTTGGTTATACGGTATGAAACAAGCACAAACACTATAACGACTCTTCTTACAACTGCACTGTCGACTGTGAGTACATCATCACGGTTACGCAGTTCAGCAGTTTGTCCTGCAAATAGTGTGCGTAATCCGACTTATAGGACTCTCAGAGTATTGAATGCACTAAAATTGGCAGCGCTTCTTGTGACAAATGCATATCTCACAGAGAACGAAATCGAGGAAATTAGGTTGCGCATTAATCTTGGCGAAGATATTTATGCTTACTCTCCATGGGCTTACAAAAAGCAAGATGAAACTAGTATACCAGGTGTTCCAATTGCATACTTAGGGGGGAGTATCTTGACAAAAATGCAATGGGGCGCGTTGTCGGTACCCACTCGTTTTACAATCTGCAGTGTTGGACGGTACTCTGGTAGAAATAGAAATATGATCTTGGGATGCGTGGGAAATCCTCAGGGCGCGTTAAATTTCGTACACGGACATCAAGGAGGAATCGCGGGTGCAACGCGATATGGCCCTATGGATAGTACAAACTGGAGTCCAACCTCATTGTCTCCCAATACGCAATGGGTGGTGGTATGTGGAAGGAACACCAACACAAAAGATAATGCCAGTGTCATTGTCAATCGAATGATCAGAGCTTTCGCAACCGTGCCAGGGGCAAGCGCCTGCGCGCTAGGTATAAATCAAGATGTATCCCACAGAAGTGATTGGCAAATTTCCAAATTATATGTATGGAATTATCACCTTTCAAACGAGATTTTTTCGTTAGTTTCGTCGTCACTGAACGATGCTCTAGTGTATACTCAAATGCCTGAACTCTGTACTCGATGCCCTCGAGACACGTTCTCTTTGACAAATGGCCCACAGTGCCTACGCTGTGCACCCAACTCTGCAAGCAACAATGATAACACGGCATGTCGATGCAACGCTGGATATGAGCCTGCCAGCGCCACAAACACGACGTGTGTCTCATGCAGTGTGGGAAAATACAAAAACACTAACTCAGATTTAAGTGCTGAAACCGATGTTTGCATACCCTGTCTACAGGATCGAACTTCCCCCGTGGGTAGCATAAATGTCACGTCGTGTGTCTGTAAAGGCGGATTTTCTGGTATGGATCCAGACAAGTGTGTGCAATGTCCGATGGGCAAATACAAGGAGCCCCAATGACAGGTGTATTCCAGAAAGATTTCGATTGTATGCATCACAATACTGTTTCTCTCTTGGGCCGTGCAAACTTAGAAACAACAGTTTAATAAGTTTTTGCCAGGTACCCTGTTTCGAAATATTTGTATTAAAAACAACTTTATTACATGTTAATGTCTAAATTGGCAAGGTAAACGTGACGACGACCTTGCCGTTTGCGTCTTTGAGCTGAATTTCGGGTCGTTTGCTTCCCCATCTATCTGCATCATTTGGAAGTAAGCGAACCCACGTGCAGGCACGCTGTTACAATCATGCTCTGGCACCACTCCGTCGGTCCGAGAAAATCGCCTTTGTGTAGTTGTGCACTTCTTGGAAATTGATTCTCTGAAAAAATAAGTCTTTGAAAGGCACAGTCGACATCACCGCGTGTTTCCACAGATATTACACAGTGATGCCGTCTTGGTTGATGAAGATGAGGACGTCCTGGTCATCCTGGGTGCGCAATTCCATGCCAACTACAGCAATATTTCCATGAAGAATGCGGTCTTTCTCAAACCACTGCCTACAACGTCCTGGTGGAAGGTTTTGTTGCACCCACCAAACAATTGTCTTGTGATCTACGTTGTCAAACCATGACCACCTGCTCTGCCACGCTTGATGTTTGTGATTCATTAAATATTAATCTATTTGATCTTCTAAGTCGGTCATTATGCTCACGCCAAAAAAAGATCAGAATGCAAAAAAGGAAAATGAAAATCGTCGTCATCATGAATGACACTGCTTTAACGCTAGCCCAATCCAATGGACTCATTTATTACTCTACAACCCACACATCTCAAAGACTTTTGTCTCCGAATTTGCTTGCGACGAGTGTGGTCACTTTGCCAGGTGTTTTCTTCGTCATATATACACACGGATCTATTCGCTACCACACATAGCATCGGTGAATGTTCCAATTCACAGATGTATATTCGACAACATCTACAACACATGCAGTCTGTTGAATTCCACGATGAGGCACATTTTGCGACAATTCTTCATGTGGCATCAACATGGGTCATTCGTGTCGCGGCTTCTTCGACTAGAATTACATTTTCTTGATTCACCTGCGCACGTAGGGCATCAATTTTGTTGTGACAATCGTACTCGAAACGACGTCGCTGTTTAATGTCCTCGATCACTCTCTTCTCGCGCATCAATAGGAGACGCAAATGAGCTTGGTGGGTGGCAAGTTTGTCCTCTTCCTCTCGAAGCTCCATAACAGCAACACTTTCATAGGTGTCCTCGACATCATCGTCCTCCCACACTTGGGCAAAAATTTGAGGATCGGGCTGGCTTTCATCTTGACTAGTCGACATAATACCGTTATCACTCATGCCAAAAAACTGTCGGCGAATGCCTGTGGCAAATTACTGGCCTTTATAGAAGAAATTGCCTATTTTTGGGTATTTTGTGCTGCCTCACGTGTACATTCACACAGGCTGCCTGGGCAACCCTGTGTCGATTGGACTCCAATGCTTGGTACGAATCTTCTCAAGTACCTTGTTGGCCCGCATACACTGCACAATCTTATACACAAACGAGTCATTGTCTACTTCACCGGAAAAGTTGGGTGTATGTGGACAGTTTGTCGCGATGGAGTTGGATTTTGATGGATTGATATGGTATGTCGGAAGTGGCTGATCAGCTGGACACAAAAATGCCATAAAGAAAAAATCAAATGTAATACGGAATCCATCATGTTTTTTAAACATGCTTGAAATAAATGTCGATACAAGTGTGCTGAATTTGTCATGTGTTGAATCCATAATTTGTAATGTGATGACGGGATGATTATTCTGTAGCATGTCGTGTGTAGTACCATGCAGATCCGGTCTCGTACGACGCATACGGACGGCATCCCTGCATCCATATACATTACACTGTTCACCGAATCGGACCTGTACGTGGGCCAACATTGCTTTTGAAATATGATCCATGGATGCATCCCATGCTTTCATCCAACTGTGCTGCGCGATCGAAGCCTTGTTTTCGCGAAGCATACGCAGAAATGACAACATATCTCGAGATAGAAAAATTTGCTCCAGTTTCTGAGGTATGTCATGACAACACTGGGCGTGACCTTTCGTCACAAATGCTTGAATTTCCGTCCTCTTTTGAATTATTTTGATAAGTTCTTTTGTGTCTGCGTGATGTTCACAAGGGTGCCGCGCTAAAGCCTCGTGATTAGCTTCGCTTTCGGGCGCTGGGTGCGCTTGTGGTGACGGTGCTGCTTTGCATACTATGACCTGTATATCCAATATATGACAGACAAAGTTGTTCATGGTGGTTAGAAGCCAGTAAATGTACGGGATTTCGTCGATGATGTCCGCCAGGAAATTACTGTTGTCAAAAAGACCGATATCTTTGTTCATTTGTTTATACAGCGTCTCGAAACGATCATTGTTGCGTGTGTCTGCGTCTGTTTTGGACGATGCGTGCTCAAGTCTTGTGGTAATCGTGTCCGTCATGGTTTGGCATGCATTGTGCAAGACATGGTCTGTCTCACTCAAGCGCACAATGAGATACGTTGCAAAATCCATGCAATATTCTACAAACAAAAGCGACTTACGAGTATGCTCAGACAAATCTGTCACTCCAAAAGCAAAATTGCCATCACGCTTCGATTTCAAATGTGTAAACGAGGTGAGTATATCACCGAGGACGGGACGAATCGCTCGAATAAAGCGAGCATATAAATCACTGGCATTGACTTCACCCAAAGCAACCAGATGATTCTTATGATGGGTTTGCATTTTGGATAACAATGAATGCAGAGGAGGCTGGCTTATATATGTTTGCGTGAGGCATGTTGCGCGTTGAACTTGTTTTAATATATGTCCATATAAAACGCACATCTAAAGAGTGGGAGCGTGTAGAGTCACTTTACATCTGGGTTGCTCTGGTGGCAAATTCATTGACGTGCACCGGAGACGTCTACACACAGAGGGCATTTGTCATCATCTGACAATTATCATCAGGACCCCATTGCTCGAGAATTTCAAGTTTACTCGCTGGCCGCTGTGCAGTATTGAGACGAATTTGTCGTTTGTATGCAAGATCGTCGTACCCGAGAGTAGTCCAATCTTTGCGGGACCACTTGAAGAGACTCTGCCAAGATCGACCATAGTCGTTGGCATTGTTCTCGAGTAGCATTTTCACCGAAAGATTGAAAGTCAACAGAACAGGGATCGCGAGCTGCATTTGCATTAGATCTCCCATTGTCATGCCCATGTCAAACCACTGCAGGTCATTGAATTTTTTCCGCAGACCACTGCTCTGCAACGCCATGTGCACCGCTAATATCGTTTTCTTGGTGCTGCCGTTAAAGTTGAGATTTTTGGCATTAGGAGGGTCGCCCCACGAATGTATAATATGTTGTATATCACACTGCATTTCGTGGAGGTGGCGCATGGTGAGATTATTCTGCACCATGAGTTCGTAATTCAATACTTTGTAGACCTTTGTAAGCTCACGATCGACGGACGATGTCACAAGATCATCCGGAATCATTGACGTGTTTCGAATAGAAATCGGAAAGTTTTTGTGTGCCATACTCCTCCCGATGTGCACAAGGAAACTTTGCGCTAAATCGTACCGCGCCTTCACACAAAACCCACTACAGAAGCAAGTTGCGATAACAGTACATATTTTAATGTCAATATTATCGCCCTTGGCAAATGATGTTCAACATGCTCTGTGGTATATATACGACACGGACGTGAGTATCGTTCATCACCGTCAACGATTCAAGTGTATTCCAATGTGTGCAGATGGCGAGTATATAAGCGTTTCCTGGTAGCTTTTTACCTGATCGACATTGACATTTGCAACCGAACATAACGTGTTGTGGGTGCAGTAATGCAGGCCTCGTCCTCTGCCGATCTGCCCAGCAATGCTAGCAGTGAATTGGAAAGACAAGCGCGCAACGATATTCTTGTGCTGAACAAAGAATACAATGAACTGTGCGACCAGTGCGATGTGTTGGACGCCCAACATCTGATTCTTGTAAGTCAGCAGGTTACCTGTGAACAAACATTGGGTTGCACGAATGAAAAACTGGAGTTGGCCCGCAAGGAATTGGAGACACTGAAAGGTCAGATTCAAGAGAGAGAGCGATGTTCGCTTGTGTTACACGCACAAGAACTTGAACATCTACAGCGCGTAGACATACGAAAAACAGAAGCGGAAACCCACGTTCAGCGGCAAAAAGACCTTGAAAGCGTGCTACGTGGACTTGCTATCAGTATAGAGACTTCCGAGGCCTCCAAAATTGAGTTGCAAGCCAGTCTTGCGTCCCTGCAACAAACATACGAGGATGCAAACTCGGAAAATATTCAATGGCATGCAGAGTCTCGACGTCTTCATGAAACCGTACAGGTGAAAATGGACCTTTGCAATACTGAGTATGAAATGGCGGTTGAGCGCGTGAAGACATACAATGCCGAACGTGAAGTGGAGCGTTCCAAAAATGACCGCCAGCATAGCAAACAACGCGCATCTTGGGACCAGCAATTGGCACAGTTCGTGGTCGTGGTCGCAAGCAAACAAGCGAACATCGACACCCTGGATGCACTCACACTACAATTGCAATGTAATCACAACACACAGCAAGTAGCGCTGTCGGAAATCTCTCTCTCTCTCGTGTCTCAACAACAGCAACACGACACCGCCGAAGCGCACATGCAAGAACAGATGCAAGAACAGGAAAATACGTTACAGAATATGATTACAACGTGCAATGCGAGACAAACATCGTACGATCTTGAGATGTCAGATATTTTGAGTGAGATTGACACGCACAAGTCTGCTTTACACGATATTATGCAGTCGTGCGAATCTCACCAGACACAATTCGAATCCAAAAGAGATGCTTTGCAGCAGCTTCTTGACGAACATACAAAAGATTTGGATCGTTTGGAAACATTGATTCTGAGTAGGCAAATTGAATTGAATGCTCTACAGGAAGGAATTGCGACGACAACTACGAAGGCGGCGGTTTCAGAGGCCAGACAAATCGCACAGGATGCACAGATAGCAACAGCTGTCGGTGAATTGGAAGTTGCCGCAGAACAAGCTGAACATGCGATGCAAATCGTAAAGATTGAGCACACTAAAATAATACGCGAAATGAAAGCCGTTCTGACGACACAAACCGCACATATTGCCGAAATGGCTGAAAACGCAAAACGAGTACATAATGCGCAAGAAGTCAAAGATATTCAAACAGGCAAGAATATTCAAGCAGAGAGGGATATTCAAGCAGCTAAGGATATTCAAGCCGTTCAAGATTCCAAAGCTGTCGCCGATGCCAGAGCTGCTACCGATGCCAAAGTTGCCGCCGATGCCAAAACTGCCGCTGATGCCAAAGCTGCTTCTGATGCCAAAGCTGCTTCCGATGCCAAAGCTGCTTCCGATGCCAAAGCTGCTTCCGATGCCAAAGCTGCTTCCGATGCCAAAGCTGCTTCCGATGCCAAAGCTGCTTCCGATGCCAAAGCTGCTTCCGATGCCAAAGCTGCTTCCGATGCCAAAGCTGCTTCCGATGCCAAGGCTGCCGCCGATGCCAAGGCTGCCGCCGATGTCGAGAACGCAGCTGCTGAAAGAATACTTTGTAAAGCTGCAGAGGATGCCAAAGCCTCTCAGCACGCCAAAGCTGCAAAGAAAGCCGAAAAAATACGTTTGAAACAGGCAGAAGAAATCGCGTATGCAGCGGGAGAAGCCGCTGGATTGCAAAAGGCGGCTATTATTGCCACTGAACGAGCCAAAGAACAAGCTGAACAGGACGCATTTGCTGCAAACGAAGCACGTAAATTACAAGAAATGTACGCCGCACACGAGACAGAAGTAATGCACCGAAACACCGTGACACAGCAAATATTGATGTCGGGAACACAGCATATGACAGAAACATACCTTCCCCACAACCCCGAAGATGACGAATTCGAAATGATGCTCGAGTCAATATCTACGGAAAGCCCATATTCCTCCCCGCATTCGTCCGTGCTGACTGAGCAGAAGTTTCTGAATGATGCTGATGCACAGCGCGCCATGGTACACGCAAATCTGGAAATCTTGCAACAGAACACAATCATCAAAGAGAAATGTTTGGAAGAACTCGAGCAACGCTCGTATCTCTTACACGCATCGATTGAAGAAAACACTGCGGTATTGTTGCAAACGCAGACCGACCTTGAGATGTGCAATAATGACCTGGAAAGATGTCGTGCCGAACGGGTGGAGATGCGTGCAATCCACCAATTCGAGGAAGAAACAGCCTTTGCAACAATGCAACAACACAGCGAACTCATTCGCGAAACACAGAGCAGTATCGATTTTCTGACTGAAAATAAAGACCAACTGATGCTGAGTATTGACGAAATGCATCGTACACGCGACAGCCATGACTTGAAACTTGAACAGATTCGGTGTTATGGCAACACACTCAATTCGGCCATGACGGAGCTTCGGAGTGGATTGCACATGCGTCAGAGCAGCGCCGAATTTCAAATCAAAATTGAAGTGGTCCTTGATCTCTTCAACAAATTCCTCGATTGGTTTGAAAACACATTCACCACCTCGCTATATGCATTCACATGCATTCTACACAATAGCCGGACGGATTGAGCATGCGGATTGGACGGCATCTAAGAAAAATAAAATTGCACAATGTGTGCACGTGGACTCGTCACAAACGGCCCAAGCTCCTGCTACGTCGGTCGTCGATGATTACCCTAGTCTTGGACATCGAAACTACGGGTCTGTCGAGGACGGAACATGTCATAACAGTAATTGGCACCATTGTATACGAGTCTGTCGACGAAAGAAGTATCAGTGAAAAATGCTACAATGTAGTTTTAGCAGAAAGTAGTGAAAACCCCGAGGATCTCCGGTCAATGAAAAAAGAAATCTCCAAACTCCTTGACGACGCTGATTGCATTGTAGCTTTCAACGGTGTCAATTTTGATATGCCGTTCATCTGCAAGTGGTTGAAAACAACGACGCTCGATGCAGACAAGCAGGACAAGCAGGACAGGTGCGGGAGCTCAGATGCCGAACCGGCATTTATTCCGGTAAAGCGCAAGTTCCAAGTGCCAAGTGCACTGTCGACCGATACCATGAAGATTCTCTTGGGGGAAAAGAGCGAACCCGACACAAGTCAAGTTACAGACAGCAGTGTAATCAACTCGGACAGCAGTGTAATCAACTCGAACAGCAAAGTAATCAACTCGGACAGGTGGAAACACAAGTACTTAGATTTCTGTCGTCTGTCCCGAGATTACACTGGCTCTTATATCAGTCTGCACAACGCATGTCTTCTGAACAAGATTGATGTTGCCAAGAGTGGCTCTGGTCTCCAAGCCATACAGTGGGCAAAAGAAAAGAACTGGGCGCTGCTTGAGTCATACTGCATGCAAGACGTCGTTGTTTTACTCGCTCTCACCAAGCATGCTGTGCGATCGGGTATCACTTTACGTCTTCGCGCGTATGGTAGACGGGGAAAGGACGAAGACAACATAGTGCTGTGTTTCGACGACAAGATGCAGCCCTTTGTACCCACGGCGGCAAAAGCGCAACGCACTGTCGTCGACATCTTCGACACATCCTCTCCCAAGGCCCTACATTTTGGCAAATAAGCAATGATAACGAGCAAATAGAGATTCAAGCAACGCTATTAGCCCATTTTTTAGGAAGTAATATTTGCAACATCAATCAATCACACGGCGAAAGTGTAATTGGAAGAGTCGGGGAGAAAAGGAGAGATTTGTGTGTGTTTACGAGAGAGAGAGAGAGAGAGGAAAATGGAAAAATTGAGAATGTTTGTGTTTGGATAGAATAGCTCGTGAAGTTTCGCATACAAACGTGAGGTGTAATTGTCTCCTCACGCATAACTTGTATAAAAACGAAAATAATAGTTGAATGCACCCTCTGTCCCAAAACTCTCTGTTCCCTTGGACGTGAATTGTATCACCCAATATCATATGTTCGGAAGTGTCATCGAGCGATGGGTCGCTCTTGCCGCATTTAGTGACAATACTGCTGTTCGTCAAGGTAACCATACCAGGGCGTCGGATTGGCCAGAACATCTTATTCATGCCGAAAACGACCGAATGCACTTTGATGTCCGATTGTGTTGGGCGATTGCATCACAACTATGCGATCATGAAGATCGGGCACTTGCATTTGCAATGGGCACTCATTCGCGGTTGGGTGAGCTGTCCCCCGCGCTGAGTCTGGTGAGTGATATTGTGCATCAAATTAGCAGATCGGAACTATTACCCCCCGTGGATGAATTGTACCGTCATTTCCTCCGTCAACACTCTGTTGCGTCGCTCTTGATGTCAGCGGGCACAGCACAACAGCGCATGTTTCGCGGAGTTCCTGTCCATACACAGATGCAGAAACCGTTGTTAATCCGTCGCTTGTTGCAGTCTGAGTTTGAGGATCGCAAAATGTACAAATGGCCCAGACGAAGTGGTATCTTTTTTTGTCGACGCGGGTGGTTTGCTGGTGTAGACATCTTGCACGCTCCTGTCGATGCGCAAGACAGCACACGTCTCGTAGGCATTTTCGAGTCGATTCCCCATGTTTTTTGTGACGTGTGGTTTCCGGTCTGTCGGCCATTTGCAGTATGCATGCACCTGCTGCATGTATCATTTATGGCTTCGCCCGTGGCAGATGCACAGTCTGACCCACTTTCGACATAATGACACCTGGGACCCATACGGTCAGAAACCAGGACTTAAATATATATATATACATATATATATGTATATCAAGTGCTCTTGTGGTTTCTTTATTGAAATAAGTAAAATCCTCTCTGTAATACAATTGGCACTTGGTTGTTTGTCTCATGGTTGCGGCGGCTTCAAGTGACTTATGTACGCATCGTTTCAAATCTTCGATGCGAATCGTTTGACAATCGTCGTACGACAAGCAGTCAATCTTTATTCGCACATGGTCGATAATCATTGCAAGAATGTGTACCAACCAATGTAACATATTGATTTAGCACAGCATGTGTTGAAAGCCGTTGACAGACGTGGCGATATCGCGGACCAGTGCGTTGAAAATCGTGTTCATGATATCGGGATTCAGTGTCGCGACGAGGCATTTATTGTGTCCACCGAGACGAATATGCGTACCCATTCCCAGAGCAAGGCGCATCGGAGACAACATCTTGGCAAACAGACGTGGGATAAACTCTTTCTGAAACTGCATCATGACGTCGCTGTTTTTCACCGCCCTTTCCTCCTCGTACACTTTTCGTGCTTCGGCCATCGTAGTCAGTGTTTCTGTAAAATAATTTCCTGGCGAAAGGGTTGCCTTGTACAGGGCACTTACGTGATTCCGATATTCGATTTGCTTCATAAATTTGCGATTGCGGTCCATGCGATCATCCATAATTTGAAAAGCCAACATGCCAAGGGCAGTACACCCCGTGATTGCCGACAAATTTTCATTAGTTTTCGTCATGTTGTATACGACACCATAACGTTGCCAGGCCATTGCCGGATCCTCATCGACAACCATCAGAACTTTTTCGAGCATTTCAGTGCATTTGACCACGTTGTCTTCATACAGACCTGTTCGACGTACTACGAACATCAGGGGACTTAAGCCTGCGGAATTCATACCGTTTTGGCCATTGACTTCTTTCGTCACAAAAAAGACACGAGGTGTGCTGTACATCAAAGCGTATTGTGAGAGTCGCGCAATGTTGGCTAATGCTGCTTCGTCAAATCCTGCCCAATTCATGTGTGCAAGTGTTTCTAGAAAAAGAAGTTGCATTTCTTCGTGAGATTCGCCCTTTTTCAAGGCCAACAAGAGAGGACACTCAAATTCATTGCAAACTTTTTTCAGCGGTACGATGGTCATATCAGCTCCACGTTGCAACAACAAAGCAGCCACTTCCACGTTGTTGAAAACTACGGCAGAGTGCAGAGCGGTATGACGTGCCACGCACTGGAAATTAATATTGAGAATTCGATCAATGTGTGTTCGAGCCAGGGATAAGTCATGCTGTTGGATGGCAATACACAATCGGGCGTCGTGAATTCCCATCTTGTAGGTGTTTTGACAGTTTATCTACGAGATTGAGATGTTTTATTCAAACACAATATTAATATGCCTGAAATAGCAAAGTAGTCCAAAAATGAACAGAGTTTTTGGGTGTGCCGCGCTCTATTCTCTGTAGCGTACGATGCATATAAATATGATTACAACATTTCCAAAAATTGAGTCCCTCTGGATTGCTTGTGAATCGGCGTTGATGAAAGCAACGACTCCATTGATTTCATGGTCAGAGACAAAATCACCTCGTAGCAATCTTCTTCCGAAAAGCAGCGCAAAACGGGGTTCGGAACATACCCACCACACGCAGTATGCATGTCTATAGCCATCATTCGTGCGCGTGCAAGCTCTGTCTTCTTTTTGGCAAAATCGAACAGGTTGCATGCGACATGTTGACATTTTGTTCGCGGAGCTTACGTGTAACTCTACACACTTACCACGTGCTTAATGGCCGCTTCTAAGAGATGCTTGTCTTTCTGGGTATAACTATTCACCAGAATTACGTTTCCGCCAATGGTCTGATTGTGTTTTGACGGGGATTCTCCGTATATCTGCCTATACGCAGCGGCGGCATGCTTTCCAGCAGCTGTGGCCTTTGAATTCGCAAGAGAGATTCCCATTTCAAACGCCACTGAACCAATCGAAATCGACTCAGATTCGCCCGGGCCATTCTCGATCTGCTGCACCGACGACCCTTTGAAACTGTTATTTTTCAGGTAGTCCGTCGCCTGCAAGACTAGCCTTTTGTCATTTTTCCAGTGCGGGTCCAGCATCTCCATTGTTTTGGAGAAATTGGCCACGGTCAACATTTTATTGTCGATTTGTTTCCGTTCATTGTCGATTTGTTCCCGTTCATTGTCGATTTGATACTTAGTCATAAGCTGGTTATTTTCGATCGAAAACTGCTTCTTCATCTGTTCGTGTTCTATTTCCATCTTATCACACTGCAGGTTGCGGAGACGAATCTCAACGCGCTCCAAATCATCGCTAATTTTGCGCTTGCCAAGCTCCGAGTCAGACAACACCACCTGCTGTGCTGATTGTTGGATGTGCACACCCTGTCCATTCGGGAGCAGTACGCCACGCTCCACCAGCCGTTCTGCAACCTGTTTTCCCTCTGCATCTACAGACACGGACGACTGCTCATGGCTAATTCCATTCGCGATTGCACCACGCGACCCCCGCTGAAGCATCTGCTGCGCCAAGCTGGGTGCGGTAGCCGCCTGGACAGCACGCTCGATTCCATTGATGCTTCCAGTTTCGCGCTCGACGAATGCTGTGACCGTTTCGCATCGGAGTCCCTTCATTTTTGGGTGTGAGATCAAGAGGTTGATGAGGTCACACGAATCAACGAGTGCCAACTGTCCAGAGCCCTGCCACAAAAAAATAAAAAATGTAGATCAGAGTAAAGTGTAGATGAACCGTTGAGGTATCAAGCCTTTTTCCGAGGGCTTAGTACAAATATAAATCGTAATCTAGTAATGTCATTTTGAAACACAAACGTACATTCGCATGTCCCGAGTCGACCCAAAGGAGGCTTGGTGCAACGCCAATGTGGACCTGCCTTGGGTTCCGAACCCACTGACCAGCGTGTTTTTGATCTTCAAAGAGAAATGCAGCTGCTATGTCGTTCAGAACAAATTTGCCAGAAATATCTTTGCCCGTTTTATCGCGTTGATTTGGGCCGTATTGACGCACCCTTTTCCCCTGCATGCGGGTGATATCAACGCCCTCCAAGCCTGCGAGTTGTTTGATAAGATTGACTGACACATAGGACCCAACCCGGATACCATGTATCATCCAGGGACCGTCTGGCATCTCTACAGCCGTGTTGATTTTGTCCTGAAGGGACACTTTCGAGACATTTGATGGATTGAAAGTCTCGACAAGACGATACATGTGGACACGTGACCCGTCAAAATTTGACTTGTTCGATGACAAAATACACCATTCTTCATTGTATATGTATTTATTTTTAATTGAAACGTAATTTAAGCTGTCCCTGAATCATACAAGCTGAGGGCATTGGCAAACATCGCTGCCGTTTTTTGAGCACAAGGCACAATAAAACAGATTCACAATGTCACAGAGCTTTGTATTTTCGATTTGCAAATCCTCGCAGTTTATAAACTGGTCCATATTCCCGAGATAACACTTATCTCTACCACTTAGACAGCATCTGGCTATTAAATCTCAATAATATATATTCATTTAAATATATATGTATATATAAATCTCAATAGATATTCAACCCCACAAGATGGTGGTTCGGAGTCGGATTAGATTTTTAACAGTCAGAATACATTGTGAATCGGCGTTGATGAAAGCAACGACTCCATTGATTTCATGGTCAGAGACAAAATCACCTCGTAGCAATCTTCTTCCGAAAAGCAGCGCAAAACGATCAATCAAGGGCATTTTGAAGCACACGGATTACGAGCATACATTTGAACTTCTGTTCGACTCGCTACTCCTACAAACATTATCAATCGAAACTAAAACGAATACAAACACAATATTCAACACGAAACAACTGCACGATGCATCGGCTGCGATACACATGTCGCGTGTCGGCGACCTTGTCTTGGTTTCGGGAGCAATAGGACGACCTCTGGATTTGTGTACCGTTGTGTGTGTGAAGCGAAGCACTGTTGACGTGCTGCTTGTGCGCATTCCTTTGCCATTCGAGAAAAGTAATTTTTCAGTCGACTTCTATAGCGTCTGTCCGCCTCCTGCCACGAAATCTAAGCCGCCATGAAAGTCTTTTCGGCTCTGAATCGAACGTGCTTCAAGAAGAATAGAGTCCCTTCATAATGAGGAACTTATAGGCATTGTATACTATTCGCTCATGGTGGTCTTGATCCAGCCTTGCTTCGAGCTCTGATTTCGCGACATCTTCTACCTTGTAGAAACGTCATCATCTATATAAACACTCGAGAAGAAAGGAAGCATCACGAAGAACGGATTGTATTGCTGCATATGAATACACAGTGAAAATCAGAGCTCCATGAATAATAATATTCGTCATGTAATAAGAACATTGAATGTCGTGTCGAGTTTGATTTTTGCTATCCTCATTGTTTATTTATATGCAATTGAAACTGGAGGATCCACCTTCGCAACATGGACAGAAAATGTGGTACTCGGAGCAAGTAGTTCTATGTTGACAACAATTTCGGAAACCAATGCAACTCTACTGAATCTTTGTAGGAAGAATGGACGTACTAGCACACAGCTTGCAATGCCGCTTGTGTCGTTTTCTCTCAATGGCACGACATATGCCGGAAGCGTGTTTACTGCCAAGAATGATTTCACGATTGATAACAAAATCCTAATGGGGTTGGTGCTGATAATCTCATTATTATTTCATATGTGGAGAATATTCAAATGTGTTGGGGAAGAATGTGACGATAGAGTAGTAGACACACTACAAAGTCCCGACTTTGGCAGATGGGTTGAATATACATTAACCTCGCCGCTGCAAATCATAGTAATTTGCAGTACAGTATATATTCGTAACATTTCAGATATTACGCAACTCAGTGTGTTGCAGGGTGCTTTGACCCTGTCAGGATGGACACTTGAAGTGTTGATTTTGAGTTTACAGCAGTTTAAAAGTTGCACGACACATGGACATGACGGTTATTGTCAAGGTTTCTATGAAAACTTAAAGCGATTCGCGGTGACTTTTATTTATGCTACACTTTGCCACGTGATAATCTGGTGGAATATATTCAGCAGGTATTTTGCACACGAACAAAATATATCATCTTGTATGTTTGGTATTATCGAGATACCATCCATAGTCCGCACGATCGTCATAATGCAGTGTGTATTATTCAGTTTATTTGGGAGCATACCGTTGCTACAGGTATTATACATCGTATGTACAGTACGTAATGGTTGCACATTTATTTCCGCTGCGGTTGCGTATGCTGTCTTGAGTGTGACGTCCAAAGGTTTGTTAGCAATCATGTTTGTGAAGCTCATTACGGATGGAAATTGTGTATACACTAATGACGGCAAAGCCTGTCTGACCTGATCATGATATCAACAAACCATAAAGGTCTTTTCGGCGAGAGTGAGGGATTTCTGCAGTACGTCAAACACCATGTTCATCTCGTCGGGTCCAAGTATGCATACCCAACACGAAAGCTGATTGCCCAGACGGGTGTGTGTTGCCATTCCCATGGCAATGCGCATCTGTTGCAGCATTAGACCCCATAGACGAGGCATCGCATCATTTTCGAAGAAATCCACAACGATCGCGTCTCGTGCCATGCGTTCCTGTAACAACAAATCATAATGCATGTTTCTTGCCACATCCACCGTATGGCGAGCGATGCGGTTCGGCAGCGTTTCACACATGACCATGCCGAGTGTGGTGCACTGTTTCAGCGTGCAAAAAATCGGGCGATCGTGTGTCAAGTTGGCAGCGTGGTAACGATCCCACAAAATCTCCGGATGTCGGGAGATAATTTGCCAAGCGTCCTCCATTTTTTCACGACAAGTCAGAATGTCAGTTTCAAACGTCACCAGATTGCGGAGTAGAGCCATAAATGGCGTAGTGTCATCGACGCTGTGTGGAATCGCATTGCCGTCGTGTTCGATCGCCGCGTAAAACGTCTTTGGCGTGCCCCACAGAATAGCATAATGCGGGAGGAGCGCGATCTTTCTTGATTCGTATGGTGTCCACTTTGGTGGTGAACCTGGCAGTTCGCCAAAGAGGGTGCATTGAAGTGCACGCAGCAACAAAACTTGCATTGCTTCGTGTGACCGTCCCATTTTCATGGCCATAAGTAGGGCACATTCGTGTCGATTGGCATGTATGAGCGTTTTCGGCATCAACATTGGATTGCCCCCGCGATTCAAAAGATGACTGGCCACGTCCAGGTCGTTGTATTGGACACTTGAATGCAGCGCCGTGTGACGACTCGTGTTTTGGTAATTCACATCACCGAGTTGCTCAACAAGCGAACAAGCCAGAGCGGTTTCCTTTTCTTGAATCGCTGAGAAGAGACGAGCATCCAATTTACCCATCTTGAATGGATGATTGTGCGCCAATAAAACGCTTGTATGATCTATACATACATATTTTTACTTAAATGCTACTTTTTGCTATTTTGCTATTTCGGGATTGCACACAACGGTCTTTCGAGGCATTCGAGAGAGAATGACAAGGAAGGAGAGAGAGACAGTGTGGCGGTCAAGGTGCACTTTAATCACTGTCTTTATTCGAGCCATATCCACGCAATGCGAGGTTGCGATACATATGTCCCGTGCGGGCGACCTTGTCTTGGTTTCTGGAGCAACAAGACGACCCCTGGATTTGTGCACCGGCTGCTTATGCGCATTCCTTTGCCATTCGAGAAAAAGTAATTTTTCAGTCGACTTCTATAGCGTCTGTTCACTTCCGGCTACCAAATCTAAGCCGTCATCAAGGTCTTTTCGGCTCTGAATCGAATTTGCTTCAAGAAGAATAGAGTCCCTTCATAATGAGAATTTTATACGCATTGTATACTATTTGCTCATGGTGGTCTTGTTTCAGCCTTGCTTCGAGCTCTGATTTCGCGATATTGCAATACATTAAAACAAACAACAAGAAATCTATCCATTCGCACACGTGTCACACACTCATTCGTGAGAGTTTCTCTTGCTGCAGCCCAGTGCGGTAAAAATGTACTCTTGCTTGGACCAGCCAAAATGACCGATGCCATGGCATCTGTGCTTGTAATTCCACTGACTGCAGTTGCAGGCGTAGGAATCTTGCACTTTCCAGCTTCCGGCAGCGTAGTCGGCCTCGTCCATTTTCGTGACGACAGGGAGAACGTTGGAGATGGCGTCCTGATGAGCTTGCTGCAGCATGAAGATGTATTCCTCGTGATCACTCATGATTTTCACCAAGGCGAGCCGCTTCTCACGGGTATCCTTGCGGAGTGACGCCAACTTCTCCACACTCGATTCGAGCACAGCAATCTTTGCATGCATTATCTGCTCGCAATTACCAGCCAGCAGCACCAACGCGTGTTCGGCCGATTCGGTGCTGGCCATGTTGGATGATGCATGACAATCGTGAATTGGCAATTTATAGGCAAAATAATGGCCCCGGTCAGAAATAGAACACCAATGAGGCGATCGTCTCATGTGTCTCTGTTTTGTAGCCACATTCGAGAGAGAAGGACAAGGAAGGGGAGAGAGACAGTGTGGTGGGCAAGGTGCACTTTGAGCACTCCCTTTATTCGAGCCATATCCACGCAATGCGATTGTCCTTGTGCATATTGATGCTTTTGATGACCACAGGCGTTGTCTCCGATGATTTGTTCTTGCCATCCGTGCACATTAATATGTACGGACGGTTCTCAAGCAGACTCAACGACGCATACTGTGTCTGCACACTTACGGCGTAGAGACCCTGACCAAATCTGATTTTGGCGTCGCGATGCTGACGTGCCATTTCATCGAAGAAGCTGATGTTCACGGTGCCGCGGGCGACCTTTTCAGCGAATTTAATCCACCATTTAGACTTTACCAAAATATGCATGGGACAGGCATTCGCCAGAATCTCCGTACCGTCATCGTTCATTAGAGTGTATCCGGTCTTCGGCAACTGTGTTCTCGGTACATATGGAACATCTGCATTGGGGTTGTTGCTATTCATTATGCCAACGTTGTGGTTAAATTATACCAATTGCTGATTTTGTCTCTGACGTCTGATATATCATACGTATGGTCAGTACAAAGATTATGCCATCATCAGACGATTCGGGGGCTTTTTTCGTGTAACAACCAAAAATTACAGCTGCAACGCCCACTTCTTACTAAAATCACAATGATGCTAGCGTCTACCGTGCTAAATATATATATACGCAATGTCGATTGTCAAGTCGCGAGGGTTGGAATGTCGGGCGACTCGCTGTTATCGCCCCGGTTCGTCCACATTGTTTCGATATCTGATCAACGAGATTCCGCTTGTATTGATGATTTGTCCAACACACGCCAAAAAATCGTGTTTGCGGCCGCCCAGAAAGATTGGCATACGGTGTCATCTTTGGTGTCCAGCGGAGTCGATGCGTACACATGTGACACCAGTTGTGACGCAGAAATGCACTCAAGTAGTGTTGCACAGTTCGCTCTCGAAGACAAACAGTGGCAATTGGTCTATCAGATTTGGCAAACATCAATCATGTTCGACGATGTGGCACACGACCCGTACACGACGCATGCATTGGAGCCGATAGTATTGATTGCAGCACGTCACAGACACTGGGATATAGTAGCCCAATGGATGGATGCACTGGGTACGTACACAAGAACGGCGCGAGCCGAATGTTTCAGCAACACGCTCGACACGATGCAGCACACTTTGCTGTGGTATGCTTGCAGGGATAGAAAGTGGGCGATAATAGTAGGGCTGCTTGTGTGCGGTGCCACTGACCACGGCGTTCGTATGTATGGCGAGGACAATGACGCCCTGATCATGATTGCGGCACAACAAGGTACCTTCTTGGATGTCAGCGTGCTGTTGAGTGTGCATCCGGATGTTTCTAAGCTGGCACTTACAGCGGGCATTTCGTGGTGGAATAAGCTAGTATACTGGGCATCTGAGGCCAAGCAATGGAGATTATTGCGCATTCTCTGTGCTAGAGGAATGGATGCTCGGCTCTTACACACTATGATTCGACAGAAACCAGTGGTACACGCAGCAATGTGTCAAGAGTGGAACACGGTGCTGTATATGCTGCGTTGCATCATGAAAGATTTTAATTGCGACACACCTGCCAGTTTTTTGAGAGCTCCGCGAGACACCACCTGGTTGTTGGATGATGTTACAAAGGATTCGCAAACTACAGAGAGCACGCTCGTGTTCTTGGCATGCAAGGCCAAAGAATGGGGGATTGTTTCGATATTAATCAAATTCTTCAACGCTGATCCAAATGCATCTTATGCAGCTAGCGACGAATTGCAAACTTCCGTCTTTGGTATGGCAGCCTTGTCGCGACAGTGGCACTTGTGTGCGTTTCTGTTTCCTTACCAAACGCGCGTGACCCCCCAAAATATCGATGTGCAGCAATGCATCCTTTTACAGTGGTTTGTCGACACATCCCAGTGGCAAATGGTTTTGCGCATGGTGCAAAGTGGATATGTGTGCATACTAGCAAATCAGCATCCGCAGTGTAGAAAGATTTATTCAGAAATTCTGCAAACGGCGATTGAGAAACAACAATGGAAGTTGGTGCATGCAATGTTAACAAACGGGATCGAAGCAAATGCTCTGTTGATTGCGGAAAGCATAAAGTACGACGACAAGTGCGTACAAGATTACGTGTGCAGAAGGTTGTATGGAAGTGAATTTGAGGAGTGTCTCACTTTAGATTTCCATTCTGTTCACGACTCGGGAGAGATCGACAGGGATTCTGCACAAAGTTATGATGTTGATGACCTGTTTCCCGATGATTTTGAAGCGATTTCCAGTGACAGTGCACCCAATGACGATGTATCTTACGGAAGTCAAATCGACGACGAGTCGATGCAAAGCTTACACCTTGACATCGATATGCACGATGTTTCTGTTCGCGTGTTTGGCAACGAGCTCGACGAGATCGCATCTGATGCAGAGTCTAGCGAGAGTTTTGATCCAGATGAAATCATTTTATCGGATGCAGATTCTAGCGAGAGTATTGATCCAGATGACATCATGGCCAATCAAGGCATTTAAAACAGTTGTCATCGAGCTTACATTGTGTTTCATTGAATGGTTAAAATGGTCCTTTTTCGTGTTTTTTGTCCTATTAAACAGCCATTATTTACCAACGAAGTACACAGCGTGGCGACGAATTGCAAACTTCTGTCTTTGGTATGACAGCCTTATCACGACAACGGATACACCACCACACACACACATACACATAACAATCATTGTGCAAGACACTTTGGCAGAAAATTTGTTCATTTGCGAAAATCGTAATTGTAGTGATGGTGTGGCTAATTTTAAATAATAATGACAACTGTCAGATGGAAACAAAGAACTATCGAAAATGGAACACTCCTCATTATGAAAACATATATATGTACAGAATTCCCGACACGAAACATATCTATTGTGCAGCATGTCCAACAAGTCCGACGAACTAGCAGAGTTGCTAGTGAAGATAACTTTGAGTTTGTATGAACTTAGGGAACCATGTGATGTTTCTGACCTCCTTAAACGTAGTACAGATACTGTGCATGTACGGACGGCAAAGGGCGTCTTTGATGCGATTCGCATTGCGATTATGGAGGAGGGTCCTGAGTTTTGGGTGTATTACGATATGAGCCATCTTCTTGATATGTTACCATTGTATGCAATATATCATATCACGCCAATTGTAGCTATCAGAATTGGGGGATTCTTGGCAGAGTTGGCTGTACTCAGGGACGATGTTTCGTTTAATTTTAATGCTTGGAGTAGGAAAAACATGTTAGAAATCTATAATGCATCCGAAAACATTCGTGCGCACATTGCCGCGATGCGCCACGAAGATGAAACACAATATGAAACCGGGGGAGATGACAGTGAAGATGACGATACGTTGTCGATGAATATGACGAGGTGTGCTATATAAAAATGCCAAAACGAACAATTTAGAAATGCTGTAAATTTGGATAGTGCACCCAATAACGATGTATCTTACGGAAGTGGAATCGATGACGAAAATGACGACGAGTCGATGCAAAGTTTCTACGTTGACCCCGTGTTTTTGATAATGAGCTCAGCGAGATTGCATCAGATGCAGATTCTTCCATAGAGAGTCTCAATCCAGATGACGTCATGCAATGAACGCGTTGGTGACGTCGGACAATCCAATGTAACCGAGCGTCCACTGTGGTTCATTAGATGATTAAAGTGTCTTCTGTGTGAACTCAATCATATAAAAGCCGTGCTCAATTAGAAACGATATACCCGATGAAATGAATGAGAGCAGGATGTCCGTGCCCGATTGTCTGTTAAATGGTACGATACGTGTGACGAGAACGTATCGTAAAGTAAGAATTAGTGATGAAAGGAGGTTTATGCCCATAGACTTTTGCTCACCCGATGATGTGAGGGGTCTGTTTGCATGCGAAAATGACATGACCGTGGCGGACTTGCTTCGTAGGATTTTCAAGCATTCTCGTGATGATAAATTCAAATTTGGAGATCCTCATACCGATTCCTCGGAATGGAAACTCTACAATAAACGCCAGGAAAAAGGCTCACGTGCCGTATTGAAGATGTTCAACAATAATTTTCGTGTCCTTGATATTCCGACGTATATTCTCGAAGAGCAAGATGGTCTTGTCATAAGCACGCTACCAGAACACACACGAAGACACGAGATGATACACCCAGGCGACGTGACACGTGCATATCTTGTCGAGTCTGTACACAAGTCAAGTGTACAAGTTACGCATTATCATTATGATCAAATGCAAGATGAAATTGCGAGGCAGAATATGAACAATACCAATATCAGCACGGATGATAAAGAGCATTTGTCGACCGTACGACACGATAAATTTATGTTGGATTATCTAAAACACAAATATTCAGAAAGCCTCGCCCTCCAATGCCGTCATATTCAATTGGAGCATAATGTGCAATAGACTTTTTCCATGTGGTGAATAGTTTGCAGTATTATCACTTACATACAATTGACACCACAAATCCATGTACAGACTTCATTTTTCCAATAAATGATTTTTAAAAAAACGTTGAGATTATGATCAATTTTGTCTTGGAACCACTTTCCTCTCTTGGGTATTGGAGGTGAGTATGCAAGAGATTAACTATCTAAGCGCCTTTGAAACCAGCGCACTCACTCTTATGCATAGGTGTATGTAGATACGCACATAAGTACACTGGCTTTCGACCGATCGAACACCCAGACATTGCTAGGTTCGGCCATGGCGTCAGAAAATTTTCTACGGTGGGGAATTTGCGAGTACCGGTGATGTTACTTTGCAACAATCCAGACAATCAACGCACTCGGGAGGTAGCGTGATGAAGACCGCTTGCAAAACGGCTAGATTTGACCGATTCGTGGGAAATAGTGCATTTTCCGTCATATTTGCCACCTGTAATGGCGGATTCGTACACGTACTCACACGATCCCCTGATTCTATCTTGGTTATGGCGTCCACGGTCACTACTATTGTTGTACACGATGGAGTCGGATCTTTTACTTGTTCACTCGTATTCGACCCACTGTGACGCTGTGCAATTCTCGCAGGTGCATTAGGAATTTCACCGTGCACCGGGTCGGGGGCTATGATTTGTACATCAGCATTGTGCGTCACAGTTGGAGGTGTCTGGTTGTAATCTACAGGCTCCAGGAGTCTAGACGAAAGGGACGGCGAGGGTGGCGTAACATCGTTGAAAACAGGCGGCTGTTCCAAGACATTATATTTGTGGGTGGGAAGAAGTGGGCAGAGCGAGAGAAATTTTTCCATTCGAAAATGAGATGTACAAGTGGTACCGTTCACCGCTAACTCGGAAAGAGTCTTGTGCTCTGGGCACTCGTGTGATGTGGATTTTGCGAGCGATGCAGATTGTACCAGCACGTTTCGACGGTATACCACAAATGTCAAATACCATAGTATCACAGTGATGAGCGTCGGGAGAAAAGAAATTACAAAAATAATGTATCCTATCGCAACAACGGTGGCTTTGCTGGTTGCCACACGAATTTGATGTCCTAAGAGACAGCACTTGCAACTATTGATGATCGACACTACATAGTGCGTATACATAAATTCCCGTGGCGTGACCTGACCGAATCCAATAATGCACGAGGACGAGTTGATTGGAACACTCGACATGAGTGTCAGAAACATAAATGGAAATACAAGCCCTTTTCGACGCAGATATGTCACGAATTCATCAAAGTCTTCCTGAACGAAGGTGTTGCGTGCGGCATACGCAAGTACGTAAACGGTGACCACTGCACACTCGCAGATGGCACACAAGACGGACGCAAGTATAAATCCAAGACAATATCCCGCCATCATTTGCGTTAGATGTGCACACGGCACACAAAACAACGTATGGCCTACATGAGCAAACAGGACTAAAATCATTATTTTCGCCTTGTCGGTGTGTCGGATGTCGACAAGCACTCGACGCACGAAGATTCCCCATTCCTCGGGCGAGGCGTCCTTTGGGAATTTATTGTGCTGTGTGCTGTAGAATATTCCACACATGACACTGGCGAAAAAAAAGGGTAGCATCACTTTCATGAGAAACACCTTTCTGGTGGACATTTTAGCGTGTCGTCCCGATCAGTTAGCGTGCACTGCATTGCCTGGCATATATAGTTATCGACACAGTTTGTGTGGTGACACGCACGACGAACTCCTTGCGAGCGATGCTCACTAAGAACAAGGCGTTCGTAGATGTCACACACCAAAAGAACGGCCGACGATATGGTCATGCAATATGACACGACTGTGTGTACACATATATTCATACAAATTTACTGACCATATTTTGAGCAAATTCTCAGATTAAACGTCAGCTATCACAAGACGATGAAAACACGACAACACTTTGATCTTTTTTGCGCAACAAAACAGAACACACACATGTAGATGCAATCATGTACTACGTGGGTATATGTGCGCTGAGAGAGAAATAGTGGAAAAAACAAAATAATACGTAAAGTGGACAGCGGCAGCAAGCCGGAAACACTATTTCTCTGACAGTGACAAGTGCCATAGAGTGATCAAATGAAGGCTGTAAATGCGGCACAATATAACATCGTGCTGAAAGGTGAAGTTTGGGAACATAGCGTGCCTCCATGCTCAAAAAGCGCGATTTGTCTACTGGCCAACAACGAATCCGTCGTGACATGGCTCTCACCCAAGGATGATATGGATAATTGTTTGACACACATTCCCGTCATTTTATTCAAGGGTAAATATTGGACGCTTTCACTTCGTATGAGCAAGTGTATCTATCGACACATACGCCTGAGGAAAGGATTCAACAACATTCAGAATGTTCATGGGGTCCAAACGCTACGCATTCCTCAATTGCTCTTAAATGAAAAGAAACGAACACAGGCCCGATTCGAGGTGTGATGCACGCGATTGTATGTGCCACCGTACCTGCACCATCTTGTTTGTTTAGTGCCAGTGTCAACCTATAAAAGCATCTTTGATACTGCGCAGAAAATGCACACCATCAGCAAACGTCGCCCATCACATGCTAAGGAGCCGAAACCTCTCTATTCCACCAAGCACAGGTGCGATTTCGTCATTTTGTTTGTTTAGTGTCACACAACGTTGTTGAATTCGCTAACTAAGCCATCCTTCTACATGTATGATGTATGATGTAACAGGAGTTTGAATGATAAGAATAAAATTCTCCTCACCTCCTTTTTCGTGAATGACATTCCGAAGCTGCTGGACCAGTCACGTACAAAGGACAAGTCACACAACAAAACCGCTCGTATGTATGCCGATATTTCTCACTTCCTCGAGGGTGTATGTCGAGACATCAAAATCATGTACCCGAGCACAAGTGGAGACTACCAGTATGTACAACGACTGTTTACAAGACTCATGGACAGTCCAAGCACCAGCGTGGAAAGTGCATCCGACGCATTGACGCCAGTGCAGGTGACAGACACAGAGAAGAGCCTTGCTCCAGAACAGCCGTAGGTCGTGTTTTGCAAATTTTATTAAAAGAAATGAATGTCAATCCCTCGTTTTAATGTCCAATACGGCAAATACACGGTCAATATGTCTGGGAATCGAACCCATGTTGCGCTGCTGTCATACAATACACGGTCAACGACTGTGCTTACGCGGCACCATGCCATATTGTGTTTTGATGTGTGTTCTCACATGAAGTCCGAAAAACATCAGTAACCGGCCGTATTCTCGGGCACCCAGTGCCCAGAAATACGAGAGAGTCTACATGTCGACGCTGCACCGCGACATATAGTTTACTTTAAAAGGTTTGTTCCCTACTAATATTACCATACAGGATTCGCGCTTCTCAGCGAAAATCATGCGTCATATTAGTCAAGACAGCGTCAAAATACCGGGGGTGTTTTGTCCACGCTGCCTTCCTGATCCACTTTCAGTGGCTGTGTTGATTGGTGGTATCAACAAGATCCATGACCACGTCCGCGGCCACGTCCACGGCCACGACCTCTCGGAGACTTGAAAATGCCCCCTGCAGCACCCCCACCGCCTCCGTCCTGATCGTCCCTCCAACCACCTGCTCGAGGGTTACTTCGGCAGTCAGAAGGAGTGTAAGGACCCTCAGCACCGGTTTTCCGACCTCTCTTGCGGGGAGGGAGCTCGCCATCCGCTAGGAAGTCGTCTGGATTGACACCAGCGGTGTTGTCGACACCCGTAGTGTTGTCGTCGTCAGGTGGCGGAGGAGGTGCAAGCATTGGTTGTGGGGCAGGAGGAATACGCGCTGCATCTTCCGCCGCTTGGGCTTCTTTTGCAGCAAATTCTTCCAACACCCTTTTCAATTCATTGTCCTTGGCATTGTAACGTTCAGTCCAGTAATCAACGTCATCCTTGTACTGTGCGTTGCTTGTCCTGTACCCTTTCAAGAGTTTCAGTGCCCTGCGGAGATGACGGGCTGTCACACGAGCCGTCTCTTCTTCCTCTTCCTCTTCCTCTTCCTCGTCCTCATCCTCGTCCTCATACTCGTCTTCCATTTGTCCATACTCCTCGTCCAGAAAGTCGTCTTCGTCATCAAGATCAGGACTTTCACGGCGACGAGAAGCACTGGCAGCTGCACTACCACCGCGGCGAGGGGAAGAAGTTGGAGTTGCACGACCACTACCGCGACGGGAGGGAGATGGAGCTGCATTTCTGCCACTAGGACGGGAAGAAGCTGCACCACCGGCATCACGAGGACGGGAAGAAGCTGCACCTCCGCCATCACTAGGACGGGAAGAAGCTGCACCACCGCCATCACGAGGACTGGAAGAAGCTGCACCACCGGCATCACGATGGCGGTGACTGAAAACAGGGGGCGCGCTGCGACGTGCGCCAGCAATCCGAACCACTGCACTGCCAGGCAAAGTGGGTGCAATTGCACCGAGTGCAATGTCACTTCCAAGCCTGTGTTCTTCGGCACGACGAAACACCGCGGACAAATCGAGGTTTGTCCACTGAGTGCAGTTGTCGTACCACCTCACACTGCACGTTCCCAATGGAGCCTTCTCGCCCTTTGCCAGGAGACGATTCAAAGGAGGACGAAATTCCAAACAAACGCACGGATTGCAGGACTCGACGGTATTCCCCCCCCATCCGAATAGGCCCCACAAGAGCTGACCATACGTCAGAACTTCTGGATCCAGCGTCGTGCCTGCAGCCATAGCCGCACGCGCCACCTCCCTGCCTGCCTCGAGGTATTCTTCCGACAACACCATCCTCGGCGGAGGCGGAGGACGAGATGTAGGCACCTTGTCAGACGTGTCCTTTCCCAATTCCTTGTCCTTCGGCTCTTTACCCTTGTCCCCAGATGCACCATCGACGAGCGTCGGACCGCCAAGGACAACCAGAAACACCACCACCATCACCAACACTGCCTTCGTAGGAAAGGCCATGATCGAAATCACAGTGCTCTCCAAACGGAAACGACCCGTGCAAAAAGCACACTGGTAGCCCAATTTGCGTCGAAGTTTTTCTCTCACAAAACACTCTCTGCGCCTTGGTCCCGACTCAATGGACACCTGAGTGCTGCAGAGTGCACTTATATACATTAAAGTATCCGAACATGTGACCTTGGCAGGAGTATAAAAATCAGATCCATCAAAGGCAATTTTCGACTTTTTTGATATTTATGTTCAATAGTGGACCGCAAAAACTTTCCTGAAATAGAGTGTATTCTCCTTTAAAATATTTTGATTTTAATCATTGTAAATCTAAAAACTTCCACGAGCATGCCTCGTTTTAGTGAACGGGTACGATCTCAAATGAATTCTCTCTCGGTAAATGTGCCTAAGTCGTCGCAAGAAATTCAGGTCAAACAACAGCAGTCGCTCAAGGTCAAGCCGTCGTCGCTCAAGGTCAAGCCGTCGTCGCTCAAGGTCAAGTCGTCGTCGCTCAAGGTCAAGCCGTCGTCGCTCAAGGTCAAGTCGTCGTCGCTCAATGTCAAGCAGGAAGTGCTTGTGGACGTTGAGGACCTTGAAGATGAGCGCAAGCAAGCTGTGAAGAATCAGAAAAAGAAACACTTCGACACCAAACTGCATTCGCTGGTGGATTTGATGGATCAGTGTTTGTTGGCCAAATGGAAATCCCTTCACCCTTTCGATCCTCCTCCTCATGACTTACTGGTCTGGAAGAGTATTGACAGGTCGTAGATCGGTCTTACTCGAGCGGCAGTGTTTGAGAATAAGTTTTGCTTTGTCCTTGAGAATTTGACTTAAAACTGTAATTTTGCCCTGGTGCTTGATGGATTTAATTAAATCTGTATCTATGCACTTGGCATTTTCTGGTAAAATTGTCACGGCTGCCAGAGTTACCATACACGATTGAAGTAGGATTTGTGAAACGCCTGCCACTCGCATGATGTCTTGCAACACAGAAATTAGTGTGGATCGGCTCTGTAATGATATGTGACGTGATGTATTGGATGCTTCCGCGGCATTCGAATAGCGTGGCAAAGCAATGTCATGAATATATGACGACGCAAAACATGGCGCGTTCGCTGTCAACAAAATGACAGGGGACACTTGCTTTTCGACTTCACAATTGATCTGGGTGTACAGAGAGGTGAGTAGGTCTATGACATGCACCGCAACATCCATGTCGTCTTGCGACCCCCTTTCAACATAGTAACGTGCCATTTCCAGACACATATTAATGCCATTGGAATCGTAAATAAACAGTTTTCGTGATTCGTTACTATCTTGACACAATTCACACAACAGCAGTATGCATACACATAACCTGTCGGTGTTTTCGCGAATATCAGAGATTGTGGAATAAGGACACATATAGGACAAAATTCGTGCACCCAGCCATTCTTGTTTCACGATTTCACTGTTTGTTTGGTTCATGTCATGTTTATCAATAACCTTCCGCATCGCATCGCGATGCTGCGCCCTTTCCAAATTGGTAAAGGGTGCTTTATCCTTGGCTTCAAAATAATGAAGTAGTGAAAAGATGGCCGTATCGCGCAATGCAAAATGATGGGGCTTCACGTCATCCCATTCTATAAAAACCCACACAAAAAATGAAATATACATTTGCATTCGCGTCATGATTACAATTCTTGTCTGAAAGAATTTTTTGAGCACGTTGCAAGTGAGCTCTGTGAATGAGATCTCGCACTCCGCTACACAAATTTCGAGAAGAAGCTTGTCGAGGCCCTTGAAGATTGAATTATGATGTTTGATGCGTTCAGGGTGCAGCGGCTCCGCATTAGGGATTTTGCGAGCATCTAAAATTATGAGCGTCGCGCCATTGTAATAGATGTCCACACATGTTGGAAATCGGCGCATTGTTGCCACTACGGCAACCATAAGGTCGTGTCCACCGTGCGAAAGGACTTTATACGTTGCGCCAGGTTGCATATTGCGACTCAGATGCACACACGCTTTGAACGCGCTCTTTTGTATTTCGAGGTCTCCCACAAAGTGCATCATAGCCAATACAATCAGCTGAAACGCGCGAATCGCATGCACTTCATACGTGTCTTTTTTGAAAGCGGAGTACCATGGATCTTGGTGTAGGCATTCCAAAAGAAAAAGACACATGACCATGGTGTTGATGTTTGTATCGTAATTTACCATCGCGTTCAGGATAATATTGTGCAATACCTCCACGGAGGCCATGTTTTTTGTGGTGTCGATTTTGGAAAAATCTACCTGGAAAAATTTGTCACCAACTCCGACACAATGTGTTTGTTCAAGAATTTGTATATCGAGTAGTTCCCATTCAGCTGTGGTGAACGTAAGTTTGCCAGCTAGCAATGCTGCGTTCAATTCAGCAGTTTCATCTAGCCGAGTGTTATGTGCATTAAATGTCCCTACATCCCTCCAATTTTCACCGTGTTTGGCCGCCAAACATTCAATAATAGCAAACAATACCGAGTGTTGGACGTCATATTCATATTCAAATTCTTTGGCAAGACTCGCCAGGGTTCGTGTGCACGCGGGATGATTTGAGGTGATGAGATTTTTCAATTCCGACGCAAAGAATCGCAGAGTCCCTGTATACTGTTCATCCGTAACTCGTCCCATCCTAGATACGACTTTGGATACAAATTTCCACCAGTTCAAATTTTCTTTGCCACCGGGTTGACGCCGCAACTGCAATAAAACTTGCGGCAGCACAGCTTCAATCATACTAGTGTGGTCGAGATGCAAGAGTGTTCGATTACAGGCGGTCTTGCATATATACCATCTTCATCTTGAAAGGGTGACAAATCGGACAAACACTGTGCGTTAAAATAGTCTTTAATTTACCATCAGAAAAACATGTTGCCTTTGGTAGCGCATTGCTAGTCGAGCTCACCCCTCATTCATTGTGGAAAAGCAAAAGGATGTGTGAGGCATAAATGGGGGATTCCGCGCGGTCCTCGCGAACGCACGGAAAATTCCACCATATCATGACATTCTCATAAAAGTTTCGATCGGGGCTATATGGCACAATCACCTCGCATGCACCAAACTGTGCCACGACTTCAGAACTGTACATTCCTGCGAGGATGCCTTCCTGGCACAAATTCGAACCCCAAAGCTCATTGCGCTTCCAGTTTTCTTCGAAAGGACTTTCGTGCAAGCTCGCCTTGAAGTGGAACAGACCAGGGACTTGGCGGGCTTCATGTTTCTCTTCTATTTCGTCATCAATATCAGGGTCCATCTCCTCCACACTAACATAAAAAGACGATGCCGTCGGAATCACACCAAGAAACGCTGGGGTGCGCATGATAACGTCATAGAGAGACTTCAGTGTGTTGTTCTCTGTTGAAAAGCGAAGCTCGTGCGGCATTGTTGATATCGGACGCGGTCTTGCTCACTTCCCGGTACAATTTCTGTGCTTTTATACCGTGCTGGTGCTAAAATTATCAGAAAGTTGGGGAAACCGGTAGATTGTCTTTTCATCGGTAACTTGTACACAAACGCACCAAAAACTGACCAAATTTGCACATTCTTTTTTCGGCATCTCGACATTTCTAAATGTCATCAAAAAAACACGACCGCACTATCTCAAACGGAAAAAAGTTTCCCGACGCACCACGCACGTGCGTTTTAGCTGATTTTTTCCTCGGTGACTCTGGCATTTTGCTTCTTGTGCCGCTCCAACGTTGCCAAGCGATGGCTGTGGCAAGTGCAGTGTCCTTGTGCACCGCGGTGCGTGAGATGATTGCATTACATCAATACGCAGAGGTGTGTGAAAAGCAGGAAGAAATCGCCGAGTGCATCACGACAAACGCCGACGAAAAAAGTAGCGGTGCTTTGGCGTATTGCCTGTCGAAAGCTTGTTCGGCAACGGGACAGCATGCAATAGCGGTGAAAAGCATGGAGCTCGCTCTGAGCATCGAGAGAAAGGTGTGGGAAGAGGAGTGCCGCCGGGTCAGTGAAGGAATCGAGAATAATGATGCAGAAGCGCGCACTCGCATTTTTCTAGTCTACAATGGACTTGGCCGGGCAAACACAGCGATCGGGAACTACGTTGAAGCTGAGTTGTGTTTCAAAAAGTGTGTTTCCCTTCGTAGTGTTGGTGCTGGGTCAGGACGAGTCATGGTTCCCTGCTTGTTGGAGCTGGCAAACAGCATGCATGCGCTGCAGAAATACGACGAGGCTATTCCGCTGTTGCGAGCACTGCTACGCACCATGGACGCTGAGGACAGTGGAGACGAAGAGAATGAGATCAACAATCTGAACACACCGGAGCACTACATTTTGTCCGTGTGCCCAACTGCGCTCCTTGCTCGCTGTCTGGCTGCCGTGGGCAGGTACCAAGAGGCACTTGTGTTCTTCCTCCAGGCGCGAAAATTTGCCCGACAGCAACGCAATATCACGTGCGTGGGAGACGTAGAACTGGACTTTGCTGTGGTTTTGTGGGCTAAACAAGTTTGCATTGACAGAGCTATGGCGAAGCTAGCGAAAAGTTACCGCAACAATTTATTTATTGGACCCACAATGACACCGGAGATGCTCGAAAAACACACGGTGCAATTTGCAACCCGCGCTGCTGTGTCGGTCTTCGGTCAAGCTGGGTCTGCCAATGTGAACATTCAATTGAATGCGGAGGCAAAAGCAACCGCCGTGCGTATGGCAGAACGTGATGTAGAGGCATTACCTCGTCTCATGACCGTGCAATGGGACGCGTTTGTGCCTTCTCCTTACGGGAACCCCGACACCCTGGTGCTGAAATTTAAGATGCAAGATCTCCCCGAAGCAGTATTTACCAGTGTGAAGGATGGTGTTTTTGTTTCGACCGAGCTCTGCGTGTATCTCCAAGAGTGCATTCGGTACTCACAGGTCGAGGATACTGATGCAACACGCAAAAGCATGGCGATTGTCGTATCTTCCTTGCTCGAGACGCAGCAAATCGCTTCAACCTTCAAACTTTCTCGCCTGCTGTCAGATTCTACCATTTTCCTCTCCTTTGCCTTTCTGGCGCTCGGCGGAACGGCTCATCGTGACTTCGCAGTGCAGAGTCTCAAAGATTGTTTGCAGGCGGAGGTGGAGAGCGACATGGTCGAATGTCATTGGTGCTTCGAGCAAGCGAGTCACATGGAAATTTGTGGGGGCTGCAGAGCTGTGCGTTTTTGCAACAAAACCCACCAGCGCTTGGCGTCCAAACCTGCTTTTGGCAACGTGTCTTTTCGGCACCGAGACCTCTGCCCCATGCTGAAGATCTGCAAGATGCTGCATCAGAGCGACGACGCCACCGAGTCCGCGCGTCTTCGTGTGTTGTACGACGAGGCTATTAACAAATTTTTGCGCATGGATATTTTCACACGGTACGAACAGAATTATGATCTCCGTCGTGATGCGCAAGATGCACACGGTGAGGACAACTAGAGGCAGTAGCACGAAAAGAAAGTGTGGCGCAGAGAGTTAAGTACCGCAGAGAGTTACAATAATTTTTTTTGTCCCAAACGCGGGATATGTTCACACATTAGTACTGACGCTACCCTCATGAAGAGAGGCATACTTTGATTTTTGTTTTGAAGATGACTGTTGTTATAAAAGCGTATGACAGTACGTAGAACCTCTACAATGAACCCAATAATGCTCTCTTGATGAATGTCCCATTGGTTCTACAATAAACAACATCGTCTTTGCGCGAACATTATGCTTTCATACACTTTGATGTGAAAGCGACGCGATTTTGTTTCAAAAATCGTAACATTAAGCACATCTGGCTCGACGTTCATGGTGAGTTCGTATTTCAAATCAACTGTGCATATAAAAGCGCATGACGGTAACTTCAAGTGCCATAACAAATCCCATCCATAATGCTCTTGTGCAATACGTACGATATATTCTCGATACTGCATGTTTGCACACATCATGTGCTGACATATCTCGTGTGGAACCGACCAGACACTTCGAATGTATTTTGTATTGCCATGTACTGTGGCATACTATCTTATTATGCCTTTTCCTGTGCATGTGTAGCACATAACAACATGCACTGCAAAACGTTTGCGAATAGAAACGTCGAAAGAGTGTACCAGCACATGCTGACGCTGTCATTCGGGCACCCCGTGTCCACACTAGTGCCGGGTCACAATCTCAGTCACCACAAACACACTGAGTCTGCACGTGATCCTATGCGAACGTCAAAGATGCAATACAAGTGGCATTTTCTTAATCTTGTGTT
>Ga0209390_10001534_pt1 | contig 44113 bp, 45 predicted proteins | sample BON01_FD_187212 | JGI IMG/M metagenome (GOLD analysis project Ga0209390, IMG submission 187212) | Freshwater microbial communities from Lake Bonney liftoff mats and glacier meltwater in Antarctica - BON-01 (SPAdes) (version 2) | ecosystem: Environmental > Aquatic > Freshwater > Ice > Glacier...
AATCAAAAACACGTTTACAGGGCAAAAACTCTTTTCAAATATGGATTAGACTACATAGCAAACATTCTATTAAACCCTCAAAATCAATTAAATGTAGATGTTTTTAGTTTTTTGTCATGTAGTTAGTGAATTGTAATATCCTTAACACTTGGGATCTGCATGCAAAAGAGTTTAAAAAAAACCTTTAAATGAACATAAAAAGGGGTTTGCGTTATAATCGAATTAAAAACTGTTGACTCATTCTTACCTATTTATGAAGCTCAATTAATGTGTTATTTGAAGCTTTTAAAAAACCCTCGAGGATTATTAATGAATTTTAATTCAAGAAATGAATCCAATTGTAAATGAATACTTTTCAGCATTAGTTGATAGTTAGCGATTAATGTATCTAAAAACCTGCATGTATATTTATTGAGTCTTCATAAGATCTTAAACTCCTGAATATGCTTCTTCAAACCACGTCAAAAAAACTTAATTTCTTAATGTTTCAACCTGGTCGTACTCATTTTTCAAAAAGTAAGTGCATTTATTCCATATTCACCAAAAGAATGATTCAAGAAATACGAACCTGTCAAGAAGACCAAACGGAACTCAAAGGTCGGAAAGATTAGAATTTTTGTAGTGATTATTGTCGGAATACTTTCAACAATAGGTAACACGAAGATGCAACGAAATACGTTCGCAGAGTCAATAATATTTTGCGGAAAAACAGACGTATTTTACCACAAATGAATCCAAAAGGTAAAATCACTCTGGATTCGATTTCCTTGGCCGATGAAGGTTTTAATTGTCATTATGACACAAATATTGAGACCACTCAAAAAGGCGCTAAGTATTTTTTCTGTTTCGACCAAGGTTATATAAAAATTGAAAATGATCAATGTATGCTCTTGGTGAAGCAGGATTATGTTCGGTAGATTTTCAAAATAGAAAAATTACAATTTCAAGCCAAGTTCTTCCCTAAGGTTATTATCCGAATTATCGTGTTTTTCCCAATATCTCGATCGAATAGATTTGATTAAAGTGCCTGTTGTTTCTAAAAATTTAGCATTCGAGCCGAAACCGTCTGGATATTTCTCTGTCCAACTTATAATTTTGAATGGGAACTCTGTCTCGAATTCTATGGATAACTTCCGATTTAAAGTTGGGTAATTTATTGAAACTAAATTCGTTTTTCTTTTATCCATCGTAATCTCACAATCGTAAGCTTTCGCTTCTTTATGCATTAAACGCATATAGAAAAAAGAAGGAATCATTTTTTGTTTGCCAGTAATAATTGCACTAGGATTTAAACGAATCTTCGACCAAAGATCATCCTCCAACAAGTTTTTTGGTAATTCTGCATCAAAATTTTCTCCTTCAAAGTAGGAGTGATTTTCTATCTCAAATTTTTTTTTATTTCTGAGTTCCATGTAAACATGCCCGCACCACTCAACAACTGTTGTACTTATTTTTAGACTATAATCGTAATTTTCAAAAGGAAAAAAAGTTGAATTCATCAGGGAATATGGATAGATTCCAGTATTGAATCTCTTGGTGAAATTTAACTTTAAAACTGGGACATTGTCCGCGTTGTTGTTGTCTGCTTTTGTGTTTTTACTTGGCGCAAATGGTTCAGAGACAAATACAGTCACAGCTTCACCTTCTCGAAGTTCTCCGTATCTGGCTTGAGTCAATTTGTAGGAGGTGATTTCTGCGCCTTCTTTTGAGAACCAATAATCTTTCGCTTCTTGACTCATTTCGGTTTTCTTCTTTTCAGAATCGTCCTTTGTGCTAGAAGACGAGCAAGCGGTGAAAGCTACTATAAAAGAGGTAATTAAAAGATATTTCATGATTGTGTTTTTAATTTGGTAAAGCAAATAGAATAACTTAGAGCAAGTTAAGCATTTAACAAGCTTTGGACAAATTAGTTTTGAACTGGCGCCTCCCCGTAAACAATTAAAATCCTGTTCGTCTTGATTATTGTTAGTTTTCAGCTTTATACGGTTTAAACCTACTGCGGCAAAATTATATACTTGATTTTGCCTATTCTAAGGTTTCGTGCTTGTTAGACGCATCTGTAAATCCTCGCTATATGCCTTCATCTCTATGATATGTTCCTCCATTTGAACAATGAGTTTGTCGGAAATATTGGTGTCGGGAATGTTTGTAGTCAAATTTTGGTTTTGGGTTGCCCCGTTTTTCTTAATAAATTTGCTTTCTGTGGTAAACGGAGTTATTTCCAAGGTCGCTAAATTAATCTTATAAAACTTAATTAATTTCTTGACGGTTTCAAAACGGATATTGCTTCTGTTATTTTCCATATTCGAGTAGGTTTTTTGCGAAACTCCAAGAACGTCCGCTACGTATTCTTGCGAATAACGATTGTCTATTCTATACTTTCTTGTGTAGTTGCTAATTTTCATGCTGTAGAAGTATTACAGTGAAACCATTTTATTGAAGCTAGCATTTTTTATTGAAAATTCTATTAGAAAAGTAAATATTCAGTTTTCCATCACTAACCTCCTTAAGTAATATTATGAACCTTCTTTGTTTCAGAAAGCAATTTTAAAGGGAATATTATGTGTTCAGCGCCTCCTTGTAAACAGTTAAAACCCTCTCTCGAGCAAACTTATGCTCCACAATCGGCGCCGGATATTTATCAGTCCCATATTCTGGCACCCATTTTTTTACGTAAACCAACTGTTTATCGAATTTCTCAAGTTGGGCAGTTGGGTTGAAAACACGGAAATAAGGTGCTGCGTCGCAACCGGAACCTGAAGCCCATTGCCAACCGCCAATATTGCTCGCTAAATCGTAGTCAAGGAGTTTTTGGGCAAAATAAGTTTCACCCCATTTCCAATCGATGAGCAAGTGTTTGGTCAGAAAACTAGCAACTACCATACGCACTCGATTGTGCATGTAACCTGTTGTGTTGAGTTCGCGCATACCAGCATCTACAAGTGGATAACCTGTTTTCCCTTCGCACCAAGATTTGAATTCTTGTTCATCGTTACGCCAAACAATTGCATCATATTTTTTTTTGAATGAAGCGGAAGCAGAATGTGGGAAATGGTAAATTATAGCTTGATAAAAGTCTCTCCAGATCAATTCGTTTAAAAATGTCTCATTCGCCGCTGCAGCTTGCTGCGCTAATTCCCGAATGCTAATCGTTCCAAAGCGCAAATGTACGCCTAAATGACTTGTCCCATTTTTTATCGCTGGGAAATTTCGAGATTCACTGTATTTCTTCATGAATTGAGTCGAATAACTCAAATCGGGTGTCGGATGTAGGATTTTAGTTTGAAATCCCATTTTAGAAATTGAAATTAATTTATCCGCTGGTCTCTTGGCAAGTTTGTCACTAAACTTTTCCGTTGGATAAAATGAATAATCAAGTTCATTCATTTTCTCTTTCCATTTTCGGCTGTAAGGCGTAAAAATAGTATAGGGCAATCCGTCCGCTTTTACAATTTCATTTTTCTCGAAAAGTACGTGATCTTTTGATCCAATAAAATCGATGTTTTCTCTTTTTAAAATTTCGTAAACTTCGGTATCGCGTGCTTTAGCATACGGTTCGTAATCGCGATTGGTATAGACCGAAATTGCTTGAAACTCTATTGCTAAGCGAGGAATTTCAATTACTGGATTTCCATAAACAACAACTAAGTCAGCTCCGTATTTTTCGTAGTTTTTCTTTAATTTTTCAATAGCATCGTGAATAAAAAGTACACGTTGGTCATCTTTAGGAAGTTTATCGAGAATAGATTTATCGAAAATGAAAACAGACTGTACGGATTCATTTTCTTTCAGGGCTTTAAATAAACCTGCATTGTCGTGAAAACGTAAATCTCGTCTGTGCCAGAATAGCGTTTTACTCATTTTTATGTCCCAGAATATTCAACCACATTGTTTTCAGTTTCCCAAAGTCGTATGGTTAACTTAAGATTAGAAGCTAATTTTTTTGACATCAGCTCCCAAGCAACTTTTGCAATATTTTCTGCAGTTGGATTAATGCCTTCAAATTCTTTTACGTCCAAATTTAGATTTCTATGGTCGAATTTATCGGTTACCTCTGAGCGGATGATATGTTTAAGTATTTTTAAATCAATCAAATAACCAGTTTCAGGATCTATGGGGCCTTCAACCCATGTTTCCATAACGTAATTGTGTCCATGAAAATTTGGGTTACTGCATTTTCCAAATATTTCGAAATTTTTTTCGTCACTCCAATCTTTCTTGTATAATCTGTGTGCGGAATTAAAGGTTTCTCTTCGTCCTACTTTCATGCTCTATATAATTTTCTTTTTTCTAAATTAGTTGATATTCTGGTCCAATATTTTGAAACTATGATTTTAAACCAAATTGAATAGTTTTCAGGGTGTGAATCTAAATCTTTAAATAATTCTTTGATAGAAATAAACTTCAGTGCAGAAATTTCGTCAGGATTGATTATGCCCTTGTCATTAGAATGTCCGACCAAAACATGGTCTAACTCGTTTTCTATGAGGCCATTTTCAAATTCAGTTTTGTACTCAAATGAGAAAACCCAATCTACAGGGGTTTCTAAGTATAGTTCTTCCTTGAGTCTTCGTTTTGCAGCATCCTCTATTTTTTCGTTTGGTGCAGGATGGCTGCAGCATGCGTTAGTCCACAAATTTGCTGAATGATATTTTGAAGAAGCTCTTTTCTGAATGAGCATTTCACCAGCATCATTAAAAATAAAAATTGAAAAAGCGCGGTGAAGATGACCGCTTTTATGGGCTGCTAGTTTCTCCATTGTCCCAAGTTCCTCATCTTTCGAGTTGACCAAAACAACTTCATTCATGACTAATTTTCTATTCATTACAACAGGTTCAAATTATGACGAACATAAGAGGTAACAAACAATTGGTATTTTTTGTTGTTGGGAATACGAATCCTTTGGTTTAAAATAATTTCTGCTTGAAGTCCTTTTATTTTTTGAAAGAGCTTATAATAATATTTGTAGGCCATGTATACACCGAAACGCGCGTTTTTTGGTAGTTGCTTTATCCCTTGATATCCCGCTTCAAAATCTTTTTGTATATCTTTTTCAATTTCTTTTTTTACGTTGGAATCGAAATCAGCGATGTCTATACCCGGAAAATAAACACGTCCGAGTTCTTTGTAATCGGCCTGTAAATCTCGTAAAAAATTTATTTTTTGAAAGGCTGAACCTAGTTTCATTGCAGCCGGTTTTAAGTGTAAATATTCGTCGTCGTCGCCTCTTACAAATATCTTTAAGCACATTAATCCAACAACTTCGGCTGAACCAAGTATGTATTTTTCATATTCTGCTTGATTGTAAACCCGGTCTTCCAAATCCATTTCCATGGAGTATAGAAAGGTTTCGATGAGTTCTAAAGGTATTTTATATTGGTTGACGGCCCACTGAAAACTGTTTAATATGGGATTTAAAGAGATTTTATCGTCAATAGCCTTATAAGTTTGAATCTTAAAATCCTGCAATAATTCTTTTTTATTGAATCCCTCAAATGAATCGACTATTTCGTCTGCAAATCTGACGAAACCATACACGGCGTAAATAGGACGATGTAAATCTTTGCTCAATGAATTTATACCCAAGGAGAAGGAAGTGCTGTATCTCTTTGTTGTTAATTCACTCATATCATGAGAAAGTGTATCAAAAATTCCTTTCATTACTAGCTTATTATTTAAAATCCTTCGCTATTTGCTTTGCTACTACTTCTCCTGAAACTATAGATGGAGGAACTCCAGGACCTGGAACGGTCAATTGACCTGTGTAGTACATATTTGATAGTTTCTTGTTCTTTAATTTTGGCTTCAAAAAAGCTGTTTGGAACAAGCTATTTGCTAGACCGTAAGCGTTTCCTTTGAATGCATGATAATCATTTTTGAAATCATCTAGACAGTAGCTTCTTTTATAAACAATATTTTCTTTTATGCTTTCTCCTGTTCGTTTTTCAAGTCTTTCCAAAAGTAATTCAAAGTAAGCTTCACGTTTTTCGTCACTATCTTTTAGGTCTGGTGCTATGGGAATGAGGAAAAATAGGTTTTCATGTCCAATAGGAGCTACCGACGGATCTGTAATTGACGGAACACAAGTATAGAAAAGCGGAGAACTAGGCCAACTTGGATCTTCATATATTTCTTTCGCATGTTTCTCGAAATCCGTATCGAAAAACAAATTATGATGTTTTAGGTTTTTAACTCGACGATTCAAACCTACATAAAAAATAAGACAGGAGGGAGCCATTGTGCGTTTATCCCAATATTCCTCTGAGTAATTTGCATTTTCGCCCAATAGGTTTTTATCTGTATGGTGATAATCAGCGCCTGACACAAAAATATCTCCTTCGTATCCCTTATCATTTGTTACAGCACTTTCTACTTTTTTTTTGGACGTAATGAATGACTTTACTTCGTTGTTCGTTTTTATTTTTACCCCTTGTTCTAGCGCAATTTGCTCAAAAGCTTCGATAATTTTATGCATTCCACCCATCGGATACCAGGTTCCGAGACTTAGATCAGCATAATTCATTAGAGAATAAAGAGCTGGCGTATCTTTCGGCATGGCTCCTAAAAATAAAACAGGAAACTCAAGCAAAGAAAGAATTTTGGGATGCTTAAAGTATTTTTGGGTATACTTAGTGAAAGATTTGAGCAAATGCATACTCACTAAACCTTTTAGAATACGAACGTCTGCAAATTCAGTTATTTTTAAACTTGGCTTGTGCACCAAGTCTTGCATACCAACTTCATATTTGTATTTTGCCTCTGCAAGAAACTTTGTTAGTTGCTTTGAGCTTCCTGATTCAAGACTTTCAAACCATTCCATAAGCTCGTCCATTTTGGCTGGAATGTCTGAGTGTTCTCCATCTTGCCAATATATTCTATACGATGGGTCAAGTCTTTTTAAATCATAAAAGTCACTTGTGGTTTTCCCAAATTGTTGATAAAATCGTTCGAAAACATCTGGCATCCAATACCAACTTGGACCCATATCAAAAACAAAACCGTCCGCCTCAAATTTCCGTGCTCTTCCGCCAATAGAATCATTTTTTTCCAAAAGAGTTACATCAAAACCATCCTTAGCTAAAAAACTCCCAGCGGATAGGGATGAAATTCCAGTTCCAAGAATAACGACTTTTTTTTGAGGCATAAATTAATTATTTTGATAATCTGGTAAGCGATCCATTAGTTTTTGACGGGCAATATATATACGACTCTTTACAGTGCCAATTGGTATGTTTAACTCATTTGCAATTTCTTTGTATTTGAAACCAAGAAAGTGCATTTCAAAAGGCTTTTTGTATTCGACCTCTAATTTAGCTATTTGTTCTGTAATTTCCTTAGCTATTAGCAAATTTGCAGGACTATTTCCTGCTTGACTCGGCTGATTTAGTAAATAGCTATCAGGTGAATTGTCAAATATTGTACTGGATTTAACTTTTCTGCGGTATTGATTTATGAAAATATTCCTCATTATGGTAAATACCCATGCTTTGAAATTTGTTTTTGGGGTGTAATAAGTCCTATAGATGAAAGCTTTCATCATAGTTTCTTGGGTCAAATCTTTCGCATCATCTTCGTTTCTTGTAAACTGAAACGCAAAAGATTTTAAGTAAGATTCCAAATCAATTAAGGCTGTGTTGAATTCTAAAGTTGACATATTACATTGTTTTAAAAGTGTGTGTACAAAGATACATAATTTTGTTTAATGTTTGCATTAAAAGATTAAACAAAATGTTTTTTCACATAATTTGGCCTTTTCTTTTTTTTTGTAAAAATAATTTTAAGCTTTTACTTTAAGTGTCTTTTGAACCTTTCTCGCATTTTTTTTTGCTAATTCAATTTCGGGAGCTGTAACCGTTACATGTCCCATTTTTCGGAATGGTTTTGTTTTTTCTTTACCGTAAAGGTGAATATGAACACCTGGCATCGCAATTGCTTCATTCATTCCTTCATAAATCGCGCTACCTTCAAATGACTTTTCACCTAATAGATTAATCATAACGGCCGGCTGTGTTATTTTTGTCGAACCCAGTGGCCAGTTTAATATAGACCTAAGATGTTGCTCAAACTGAGAGGTTTCATTGCATTCTATAGTTTGGTGACCACTATTGTGCGGGCGCGGCGCAATTTCATTTACCAATAATTCCCCGTCGTTGGTAAGAAACATTTCAACGGCTAATATTCCGACAATACCAATTTTTTCTGCGACAGAAATTGCCAAATCTTGAGCGTTTTGCTCAATTTCAGTTGAAATAGTAGCGGGGGAAAAAAGAAATTCCACTAAATTTGCTTCTTGATTAAATTCACATTCGACAGAAGGATAAACAGCGATATCACCTCTCAAATTACGAACAACGATAACAGAAAGTTCTTTCTGAAAGGGTATTTTATTTTCTAATATCGACGGTGCATCAAACATTTTATCCATATCTGAAATAGTCATAATAACCTGAACTCCTTTTCCATCGTAACCTCCAGTTCTTAATTTTTGAACGAATGGAGCTTCGGCAGTTTTGCGAGCCTCCTCCGCATTCTTTACGATTCTAAATGGGGCGGTCGGTATATTGTTGTCTACGTAGAATTGTTTTTGGAGACCTTTGTCCTTAATAATGGACAGAACTTTTGGTTGTGGAAAAACTGGAATGCCTTCGCTTTCGAGTTTTTCTAAAGCCTCAATATTAACGTTTTCAATCTCTATTGTTATTAGGGATTTGTCTTTCCCAAAATTATATACAGCATCGAAATCATTTAATTCACCTTGCTGAAAACCAGTTGCTAGAGACGAACAAGGCGCATTGATATCGGGGTCTAAACAATAAACGTGAACATCGTAATTCGTCGCTTCTTGTATAAACATGCGTCCCAGTTGTCCTCCACCAAGCATACCTAAACGAAAATTTTTCCCGTAGCATTTTCCTTCCATGTCACAAAGATATAAATCTTCTGCTCAGGTCGAACATTACTAAATACGAGTAAAAGGTCAATAAATTGCTAACTTTTCCTTAATTTTGCACTTTAATTTATCACAAACGTGTTGAAAATATTAGACAAAACCTTTGTTCCTTTTATAACTGCAGAAGAAATTAAAAAGGAAGTTTCCTCTTTGGCAAAAACCTTAAATGAGGAATATGTAGGAAAAGATGTGATTTTTATCGCCATTTTGAATGGGGCATTTATGTTTGCTTCAGATTTGTTCAAAGAAATTACATTGCCAAGTGCCATAAGTTTCATCAAAGTGAGCTCTTATCAGGGTATGAACTCTAGCGGAAGAGTGGATGAAATCATTGGACTTACGGCAAATATTAAAAACAAACACGTAATTATCATTGAAGATATTGTTGATACTGGGATTACTATAGAGAAAGTGAAAACATTGTTGTACTCTGATAAACCAGCTTCCATTGAAGTTTGCACGTTTTTATTTAAGCCAGATGCTTTTCAAGAAAAAGAAATTCCTAAATTTATCGGATTCTCGATTCCAAATAAATTCGTTGTGGGTTATGGTTTAGATTATGATGAAATGGGTAGAAACTTGGGAGAAATTTATCAATTAAAAGAGGGATCAGATCCAGAAAAAATATGTTGAATATCGTTTTATTCGGTCCTCCGGGAGCAGGAAAAGGGACACAGGCTGAGCGTTTGATTGAAAAATATGGTCTGTCGCATTTGTCTACTGGTGATGTCTTTCGATTCAACATCAAAAATAACACGGAGTTGGGTCAATTAGCGCAAAGCTTCACGAGTAAAGGTCATCTAGTGCCGGACGAGGTAACAATAAAAATGTTGCGTGCAGAGGTAATGAACCATCCTGATAGCAATGGATTTATTTTTGATGGTTTTCCACGGACGAATGCCCAAGCAGCGGCTTTAGATGAGCTTTTATCTTCAATGAGCACTTCTGTAAATGTTATGCTGGCTTTAGAGGTTGAAGAGGAAGAATTGAAAATGCGCCTGATTAAACGTGCAGATATTAGCGGTCGTGTAGATGATGCAGATCCCAAAATCATCGCGAACCGCTTGAAAGTCTATAAAAATGAGACAGAACCTGTAAAAGAATACTACCAAAACCAAAATAAGTTTATTGGTGTTAATGGCTTTGGAACTATCGATGATATTACGAAACTTTTGTTTCAAGCGATTGATTCGCTTTAATAAGTAAAAATTATATATTCCCAAAATGGCATCTGATAATTTTGTCGATTACGTTAAAATACATTGCAAATCTGGGAACGGAGGCGCTGGTTCTGCTCACTTTCGTAGAGAAAAGTATATCACTCAAGGAGGTCCAGATGGCGGAGATGGCGGTCGTGGCGGTCATATCATTTTGCGAGGAAACTCGCAATTGTGGACTTTGCTGCACTTGAAATACAATAAACATTTCAAAGCTGAACACGGAAAAGGTGGCGCAGGTGCGCTGAAAACTGGTGGGCAAGGTTCTGATACTTATATTGATGTTCCTGTTGGAACTTTAGCTAAAGATGTTGAAACTGGCGAGACACTTTTTGAAATCACCGAAAACGGAGAAGAAAAAATATTAGTGCCCGGAGGAAGAGGTGGATTGGGAAATACGAATTTTAAATCAGCCACGAATCAAACTCCCCGTTATGCTCAACCTGGTGAACCTTTGCAAGAAGATTGGCATATCTTGGAATTGAAAATCTTAGCAGATGTTGGTTTAGTAGGTTTTCCAAATGCTGGAAAAAGTACGCTGCTTTCAGTTATAACCTCAGCTAAACCAGAAATTGCCGATTATCCTTTCACCACTTTACGCCCGAACTTGGGAATCGTTGGTTACCGTGATGGACGAAGTTTTATTATGGCAGATATTCCTGGAATAATTGAAGGAGCTAGCCAAGGAAAAGGCTTGGGTATGCGTTTTTTAAGACATATCGAACGAAATTCAATGTTGTTGTTCATGGTCCCTGCTGATAGCGACGATATCCACAAAGAATATAAAATTCTATTGAACGAGTTAAAGCAATATAATCCAGAAATGTTACTCAAAACAAGACTTTTGATCATAACAAAATCGGATATGCTCGATGCAGAATTGAAGGCGGACATCGAAAAGGATCTCCCAAAAAAAATACAACATTTATTCATATCATCCGTTGCAGAACAAGGATTGACGGAAATGAAAGATCAAATTTGGATTGAATTACAGAAATAATGGAAACATTAGAAGCTTGGGATAGAGCCATTGTGCTAGCTATAAATAGTTTGCACACACCTTGGCTGGATGAGCTGATGTGGCTCGTATCAGGCAAGTTAACTTGGTTTCCTTTGTGGCTATGGTTTGTTTATTTAGTTTTTAAAAAACTACAAAGAAAGCATTTCTACCTATTTTTAGTTTGTGCACTGGCTTCCATTGGAATTGCTGACTTTACAGCATCTCAGATTATCAAGGAAGGAATTCAACGTTATAGGCCTTCGCATAATTTGTTGTTGAACGACAAACTTCATTTTTATCAAATGTCAGCTAAAGACTTTTATTATGGAGGACAGTATGGTTTTATTTCTAATCATGCTGCAAACTTCTTCGCGATTCTTTCATGGGCAACTGTTGTTCTATGGAACTCAAAAAGATGGTTCGTATATCTTATGCTTTCTTCAGCCATATTAGTGGTTTTTAGTCGAATATATTTAGGAGTTCACTATTTATCCGATATTATAGGTGGCGCCATTTGGGGAGTGTTAATCTCGTATGTTGTCTATCGTTTCGTATATTTGACTTGGATAGCAAAATATAAATGAATTATCTTTTAATTTTTTTGGGTGGAGGTTTAGGTAGCGTTAGCCGATTTGGTATTTCAAGACTGTTTTCAGGCATATCACAGAGCTTTCCTTATGCCACTCTAACATCAAATGTTTTAGCAAGTTTCCTTCTTGCGTTCGCAGTTTATCAGATGCCGAAAACAGAAAGTACTTGGTTGCCTTATTTTTTAGTAATTGGTTTTTGTGGAGGATTTAGTACTTTTTCTACTTTTAGCCATGAATTAGTATTGCTTTTGCAAAACGGTAATTGGATGCAAGCAACTCTTTATTTACTCATATCAGTTATCTGCGGAGTAGGCTGTATTTGGATGCTGACGATTAAATAAGAATCCACAATTAAGCCACAGAAATAACCTTTTCAATCTCATTCAACAATGCTACTCTTTCCTGAGCTAGTTCTTTTAGTTGTAAGTCATTTATTTTTTTCTTGCGTTTTAGATCTGTCCAAGACATCTTGCTAATGTAAGCCGCGAGAAAGAAAAAACCGATTAAAGCATAATAAATGAAACCGAGAATATAACTTGGATAGAGGTAATGGTAGAAAAGGAAAATAACAGGAATATTGATCAAGCCCATAAGTATCATCCCCAACAAAAGCTTTACTGATCCATAAAAAACTTTACGCTTGAAACTCTTTTCAACCCACCATTTTACTAAAAAATATACGACTCCGCAATGAAGAATGCCTAAAAGAGTTAATGGAAATAAAAATGTCAATTTTAAGCGATCTTTCCAGAAGTTCAGTTTACCCATTTGAATTTTTTCGACAACATCCATGTCGTTAATTTTCGCTTTTGCAAGACGCGCGTTGTATTTTTCTAATTTTTCTCGAAGTGGTAAAAGTTCACTGTGAACGAGGTCTTTGTTCTCGTTGAAAAATTCAGCTAGTTTTTGAGAATATTTGTGCCTCGAAACAAGAGGAAGAGCTTTATTAACGCTGGTTGGATGCATCCCTTTTCGGGTAATTCCCATGATATTTTCGTGAAACGGAGCATCGATTGCCACTTCAATATGTGTGATGCACTGTTGCATCATTTCTTCGATTGTTTTAGTTAAATCCGTTATCGTTTTTCCTGGATTTGATAAATAGGCTTCCTTGTAATCGTTTAAACAAATTTTATCAGAAGTTTCGACTATAACATTGCTTCTCATCATATTCGGCTTACTGTAATTTGCTCCGACAGCAGCAATGTATATTTTCTTCTTCCAATCTAAAATTCCGAGTGTTGTAAATCCAATTCTGATTGCGCCTTTTTTAATTGGTTTTAATCGACGAATAAATACATCATCCGTAAATCCTTCGCCAAAAACGAGAAGGTTTCGACCGTATTTTAACACTCTGGCGCAACGTTCAAATACTTCTTCATTCCTGTTTTTTGTGTCTTCACCATCGTGCTGCCTGTAAATTGGCAACATGTGAGCCGCCCATAGAATAGGCTTTACGTATTTTGTGAAGATATCCGAACGTGTCATAAAAAATGTAATAGGACGACGAAGAGAGGCCACAGTCAAAGGATCCATAAAAGATGCAGCGTGATTTGAAACGTAAATAGTGCTGCCGAAAATCTCTTTAGGAGCATTAACAACAGCAGTTTTCTTGAAGTATATGCGAATGGAATACTTTAAAGAAACATACATCCACATATAAAAAAAGCGCATCATAATTAGTCCAATTAGATGCAAAAGTAGTTTTTTAATGCAAACTTTAAATTTGAGAGTTACTGCTTTTTACAGTTTAGTGCTTAAAACTTTCAAAAATTGTTGAGAATCGAGACCAACAAGTTCTTAAATTTGAATAATTAATAATTTTGACGATGAAAAAAATAGGCATTTTCTGTGGTGGATTTTCCTCTGAGTTCGATATTTCGATTAAAAGTGCAACAACTATTTTGGCAAATATACCAGATGGTTTTGATCCTTTTTTAATAGTTGTGCGTCCGGGAATATGGACGGTGCAATACAAAGGAACGGAAAGCATAATGGATCTAAATGATGTTTCGTTTACCTATTTAGGCCAAAAACAAAAATTGGATTTAGGCCTTGTTTACATTCATGGTAATCCTGGGGAAAATGGTAAAATTCAAGCGTTTCTGGAAATGAAAAAAATTCCATGTCTCAATTCTGGGTCACTTGCGTCAGAATTGAGTTTCGATAAATGGTTTTGTAACCAGTTTCTGCGCGGATTTGGGGTTCCAGTAGCAAAATCTATTTTGTTGTACACACCAAATGATTGTACGACTCAATATATGGTTGTAAATCTAGGTTTACCCATATTTGTAAAACCAGCTGACTCAGGTTCGAGTTTTGGAATATCCAAAGTAAGCAAGGAAGAAGATTTGCCAGGAGCACTCGAAAAAGCATTTATTGAAGGAGAAACAGTCGTATTAGAGAGTTTCTTAAATGGAACAGAAGTAACTTGTGGAGCTTACAGAAATAAGCACGCAATACAAGCTTTACCGATTACAGAAATTGTTTCCGAAGGAGATTTCTTTGATTACGACGCCAAGTATTTAGGAAAATCTCAAGAGATTACGCCAGCAAGAATTCCAGATGTAATGCGTGACAAAATTCAAGAACAAACGAAAATGATTTATCAATTGTTGAGATTGAAATCTATCGCCAGAATTGATTATATGATAGTTGATGAAACGCCTTATGTAATTGAAGTGAATACAACACCAGGTTTTTCAAGTGCATCAATTGTTCCACAAATGATTCAAGTAAAAGGACAAACATTAAAAGACTTTTGGAAAGAAATATTTGATGCTGAAATTGATCAATAAATAGCCATTGCATTCATAATTGCCTCTATTTTTTCTACTGTGATTGAATTTGAGCAATTGTAATTGTTGATTATAATTGCGAAAGCCAAGTCTTTACCTGATTTAGATTTTACATATCCAGCGTATGACTTCACCTTAGACATTGTGCCACTTTTAGCGAAAACACGACCTTCGCCATCCTGACCATTACATACACTTATTAATGTTCCACTTTGACCAGCTGTTGGCAGTGTTGCTCGAAATACATTGTATTTATCACTTTTAGACATTTTATAAAGTAAGTCGCAAAAATGTTGACTACTCACGGCATTTGATCGTGATAATCCACTTCCATCCTTTAAGTTTAAGCCTGTAATGTCAAATTTTCCGCTCCAGTATTTATTGATTTCGCTCAGTCCAATTTCTGTTGTTCCAAGACCTGTTTTTTCATAAGCAATCAAACACAGCATTTGTTCCGCAAAGAGATTCACGCTTTTCATGTTTGTATGATGTATAATTTCCTCAATGGTATGACCTTCCCATTTTTTTAGTAAAACTAGTTTGTTGTAATTTGGCAATTCAATTTTTCTTAATTTATATTGTCGTGCAAAATCAAAGCCGTCAACCACTATTTTTTGTTGAATCAAAGCTTCATAAAATTCTTTTGCCAATTGATACTCAGGGTCGGGCAAAGAACCTTTCACTATAAATTCTGTTCTATTGTAAGGTAAAGTACCAGTCCCAAATCGTTCATAGGAAAAGGGAGAACCAAAAATATAGCTTTCGTCACCAGATTGCTTGGCAGCTTTAATATTATTTAAAAAGTGCAATTCAGCTATTTCTGGTTCAGTTCTCAAAAGGATTGTATTTGAACCAATTTCAGACGTTTTGAAATAATATTTTAACATGTTGTCGCGTATAACTATTCCCGAAGGTCCAGCACCATAATAGTTACCAATATCTCCCCAAGACCATCCATCAGGACAGCCATTGTAACCAAAAGACGAACCATCAACGATTATTTTACCTTCAATTACCAGAACACCTAAACGTAAAAGTTCGTTAACCCATTCGCTAAGAAAGGAGTTTTCACTTCCTTCTTTATTAAAATATTTACTTCCTAAAGTGGGATCGCCACCTCCTTTGATATATAGATTTCCACTGATTACACCATTTGCAGTCATTTTTGAATCTGTATAGAAGTAAGTTGAGGGTCTATAATCGCAACCTAAAATTTCGAATGCAGAAGCTGTAGAAAATAACTTAACCGTGCTTGCAGGCGTTAACGCAGATAAATTGTGATGTTGGGCTACAGTTTCGCCGTTTGACAGGTCTTTAACACAAATTGAAATACCCGCATTTTTAAAGTTATCGAAGTTAACAAAGGACTTTATGGTATTTTGAATATTATTTTGAGAAAAAAGTAGCTGAGTTGCTAAAACAAAAAATATCAAGATTCTTTTTGACATGTTGTGTAATTTTTAAAAATTAGTCAAGTTTTGCGACGGAAATTATTGAACGTCTTGTTTTAAGTATAAGATTGAGCAACAATATTCCAAAAATAGACATTTTTTATTGTGCCTTGAAACTAGATGTATAACTTAGTGCCGAATAATCACGTCAATGCAAAGAATTCTTAGAATAATAAACCGTTTTAATATTGGAGGTCCAACTTATAATGTTGCTTATTTATCTAAGTTCCTCGCAGATAATTACGAAACTTTACTAATAGGTGGTGAGCCAGATGAAGGAGAAGTTGATTCACTGCATGTTTTGACAGATTTAGGATTAAAGCCTAGAATAATACCGGAATTAAAACGCAAGCCAAACATAAAAGAAGATATAAGAGCATTTCTAGCAATTCGAAGGATTATAAAAGAATTTAAACCAGACATTGTCCATACGCATGCAGCTAAAGCTGGAGCAATAGGTCGTTTGGCGGCGATTTCATGTCGTGTCCCAATAGTTGTCCATACATTTCATGGGCATGTTTTTAAAGGTTATTTTTCACCTGTGAAAACTAAGATTTATATATTGATTGAGCGTTGGTTAGCTAAACATTCGACTGGAATTGTAGCCATTTCAAATGAGCAAAAGAAGGATTTAGTAGAGGTTTATAAAATTGTAAAACCAGATAAAGTCAGAATAGTTCCCTTAGGTTTTGATTTGGATCAATTTCAAAAAAACAAGGAAATAAATAGGAAGATAATTCGGGAAAAATATGAGCTTCACGAGGACCAAATAGCTTTAGCTATAGTTGGTCGATTGGCACCAATAAAAAACCATTCAATGTTTTTTGAAGCCCTGCGAATTGTGCAAGCTAATACCTCAGCGAAAATCAAAGTTTTTATCGTCGGTGATGGTTTGGAGCGCGAAAAATTGGAAGCTATCAGCCGTACAATTCCGCAAAACCATCGATTTTCAATAATTTTCACGTCTTGGATAAAAGAGATTGCTCTTTTTAATCCTGGAATGGATATTTTTTGTTTAACCTCTTTAAATGAAGGAACACCAGTGAGTTTAATTGAGGCTCAAGCAGCAAATATCCCAGTGTTATCAACGGATGTGGGAGGTGTACGTGATGTTGTTATTGCGAACGAAACTGGTTTTTTGGTTCCTTCAGGTGATACAAAAGAATTCGCTAAAAAACTTCTTGTTTTAATTGAAAATAAGAATATTCGAGAAAAAATGTCACAAAATAGTGGAACTTACGTAGAAGAAAATTACGATTATCGTATTTTAGTGTCAAATATGAAACGTTATTACGAAGATTTACACAAAAAAAAGCATGAAAATTAAGAAAACTGCGACATTATTTTTCATGACTTTGGGAATGTTTTTTATTTTCTTAAGTTGTGGTGTGAATAGCAATATAATGCTAAAATCTCCCACAGGTGAATATGCCGATTTAGATTCACTTCCTTTACAACCTATAGAAGATTATTTAATTAGTCCAGATGATAAAATTGTTTTTTCGATTTCCACTAATGATGGGACGAAACTAATTGAATCACTAACGAGCATTGATAATTCAACAAAAATTTCTGTTTTCTCTGTTGAATATTTGGTACACAAGGATTCTCTTGTTGAATTACCCGTTTTGGGTTTGATAAAAGTGGCAGGACTGAGTATTTCGGCTTGTGAAAATTTACTAGAAGAAAAGTTCTCTCAAACGTATCAAAAGCCATTTGTTCAAGTCAAAGTTGTCAATCAAAGAGTAATTATATTTCCCGGTGGAGGGGGAAATGCAATCGTTATTCCTTTGCTGAATAGCAACACAACTCTTATGGAGGCTATTGCTCAAGCTGGAGGAATTCCTGACAGAGGGAAGGCGAGTTCTATTCGATTGATGCGAAAGGAAAACGGAAAGCGAAATGTGTACACCATAGATTTAAGTACTATAGATGGTCTGCGATTTACCGACTTGATAGTCCAAGCGAATGACTATATTTATGTAGAACCAGAACCACAATTGGCAAAAGAAACAATAAAGGAAATAGCGCCGATTGTTTCAGTATTATCAAGCGCCATACTTTTGCTCACGGTGGTGTTAACACTTAAAAAATAAATAGTGTCAAGAGATTCATTTTTTATTACCAAGGATTTTGATTTACAGATTGTTAAAACAGTTTTGCGCCGTGAATGGTGGATACCAGTAATCTGTATCTTTTCTTGCCTAACTTTTGCTTTTTTTTATTTGCGTTATACGAAACCTGTCTATGAATCCACTATGTTGATTCAGTTGGCGAGCAATGATAAGGCAAAGGAACTTTTAGATATCGATAATATTAATTCCGACGCATCTAGTTTTAATTCAAATTTGGAGTTGTTACGTTCGGAAATGTTATTCGAAAAAGCATTAAAAAAACTGAATGTAAGCGTAAGTTTTTATCAAGAAGGAAACATTTTAGATGAAGAAAAGTACTCTTCTAGTTCATTTAATGTCCAGACACATGCATTAAAAGATTCTTCATTGGTAAACGTTCCAATTTATTTAACTGTAGAAGGAGATTTCGTAAATCTGATGTACGTGCTCAAAGGTCAAAACTTCAGTTTAAAAGGTAAAATAAATGACCATTTGGTAAATCGTCATTTTGATATAGTGGTAAATATAAGCAAGCGAAAAGAGTTAGAAAAAGTGCTAGAAAACGATAAGTTGTATTTTTCTTTCAATAGTATTCAATCTTTGTCCTCCCGATTTTTAAAAAACTTGACTATTAGTGCGTTAGACATGACAGCCCAAACTGTGGATATTCGTTTTGAAGCTTATAACCCTGTTTTTTGTAAGGATTTGATTAATTCTTTAACGAATACTTTTTTTGTCTATGATTTAGAATTGAAGAAGAAAGGAGATGAAAATATTTTGGCATTTATAGACAATCAATTGGATAGTTTAAGCATAGAATTGAAAACATCCAAAGATAGTTTGGTAAATTTTCAACGCAAATCGAATCTTTTAGATCCTGAAAATGACGGCTCGATAATGCTAGAAAATCTAGGGAAATTACAGGACCAATTGTTTCAGTTAGAAGACGAGTTGAGCGCTCTAAACCGTGTAGGTTCTAAACTTTCAGCAGATCCAAATCGAATTGAAATATATCGTCTGTTGCCAGAAATGTTGGGTAAAAGTTTTGAAGTATCACTTTCAAACCAAATAAGCGGTTTACATGAACTCTTGGAGCGCAAAAAGAACTTGCTTTTCAGTGTAACAGAAGAAAATCCAGAGGTGAAATCAATTAATTTAAAGATTTCCTTTTCTACTGTAGGCATTCGGAAAAGTATTAGTATAATTCAAAATCGATTAATAAATAATGTTAAAATCATTCAATCAAAAATTGCGGTAATTGAAGCCGATCTCATAAAAATGCCTGATAAAAAGATGGAATATGGACGACTTAAAAATATTCAAAGCTTAAATGACAAGTATTTTAGCTTGTTGACAGAAAAAAAAGTATTGTATTCAATATCTAATGCAGGTTACGCATCGTCAAGTCGAGTCTTAAGTCGTGCAACGGCAGTTTCCAGTCCAATAAAACCAAATAGGCAAAATATTTATATTTCCTTTCTAGGTTTCGGCATAATGATAGGCTTTCTCATCTTATTTTTGAGTTACGTTCGTTTTAACGAGATAAGTTATTTAGAAGATTTAAAGAGAATATTGCCACCAAATTTATCTTATTTAGGCGCCATTCCGCTCTTAAAACATACAATGGACTTTTCTGAATTACTCGTTCATGATAACCCAAAATCTAATATTTCTGAGGCAATGAGAAATATTAGAACGAATTTAAATTTTGTAGCACCAAACTACCAAACAATTGCCATTTCTTCTTCTGTGTCAGGAGAGGGAAAAACTTTCGTAAGCTTAAATTTAGCTGCTATAATAGCAATGACAGGTAAGAAAACAATCTTACTCGATTTGGATTTGCGTAAGCCTAAAATTCATGTTGCTTTGCGTTCCGAAAATATAATTGGTATGAGCAATGCCCTAATAAATGAAAAAAAGTGGCAAGAGTGTATCCAGAAGTCGTCAGTTGAAAATCTTGATTTCATAACGGCTGGCCCAATTCCTCCAAATCCGTCGGAATTGATATTGGGTAAAAAGATGGAGGAAATCATTGCTGGTCTTAAAAAGGAATATGAAGTAATTGTTATTGATAATCCTCCTGTTGGATTGGTGTCGGATGGCGTAAAATTTCTTTCAGAAGCAGATATACCAATATATGTTTTTAAATCTAATTTTTCTCAACGGGGTTTTGCAGCTCGCGTTGAGGAGCTTGTGGAAGTTCAACAAATAAGAAAGTTGAATATAATATTGAATGGAGAAATCGTAAAACGAAAAGCATATGGATATAACTATGCATATTATTCCGAAGAAGAAAAGCCTAAAACATTTATATCACGTATTTTTAGAAAATGAAATTTACAAAATGTCCAATTGAAGGCTTGTTAATTCTGACGCCTAAAATTTTTGGAGATGAAAGAGGCTGTTTTTTTGAAAGTTACAATCATGAAATATTTGATAAGGAAACTCAAACTCAATTTCGATTCCTCCAAGATAATCAGTCTTTGTCCAACAAAAATGTTATTCGGGGGCTTCACTTTCAGGCTCCACCATTCGATCAAGGTAAATTAGTGCGTGTTGTGAAAGGTTCTGTTCTGGATGTTGTTGTTGATATCCGAAAAAAATCACCAACTTTTGGTCACTACTTTTCAATTCTACTTACAGGTGAAAACAACTTGCAATTTTGGATACCACCAGGATTTGCACATGGTTTCGCAACTTTAGAGGATAAAACTATTTTTCAATATAAATGTACAACTTTATACCAACCATCGAGTGAAGATTGCATCTTATGGAATGACAGCCAGTTAAATATCAATTGGCAGATAGACCAACCCATTATTTCGGAGAAAGATAAAAAAGGAAAATTGTGGAAAGATTTAAACTCACCTTTTTAATATGATAGTCTTATACTTTTGTCTCGTACTTGTTTTCAGTATTGTAATGAACGCTATTGGGAATAGTTTGGTGCTGAACTTTGCCAAAACTTTAGGAATCAGAAATAAAAACGATGTAACGGTTCGTTGGAGTAACGAATCAAAACCTTCGCTTGGTGGGGTGAGCATGTATCTGGTGTTTATTGTTAGCGGTTTCGTAGTTTCTCTCATACTGAATGAAGACCTCAAATTGATAGAGAACCAATATTTGGGCTTCTTACTCGCTACCTCTGCTGCATTTGCAATGGGAATAGCCGACGATGCCTACGACACAAGGCCGTGGTTAAAACTCTTTATTCAAATTGGCTGCGGCATAATTTTCGTTTTTTCAGACAATACAATCAATTTATTTAACCAAATATATTTGAATAATATTGTAACAGTTATTTGGGTGGTTATTTTAATGAACTCATTAAATATGCTTGATAATATGGATGGTATTGCTGGAACAGTGACACTATTCGTGCTTATTTCGTGCTTATTAATTCTTTTTTTGGGAACAGGTTTTTATTTGAGTATTTGGTCTCTACTGTTAATGGCTTGCATTGGAACTATGATAGGATTTTTAATTTATAATATTTATCCATCTAAGTTGTTCATGGGCGATGGTGGAAGTCAATTTATTGGCGCAATTGTTGCTTTTTTCACCATCAAGTCAGTTTTTCAGACAGGTGAATGGCTGGAGACGAACTTATGGATAGGTCCAATATTAGCTATTGTCGCTTTAACACCTGCTGCTGCGGATACTTTAACAGTCGTAATTAATAGACTGAAAGCGGGTAAATCACCAATGGTGGGAGGTAAAGATCATACAACACATCATTTAGTTTATTCTGGAAAAAATGATGGTCAGGTTTGGCGAATATTTTTATCTCTTAGCTTGATGTCAACAATCATGACTGTAGTTGTTTATTATATGGCAAAAAGTTCGGTAAGTTTAGGGATGGTAATTGGCCTTATTTACTTCCTTATCGTATTTAGTTTTCTTTATTATAATACGATCAAATATCCTCAAAAGAACTAACGGATTAATTCACCTACTACTTTTATTAATTATGAATTTACGTGTAAAAATGATAATAAAATTTGTTGCCATTTCTATTTTTTTGTTTTGTTTATCTTCGTGTAAGGGTCAAGAAATAGATACAACTTTTAAGCAATCAAAAATAAGTTTCAATTCAGGTCATTTTCATATGCCAGAGTTACCGACGGAAATGGTTTTTGCTGGTGAACGAATCCTTTTGACAGATTTAGATGTTCGGGAACGACTCGATAAGGAGCTTCATGCAATTGTTTTTTATCATAATTTGATAATTTCTTATTTCAAAAGAGTAAATCGTTATATGCCAGATATAGAGGTTCTTTTGAAAAAGAATAATATTCCAGATGATTTTAAATATTTAGCCTTGATAGAATCAGGATATGAAAATATCGAAAGTAGAAGTGGTGCACATGGATTTTGGCAATTTATGCCTCAAACGGCCATTGAATACCGATTAACAGTGAACGAATTAATCGATGAAAGACAGGATTTAAGAAAAAGCACAATTGCGGCAGGTAAATATTTGCAGAAAGCCAAAGATACTTTAGGAAGCTGGATAGAGGCCGCTGCATCTTACAATAGAGGAGTGAATGGAGTGCGAAAAGATCAGAAATGGCAGAATGTAAATAGTTACTTTGATACGCACATGAACAATGAAACCTCTCGATACGTTTTTAGAATCATGGCAGTGAAGCTTATATTGGAAAATCCAGAAAAATATGGCTACGATTTGGATTATATTGAATTGTATCCACCGTTGAAAACGAAGTCAGAAATCGTTTCTGGGGAGATTCGAGATTTGGCTCTTTGGTCAAAAAATAAAGGAGTCAATTATAAAATATTAATTAAACTAAATCCTTGGATAATAAGTAAATCATTGAAAAATAGACCAGAAGGATATGTAATACTTCTCCCTTTTGATACTACTCAATTCAGTAATTATAGCAATGACTAATGGCGAAGGACAATCTTACAATTGATATTTATGGAGCAAAAGAGCACAACCTTAAAAATATTGATCTTTCTATACCGAGGAATAAATTAGTTGTCTTCACTGGACTAAGTGGAAGTGGAAAGTCTTCATTGGCGTTTGATACTTTATATGCTGAAGGCCAAAGACGCTATATCGAAACATTTTCAGCGTATGCTCGTCAATTTCTCGGAGGATTGGAAAGACCTGATGTAGATAAAATAGATGGGCTTAGTCCTGTAATTGCTATCGAACAAAAAACAATATCAAGAAGTCCACGTTCTACCGTTGGAACGATTACTGAAATTTATGATTTTCTGCGCTTGCTTTATGCACGAGTAGGAGAAGCCTATTCTTACAACACGGGTGAAAAAATGGTCAAATATTCTGATGACCAAATTGTAGACTTAATCGTTAAACAATACCAAGGAAAAAAAGTAATATTTCTAGCCCCAAAAATTAAAGGTCGCAAAGGACATTACCGTGAGTTGTTTGAACAATTCTTAAAAATGGGTTTCACCAAAGCAAGAGTTGACAACCAAGTGGTGGAAATCACAAAAGGAATGCGACTTGACCGCTACAAAGTGCATGATATTGAATTGGTGATTGACCGTTTGTCGATTGATAAAAAAGACAAAAAGCGCATTTACGATTCCGTTTTGACAACGATGAAACATGGTTCAAAAGCGATGATGGTTCAAGATTATGAAACAAATGAAGTTCGTCATTTCAGTCGAACCTTAATGTGCCCATCGACAGGAATAAGTTACCCAGAACCTGAACCGAGTTTGTTCTCTTTCAATTCTCCTTATGGCGCTTGTCCGCAGTGCTCTGGTTTGGGCGAAGTAGCTGAAGCAGATATTGAAAAAATTATTCCAAATCCGCAAAAATCAATCAAAAACGGTGGTTTAGAGCCTTTGGGTGAATATAAGCGCACATGGATTTTTGAGAAAATAGAATCTTACTTACGAACGGAAGACTATTCTATTACCACGCCATTAGCTGAAATTCCAGATGAAATCATCAATGTTATCTTATACGGAAACGATGGAATTGAACGTTCGAAAAAAACAGTTTTTGTTGCTTTTGAAGGAATCGTTAATTTCATGTCGCGACATGCAGAAGAAAGTACTGCTGGAATTCAAAGATGGGCTCAAAGTTTCATGAATAAAGTTCCGTGTTCAAGTTGCGAAGGCTCGCGTTTGAAAAAAGAAGCACTTCATTTCAAAATCAATGAAAAAAACATTGGTGAATTGGCAGCTATGGATTTGAGTGAATTAAAGTTATTTTTTGATGCTGTTCCCAAAAAAATGTCCCTATCTCAAGTGACAATAGGCACCGAAATTTTAAAAGAAATAAACGCGCGACTCAGTTTTATACTTGAAGTAGGATTAAACTACTTGACCCTTCATCGATCTTCAAAAACACTTTCAGGAGGAGAAGCACAGCGTATTCGTTTGGCCAATCAAATTGGTTCAGAATTAATTAATGTACTTTACGTTTTGGACGAGCCAAGTATAGGTTTGCACCAGCGTGATAACACACGTTTGATTAATTCTCTGCTTCGATTGCGCGATGCTGGAAATTCTGTAATAGTCGTTGAGCACGACAAAGAAATAATGGAAGTTGCAGATTTCATTGTCGATATTGGTCCGGGTGCTGGAAAACACGGTGGACAAATCATGAATGCAGCACCGTATGCAGAATTGCTCTCCAAAGACTCCATGACAACTCAATATTTGAGAGGTGAATTAAAAATTGAAATTCCCAAAAAACGCAGAAAAGGAAACGGTAAAAAACTTTCGCTGTTCGGAGCAACGGGTCATAATCTACAAAATGTTGATTTACATATTCCGCTTGGAACATTTACTTGTGTAACAGGTGTTTCGGGTAGTGGAAAATCTTCGCTGATTAATCAAACTTTGTATCCCATTTTATTGGCACATATTTATAACGGCGTGAAGAAACCTTTGCCTTATAAATCAATTAAAGGAATTGATAATATTGATAAAATTATTGAAATAGACCAAAGTCCAATTGGACGGACGCCTCGCTCCAATCCAGCAACGTATACGAAGGTTTTTGATGAGATTAGAAGTTTATTTGCAAGTTTACCTGAAGCGCAAATTCGGGGATATAAAGCAGGACGTTTTTCTTTCAACGTAAAAGGCGGACGTTGCGAAACATGCAGCGGTGGAGGTTTGAAAGTCGTAGAAATGAATTTCTTGCCAGATGTTTACGTGGAATGTGAAACCTGTGCTGGAAAACGCTATAACGATGAAACTTTAGAAGTTCGTTATCGAGGTAAATCGATTAGTGATGTACTCAACATGACAATTGAAGAAGGTGCAAAATTCTTTGTGAAAATCCCAAAAATTAGTCGTGTTTTGGAAACGTTAAATTCTGTAGGTTTGGGCTATGTTCAACTCGGACAATCCTCAACAACATTATCAGGCGGTGAAGCACAACGGGTCAAATTATCAACTGAATTGTCTAAGAGAAGTACGGGGAATACAATGTATATTTTGGACGAACCTTCAACTGGTTTACATTTTGAAGATATTCGTGTTTTGCTCGAAGTTCTCCAACGATTGACCGACGAAGGCAATACTGTTGTTGTAATAGAACACAATTTAGATATTGTCAAAGTTGCTGACCACGTCATTGATGTCGGTCCAGAAGGTGGAAAAGGCGGTGGAATGATTATCGCCGAAGGAACGCCAGAGCAAATCGTTAAAAAGTTCGGGAAAGTTTCGCATACGGCTAGGTATTTGAAGGGGGAGTTATAGTTAGACGTGCTTCAAATTCATTAATTTTCAACAACCATTCTTTAAAGGTGCCAAGAAAAATGTATATTTAATCGAAATAGATTGAATATATAACGAAAACTCTGTTACATGAAAATCAAAATTTTACTTGTATTGAATGGCATTCTTGGGTTGATTTTTATTAATTCTGATCTGAATAAGTTTTTCAACTATATGCCAATACCTGGAGATATATCTGCTAGAATGGCCGAGAACTTTGAAGCCTTCATTGCAATTGGTTGGTTGTTGCCTTTGATTGCAGTTGTTGAAATTATTGCAGGATTTCTTTGTTTAACTAAAAAATACCGCGCTTTAGGAAGTGTAATGCTTTTTCCAATAATGATTGGTATACTGTTGACACATATTTTAGTTGCTCCTGAAGGTTTAATCATTGTAATTGTCTTGTTTGCAATTTTGCTGTGGAATTTGTTTGAAAATCGGGCTAAAATACAGCCGCTTTGGAAATAGAGCTGAATGTTAAATTGGAATCAGGGTATTAACTTGCTAATTTCTTGTGTGCTGTTAAGTGTTTTCTAAACAAAGAAAAATAGATACAGACATACCGATTTATTAGGATTTAAATTAAAAAAGTTGACATTTAAATAAAATTACTACACATGAAAAAAACAAATTTTTATTGGATTTCTGTCTTTACACTTCTAGCCTTAGTTATTACTGGTTGTAAAAAAGCCGGTTTTGACAAAATCGCCACGCAAGCTTGGTCGCCAAACCTTGCCGTTCCCTTAGCCGTCGGAGAATTCAGTGTTTATGATATTTTAGTGAACAAGGATTCCAGTATCCTCACTGTCGGTCCTGATGGAGCAATAGCAATCGTATATTCCGACAGTGCAGACATTGTAAAAGCTTCCGATATTATAGCTTTACCGGATCAGAATTTCGATTACAATGGTTCAATGGCCGCCTATGGAATCCCGCCTGTACTCACTTTTACTGGAACACAAACGTATACAATCAACCAAACTTTTCCTTTGAATAATCCTTCTGGCGGCAGTTTGTTTACGATAGATTTCCGAACAGGAAATTTAAGCATAGATGTAGAGACAAATTTGATGCATTCCGTTAAATACGATTTCACTTTTCCTGACTTGAAAGAAAATGGAGTGGTCGTAACACGATCGATAAATTTGAATTATACCGGTTCGGTTCCACAGCAGGGCAATTCGGCTGTTAACCTGCAAAATGCGATATTAGATTTAACAAACGGTCCAGGAGGATCTAATGAGGTTCGAGTTGAACTTGCAATTATAATTATGGGTTCTGGAAGTCCAATAACGGGAACTGAATATGTTGATTTTAGTTTAGCGATGCAAAACCTAGATTTCGATTTGATAACAGGAAATTTAGGTTCTATAGCACTACCAAGTTTTAAAGATACAATCGGTTTGAAACTCTTCAATAATACCAGTCAAGGAACCTTTACATTGTCAGATCCAAAGTTAGAGTTTAGGTTTAGAAATAGTTTTGGAATTCCAGTGGATATCAGTTTTAATTCAATAAAGACCAAAGAAATTAGTTCAGGAAATGAATTTAATTTAACGGGATTCCCACCTGTATTTTCTTTAGCGGATGCGGCCTCACCTGGACAAAGTGCAGTTTCTACTCTTACAATTACGGATCAAAACTCGGCTAATTTACAGACTATTTTGTCACCAACTCCAAAAGTTTTAATTTATGATATTGGATGTTCAACAACTGGTTTAAACACAAATTTTATAACGCACGATAGTAAAATTAATTTATTGGGAACACTTACTTTGCCTCTAGAAGGTTATGCCACAGGTTTTATGTTAAGAGACACAATCGAAGCGAGCATTGATCTGGACAATGAATTTGTGGAATCCGCTATGTTGCGATTGAATATTGAAAATGGCTTTCCAGTTGAGGCGAGTGTTCGAGTAGTATTGGTTGATCAGAATTATGTGCTCTTAAAGGATTTGACAAATGGTTTTAAAAATTTGATCAATGCGGCACCAGTAAATAGTTCAGGGAGGGTAACACAATCGGCAACTGCGATAAATGACTTCACAATAACGAACGCAGAGCTTCCAATTGTGAAAAATACCAAGTACATTCTATTTGAAGTTGGCGGTCAAACTTTCCAAGGGAATTTAGGTACTGTGGTCAAATTCTATGATGATTATAAATTGAAGTTGCGTTTGGGAATGCAAGTTCAAGCAAAAGTGAAACTTTAAAAGGTAGAAGTATGAAAAAGTTAAGCACACAACTACTTTTTGTTATTGGTTTATTGCTAATTACGCAAACTAATGCAATAGCACAGCGAAATTTTGGATTTTACTCGAATTTCCAAAACTTGCCACAATCGCACTATTATAATCCGTCTTGGAATGCGAAGAACAAAATTTATTTTTCAATAGGAACAGGAATGCATAGCTTTGGAGCTTCCAATAGTGGATTTGCTTTGAATGATATATTAGTTTCACGGGCACAAGATGATTCCTTAGTAATTGATCCGGCTGGAGCAATTAGTAAAATGGCAAAGTTAAATTATTTGGGTTTCTCAGCCCAAAATGAACTGCTAGGTTTTGGTATTAAACTGAAGAAAAGCTATGTCAGTTTCAGTATCGTGAATCGTTTTGATATGAGTTTCGCTTATCCAAAAGATTTCATTCAATTAATATTTGAAGGAAACGGAGGAGAATTCCTTGGTAAAAGAGTCAATATGGATGGACTGGGCGTAAATATGAACAGTTACATCGAATATGGTTTTGGTTATAATAGAGAAATCGGATCAAAATGGAAAGTCGGAGCTCGATACAAGCTGCTCTCAGGAATTGCAAATGTCAAAACCAAGAAGAGTGTTTTGGGGTTGACGACAGACGAAACAACTTTTGATCTGACAATAGATGGAGCATTGGATTTGAGGACAGCTGGAATTCCAGATAGCAATAGTACTTTCGACCAAAATGGTGCTTTTAATTTCAAAAATAGAGGAATGGCCTTTGATTTTGGCGTCACTTTTCAAGCTACAGAAAAACTAAAGTTGTCAGGAAGTTTATTGGATCTTGGAAGTATAAAGTGGACACAAAATGTTCAAAATTTTTCCAAAGAGGACTTTAGTTATACTTTCCGTGGTGTAGATATCAATCAAGCCATAAATGACACAAATTATTTTGAGACACTACAAGATACGCTGAAAGAAATCTTTTTTGTTGACGGAAATAACGCATCGTATCGAACAGCTTTGCCGATGCGCGTAATAGTGGGTGGAACATACGATATCAATAAATTATTTGGAGTTGGCGCCACATGGTTCTCCGATTTCACCAATAGGAAATACCGCCCTACAGTCATGTTATCCGGGACTATGCATCTTAAAAATTGGTTGTTCGTGAATGTAAATTATACCGTGAGCTCTCGAAGTGCTAAAAATATAGGTATTGGATTTGCATTGAAAGGCGCAGGTATGTCCTACTTTGTTACCACCGACAATTTACTGGGATTCATAAGTCCGGCTGGAGCGAAGAATTTCCACGTCAGCACAGGTTTAGGCTTTTGTATTGGGCGAGATAAGGATAAGAAAGCGGGAAAGTAAATGGAAGAAAGAAAATTCTCTTTTTTCTATTTTTATTCTTGCCACTTCTTAAAAATAATACTCGCAATATGCCCACCAAAACCAAAGGTGTTGCTCATGGCGTAGGTCATTTCTTTTTCTTTTCCTATGTTCAGTGGGAAGTCGAATAATTCAGCAAAATCAGGTTCTATATTTTCTGTATTTATAGTTGGGGGAACTATGCCTTCCATCAGCCCCATAACACACGCTATTCCTTCAATTGCTCCTGCAGCACCAAGTAAGTGACCCGTCATTGATTTTGTGCCTGAAACAGATAGATTTTTATTTTGACCAAAAACACGTTTTGCTGCTTTTAATTCCGATAAATCGCCTTGCGAAGTTGAAGTAGCATGCATATTAATGTAGTCGATTTTTTCAGGCTTTAATCCAGCTTCGCGCAAAGCTTCGTTCATGCCGAGAACAGCTCCATCGCCTTCAGGATGTGTTCCTGTTAAGTGATAAGCATCTGCTGCCATTCCGCCGCCAACAACTTCTCCATAGATTTTGGCGCCACGCTTTTTAGCATGTTCATACTCCTCCAAAATCATTGCTCCAGCACCTTCACCCATTACAAATCCGTCGCGATTCACGTCGAAAGGTCGGGAAGCTTTTTTTGGCGTGTCATTCATTTTAGACAAAGCTTGCGCCGATGAAAATCCGCCGATTGCAGAACCAGTAATTGCAGCTTCTGAACCACCAGTTACTATCATATCTGCTTTGTCCCATTTAATGTAGTTGAATGCTTCAATCATAGCAGTATTCGAAGTCGCGCAAGCAGAAACGGGACAAAAGTTCACACCACGTAATCCGTATTTTATTGAAATAATGCCTGAAGCGATATCAACTAAAATCCTAGGAATAAAAAAAGGTGAAAAGCGTGGAGTTCCATCACCATGGCAAAATTCCTCCATTTGATCTTGGAAAGTTTGTATTCCTCCGTTTCCAGAACCCCAAATTACACCGATACGGTCTTTGTTCAAAGTATCAAAATCAATTTTCCCGTTATCAACAGCTTCAGCAACAGCTACTAAGGCATATTGTGAAAAAGGGTCGTATTTTTTTATTTCCTTAACATCAAAATGAGCTTTGGTATCGTAATCTTTCAATTCGCACGCAAATTTCGTTTTGAATAAACTGGCATCAAATTTTGTTATTGGTCCAGCTCCAGAAATACCATTTTTGAGTGCAGCCCAATAACTGTTTAAATCGTTTCCGATTGGCGTCAAAGCGCCCATTCCTGTGATAACAACTCTTCTCATTAGACTACGTATTTGGTTTATTCTAGAACAAAATTAACTAAGAAATTTACTTAATCTAATTTTCGTCTAAACTGCAAATACGTTTTTATGCATTTTTGATAGGACTAAGGCTTGATAAATACCTTCCCAAAGTTCAATTCGCTTTTCAAGAGAAATTACGGCAACCTCTTCAGCTTCCTGCCATTTTAATTTGTCATTCCCGCAGAGTTCGGCAATCATTTGCAGACTCAATGGCCCGTGATCACCTCCATCGATTTCTATATGTCGTTCTAGATAAAAAGTTAATTTAGAATAGCTCGATTTTTGATTGCGTTGCTCTGCATTTTTAACGATTTCGATGAACATGTCAGGAATAAGATCTTCACGACCGTAAGTGAATGCCGAAGCAACAAGATGGGCTTTTTTCGAATCTATAATTCTGAAGGTGTTGGATACGAATTTCTTTACGGAATTGTCGATTTCAAGCGTATTTAGAGTAAACTCAATATTTTGAGTTTTGCGGATCTCGTTGAGAAACCAATCAATTTTTTCAGTTGAGGCACCAATTTCTTGCATAGCATCGGCATACATGTCAAAATGACTTTTAGGAATCCCAATTTCGTTCAAATCGCTTTCTTCTCCGTGAACAATTTCATTGATGAACCTTGCTAAAACAGCATTTTTTCCTGGAATCCATGGAACAGCAGCACATGTCAATTCTAGTTGAAGAAATTTTAGCAAAGACATAAAATCCCAAACAGCAAAAACGTGCATTTCCATGAAAATCTTAACATCCTCAATATCTTCAAGGGCGCCGTAAAGAGCGTGATTCCTTAGTTTTTCGCGCAAGGGCGCGATGCGAGTTTCAATCGCTTTTAATCCATCAATTTGACTTGTTTTCATTTTATTTTTATAAAAATCCTAATTCTAATTTTGCTTCTTCGCTCATCATATCTTTATCCCAGGCAGGATCAAAGACGATATTCACCACGGCAGACTTTACGCCGTCTATGGCAGCAACTTTATCTTCTACATCTTTCGGCATAGATTCCGCCACAGGGCAGTTGGGAGAGGTTAACGTCATTTCAATTGCAACGTTTTTATCAGCGTCAACTTTAACTTCGTAAATTAGTCCCAATTCGTATATGTCCACAGGGATTTCTGGATCATAAATAGTCTTTAAGACGTCGACAATTGTATTTTCTAATTCCATCATATTTATTTTGCCAATTGTGTCAGAGCGGACATTTTCAATTTTTGAACCATGCTCGCTAATCCATTAGATCGAGTAGGCGATAGGTGCTCATGTAAGCCGATATCCGCAATAAAATGCAAATCGGCTTTTGCTATGATTTCAGGTACTTCTTGGTCTAAAACGCGAATTAATAATCCAATGATGCCTTTTGTAATTATAGCATCTGAATCAGCAGTAAAGTGCATTTTGTTGTCTTTAAATTCGCTGGCCAACCAAACTCTCGATTGACAACCTTCAATCAAACGATCTTCGGTTTTTAAAGTCTCCTCGATTTTCGGAAGGTCTTTTCCCAATTCTATAATGTATTCGTATTTGTCCATCCAATCATCGTAGATGGCAAATTCGTCAATTATATCCTGTTGTTTTTCTTCTAAAGTCATGCTTTTTTAACTTAACATGGAAATACTTCTTTCCAAGGCTGCAATGAATATGTCTATTTCTTCTTTCGTATTGTAAAACGCAAAACTGGCACGTGTTGTTCCAGGAATTTTATAAAAATCCATCAAAGGTTGTGTGCAGTGATGTCCAGTTCTGACCGCAATTCCTTGTTTGTCTAACAAGGTGCCAATGTCAAATGGATGAATTTTTTCCATAGAGAAACTCACTACGCTTGTTTTCTTTTTTGCTGTACCAATTACTTCTAATCCTTCAAAGGTCTGCAATAAATCTTGTGCATAAGCTTCTAGCTCCATTTCGTACGTTAAAATGGTATCCATATCCAAGCCATTCAAGAACTCAAATGCCTTACCCAAACCGATAGCTCCAGCAATGTGCGGAGTTCCTGCTTCAAATTTGAAAGGTAATTCGTTGTATGTTGTTTTTTCAAAAGTTACTTTAGCAATCATATCTCCGCCACCTTGGTAAGGAGGCATTTTCTCGAGAATCTCTTCTTTTCCGTAGAGAACTCCGATTCCTGTAGGACCAAAAACTTTGTGTCCAGAGAAAACAAACCAATCACAGTTCATATCAATTACATCGATTTTTTTGTGTTGAATACTTTGAGCTCCGTCAACTAAAACTCGCGCACCATAAGCGTGTGCTTTTGCGGTCATCGTTTTCACTGGGTTTATCGTTCCAAGTGTATTTGAAATATGTATGATAGAAACTAATTTCGTTTTCTCGTTCAAAAGAGCCTCATATTCTTCTTGAATAATTTCTCCCTTGTGATTGATAGGAATGATCTTTAGAACACAACCTTTTCGTTCGCAAAGCATTTGCCACGGTACAATATTGGCGTGGTGCTCCATCGCTGAAATTAGTATTTCATCACCTTTCGCTAAAAATTCGCCAAACGAATTGGCAACTAAATTTATAGAATCAGTAGCCCCTTTGGTGAAAATAATTTCTTCTGATTTTTGAGCGTTTAAATATTTTTGGATCGTTTTTCGTGCCTCTTCATAAGCTGAAGTTGCCATTTGACTCAAATAATGTACGCCACGGTGAATATTTGCATTTTCCTTCGTATAGAAATGATTTAATGTATCTATTACTACTTGTGGTTTTTGCGATGTGGCCCCGTTATCGAAATAAATTAAATTCTTGCCATACACCTGCTGACGAAGGGATGGAAATTGCTCGCGAATCTCTCGTACATTAAAACTTTTTTTTATACTTTCTGCCATAGCTTTGCAAAGATAAGAATACTTGTTATTTTGAATGGTTCTAAATATGGAAATTTAACATTGTTAAGGGTAAGAAAGTTCAAACAACGAGGATTAAAAATGTAAATAGTCGATTGTTAGGTTAAAATGCATCGTTTATTTAGGTCGAAATCTGTAATTGCTTCGTTCAAATCAAGGAACTAACAAACTCATTTTATCATGAATGCTCAAATAAAACTTTCATTCTACGTAAAAGCCAGAACGTTTATTGGCACTAATTACACTCGAATCCAACTTTGTCCACTCTGATCGCCATTAATTAACTAAAGTTCTTTTGTGTTCAGTTCAACAGGACTTTTCACTTTAAGATGTTCGTTTTAATTTTTAGAGGGGGCTTATTTCTATTTAAAAATTGTCAAGATGAATTTATCGTACGGATTTTAAATTCTAGTTGTTCTTTTTAGTAGAAAGTTGAAATTTTAAAGTAGCCAAAACTTGATGCCGAATTCGTAAATGAGCTGAATGTCTATTTCCCTCTATGAGAATAAAAATAAATGTTTTGTTACAAACACGCTTGTTTTTGCAAACAACCGACATTGTTGCTTTTATTGTTTCATGGGTGCCATTTTGGGATCTTGCACTTGATGAAAAAATACTATTTTAAGTATATTTTAAGTTTTAAATCAAGGTTAAACTCTCGTCAACCACATTAAAAACTCTTGATTGCCATCTCCACCCAAAATTGGAGATTCAATATGCTGTTTGTAACGAAGGTTGTTTATTGCACCAATTCTTTTGATATTCTCAATAACTTCCGGATATAAGCTTTTCTTTTTCACTATGCCGCCTTTCCCCACGTTCTCTTTCCCCACTTCAAATTGAGGTTTAATGAGAACAATACAATCCGCTCCCGAGTTCAATAAGGGATGTAAAAAAGGTAAAACTTTTTCCAAAGAAATAAATGACACATCGACAACTACGAGAGCACAATTTTCAGGAATTAATCGATTATTGAGTTCGCGAACATGTGTTTTTTCTAAATTAACAATGCGTGAATCTTCTTTTATTCTCTTGTGTAACTGAGCAGTACCAACATCTACACAATAGATTTTCACCGCACCTTTTTCTAAAAGTATTTCGGTAAATCCGCCTGTCGAAGCACCAATATCCATGGCTGTTTTTCCTTCAATTGAAACAGCGAAATTTTCAAGCGCATGTTTTAGTTTAAGAGCGCCACGAGACACATATGGAATTTCTTCGGCTAATAATTCAATTTTCGCATCAACGGGAATTTTCTTACCCGTTTTGTTCAATAATTTTCCGTTTACCACAACACCATGCTCGCGTATAATTTGTTCAGCTCGCACACGAGTGCTAACCAAACCACGTTGCAAAAGAATTTTATCCAAGCGTTCTTCCATGCCGCAAAGTTACTCCGAAAGTTTCAAGTGGTGAGCTTCAAGTAACAAGTTTTTGTTTGGAGATAACGAGCAACTTAGAATTTGCAAAGCAAAGAACTTGTAACTTGTAACTTTTTCCCCTTATCTTTGTGGCCTTATCTAAAAATCGTGAAAACCGTTTACATTACCCGTAGAGAAACTTTCAATGCTGCACATAAGTTGTGGAATGAGGATTGGAGTCAAGAAAAAAATGAGGAAGTTTTTGGTCGTTGTAGCAATGCTAACTGGCACGGACATAACTTTACTTTGTTCGTAACTGTCAAAGGCATGCCCAAAAATGACACAGGTTTTGTGATTAATCTAAAGGACCTGAGCAGCATCATTCAAAGAGAAGTTACAGACAAGCTAGACCACAAAAATTTGAATCTAGACGTTCCCTTCTTGACAGGTATTTTGGCTTCTACAGAGAATGTTGTCATTGCCATTTGGGATCGATTAATTGAACCTGTAAGAGAACACGGGGGTGAGTTGGTAAAGTTGAAACTGGTTGAAACGGAAAATAATTATGTCGAATATTTTGGCGGAAATGAACCTTTTTAGGCGATAAACGTTTAAAAAGGCATAAAAAGAAATAGTGGAAAAAAAAATAATTTACGACGATCAATTAACGGCAAAGTTAGCTGTTCATTATACAGATATATTAAGTCAACTTGGTGAGAATCCAAAACGAGAAGGTTTAGAGAAAACACCAGAACGTGTAGCGAAATCACTTCAATTTTTAACGCAAGGTTACGACGAAGATCCTGATGCAATTCTGAACGCGGCGCTTTTTAATGAGGAATATTCAGAAATGGTTATTGTGAAAGACATTGAAGTTTATTCAATGTGCGAGCATCACATGTTGCCTTTTTTCGGAAAAGCACATATTGCTTATATTCCTAATGGTAAAATTGTTGGTCTGAGCAAAATCCCACGTGTTGTTGATGCATTTTCTCGCAGATTACAAGTGCAGGAACGTTTGACGTTAGAAATTCGCGATGCTATTCAGCGTGTTTTACAACCAAAAGGAGTTGCTGTAGTTATCGAGTGTGCGCACATGTGCATGCAAATGCGTGGTGTTCAAAAGCAAAACTCTACGACTACGTCTAGCGCTTACACGGGTTTGTTTATGAAAAATGAAACAACACGTAAAGAATTCATCAACCTAATTCAAGCAAAATTACATTAATTAAAATTGTTTCTCATTTGATAAAAAAAGCCAAAATTTTCGTGCTAAGCGAGAAATTCTATACATTTACTTCGTAATTTAAATTTTAAAGTGAAATGAGCAATATCATTAATGAACACGAAGGTTTCACGCAGGAAATCACACGTGAATTTTTTAGAAGCGTTTATAGCTATATGGTTGGTGCTTTGGCCGTTTCGGGAGTAATCGCATATTGGGCTGGAACACCAGAATTCTTTCAGCAATATTTCTTAAGCGCTTCTGGCGGATTGTCACCAGTATATTATGTAATCATCTTTGCTCCAATGGGTTTAGGTTTGCTGATACAAATGGCGTACAAGCGATTCTCACTCGGCGCTTTGATGGCCTTGTATTTGTTGTTTTCAGTTCTGATGGGGCTTAGTTTAGGTTCTATTTTCTTAGTATATTCTGGACAATCTATTGCGATAACGTTCTTTGTTTCGGCAGGTGCTTTTGCAGGGATGGCTATCTTGGGATACACAACCAAAACGGATTTAACGAAAATGGGAAGCTTGTTGTATATGGCTTTCATTGGAATTTTTATCGCAGGTATTGTAAACATGTTTCTTAAAAGTGACATGATGAGCTTCATTATATCAGTTGTTGGTGTATTCGTATTTACTGGATTAACAGCATATTACATGCAGAAATTAAAAGATATGTCCTCAGATTCGAGTCTGTCAGGAATCGACAGAAGCAAGTTGGCTATAGTCGGAGGATTAATTTTGTACATCACCTTTATTAATTTGTTTATGTCTTTACTCCGTATTATGGGTTCAAGAGACTAAGAAATTTGTATTTTTACAGAAAAACTTTCAATCATGCCAAACAATTTTTTTGAAGAATCTACAGTTGCACTAGGAACTATTTTTGTTGTCTTTGCCTTGGGATTGCTGATTACGATACTTATTTGGGGTTAAGCTCCATAAAATAAACGAATTGAAATCCTTCTCGGTTCTTCCGGGAAGGATTTTTTAATATCAATAAACGACACAAAATGATGAACCCTTGGCATGACGTCTCCATTGGTGAAGATGTTCCAAAATTTGTTACAGGAATCATAGAAATTCCTAAAAACTGCAGAGCGAAATACGAACTGGACAAAGATTCAGGAATGCTTAGTCTCGATAGAGTTTTGTATTCATCCATCAACTATCCAGCAAATTACGGTTTCATACCACAAACCTATTGCGACGATGATGATCCCTTGGATATTTTGGTGATCTCACAGATCGACATTGTACCCATGTGTTTGGTTAAATCTAAAGTTATTGGCGTTATGCGCATGTTGGACGGAGGCGAAATGGACGATAAAATTATTGCTGTTGCCGCGAATGATATGAGCTTCAATCACATCAACGATATAGACGAATTACCAGCGCATTGGATTAAAGAATTACGCAGTTTCTTTGAAAATTACAAAGTCTTGGAAAATAAAACGGTTGTTGTTGAAGATTTTCAAAACAAAAAAGTCGCGATGGAAGTGATACAACAAAGTAGGGTCGATTACAAACTGAAATTTGCGAAGTAATCTTCAATAAACGAATTTCAATTCCCTTTTGACTGTTTATGTGAGAGGGATATTTTTAAAAAAAAACTACTAATTAGTCTGTTTAATCACCAAAAAAAGTAAATGGTTTCCCAGAACGATAAAAATCAGTCATCTCTTACTCCTGAAATAAGAATCAGTAGAGGGAATCTATGTAATGTGGATGAACTTCAAAACTTGGCCGTAAGGACTTTTAAAGAATCTCATGGCCACAGCGCTGCGCCAATTGATATTCAGGAATATATCGATAATAGATTTACGTTAGCAAATATAAAGACGGAATTGTTAGATGCCGCGAATCTTTTTCATCTAATCTACTGCGGTGAACAATTGATTGGGTACTCAAAAATTATTTTGAATACCGACTATGAAAAAAAAACACCGAATAACAGTTGTAAATTGGAGCGATTGTATGTTTTGAAAAAATTCCATGGTACAGAAGTTGGGAAGTTACTAATGGATTTTAATATTCAACTCGCAAAGGAAAATCAACAAAGTGGGATCTGGCTTTATGTTTGGACGGAAAATCGTCGCGCTATACATTTTTATGAAAAATATGGATTTGTACAAATAGCAGAAACCGTTTTTCAAATTTCTATCAACCACGGAAATCCAAATTTTATTTTACATTTAATGTTTTAAAAATATTCGCATTAGGATTTCAAATTACGAATTCCAACCGAAGTCCTGACGCAGGATTATTGGCAGAAAAAAAATATTTTCCCAAAAATGAAAATAACAAAACTAAACCTCCAAGATACTCTGCCGCTTACCTGCTCCCGCTCAGGAACCTGTTGTCACGGAAAAAAAGTGCTGCTCAATCCATGGGAGTTATTTAGTCTTGCGAAGGAGAAAAAAAACTCGGCGAGAGAATTTCGAGATCTTTATACAGACTTTGGTGGAATTCAATTGAAATTCAACGGAAAATCGGAATGGAAAGGTCAAGCAGCGTGTAGTTTATATGTTGATAATTTGGGTTGTAGCGTTCATTTAGGCCGACCTTTGGCGTGTCGTTTATATCCACTTGGTCGACAAATACAAAGCGACGAGGTTCACTATATTTATGAAGGTGAAAAATTCCCTTGTTTGACGGATTGTTCTGAGGTTTTGGGGTTGCCGCAATTATCGGTTGGTGAGTATCTTCAAGGTCAAGAAACAGAGCAATTTGAAAAAGGGCAAGATGAGTATTTGGAGCTGATGCAAAACCTAGCAGACATGGCTTTTTCCTTTTTATTGGATACCGGCTTGGCTGAATCTGCAGACACAAAGACATTGCAACTTTGGCAAGCTTTGGGGAGCGAAACTCCAGAAGTTTTAGCCCAACGAATAGGTCAAGAATGGATAGATTGCTTACTTATTCCCGAAATTTCAATGGAATGTGTCGATCCAATTTCTTTTGTTAGCGAACATACAGTTTTGCTTCAAAACAAAGCACAAGAACAATTTGGCACCTTGACAAGCAACCAAGAATTTCATGAAGCTTCCGTTTTGCTCATGGCAATTGCCTTGCATCTCACCCGCGGAATTGGAGCAAATCCAGTTGTTTTAGCAGAACATTGGTGTGCTGAGGCGAGAGGGTTTATGAGGGATAAATAGTTGATTTCACCAATGATAGATCAAACCTGAAAATTCAAAAAATTCCAAATTTCTAATTCCCTAAGCGTAATTAGTTCCCTTTTCTCAAAAAAAATCCCATCTTTATAAAACTAAAAACAAACTCATATGCCCTTCAATTCCATTTTTGGTTGGATTATGAAGAAACGAATTCATCAAATTGATTTGTTTCGGAAATATCCGATTGAGGTTCAGCGTGAGTTGTTTGATAAAATGATTACCAACGGCTCGTTTACAGAGTTTGGCAAGAAATATGATTTTCAGTCGATAAAAACAGAGAAACAGTTTCAAGAAAGAGTGCCTTTACAGTTTTATGAAGACGTGAAACCTTGGATAGATAGAACGATTGCTGGCGAACAAGGACTGTTGTGGCCAACGGAAACCAAGTGGTTCGCCAAATCTTCGGGAACTACTTCGGATAGAAGCAAATTGATTCCCGTAACTCGCGATTCTTTAGAAGAATGTCACCAAAAAGGTGGCAAAGACTTGTTGGCTTTGTATTATGAAAATCATCCCAACGGACGTTTGTACAGTTATAAACACATGGTCGTAGGCGGAAGCGCAGAAGTAAATCCTTTGAGTGAGGATTCATATACAGGCGACTTATCAGCGATTATTATGAAAAATTTGCCGTGGTGGGCAGAAATTCGTCGCACACCGTCTCGAGAAATCGCTTTGATGAACGAGTGGGAAGAGAAGATTGAAAAAATGGCGCGAACAACAATGAATGAAGACATTGGCTTGTTGGTTGGTGTTCCTTCATGGACAATGGTAATTGTGAAAAAAGTATTAGAAATTTCTGGGAAGGACAATTTGAAAGAAGTTTGGCCAAACCTTGAATGTTTCATGCACGGTGGCGTAAGTTTTGGTCCTTATCGAGAAGAATTCAAGAAATTGATTCCCGATCCAAACATGAATTATGTGGAATCGTACAATGCATCTGAAGGATTTTTCGGAATTCAAGATCAAGCCGGTCTTTGTGATTTATTGCTCATGTTGGATTATGGAATTTACTACGAATTCATTCCAATGGAAGATTATGCCGGCGTAAATTCTAAGAAAACTGTTTTATTACAGGATATAGAAGTTGGTAAACAATATGCTTTAGTTATTTCAACTAATGGTGGCTTATGGCGTTACATCGTTGGTGATACAATTGTATTTACAGAGAAATATCCATTCCGTTTCCGCGTTACAGGAAGAACCAAATCGTTCATCAATGCTTTTGGAGAAGAGCTTATCGTAGACAATGCAGAAAAAGCCGTTGCGCATGCTTGTTTAATGACGCATTCGCAAGTGAGAGATTATACGGCTTGCCCTGTTTTTATGGCAAACAAAGAACGAGGTAGTCACGAATGGCTGTTTGAGTTTGTGAAGGAGCCAATAGACTTTCCCTTGTTTATGAAGTATCTGGATGATGAATTGCGTGAAATAAATTCAGATTATGATGCTAAGCGAACCAAAGATTTAGTCATGGTTTTCCCGAAAGGTGAAATTTTACGGAGTGGCAGTTTCGATCAGTGGCTGAAATCCAAAGGAAAACTAGGCGGACAAAATAAAATTCCACGCTTGTGCAATACACGCGAAATTTTAGAACAGATTGTGCAATGTGTAGGAATAGAACAGAAAATATGAGAACAATCTTGGCCTTATTTTTATTGATTACTTCAATGTCTTTTGGACAAGAAGATTGGAAATTGATGGCAAAATATGAGCTGAATGAACAAAGTATTTGGCAGTCGGATTTGATGGGTAATTTGTATATCGCAGATAAAGATTTGTTGGTAAAATACGATACAGCTGGCGTAAAACAATTCTCGCAAAGCATCAAATCAAAAGGCAGAATTGACGCTATTCTGCCGATTAATACGATGAAAATTCTGCTTTTTTCAAGTCAGCAGCAAACTTTCACCATTTTTGACAATACGCTCTCTGAATTCAATAAAACCTACGATTTGTCGTCTATGAACTTCGGTTATGTGACGCATTTAGCCGTATCCATTCAGCCGAATAAGGTGTGGGTTTACGACCAACTTAATTCGAAACTCGTTCTTTTGGATTTAGGGCGAAGTAACCAACAGCAAGAAGTAGAAAATGTACGCGGACTTTTAAACTCCACGGAGATTGAATGGATGAAAGAGGACGGAAATCAACTTTATTTGTTTGACGGAGTCGAGAAATTGTATGTTTTTGATTTATACGGATCTTTGTTAAATGTTATCGAATTGCCCGATGTGGAAGGCGTAGAAATCAACGAAAAAGAAATATTTGTTATCAAGAAAGGTGAGGTTTATCGTTGGCGGTCAGAAGACAAGACCTTAGAGTCAGTTAAAGTGCCATTCCCAGATATTATAGAGTTTCAATGGGTAAATACTGTCTTTTTCTTCCGTTCAAAAAATGAATTATCGAAATTCCGACTTTATTTTTAAACAAATCGGTTGCTGATTTAGGCGATTATTGTAATTTAGTCAGTCAAAAACAAAACGAAATGCATGTAGCGATAGCCGGCAACATAGGAGCCGGAAAAACAACATTGACCAATTTACTGGCAAAACATTATAATTGGGAAACACATTATGAAGATGTTGAACAAAATCCTTATTTGAACGATTTTTACGACGATATGCAACGTTGGTCGTTTAACCTTCAGATTTATTACTTGAACAGCCGTTTTACCCAGATTCAAGAGATTAATGAGCAAAAAAGTAATGTCATCCAAGACAGAACAATTTACGAAGATGCCTTCATTTTTGCGCCAAACTTACATTCCATGGGTTTGATGACCACACGTGATTTTGAGAACTATTTCTCCTTGTTCAATTTGATGGACTCTTTCGTTTCTCCTCCCGATTTATTAATTTATTTACGAGCAAGTGTTCCTACTTTGGTGAATCATATTCAACTTAGAGGGCGTGAATACGAAGAAAGTATTCGTTTGGATTACTTGAAACGTTTGAATGAACGCTACGAGGCTTGGATTTCTACTTACGATAAAGGCAAATTGTTGATTATCGATATCGACAACAACCGTTTCCCAGAAGATCAAGAAGATTTGGGGAAAATTATTAACTCTATTGATGCCGAAATCAACGGTTTATTTTAATTGACAAAAAAAATGATAGTAGTAACTGGAGCAGCTGGTTTTATTGGCAGTTGCTTAGTTTCACGACTGAATCAAGCTGGTTACGACCATATTGTCGTCGTGGATGATTTTTCAAAACGCGAAAAAGACCACAATTTAGAAGGAAAAACGTTTGACGCGAAAGTGGAGCGTTCAGCTTTCTTTAAATGGTTGGAAGAGTTTGGAAATAAAGTCGATATCATTTTTCACATAGGTGCAAGAACCGATACCACAGAATTCGACAAGTCAATTTTTGATGAATTGAACGTTGACTATTCTCAAAAAATGTGGAAAGCTTGTATCAAACACAACATTAATTTGGTTTACGCTTCTTCAGGAGCAACATACGGTTTAGGTGAATTTGGCTACAAAGACGACCACGAAACCATAGAAAAACTAATTCCATTAAATCCTTACGGAGATTCTAAAAATGATTTCGACAAATGGGTTTTAGCGCAAGACGAGCAACCGCCATTTTGGGCGGGACTGAAATTCTTCAATGTTTACGGACCAAACGAATACCACAAAGGAAGAATGGCTAGCGTCATTTTCCATACTTTCCATCAAATCAAAGAAAACGGTTCCATGCGTTTGTTCCGTTCACATAATCCGGATTACAAAGACGGCGGACAATTACGCGATTTCGTTTATGTAAAGGATGTAGTTGAAGTTTGTATGTTCTTAATGAACGAAGAGCCAAAGAACGGTATCTACAATTTGGGAACAGGAAAAGCGCGAACTTTCTTCGATTTAGCAACAAATACATTTAACGCACTCGACAAAGAACCTACTATTTCTTATGTCGACACACCAGCTGATATCCGTGACAAATACCAATACTTCACTCAAGCCGACATGACAAAATTATCGTCTGAAGGCTTCAACAAAGGTTTCCACACGCTGGAAGAGGGCGTTGAAGATTACGTAAAGAATTATTTGATTCCAGGGAAGTATTATTAAGTTAAATTTTCCTGGGAATTAGCTTAGTTTAGTTTCGAATATACCAAGGGAATAATCGACATTTGGATTAGCCAAGTGTTATGCGTTATTTTAAAAAAAAGAAATATGCATTCATTTGACGACCTTATTTACAGAAGCACAGTTTTTAATTTGAATATTTTGGAAGAGGCAAATTCTAAAATAAGAGAAGAATTGCAAATTAGCGGTTCAACTGTTACTGTTAAAAATCTTCAAATGATTCAATTGCAAAAAGCAATTATTGCTGTTGGAATTTTTTCATTATTTGAATCTATACTCCAAGATGGATTAACTTGTAGCAATGGTTTCGAGGAGGCAAAAAAGATACTTACCGAAACTGGCAATACTAATTTAAAAATTCATTTTCAGAATTATATTAGTGCCATTAATGTATTGAAACACGGTAAAGGGAAAAGTTATAATGCTTTAGTTGCGAAATCAGATTATCTACCTTTTAGAATAAAGTTAGAGGGAGAATATTTCTTTGACGAAGGAGATCTTTCAGAGGTTTCAACATTAATAGAAGTGGATGATAAATTTGTTTTGGACTGCGCACAATTGATTGAGACAGTATCTCAAGAAATTAGAAAAGCACGTCCCGATTTTATTATGTGAAGAGTATGCACTAAAAAACCTAAGCAGAGAAAAAATAACAACCCATAACA
>Ga0209390_10001535_pt1 | contig 44063 bp, 42 predicted proteins | sample BON01_FD_187212 | JGI IMG/M metagenome (GOLD analysis project Ga0209390, IMG submission 187212) | Freshwater microbial communities from Lake Bonney liftoff mats and glacier meltwater in Antarctica - BON-01 (SPAdes) (version 2) | ecosystem: Environmental > Aquatic > Freshwater > Ice > Glacier...
GGCATAAACGGACGGGAACCTTGTGGGAGCAACGTTTTAAGAGCGTGATCGTGGAGAGCGGAACGGCAGCGCGGACGATGGCGGCTTATATTGATCTAAATCCCGTAAGGGCGGGGATGGTGGAGGATCCGGCGGATTATCGCTGGAGTAGCTATGGGGAGGCGGTTGGTGGAGGCCGGAAAGGCAATGGGAAGAAGGCCCGGGAAGGGTTGGTTCGTGCGATTGCCTCGGATACGGAGGTGGGCTTTGATGCGAGTAGTTGGAAAGATGCCTCGCGTCGGTATCGCAGGCTGATGGGGCTTGCCTTGGAGCGGAAACCGCTCAACGCAAAGATTGGAGTTTCCGGGAAAATGAAGATTTCAAAGAACGATGCGGAGGCTTTGGAAAGTGGAGATAATCAAACGATCCTACCGGAGTTGGGGATGGCACAGATGCTGCGCTGCCGGGTGCGGTATTTTACGGACGGGGCGGTGATTGGGAGCAGGGGATTTGTGGACGAGGCGTTTAGGGAGGCGAGGGATCGATTTTCCGCGAAACGGAAGGACGGTGCGCGGGCGATGCGAGGAAGCGCGAAGGCGGCTTCTGGAACGCTGTGGAGTATGCGGGCGTTGCGGGTGGATATTGAGTAACTCGGGTTGAGGGTTGGCGGGCCAGAATTAGAGCCTGCATGGTTAGAACGGTGTGGCATCATAAGTAAGAAACTGGCTGGCATACTTTTGTCGTACTCTCTCGCTAGGGAGGGCTCGCGTTCTGGAGAACGCGGCTCCGTGCTTCGGATCAAACTTCTAGGAAGACGCAGGTTAGGAGCGGGATGAATGAGGCGGAGGCATTGGCTGCTGAGAAAGAAAGAAGGGGGGGGGGCGACTGAAAGTCACCGCTACCTGCCGGAGCTGAAAATGGCGCAAATACGACGGTGCCGGAAATAAACTGCCTAAATAAACTGCCTGGCATACTTTTGCTGGCACACTTTTGGGGGAAGAATTATCGGAGATATTACGATTTAGGTCTGTTTAACCCAAAAATCTGCCCGATGGTCCGTTGGCGGGATCTATGGGGCCGCGCTCGTTCACGCGAATGTGCGGAAAGTCTAAGGACCAGAAATGTGCTGTATCCAAGAGAGTGAGAAGCTCAGGTAGCTGGATGTTGGGGGATGTGTTTTCTAGGACTTGATTGTGTTCTATAGCGCCGCGCATCAGGATTTGTGATTTCCGGATGGATCTCCGAAGACAGCAGGCGGGACGCCCGGCTTCCGAAACAGCCGGGACGGCCATCCTACTTTCCACAAATCTTAATGCGCGGCAGGATACTTGTCTGGAAACATATTGAATTGTTTAAGGTGGAGCACGGGATCCAGTGATCAGGTGCGTTGGGGTCGTTAGGCTTTCGGCAAATGCTGGTTTGTCGGTCCGCGAAGGTTTTCAAAGATACGTCCTACGGCTTGATCCATTCGAGTTCTCAAATGATCTGCTGAAACGGAGCGCGGACTTTAGTCCGCTTAGAGCGTTTGCCAAAAGTCCGTGGGTGTATGTAAATTCTCGCGGCAGGATGCCCCAAGAACGGACTGGAACAAGATTCTCGGGCCTCGATTAACTACGCACGGACTTTTGGCAAGCTGTTAAACGCTCAATCTTTCCAATCCAGGCCCTCGTGAATGGGGGAGAGAATTTCGTGACCTTGCCCGGTGACGAGCACCATGTCTTCCACGCGAATCCCGCCGAAAGTTGCCGAGTAGAGGCCGGGCTCTACGGTGAAGACTTCGTTTTGGAAAATTTCGCTTCCACCGTAGTCGAGGAGGATGGGTTCATGCACCTCGAGGCCGATTCCGTGTCCGGTGCCGTGGCGCATGGTGGCTTGTTCCGAGTCGTGTTTGGCATCGCCCCGGAGATCGGTGAAGCCATGTTTCCTGATGGCTTCGATGGTGGTGCGGTGGACGGCCTCGCCGCTTGTCCCAGTTCTGAGCGCTGCGCAGCCGGCGGCCTTGGCCTCGATCACGGCGGCATGCATTTTACGAGCATCATCAGAAATCTCGCCGCAGACGACAGAGCGGGTCATGTCGCCGTTGTAGCGGGTCGCGTTGTCCATGGGGAAGATATCGACGATCACTGGAAGGTCCACCTTGAGAGGGCCGCTGCCGAAGTGGTGGCAGTCGGCAACATGAGGAGCGGTGACCACGATGGAGTCGTGGGAATTTGAGAAATTGCGGTCGTTGAGGAATGCGGTGATCAGGGAGCGGACCCGCTCGGAGGTCAGGATCCCGGCGTCGTGATGGAGAATCCCCTCACGGTCCGGGCGTGCGTTGGCGATCATCCGGCAGGCGTAGGTGATGGCTTCTCCGGTGACTTTCTGGGCGTGGCGTAGAGATTCGATTTCTCCGGCATCTTTGATGCGGCGGCTTTTGACTCCGAAATCCTCCGAGTATTCGATGCCGATTCCGGCTTTCTGAATGTAATGAGCATATAGATAAGGCAGCGAGCGGTCCACGGTGATGCATTTCTCGCTGGAACGCCGCAGGCACTCGGCGGCGGCTTGGGCAAGGGCGGTATCGCGGTCACCGGAAAGCCCGCCTTCGGGTTCGAAATCCGCCGCGCAGCCGATGCGGTCTGCGAGGGCCGTTTTTCTCGCTAGGTCCATTTCGATATCGCGGACGAGGAGCAGGGAACTCCCGTTGGCGAAGTCGATGGCCACCGAGGCATCCGGGGCGCTGAATCGGGTGCGATGGAATAGCGTGGCGTTCTTGGAGGCGATACCGGCTAAGACAGTGGTGGTTCGTTCAGACATCGGTGGGAAACTATCAGGATGAGATGAGGCGTCGATCAAATGCTATCTGCGTGTTAGGTTCCGAAATGAAGGAGGCTTCCAAACGGTTTTACCGTATCTGTTGTTATGCGTCTTTGCTCGGATTTATGGGCATTGCGGCGGCAGAAGTGGAAGTCGTTCCTTCGGAATCCGGCAACGTCATTTTGAAGAAGTTTCCAGTCAAAGCCTCCCAAGGGGTGGCGGTGGATGGGAAATGGTTTTATGCGATCAGCAACACGAAGATCTCAAAATGCGACAAGAAGAGCGGTAAGGTGATTGCGGAATGGGAGGCGGATCGGAAAAAGAAAGCCGAAGCGCATTTCAAGCACCTCAATAGTGGGACGGTGGTAGGGGAAAAGTTGTATTGCGCGCACTCACGGTTCCCGCTCGCAGCTAACGATTGCACGGTGGAGATCTTCGGGATTGCGGGGGAGGTGCTGGAGCACATGGAGACGATAACGATGCCCGCCGGGCACGGATCACTGACATGGATCGACCAGCACGATGACGGTTCTTGGTGGATGTGCTATGCGGTCTACGGGAAAGGTAGTAATAAGCAGACCAAGCTGGTGAAATACCGGCGTGAGGACGGAAGGTTTATCGAAGAGCGTAGCTGGTTTTTCCCCAAGGAGGTCGTGGCCAAGTGGGGGACCATGAGTTGCTCGGGAGGCTCGTGGGGGCGGGATGGGAATCTGTATGTCACCGGCCACGACGGTGCGGAGGCTTATGTTCTGAAAATTGACGAGGCCGGTGGGCTCGTTTACGTCCGGACGGAAAAGCAGCTGGGAATTTTCGGGCAGGCGATCGCGTGGGATCGGTCTTTAGACAAGCCGGTGCTTTGGGGGATCGTGAAGAACCAATTTGTCTCCCTGACGCTGGTTTCTGAAAAGGAAGATGGGAACCACGGAATAAAAAAATGATTGAACCATTGATTTCACGGATGAAGACTCCTGAAACCGACTGATGATGGGGCTATTTTTCGAGGACCCAGATGTTGCGGAAGAAGACAGGATTGCCGTGACTCTGGAGGAAGATCGGGTTACCGGCGGGGGTCAGCGGACCTTTCACCGGGCAGGCGGTGGTGCCGTCTTTGGGAAGTTCTTGATCGTCGTGCACGGTCACGCCGTTGAGCCTCACGGTGATACGTGGCCACGCGGTGCGGGCACCGTTTTCGTCGAAGCGGGCGGCGACCATTTCCACGTCGTAGGTTTGCCAAGTTAGTGGTGGGAGGCACATGTTGAGACTTGGGGCAGCGATCGAGTAGATGCCTCCGCATTCGTTCTCTTTGCCATCGAGACCGAAGGAATCGAGAATCTGGGTTTCCCAGCGTCCGCCGTAATAGACTCCGCTATTGCCGCGTTGTTGGCCGCGGGCGAAGGGTTTGTATGGGGTGAGGAACTCAAGGTGGATGGTGCAGTCATTGAAGGTCTTTTTACTAAGGCAGTTTGTCGCAGCAAGCAGGCCGTCGACGATTTTGCCGTCCTTCCATTCATCGGCGGAAGAACCGTCGAACAGAATCACCGCGCCTTCCGGAGGAGCCGCTCCGAGGGTCGGGCTCTTGCGCCCGATGCGTGGCAGGGTGGTTTCTTCACCATCGCCTTGGACCGTGATCTTGCCATCGCTGATTTCGGCGGAGAAGCCATCGGTTTGGGGAAATTTTACGACCGCCCCTTCGGTGCTGCCGGAGAGACGGATTCGTTTTTTCTGCTTGGTCCAGCCGAGGCCGGGGAGGCCTCCTTCGAGGATGTAGGCGTCGAATTTACCATCGCCCAAGGCAACGACTTGGATACCAAGTTTCGCGCCGGTTTCATCTTTTCCGTATTCGCCTTGGATGGTGAAATCCGCATTCTCTTTGGCGGCTTTTTCCGGGTCGGTCCAGGTGGGCGATTTGTCGGCGGCCATCAGTGGGGCGGCGGCGAAGAGCAAAAGGATGGAGAGGTTTTTGGTAAGTTTCATGAGGTGGTCAGTCGTCGCCGCGCCTTTTCTGGAAGGGTGCAGAGGTGGTGATGGCGTGGACGAGCTCGACGAGTTTGCCGTCGTTTTCTTCGAGGTGGCCTACGAGTTGGTCGATGGTGACGGAATCGTAGTATTCTACGCCGCGGCCGATGGAATAGGTGAGCATTTTTTCGGAAACCGTGCGGTAGAAGTCGCGTTTGCGTTTCACTGCGAGGATCTCTTTGAGGGCGGCGACGTCTGAGAACGACTCGCCGGTGACGAGCTTCCCGGCGGTGTCGATACGTTTGCCGTTTTCCATTTTTCTGAAGCGGCCGAGGGCGTCGAAATTTTCCAGCCCGAGGCCGATGGGGTCCATGCGGGCGTGGCAGCTTCTGCAATCCGGGTTCTCGCGGTGGATGACCATCATCTCGCGCATCGTGGGTTTGGAGCCCGTTTTCGAGGAGTCGCTTTCCTCAAGCTCCGGGATGTCCGGGGGTGCGGGTGGAGGAGGTGTGCCGAGCAGGTTATCGAGCACGAAGAGGCCGCGTTTCACCGGTGAGGTGCGAGTGGGGTTGGAGGTGACGATTAGGAAGGTGCCCTGGGTCAGCAGGCCGCCGCGTTCGGGGTGTTCGATTAGATCGACGGGTCTGAGTTCTTCGCCCTTCACGCCTTTGACTCCGTAGAATGCGGCGAGGCGTTCGTTGAGGAATGAGTAGCGGGCTGAGATCAGTTCCTCGATGGGTCTGCCATTGCGGAGGATGAAATCGAAGAGCGCGTAGGTCTCGTCGCGCATGTCGCGGCGCAGGCGTGGGTCGAACAACTTGGCGGCCTCGAAGTTGTTTTCGACGCCGAGGATGGTGGCGGTGGAAAGTGGCACCGTGGTGATGTCGCGGGCTTGCAGCCATTGGCCGATGAAGTTTTCCGTAAGTCGTTTCGAGCGCGGATCCTCTAGCATACGCTCAACCTGAGGGCGGAGGTTGGCGCGGAGCTTTTTATTGAAGGCGAGGGAGAGCAGTTCGTCGTCCGGGACCGAGGACCAGAGGAAAAACGAGAGACGCGAGGCGAGAGCGTATTCGTCAAGCGGGACGATCTTGTCCGGATTGTTCGGCTCTGGCTGGATTTCCACACGGAAGAGGAAGCGCGGTGAGGCGAGGCAGGCGGCGATCGCTTGCTTGATGCCGTCTTGGAAAGATTTCCCCGGGAGCTTGTCGGTTTCGTTGGCGATGGCGACGAGGCGGTCGATATCGCTCTCGACGACGGGACGGCGGAAGGCGCGCGAGACGAAGGAGCGCATGATTTTGCGGGCGTATTGTTCGGCAGCGGCGGGATCGCCTTCCGGTGGCGGGCCGTCGACGAAGATCATGCGGTGGCCTTTGGAATACTCGAGTTGTTCTCCATCGAGCGGGCCCTGGACGATGAGTCGCTGGAGGGAGAGGTAGAGCACTTCCTCGCCGGGGGCTGGTTCACGGTCGGGAGAAATAGTGAGTTTAATTTCGCGTGTTCCTTTCTCCAAGCGGGTGGTCGTGGTGAGGTCGATACTGCGCCGCTGATCCCAGCCGAGCGAGGCGGTTTCGAGCTTCTTGCCATCTGCGGAGATTTCCAAAGTGGCCTCGGCGGTGGTGGCTTGGGTGGCCCCGCCGATGGAATACTGGAGCGTGAGCTGGTATTTGCCGGCCCATTCCACAGGCACTTTGAGAGTGAGCTCGAAAGCCTTGGAGAGAGGAATCCAGGTTGGCGGGATCGTCGGATGTTTGAAATCCTCTGCTTGAAACTCGCTCCTGGGCACCTGCGCGGAGGCGTCGTCCGGCAGGGTGAGGTTGACGACTTCTTCGGCGGCCGTGATGTATTTCTCCATCAGCAACGGGGAAATCGAGAGCACATCGCCGTTGTTGTCGAAGCCGTATCCGGTGTCGTCGGGCGGGAAGGTTTCCATCGTGTCGTACTCGACGCCGAGGAGATCGAGGACAGCGTATCGGTATTCGTTGCGATTCAGGCGGCGGATGGTGACGCGGCCGGGATCGGGGTTTTTGGGATCGAGTTTGAAGACGGTGGATTCGATCCAGGCGAGGATTTTGCGTTTCTCTGCGGTGTCGGGTTGTGACTCCTCGGAAGGAGGCATGAGCTGCGAGCGAAGATTTCGCCATATTGGGATCCAGTGCTCGGTGTCGTTAATGTGTGAGGAAAGTTCGGCGAAGGTGTCCATGCGGAAATCACCTTCGCGGGAGCCGTCGCCATGGCAGTCGAAGCAATAATTGACGAGCAAGGGTTCGATTTCCGCACGGTAGGACTCATCGGCGCATACGTTAGCGACGGCGGCGAATGAAAGGACGGTGATGATTCGGAAAATGTGCAACGGCTGCTTAGGTTTCGGACGCTTGGAATGTCGCAACGGAATTCTGGTTTAACAATTAAGTATACGATACTGGGAAATGAATATTTCGTTTGTCTGGAAGAATCGTGGCTCTTGCCCACAAGATCGCCGGTGTGAAGACGTTTGACTGGACCGATTGGAAGGGTGAAATCCCTGCGACATTGATGTTTGTGGTCAGGGACGGCGAGATCCTGCTGATCGAAAAGAAGCGGGGCCACGGTCAGGGCAAGGTCAACGGGCCGGGTGGAAAGATCGATGTGGGTGAGAGCGCGTTGGATTGTGCGGTGAGGGAAACCCGTGAGGAATTGCTGATTTCTGTTAGGAAGCCGCGGAAAGTGGCGGAGCTTTGGTTCCAGATGTCGGATTATCCGAGTCTGCTTTGTCATGTTTTTGTGGCTGAGGATTTCGATGGCGAACCGACCGAGACCGAGGAGGCCGTGCCTCTGTGGGTGCCGCTGGATGAAATTCCTTACGACCGGATGTGGGAAGATGACCGACACTGGCTGCCCTTGGTGCTGGCTGGGGAGAGTCTGCTCGGGAAATTCGTTTTCGAGGGCGAGGAAATGCTCTCGAAGGAGATCTCGGCAGCGAGCTGGGCGGAGGGCTGAGCGGCGAGTTCCATCCTCGTTTGGGAAGGAAATTACTGGTTCGACTTAATCATCGCCCGGTGGCAGTTTCTTTGCGGAAACATGAAGGTAAGGATTCTCATTCTCATACTCGCCAGCACCGCCGGATGTCTGGCGCATCACCTGGAACGCGTCTGGACGGATGACCTTGGGCGCAAGACCAAGGCGGTCCTGCTCCGCATCGAGAACAACTCGGTGGTTTTGCAGCTTCCCGATGGTCGCGAGTCATCGTTTCCGGTGGCGAAACTTTCCAAGATCGATCAAGCGTTCATTGAGAAGTTCGGTCTCGGTGGCCATGACGAGGAAAGCAACGAAGAAGAGGCTCGCCCCGAGGAGAATTTCGACGCGCCATGGCCGGACCGGGTCAAGTTCGAGGGCGATCCGGAGATCGTCACGGTCGAGGAAAACGCCGATAAGGAAAAATTCATCTATGAGTCTACGAACTACCGCTACCACTGCGACGTCCGGCTTTCGAATTCTGTGGTGAAAAGTTTCGCTGAGATGTTTGAGACGACCCACCAGTTCGTCCGCGAGCTGCCTCTGGCCGTAAACGGAGGTGCGAAGGATGATGGCAAGTATCAGATCTTTCTTTTCGAAACTGAGCAGGCGTATCACGCGGCGGGAGGCCCGCCGGGAAGCGCGGGGGTTTATATCGGCGGGAAAAACATCGTCATGGTCCCGCTGACTAGCCTCGGTGTGCGGAAAGTCGGTAGCGGCTACATGCGAGATCGCGATAAGTCATCGAAAACTCTCCCTCACGAACTCGTGCATCAGCTTACGCCGGACCCGTATTACGCGCCGGGCTCGATGGGCTGGTTTACCGAAGGCCTCGCCGAATATGTTGCGACGACTCCCTACAGCTACGGGACATTCAACGTGAAGACAAACATGCGGCCCATCTTGGAATACGTCACCGCTTTCGGTGAAGACGACAACGGCGGGCGCGGTCTTGGCGAGAAGATCAATCTTGGTCCCTTGGAGAAATTTATGCTTCAGCCATATGCCAGTTTCACCTCAAATGCGCAGGTCAACTACGGCTGCGGGCTGTTGATCGCGAACTATTTCTTCCACATGGACCGCGAGGAAGACGGTGCTCGGATCAAGAAATTCCTCAAAGCGCTCAACGCGGGCAAGCAGGGTAAAGAAGCTCTCACCGTGTTGCTCGATGGCCAGACATGGCTTGAGCTTGAGGCGGATATTGTGAAGGCATATTCACGCAAGAGTGTTGATTTCACGTTCACGAACTGAGGGGAATGATGTCAGAAGCCGCCTCATCAACCCGCATCGAACCTCTGCCAGCACTTCCCGGCGAATCGGCTGAGGCCATCTCCGAGTGGCTTGCCGGCCAAGGCGAACCCGCCTTCCGCGCTAAGCAGATCCTCGACTGGGTTTGGAAAAAGAAGGTCACTTCTTTCGATGAGATGACGAATCTTCCCGCTGCCCTGCGGGAGAAAATGGCCGCTTCGTTCCGGCTGACCGCGCTCACTCACGCCAAGACTCAGGGTAGCGAGGACACCACCCGCAAGTTCCTTTTCCGCCTCCACGACAGGCGCTACATCGAGGCCGTCCTCATCCCGGCGAACCCTGCGCTCTACGGCGAAAAATCCGACCGCCGCACTCTATGCGTTTCCTCGCAGGTGGGCTGCGCTTACGGCTGCACGTTCTGTGCCTCGGGTCTCGCAGGCTTCACGCGCAACCTCGACGCTGCGGAAATCGCCGGCCAGGTCCTTGCTGCGGAGCAGATCGCTGGCGAGCGTGTCGACAGCCTAGTGTTCATGGGCATGGGCGAGCCTATGGCGAATTTCAAAAACCTGATGGAAGCAATCGCTCTGATCACCGGTCCGGAAACCCTCCACCTCGGCGCGCGGCACCTCACCATTTCCACTTCGGGCCTCGCCCCGCAGATCCGGAAGCTCGCAGATCATCCGCAACAGATCAGGCTCGCGATCTCCTTCCACGGTGCGACCGACGAAGTCCGTTCCCAGATCATGCCGGTGAACAAGAAGTATCCGGTCGCCGAGCTGATGGACGCGCTGGCGCATTGGAACTCGACGAAAAAGCAAAAGCTCACTCTCGAATACATCCTCATCAAGGGCGTTAATGACGATCTCGAACAGGCGGCCATCCTCGCCCGCCACGCCCGCAGCATCGGCGCGAAGGTAAATCTCATTCCCTACAATACCGTCGAGGGTCTGGAGTGGGAGCGCCCGGCTCTTTCCCACTGCCGCGCTTTCCAAGATGTCCTCAAAAAAGCCGGTGTCACCGCCACCCTCCGCATCGAGAAAGGCCACGATATCGACGCCGCTTGCGGCCAGCTCCGGCTTAAGCAGGAGACCGAAGAAGGGATTGTGTGAATCCCAAAAGTCGAGTAATGCTTCAGCCTGGTCTGGTGAAGGTCGCCAAGGTCGCCAAGGGGCATAAGGAGTCGGGACATTCCTGTCCCGACTAAGCCCCGCACAAGACAGGACAGAAATGTCCTGTCTCCTCACTTTTTGAGGGATTCAAACACACTCCGCCATCCCGTGAGCCTTTCGCAGGCATCCCAGCAGCACTCGGCAATCCGCCAGTGCCCGGTGCGCTCCGCCGCCGTCCACGCGCAGGGCTTCCGCCAGCACCGGCAGTCCGTAGCCCTTTCTCTTGGGTAAGAGCTTTTTGAAAACGGGAATCGAGCATTCCAGCGGGAAACGGAAGGTTTTTCCCGTCCGCCCGGCGAAGGCATCCAAGAATCTCCGGTCGAAATTTGCGTTGTGCGCGTAGGAAGGCATCCCGGCTATGAACCCCCATGCCTCTTCCAGCACTCCGGCCAAAGACTGCCCCTCGGCCCGCAGCATCGCATCGGATATGCCCGTGATCCCGGTGATGCGCCACGGCACGCTTCCAGAAATACGGACCAACCGGCTCATCTCGCCGGTGATCTCAAAATGCTCGTTCACCCGGATTGCGGCGATTTCCGTGATCTCACAGTATTCCGTCGACAGCCCGGTAGTCTCTATATCCATCAGGCAAAAGGAGCTTTTCCCAAAAGGTGAATGTGTTGTCGTTTTCATGATTTGTAATGATTGTTCATCTCCGCGATCTCCTGATGCGAGGTAATACTGGTTTCCATCACCGAAGGCTCTCTCAGAAAATACCCATTCTTCCCCGCCTCCACCGGCCATCCCTCCACGTCACGCAAATGATCGACACGGCGCCGCACCGTCCGCCCGCTGCACTCCATTTCTCCGGCCATACTGTCCGCAGTCCATGTCTCGCCATCGCGGAGGAGACCTTTCACATGCTGGATATGATGGGGGCGGGGCATGGGACGTTAGCTCGGTAGAATTATGGATGAAATCGGAATGGTCATGTCATCGTTATGAAATATTATCCCGGCCAAATCCTGTCCGGGATGATTTTTCGCAGGGAAATCCCCTTGCTGCAACCATTTTGGTTGTGTAAGTTCCTTGCATGGCATCGATCACCCTGAAAAACATTCCCGAGTCCCTGCACTCCGCATACAAGCGCCGTGCAAAAGCCCACTCCAGGAGCTTGCAGGCGGAGATCTTGCGGACACTGGCAAGTTCCGCCTCTCTGGAGCCTGCATTCGATACCCTTCCCGTGGACAAGGTCGCGGGCATGCTAAAACCCCACCGGAAGGGCGTGACAATTGAGGAAATGAACAAAGGTATAGACCAATCACTTCGCGACTCATGGAAATAGTCGCCGTCGATACCACCGTGGTCATCCGTTTCCTTGTCGATGACACCCCATCCGAGGCAAAGCGCGCCCGCGCCTTTTTTGAAACCCACCGCATCCATCTCGCCGAGAGCGTGCTTCTCGAAACCGAATGGGTCCTTCGTGCCGTTTACGCATTTTCTCCCACAGAAATCTCCCTCGCCCTGCGCTCCCTCCTGCGCCTCTCCACCGTAAGCGTGGACGACCGCGCCGCAGTCATGCAAGTTCTGGACTGGTTCGACCAAGGCCTCGATTTCGCCGATGCCCTGCACTACGTCCGCAGCACCGGACTTGAGTTCAAAACATTCGATAAGAAATTCATCAGCAAGGGGCTCAAGAACGGACTCAGACTTTCGGTTCCATAAAATGATCCGATTCCACAAAACCTCTCTCCCGGTCTTGGTTAACAAATCTCACATCTTGGTGGCTCAAAACTCATCACGAGGCAGAAGCCGTCGGGAGTGAGGAACGCGAGGTTTCCCCCGAAGGCGAAGTGTTTCGCAAAAAGCACGTGCCGGGGTGTAACCAGAGCGAACTGGCGCTTGTCTTTACTCCCAATATACCTGTCAGAAGGCCCTGTGTGGGTTGACACTTGCCAGTGGATTGCCGAAGGTAACAAAAATTATGGTTTTCAAAAGCATTTGCAGAGACGTCGGAATCGGAGCGAATTCATACGTGCTCGACGCGGACGGCGTCAGGGTCGTGATCGATACCGGGATGCACCCGAAAGAGGAAGGCCTGACCGCGCAGCCGAGATACGAACTCATCGAGGATGACACCGCTGACGCGATTATCATCACCCACTCCCACCTTGACCACGTCGGCACGCTGCCTGTTTGCGTTCAGCGCCAGGACAAGGCGAAAGTCTTCATCACCCCTGAGACCGCAGAACTCGCCAGTGCGATGCTGCATAACTCGGTCAACGTCATGGAGAGCAAGCGCACTGAGCTTGGCATTTCCGACTACCCGTTCTTCCGCCACGGCGAGCTCGATCGGATGAAGGGCAAGTTCGAGCGCCGCAACGTCGGGAGGAAATTCGATGTCGATGATGCGGGGAAACTTCGCGCCGAGTTCTTCGACGCGGGCCATATCATGGGCTCGGTGGGAGTCATGTTCGAGGCGGAGGGGAAAAAGGTTTTCTATACGGGAGACGTGAATTTCGAAGACAGCACGATCCAGAAGGGCGCGGTGTTTCCAGACGAAGAAGTCGACGTATTGATCGTGGAGACCACGCGCGGCGAACAGCCACGACGCGCGGATTACTCGCGCCGTGAGGAGGAAAACGAACTCGCCGCGGCGATTGACGGCGTGCTGAAACGCGGTGGCTCCGCGTTGCTTCCGGTGTTCGCGATGGGTAAGACCCAGGAGGTGCTAGCGATGCTCCAGCGTTTCAAGGAAGAGGGCCGCGTCAATGCCAAGACCCCCGTCTACATCGGCGGCCTCAGCACCAAGATGACCACCATCTACGACAAATTTTCGGACGTAACTCGCCGCAACCGCCGCGGTTTCAAATTTCTCACCGATATGGAACTCGCTGGCGGCAACAAGAAACGCGTTGGCCCCATCCCTTTCAACAACGGCTGCATTTACGCGCTTTCTAGCGGCATGATGACTGAAAAAACCGTCTCCAACAACTTCGCCCGTCAGGGCCTTCTGGAAAACAAAAAGCACGGGCTGTTCTTCGTCGGCTACGCGGATTCCGCGACCCCGGGTGGGAAAATCCGCGCCTCCAAACAAGGCGATATGGTCGAGCTTGATCCCGCTTACCCACCCGTGAAGCTCAACTGCGAGGTCCGCGTCTTCGATTTCTCCGGTCACTCCACCCGCGCCGCGATCGCCGATTTCGCAGTGCGCGTGAAACCCAAGAAAATATTCCTCGTCCACGGCGACGAAGGTGCGATGGCATGGTTCCGGCAGGAGCTACAAAATCGCCTACCAGACGCGGAGATCATCATCCCCGAGCCGGGCGTGGAGTTCGATCTTTAAAGGTCGGAAGGTTTGCCGCGTGCCTACAGCACGCCTTATGACCTGAACGGGATCACGGGGGCTAAAGCCCCGTGCTGCGGTTGCTTACTGCCTTGAGCAGCCCATAATCCCAGCGATTAATATGCGAACGGACTTTTGGCAAACGGTCTAAAACCCAAATCAAAAACGGAAAGGCATTATGCTCGGAGAGGCAGTGAGCCCATGGAGAGCGCGGATGCAAAAGAACTAGCTCTCAATCGGAGCTTCTCGCTGGCGACAGCAATCCCATAAGATTGCCGATCCCTTTCATGATTCGCTCGCATTTTTTTCGTCATCCAGAAGCGCTTTGATGGCGTGGGCGAATTTGTTGTAGAACAGGCCGAGGAGGATGAGGGCGGCCCCGAGGACGATGAAGGAGGCGACGCGCATGAAGGCGGTGAAATCCCAAACATCGGAGACGAAAAGTTTCCCGAGTGAGAGGATGAGCAGGATGAAACCGGAGACCCGGACAATGTGCAGGCGCCCCCAGAGACCGGTGCTGACGTAGACGAATCCGAGGAGTGTCCAGAGCACGGCGGCGGGCTTCCAGTCGAAGCGCCAGACGAGCATTTGGGTGGCCCATACCGTGGTGATGAGGCAGGTGAGCCCGGCGAGAAGGCGGATGATCTCGTTGCGCTTCGCAGGATCTGCGATGAGGGCGGGGCGATGGCGGTAGGTGAAAATCAGTAGGAGCAAAGCGAGCACGACGGTGGCGCCGCGCCATGAGGTTTCGCCCGGGCTGAGGCTCCAAGCGGAAGAGATTGTGGCGGCGAAAACCGAAACCAGCGCGACGGCGATCAGGCCGAGTGCCTCGAACAAGAGCTTCCGCTTCGTGAAGACGCAGAACAAAATGATTAGGATGGCCGTGAATGCGAGCCACTCCGACCACGCTGCCGGCGATTGTTCATACCAAGCTGCGCAATAGGCGAGAAACGCGGTGGCGCGGAAAATTAGGGGAGCGTAGGCGTTGCTGATTTGTGGTTTCGCCCACTTCGTCCGCAGCAGGATGGCGGCGGCGAGAGCGAGCAAGGTCGCGGCGAATACGTGCCAGTTTTCTGGAACGCCTGGGTGGCTGATTAGGCATAGGGTGGCGAGTCCGGTGACAGCGGCGGTGAAGCTCAGGCGCTTGCAACCGAGGTAGATGGCGATCGGAACCCATGCGAGGGCCGCAATCTGGTTGGATAGAAAAACGTCGCCGTAGGTCTCGTGAGAAGTTGCGAAAAGCTGCCATAGGAAAAGCGGCACGGCGGCAGAGAATGCCCAAGCGGGGACCATCGGTAGGCGAGCAAGATCGGCAGTGGGTGCTGCAAATTTTTCTTCTGGCACCCGATGCCAGAGCCAGCAGGCAGCCAGCGAGACTGCGGTCGCGAGTCCGAGCGGCCAGATACTTTCGCTGTTGAAACCGAGCCGCAGGCCGATGCCGAGAAACCAGAGGGCGCTCCAGATGATCTCCGGTTGGCGGCGTTTTGTATCGAGTTTCAGAGAGCTGAGGGACAACACACCGGAGAGGAAAACCGCGGTAAGCAGGGCGGAGGTTTCTCCAAGTCGGTTGAAGCAGAGATCGCTGACGATGAGCGTGGGCAGGAGAAATAGTAATCCGGCGGAGAACTTTAGGAACCGTGTGAACGCCTCGCCCGATGCCTTGATCCGAGCGGTGACGAGGGAGGCGGCGGTGATGAATGACGCGACCAGGAAGGCACTCCAAATTGGAATTCGGATGACTGGAGGAAAGGCTACGGCATTTTCGCCGACAAGATATGACGCGGCCAGCGCAGCGAACATTGCGAAGACTGCTTCGCTCCTGCCACGGTATTTCCATGCGGCAAGGGCCAGCGCTAGAGACTCGGCGGCGAGGGTGAGTGCGAGGTGGTGGCCTTCGAGTTTCAGAACGATGGCGAAGGTGGCGATTGCCAGGCCCTGAGAGATATTCACTCCGCCCGCCGTGGTGTCTTGGCGGCGGCCAATGATTCCCAGCCCGATCAGGATGGGTCCGAAAACCGCGGCGACCATCCAATAATCCGCGCCACTATTTTGCAACAGCCAGACGACGGAAAACAGGAGAAAAAAGAGGGTGTTGTTGGCGGCGGTGAACCAGGCACGCGCGCGCTCAGACAGGCTTGCGCGGAATTGCCCGGCGACGCCGGGGATAGAAAACATGGCCCACAGCGGCGGGAGAAACCAAAGGACTGCGGGATCATCAATGCGGGTTCTGCCGGATGCGCCGAGTATTTGCCAGCCGATGAACGCGCCGTAGCTGCCGAGCATCGAGGCCCAGCCAGGGCCGGACCAGCCGGGCTTGAGCATGAAAAAGAGACCCATCGCGCCGAGCAGGACGTTGGAGACGCAGGACATCCAGCCTATGGGTTGCAGCATGGTCGCGTAGGCGGCGAGCACGAAGCCGAGGGCGGCGGTGACTTTTGCCTGGCGGATCCAAGAGACGGCAGCGATTGCTCCCGCAGCTCCGAATAGCAGCACGGCGGCAAAGACCGGGCTGTCGATCACTTGCAGCCTGCCGACGTGGTGCGCGGCGAAGGTGCAGTAGTAGAAAAACGCCATACCTCCGGCGAGCAGGACCTCGCCAAAACGGTTGAGGCTTTCTTTCTGAGCAAGCCGCCTACCGGTTTCCACTAGGGCCAAGGCACAGGCGAACAGCGCGGCGAGGCGCAGGCCGTTTGGCATTTCCCTTACCCAGTTCTGATAAGCGTAATTCCCGCCGAAAACGAGCCCGGTCAGCAGGAACACGATGCCGATACGGACAAACCAGACCTTTCCGAAATCGAGCTCGAAGGAGCTGTCTGAAGAAGGAAGAGGATGGGGAGAGAGGGGGATCTGGGGAGGGCGGGATGGTTCTTCTGTGGGTTTTTCGATTTCCAGCCTCTCGATTGGCTCGGTGGCCTTGAGTTGTGGAGTTGGCTCGGATGCCTTGGGCAGGGGTGGGGGAATTTTGACTGACTCGGTTCTGGCGGCGGGGATTTTTGCCCGTTGCATGGGGCTGAGCGGCACTTCCTGAGGCGGTGTTTCGGTGAGCTTTTTCTCCAGTGAAGTGATGGTGCTTCGGATCGAATCGATCTCTGCGGCATGCCGTTCTGACGTCGCTTCCAAACGCTCTCGGAGGCGTTTGATTTCCTGCCAGAGCGGCATTTCGTCCGAGGGATTCATCAGCTATCGGACGGGGTGGAAATTCTTCGCCTTGGAAACAATAGGAAAATCCATGCGCTGGCAGCGAGCCCTAGCATGCCCCATGGCAACACCCATCCGAGGCGGGTGTAAGGGGTGAGGCTGGTTTCGCGTTTCACCAGGCCGAGGAGGTTTCCCTGTTTCAGCGCACCGAGGCGGCCGTGAAGATGGCCGCGTGGGTCGATGACTTGGGAGACTCCGGAGGTGGCGCTAACAAAAATCCAGCGAGCATTTTCTGCCGCACGGATCCGGGCGAGTTCCGCATGTTGGTCGTGCTGGCGGGCGCTCCATGATTCCGCGTCCATGGTGGGGATGATGATGAATTCCGCTCCGGTGGAAACCATCCCGCGCACAATGTTTTCGTAGTCCGCATCGAAACAGATCGGGGTGCCTACTTTTCCGTGCCGGGTCTGGATGGGGAGGGCGGTGGTGCCCGGTATGCCATCATCGAACAAGTGCACGGTGTGGACCTTGTTGTGTTCGCCGAGGTGGCCAGTGCGATCCATGGTCAGGGCGATGTTGCGCCATTCCTCATCTTTCCCCTCTGGCGCGGAACGGGTGCCGAAGGTCAGTGTGATATCCCGTTCGGCGCAGACTTCCCGGAGTATCCTCCAGTCGCGGTCGTTCTTCATGATGTCGAAGATGACCGCATTTTCCGGCCAGACGACGTATTCCACATCGGCGGGCATCGCTGCGGTGGCCTTGAGGTAAGAGTCGATGTTGACGTTCTCCAACTGCACCCCGCCCATGCTGACGACACCTTCGTCGCCGGGCTTCAGGTCGGGAAGGGGTTGGGAAAGGAACACGGCGGCGAGTAGGACGGCGATGACGGAACCGGCGATTTTCCACATCCGCGCGGCGAGCAGGACTGCGGCGAAGACGACGATCGCACCGACCCCGTAAACGCCGATCCATGGCAGCAGGAGATTTGGCCCGAGGGCGAGGCCGGTGGTCATCCATGGGAGTTTCAGCGGAAAAATCTCCGCGCGGATGAATTCCCATGCACCCCAGTTGATCGCGGTGAAGGCTGCGAATTTCCACCCTCTCAATCCCCGGAGGAAAGCGCGTCCTTGGAAATGCGCGAAAACGGTGGGAAAGATGGCGAGAATCGCCCAGAGGGCCACCGACATCCCTCCGAAGATATTCCAGAGCCACGAGAGGCTGACGGCAAAGGCGGTGTAACCATGAAGGAGGCCGAGCGCGCGGGCTTGGCTGCCGTGCTGACCGTTCAGGGAAACGAGCAGCCCCGCCATTGCCGGCAGAACCAGCCATCCCCAGCTCACCGGCGGAAACGCTATCGCGAGGCAAAGACCTGAGGCGATCGCGAGGCCACAACGGGCCGAAAAGCTATGAAGGATTTTTTCCATTTGGGATCCGTCTCGCTGGCTGGCGAATCAGGTTCTGAGGTCGAGAGTCTCGCTCTATGGCTAACAGACAAATACTTTTTTAATCGTATGTCGAGCCATCGCCTAGGAAATTGCTTTGGCGAGATGGGGACCACCTGATAGACCGCTAGAATGCGTGTTGCAAAGCCGCCGCGCATGGGTGGAAATGGAGCGAACGATGGAAGGAGACGGCGATCAGAACGAGGAACGGGAGGCTAACCCGCAGGATAGCGTTTCGTGGAAATCTGTCTGGGGCCGCGACATCTTCTCATGGCTCCCTGCTTCGGGTAGATTCGGGAAACTTGGAAAACGCTCGGAGGGCCAGGTCGGGGCATTGGTGGACGCCTTCGCGGCCTTCGCTACGCTTGATGACGTGCTCAGCGCGGTCGAAGCGGATCTCATTCTCGACATGCTGCGTAGTGCCTTTCCGGAGGTCGATCATGCTTGGCTGACCCGTCGACTGCGGCGCGCGGTGAAAAACCCGAAGCCTCTGCAAGGTCTTGCCGCCGATCTGCGCAAGAGCCTCGATGATACCGGGAAACTGGCGATCGGGATGCAGCTTTTCACCTTGGTCGATGCTTCGGGCCGCTCCGAGCGCAGTCGTGCGAGTTTCGAAATTTTCATGCGTCGGCTAGGCAAGCCGGAAGTCGGTGCAGCGATCCTGAGGGAAATGCGTAGCGATGGGGGGGAGGTCGCGGATACCGCTTTACCTTTTGAACGATTGGTTTTCGGCGGTAAGAGTGCGGATGTGGCCCTGCCTCCGGCGGCGGGATCTCAGGAGTTCCGGGTCTATCGGGTCGGCGATCTGATCCTGCTTCGCAACACCGGAGAAAACCCGCTCTGGGTGCGCGGAAAATCTCTCTCTACTGGTGCGTTCCTGCGTGTCCGCGAGCGCCAAGAGCTTGTCGTTCCCGGTTGGACGCTGACCTACGATGACCTTCGCTTCTTCCTCGATGTGCGGAAAATGGGCAACCGTCCCGCTCTTTTTCTCGAAGCCCGTGAAGAGGGCTTGGTCGCGGAGCGCACCCGCAGCCGGGATAGCAAACTCTGTGTCCGCTTCGGGCTTGATGCGGAGGTCGAAGTGCTGGCCGATACGGACCTCCACGTTGGCAGCCATGGGACATTGAAAAAGGGCGGGGTCGTCCGCTGCCGGAACCACGAACGCATCGGTGGTGCGGCAGGCTTCAGCTTGACGGTAAACGATCTGCGCAAGCGCTCGCTGCAATCGGGGCGCCGTTTCCGACTCGCCGCCGAGCAGCAGGAATATTTGGTTTCGAATGACGCCGACGCCCTGGGTCGGGGGGATTTGCTACTCGGTGCCAAGCTCGCTCCGCGCACCGTGCTTTTCATCCACTACGATGGTGAAGGCGCTACTGGAAAGCTCGAGATCCGAGAGGCTGGCGGGCCGATACTCGTTGATGGTATTCCAGTCCGCCTGCGCGCCGAGCTTCGCGACGAATCGCTGATCCGGATTTCTGGCAGCCAGGCAGTCCGTTGCCGTTTTTCCGAGGGCTTTCTTGATGAAGAACGGACCCAGATCGAGTCCATCGAAGTCGACGGCCTGATCCACGATTTCGGCAAAGACTCGCGCGCGCTCGATCAGATCAATTTCGGAGTCCGCCGTGGCGAGATGCTTTGCATCATCGGACCCAGCGGCAGCGGGAAAAGTACGCTGCTTGCCGTACTTTCAGGCCAGCGCAAGCCGACCCGTGGCAAAGTGAAGCTCAACGGAATCTCGCTTTACGAACATCGCGAACGCCTGGTTCCCTTCATCGCGCACATGCCACAGGAGGAAGCGCTCAATCCGCATCTCACCGTCCGCGAGCACCTGCGCCACGGAGTGATAATCCGCAGGCCGGGCCTCCGCCTTGCGGAGCACGACAGGCGGGTCGACAGCATGCTCGCTGAGCTAGGGCTTCAGAGCATCGCCCGCCGCAGGGTCGGATCCTCGGGTGAAAAAACCATTTCCGGGGGCGAACGCAGCAGGCTGAACCTTGGGGTCGATCTGGGCAGCCGGGCCGAGCTGTTTCTCTTCGACGAGCCGATTTCCGGGCTGTCCTCTAAAGATTCGGAACACGTTGCCGAAACCTTGCGTGCCCTTGCCCGGGAGAAAATTGTCATCGCCTCACTGCACCGACCGGGAGCCAGCGTGTTGCGGCTCTTCGACAAGGTTCTGTTATTAGATGGTGGCGGGAAAGTGGCGTTCTTCGGCACGCCGGCGCAAATGGTCGGTTATTTCCGCGAGGCCTGCGAGGAACTCGGAATCTCGCATCCGTCGATGGTCGCCAAGACCCCGCTGGGTGCGGATTTCGTCTTCGATGTTCTGGAAACCCCGCTCAGCGCGATCGGTGATGGCGGCCACACCGGGGCTGTCCGCCGTTTCCCTCCGACCTTCTGGCAGGAGCGCTTAGAAAGCCTTTCCCTGCTGCGCTCGCTCCAGCGGGACACGAATCCATCACCCAGCCGCCTCAGCGAGGCCGGACCCCGCGATCGCCTGCCAGTCCCTCCCACTCCGAGCCGCCCGCTGCGGGCCTTCCTGTTCATTTTTGCGACTCATTTTGAACGCTCCTTGCTCTCCAAGATCCGCAATCGCGGCACGCTCTACAGCACCTTCCTCGAAGCACCCATACTTGCTGCGTTGATCGCCATCACTCTGCGCTCATCACCGAGCGGACCCTATGAGTTCGCCACCGCGCTGCACATCCCCGCCTACTTGTTTCTCAGCGTCACTGTTGCGATGTTCCTCGGCCTCACGAATTCCGCCACGGAAATCCTTCGCGACCGCGCGGTGCTGCGCCGGGAAAGAAACTGCCAGCCCAGCGGGCTCTCCTATGTCTGCGCGAAGTTTCTCGCGCTAGGCATGGTCGCTGGGGTGCAATGTTTGTTATACCTGATCGTTGGCAACCATTTCCTGGAGATCGAAGGCTTGCTCCTCTACCACTGGATCTGGATGACCCTCACCGCGCTCACCGGCACGGCGATGGCACTTTTAATCTCATCGATGGTGCGCACCGAACGCGCCGCCCTCACCGCCGTGCCGCTGCTGCTTGTCCCGCAGATGCTGCTCGCTGGAGCCTTGGTTCCTTTTAAGGAAATGAACCGCGGCCTGTTCAACGAAGTAAAGGTCGAGCGCGATTCCGGCGGAGTGCCGGTTCCCGCCATGATCATGCCGCTGCGCTATGCCTTCGAGGGCATGCTCATCGCCCAGGCCACTCGCAATCCTTTCGAGATCGAGCGCATCCGGATGCAACGCAAGATCGAACGTTTCCGCGAGGCGGCGGGCGAGGCCGATCCGGAGCAAATCGAGCAATTCGAAATGGTCAAGGAAGGCCTCCGCCGCTTGCTCGCTTCTGGAGCCCGCGACAAGGATGAAGCCCGCGAACTCGTTATCCGCATCCGCCGCATGGTCAACGACGGCACTCCTATCGAGGTTTCTTCCATGAAAGTCTGGCCTGAGGGTGACGATGCGAAGCCCACCTACACCTGGTTTGTCAATGAGCGCATTGAACTCTTGGTCCGCGAGGCGGAGACTTTCCGAAACGATTATCGGAACAAGAAGCCCAAGCACGTTTTCCTCGCCCTCGAAAAGCCAATCCCGTTCTACGGAAAGTTCACTTCCCTGGACCCGGACAAAGAAGAAAGAGATGACCGTATCTCGACGATCTTACCCGGCCAGATCGAGACGATGAAATTCTGTGGCTGGCTGCTTTTCGGAGTGAGTATCGGTTGCTGCGGAGTCACCGCGTGGGTCATCGGCAGGCAGAACCGAAGGGTCTCGTAGAATCTGTTTCTCCGGCGCCTTATTGCTTCGTGGAGAGCTTGTATAAGCGCAGCAAACTCGGCTCCGGTAACGGGGCCGGCGGCTTACTGTCACGGTTAGGGCCGAGCGATTCCCATTGGAGGATGTATCGGACCGAGTCATCGGCAGGATGGCCGCTGTCATTGGCGCGGCATATCGCCATTCCCTTGAAGTCGCTTTCCTTGTGGTCTAGTTTCTTCGGGAACTCACGAACGAGCTCGATCTTTCTAGCCAAAGGACTCAGAGTTTTCTCATCAATCACCAAGCGCCCTCTGCCGTAATCGCGGTGGCGGTAGGTCATGGTAAATATTCCTGGCTCCACTTGCTCCAAGGGTGCGATTCCAATCCCGATGTCACCCATCGATCCCCTACCGCTAAACTTCACGGGTTTCTCCCACTTTGTCTGCGGATGCAGCACCCATTTGCCATCATCCGGGCGCGCGACGTAGATCTGCATGTTGCCGTCGGCATCTGATTTGTGGTAGGCGATCAGGGGACTGCCGTTGCTACCGAAGGACAGCTTCGCACCTCCGTTGATAATGCCGCCGCCGCTGGGAATGGGATCGACCCATGATTGCTTTTCCCCGAGCACCATGGGTAAGGGAATTTTCTCCCCGAAAGCGGATTCCCAATGAATGAGATCTTTGCTGCGGGCGTAAGAGAGGTGGTGATTGGTGGCGCAGTCCGGCGTGTCTCGCCAGACCCAGAGCATGTGATACCAACCGTCCGGTCCGAGGGTCGGCTCTGAGGGATAGGCGTTTCGTGCGCCCTCGCCGTCGAGAAGCGGGGAGTCCAACATCCGCGACCAGGTGCGCGTTTTGGCATTATATTTGTTGTAAATGTGATTGCCCCGGCCGGAGCCGCCGTCGCGGTAGTTGAAAATCAGTTGGCCCTGTGGATTGGTTAGGAAATGCGGGTATGTGGCCCTGTCTTCCTGCTCGCCAATCATTGCGAATCTTTTCAGTGTCGTGATATCCCATGGTTTTTCGGAGCGGAAATAGACGAGCTCAACCGCATGCATGTTGCCGGAGACATGTAGGTGCCCGTCGTTGTCCACGGCCATGGTGATGTAATTGTGCGAGTCCCAACCCACCTCGCTTGGGAGCATTTGGTAGGTCCATTCCTCCGAGTCGAGCTCGCGCGAGGCGACGGTCATACGCCGCTGCTTGTCGTAGTAGGCGGCATACTGGCGTTCGCCGGCAGTCAGCAGGCAGAAGCCCACCCGGAAATCCGATACGACTTCGGCGATGTCCAGAGACTCTTCGATTTCATATTGCGATGGAGATTTTTCCTGAGCCGACAAGACGCCTGCGATGCAGGTATACAGCACAAAAGCCGATGCGAGTGAAATTGTTCTCATGGGATCACTTCTCGGGAAAATTTTCGAAACACAACCTATTGCTACGGAGCAGCTCCTCCAGTTCCTTGCAATTAATTGCCTGTATTTCCGAGATGCCTATCACCCGGTAGGGCTGGTCCGGCCCGGTCGGCCCACTTCGAAAATTTAACTGCCCGATGATCCCTACGAAAGTGTGACCACGGATAAACAACGCTCCCGCCCCGCGATTTCACTATCTTTCCGAGGTCACGGCAGGCGTAGAAAAAATCGAAGCGATCCCCCACAGCGGTATGGTCACGCCGATGATTTTTTCCATGAAATCCGTGTCCAGTGTGAACGAAGTCCTTGCTCCGAACAACCTGGTCGATTTCGATCTGCGCGGCTACGGCCCGGCGGAGCGCACGACATGGATCCAACCCAATACAGCTCTGCTTGTTTGGGACCCAGAGAAACGAGGTGAAATCACCTCTGGCCGCCAGCTCTTCGGTAATTACACCAGCAGATCTTTGACCACACGCCCGTGTACATCCGTCAGGCGGAAATGGCGGCCTTGGAACTTGTAGGTGAGGGCGGTGTGGTCGATGCCGAGCTGGTTGAGGATGGTGGCGTGGAAGTCATGGACGTGGACGGAGCCGGGGGTCTTGCCGTCTTTTGAGGGGTTGTCGATCCTTTGGCCGTCGGGGCCGAGGATGTTGTAGCCGTAGTCGTCGGTCGCGCCGTAGGTGATGCCGGGTTTCACGCCGCCGCCGGCCATCCACGCGGTGAAGCAGCGCGGGTGGTGGTCGCGCCCGTAATTCGTTTTCGTGAGGGTGCCCTGGGAGTAGGCGGTGCGGCCAAACTCACCGCCCCAGACAACCAGCGTATCCTCTAACATTCCACGGCGCTTGAGATCGGTGATGAGAGCGGCGCAGCCTTGGTCGGTCTCCTGGCATTGCTTGCGGAGAGCGCTCGGCAGGTTTCCGTGCTGATCCCAGCCGGGGTGGTAGAGCTGGATGAAACGCACACCGCGCTCGGCAAGGCGGCGGGCGAGCAGGCAGTTCGCGGCGAAGGTCCCGGGCTGCTGCGCATCGGGGCCGTAGAGGTCTTTGGTTTCCTGCGTCTCGTCGGAAATGTCGGTGACCTCGGGGACACTGGTCTGCATCCGGTAGGCCATTTCGTATTGGGAAATGCGTGTCTCGATCTCCGGGTCGAGCTCGTTCTGGAAATCGATCTTGTTGAGCGCGGAGAGCTTGTCGAGCAAGGCGCGGCGTCCGGATTGGCAGATGCCATCGGGGTTGGTGAGATAGAATACCGCATCCTTTCCTGACGAAAAACGCACACCTTGGAAGCGGGAGTCGAGGAAGCCGGTGCCCCAGAGGCGGGCATAGAGCGGCTGGTCTGTGGGTTTTTTCGTAGCGAGGACGACGAAGCCGGGAAGATTCTCATTATCGGTGCCGAGGCCGTAGGTGACCCACGAGCCGAGCGATGGGCGGCCGGCGATCTGGGACCCGGTCTGGAAAAAGGTCATTGCGGGGTCGTGGTTGATCGCCTCGGTCCAGAGGGATTTTACGAAGCAGATGTCGTCTACTATTTTTGCCGTATGTGGCAGTAGCTCGCTGACCCACGCGCCGGACTTCCCATGTTGGGCGAACTTGAATTGCGATCCGGCGAGCGGCAGGATCGCCTGGTTCCCCGACATGCCGGTGAGCCGCTGGCCGCCGCGGACATGATCGGGCAGCTGTTGGCCGTTGAGCTCGTTGAGCTTTGGCTTGTAATCGAAAAGATCGTGCTGCGCGGGGCCGCCGGACATGAAGAGGTAGATGACCCGCTTCGCCTTGGGCGCGTGGTTCGCGAGGAGCTTCTCGCCTGCCGCGGAGGATGCTCCGCGCAGGTTTTCCGGAAGAAGTGATGCAAGGGCCGCGCCGCCGATTCCGGTGGAGAGCTTGGAGAGGAAATGGCGGCGTGTGACTTCGAACATGGTGATGGAGTGGTGGTTGGAGCGCTGACTTCAGTCGGCGAGTGGAATTGGGACACGCCGACTAAAGTCAGCGCTCCATGATGAAGGCATCCAGGTTGAGGAGGGCTTGGGCGAGCATGGCGAAAGTGGCGGACTCGGTGGGGTCGAGCGCGGGGTCGGGTTTGGAATCGCCGACCTTGAGGAGGGCGGCGGCATCCGAGGTTTTCGATTTGAAATACTCACGCTGCTCCGTGATGAGGTCAAGCAGGAGCGGGAGCTGATCCGAGGTTGGAGCCTTTCCGGTGACTTCGCGGTAGGCCCATTTCGCGCGGGACTCGTCGGTTTCTCCGCCGTGTTTTAAAATGCGTTCACCGAGTTTGCGGGCGGCCTCGACGAATTGCGGGTCGTTTAACAGGACCAGCGCCTGCAGCGGTGTGTTGGTCACTTGGCGGCGGGTGGCGCAGACATCGCGGGTGCCCGCATCGAAGATGGTCATGTTCGGCGGGGTGGTGGTGCGCCGCCAGAAGGTGTAGAGTGAACGGCGGTAAAGACCATCGCCTTTGTCGGGGACGTATTCGGGGAGGAAATTGTTGAGCGTTTTCCACATCGAGCCGGGTGCCTGGTAAGGCTTCACCGGCGGCCCGCCGATGGTTTCCACGAGCAGCCCGGAAAGGGCGAGCGCGGAATCGCGGAGTTGCTCGGCGGAGAGGCGGCGGGAGGGGCCGCGGGCGAGGAGGGAGTTGTCCGGATCGCGCTCGCGGAGATCCGGCGAGGCGACAGAATTCTGGGCGTAGGTGGCAGAGAGGACCATATTTTTGATCGCGCGTTTCTGATCCCAGCCGTTTTCCATGAAATCACGTGCGAGCCAATCGAGCAGCTCCGGATGTGACGGTTGCTCGCCCTGAAGCCCGAAGTTATCCGAGGTGGCGACGATGCCACGGCCGAAAATATCCTGCCAGACGCGGTTGATGGTGACCCGGGCGGTGAGCGGATGTTCCGGAGAGGTCAGCCAATTTGCGAAGCCGAGACGGTCGTGCGGCTGGTCTTCGGGAAAAGCAGGCAGCCAGTCCGGGGTCTCGCGCTCCACCTTTTCGGCGGGCATGGTGTAGTCGCCGCGCGTCAGGATGTAGGCGGGGATTGGCTCTGCGCTCTCGCGCATGGTGACGATCTCCTGAACTTTCTTTTCCTCATCGCGATAGGCGGCGCGGGCGGCGTTGAGTTCCCCTGTGAGTTTCCTTGCCACTGGATCGACGGCGGAGTGGAAATATTCCGAGATTTGCTCCGGGGTCGCGGCGATTTCCTCGAGTGATTTTCCGGAATGTAGCGAGGCGACCTCCAGCCCGGAGATCGCACGACGGTGGATGGATATTTCATCGATCATGCCGCCACGCAGGCCGATATCGCGCCCGCGGGCCGTGAAGTTCAGGCCGCTATTGATGAAAAAGTCGCGGGTGAGGTTGTCATGGGCGACGGTTGTTTCGGCGGGTTGGCCGTCGATAAAAATCTTCAGTCCCGCCGCTTTACGTGATCCGTCATTGGTGACCGCGATGTGTGTCCATTGGCCCACGGGGATTGCTTTCACCGAGGAGACGGAAGCCGCGCAGCCGGGAAGCTCGCGGGCGAGGGTCCAAGTGAGGTGGCCGTTCTCGAGGAGGAGATCGTAGCCGGAGAACGGCAGGTCGAAGGATGTGGTGTTGGCGAAGACCACTGCGCGCTGATGGGCTTCGGCGGGCTTGATCCAGAGTGATATACCGAAAGGCTGGTCGGCGTGGGTGATCCCCAGGGCGGGAAGCCGGACGAGGCTGTCGCCGTCGGCAAGGATGCCATTGCCAGATTTCCCGGGAGCTAGCCCGTTGCCACCGGTTTTGGCGGGCTGTTTGGGATCGGCCTCGTTTTTCAAGACATCACCGGATGTTTCGTTCAGGTGGTAAAGGGCGATCAAATCGGGGGATGGGAAATTCGCGTCTGTGGCCTGGGCCTGCGCGTCAGCGGGTTCTGCGAGGTGCTGCCCGAGCTGCGCTTCCGCAGCGGCGATCGCCTTTTCGAGGGATGCGAGCTTTGTCTCCTGCTCCGGGGTCGGGAGCTGGAGGGCGGGCTGCGGAAGGACATTTCCCCGGTCGTTCCCGCCCTGGATCAGGCCGAACTCATCGATGCTGTTGAAAAACGCGCCGAGCGCGTAGTAGTCCTTCGCGGATATCGGGTCGTATTTGTGGTCGTGGCAGCGGGCGCACTCGAAGGTCAGGGCCATGAAGGCGGTGCCGACCGTGTGGATGCGATCGGAGATACCGTCCTGCCGAAATTCCTCGGGGACGGAGCCGCCTTCATTGGTCTTGCGATGAATGCGGTTGAAGGCGGTGGCGAGTTTCTGGTCGCGGGTGGCCTTGGGAAGAAGATCTCCGGCGAGCTGCTCGGTGATGAATTGATCGATAGGGAGATTCTGATTGAATGCGCCGATCACCCAATCGCGATATGGCCAGGCATTGGTCTGAACGTCTGCTTGATAGCCAAAGGAGTCCGCGTAGCGGGCGACATCGAGCCACGATGTTGCCATGTGTTCTCCGAAGCGGGGAGAGGCGAGGAGACGGTCAACCACGCTTTCCTTCGCGCCCGGCGATGAAACTGCGAGGAACGAATCGATTTCCGGCTGGGTTGGCGGCAGGCCGGTGAGATCGAAGCTGACGCGGCGCAGCCAGCGCTCCGGTGGGGCGGGCTGCGATGGGGAAAGCCCTTCCTTTTCTAAACCGGCGAGGACGAAGGAGTCGATGGGGCTTTTCGCCCAGGTCTTGTCCTTGGTTTCGGGGATGGGGATTTCCTTAGGCGGCGCGACAAACGCCCAGTGAGTTTCATACTCCGCGCCCTGCTCGACCCAGAGCTTGATCAGGTTCTTCTGCTCATCCGTGAGCGTCCGGTGGGAATCTGGGGGTGGCATTACCTCATCTGGGTCGCCCGAAAAAATGCGGATCAATGCCTCGGATTTCTCCGGCTTCTCAGGATCCCACGCGAAGGCCTTGATCGCCTCCGAGCGGATGTCGAGCCGCAGGCCGGCCTCTTGCTTATCCTTATCGGGACCGTGGCAGAAAAAGCAGTTGTTGGAAAGGATGGGAAGGATCTCGCGGGCGTACGAAATCTCGTCTGCGGCGTGGGAGGGATTCGCGGCGGCAAGAGCACCGAATATGTAAAAAATTGGCTTCAAGAATTGATAGGCTACGGATCAAGCGATATAGAAATTACATCTTCTGGAGCTGAATTCGATCATACTTACGCCGGAGAATTTTCTCCCAGGCATCGCTTCGAGGTAAATATTCAGAGCCTTCCTGCACCAGACCCGTCTGGCCGGAAGCCATCAGGGTCAGGGTCGGCAGGAGGGATTTCATCACTGAGCAGATCGGCGGTATACGCCGGCTAGAGCCACTCAGATTCCGGACACGATTTCCAGCTCGGGAAGTGCTTTTTTGAGCTCGCCGATGGCTTCGTCGGAAATATCGGTCTGCCAGAGATAGAGGCGTTTCAAATTCGGTAGAGCGAAGAGTCTTTTCACGCCTTCGTCGGTGACCTGAGTGCCGTAGAGGTTGATGGACTCGAGGTTCCCTAGTCCCGCGAGGATTTCGAGCGAGGCATCGGTAATGGCGGTTTCGGACAGCCGGATCATTCGGAGGTTTTCCGCTGGGGCTAGCAGGGCGACGGAGGCATCGCTGATCGAGGTTGAGGAAAGATCCATGGAAACCATCTTGGAGATCAGCGGACTGAGTTTGGCGAATTCCTCATCGGTGAGCTTCTCTCGCATCGAAACTCCGGTGAAGGTGAGATTGGATGACGACTGGGATTCGAAGGTCAGGCCGCCGGGGAAAAGCTCTCCAAGTTCGGTGACGGTTTTTGTGAGGTCATCGGAGGGCAGCTCAGTCTTTGGTTTGTCTTCGCCGTGTTCGTGCGCCTTGCTGACTGCAACGGTGAGCTGAAGTTGGCCGATGGCGTTGCGGATTTCGTCAGTGAGTTCAAGGTCGGCGACGGTCTTGATGGGGTCCGCGCCTTGATCAATCCACCATTTGATGATCGCCAGCTCGTGATCCTCGATGTCAGTTTTGCCTTCTGGTGGCATGTGTTCTTCATCGTCCTCTGGCAGTTCAGCGCGGAAGACGATGTTACTGTCGAGGGCGTTGCCGGGCTCGATGGCGTCACCTTCCTTGCCGCCTTTCATGAGCAGATCGAAGGAGTCCATGCGGAACCTGCCTTTGGATTTCCCTTCCTTGTGGCACTCGACGCAACGCATCTCCAGAATGGGCTGCACGATGTCGACAAAAACGACTTGCTCTTCAAGCGGCTTGGCCTCTTTTTCCTTCTCTTTGGGTGGTAGACCGAGGATTTCCCGAAGCGGATCAGGGGCATACTCGAAGAGATAGTCTTTGCCGTGGGTGATCGATGCGCCGGCGTGGCTGGCGTAGCTCATTACGCCGACACTGGCCAAAACCATGAAGCGGTAAAAAATCTGCGAGGAGCCCGGTGCCATGACCCATGTTTTCACGATGAAAGTAAGAACCGCGAGCGAGGCGAAAGCGATCCCGCCCCAGAGGTGGTCTTCCACCAGGTCACCTTCGAAGCCACCGCCCTGATAAAGTAGAAATCCGAGTATCACCGCAAGCACCGCGCTGGACGCACCAAAGAACAAGGGGAACAAGCCTGTCCGGGGACTCTTCTTACTGAACATTGCGAAAAATTCCTGAGTGATGATCAGGATGAAAATACCGATCGGGAGGTGCAGAATCACTGGGTGGAAATGGCCAAGGAACCGGACGATATCGGGCATTTTCGTTCCATCCGGTTCACCAGCCCGGAGCGGCATGTAGATCATCGCGGCGATGGTCAGCAGACCAAAGAACGAGACTGTCCAAAGGAGAAATTTGTTTTTTGGCTTAGTATCAATATCGATTTCAGTAGTCATTTTAAACAAGGGTAGGAGGAGAATCAGAAAAGCAGCGCAGTCTCAGACATCAATGGTGATGTCTTTCGGGTTCTTTTTAGGGTCCTTGGTTTGGTCGGTCTCCGGGGATTTTTCCTTTTTGGAGAAAAAGGGCAACCATTTACGCAAATCATAGCCGAGAATAGAAGTGCACTTTAGTAAAAAGGCAAATGCAATGGCTTCATCAATGAAGGGCAGCGGATCCATTGCCGGGAAAGGCAGGGGTCCTATCGTCAGCAGGTATAATCCTGAGATGATCGCTCCTATCCATGCTAGTTTGCGTTTCATGATCGTTTCCCATTACGGGCCGGTGGCGGCGTAACTTTCCGAGTTTTCTTGATTTCCTTTTCCTCATCGCGAAATCTCCGCCAAACCGTGGATTATTTGCTTTTTAAAAGCCTCCACGGTGTCGGAAGTTTCGCCCTGTTCGCCTCTCTCGGCGCCACGATGCTCAGGGCTTGCTCAAAAAATCCGCTCCGCGCTGCATGGAATCTCACTGGTTTTCATCCTTCTGGTCGGCTTCGCGATGCTGAAAAAGCCCCCCATGGACCAATACTGGTGGATGGTGAAAATCGGGATCTGGCTCTTCATCGGGCTCGCTCCGGCGCTCTCGAAAAAGAAAGTGTTACCACCCTTTATTGTCCTGACGCTGACCATCGTCGCCGCAGGAGCTGCCACGTATCTCGGCATTTACAAACCTTTCTAAGAAACCGAAGCGACGATACGCCCCTGATCGAAATCATAGGGCGTCATCTCCACATGCACGCGGTCGCCTTCGGAAAACTCCGCTTTCGCATCGGTGAGCGGCTTCGACAGGTGTCCGAGCATGACTTTTCCGTTCATCAGCTCGACAGCGTAGATAATCTCTCCTTTGCGCTCGAGGATGGTTCCGGTGGTTTCGATGGCCGCTTCTGACATGGCCGTGACTTCATCCGAGATCGCGCCAGCGCACAAGCCCCGCAAGTGGCATTTCTCCATCCGGATGCCAGAAAATCCCCGGCTCCTGCGCTTTTCCTGACGCGCAGATCCGTGGTGGGGAGATCCGATCTAGCTTATCCGCCGCAGATATCGGCTCGACCACAGCCGTCGAAAGAAACCCGGTCTCGCTGCCGAGCGTTTCGCGTGAAAGCTTTTCCGGCATCGGCACCACCCGCACGAAACCTCCCGAAGGACCAGTTTGCAGCACGGCATCCTCGCGGTCGAGAACTACAGTCCAATCGACAGACCCATCGCTTTCCCAAAGCTTCACGGCCGCGCTATTCGCCATTCGGAAACGGACTAGCTCCCGCGCATTGCGAATCCCGCCTGCCTCCGAGAGCGTAGCAGCGATCTTCGGTCGCCGCTCTTCCAAAGCCTCCGCCAGCTTCCCGCAGAATTTCTCTAAATCGCCCACCACGTAAACCATCTGCACGGAGAGACACCCGCGCTGACCGTATCGCAAAATATCCTCCGCCAGATCGCGTGCCAGCCCTTCCCTGTCCTCGAAAACAAAAGCCGCGCTCAGCTTGGGCCCATGTTCGATGATACGCGTTTCGTTCGAAAGCCATTCACGGAAAAACCCGACCGTCTCCGCCCCGCCATAAATCACCGCCACCTCAGGATTTTTCCACTCCTCCGGCAGCTCCCTTTTCACCTCCAGAAAATCCAATCCAGCCGCCCATTTCTCAAATTCCGGCAAACCTGCGGAAGGCACTTTCACCCAATTCTCGCAGCCAACCAGAATCGCCCGAAAAACTGATTGGAAAGCGGCATGCTCCGTATTTCCACTGACCACATGCAGCACCGGCCCGCGCGGAACCGCTTTAGAGCCATCGACCCATTCCTCTAGCCTCCGCCAGTCTCCCAACTCAGCGGCGAGCCATTTCTTCAGCGAGGCATCATCGTAAGGCCCCACCCATTTTTCCAATATCTCCCGCTGGGAAACGAGGAACGCGATCCGCTTTGCAAGAGTCTTCATTTTCCAAATTCCCATGGGTTAACTAACGAAATCCCAGCCTCAGTGAAATCCGACGTATTACGAGTCGCCAGTGTCAACCCGTGGACTCTCGCCGTAGCCGCGATGAGGGAGTCGTTACCGCTTAGACCGATGTCACGGTATTCCGCAGTGAGGCTGGCGACAGCAAGATCGATGGGAATGATTCTTCCCTCAAAAGCAGGAATGACTGAGTTCCTACACCAAGCTTCAAGCCGTGAGGAGAAAACCGGATCACGTTTCTTCACGCGGAGCGCTCCGAGGTGAATTTCCGTGATCGTAATGACGCTCAGCCAGCAGGTATCGACGGGCACCGAGAGATACCACGCAGCTACGGAAGGATGGGTCCGCTGAGCCTTCCTGAGTTCGGAAATCGTGACGGTATCAAGCAGCCAGGTCATTCGTCATCAAATGAGAATTCCCGCGTATTGTCTTCCTTCCTATCGGGAAGCTCGAAATCCAGATGCGCTGTCGCCGGATCCCCGATGAGCTCCATCCAGGTCTTTGCCTTGGGCTTCTCTGTCGGTTTGGAGATTTCCCTTTCAACGATTTCCGCAAGCCATTTGGATAGTGATTTCTCCTCATCCACCGCGCGGTGACGCGCCGCTTTGCAAAGCTCGTCAGGTAGTTTCACAGTCACATTCATAATCTCGTGCAGCACGATTGCACGGTTGCACGAGGAAATCAAGATCCCTCTTTTCGCAGCTTTGTAATGATCACGGCATCCAGCAGTAATACCATCAGTCCTCGAATTCGAGTTTGCGGATCTCGGCTGTCTTTCTGTCTGCAAGCGGAAAATCCATAGCCAGATACGGGTCGTCCTCATCCCCGCTAAAAGCATCCATCCAAGTCTCCGGCCTCGCAGCCTTTTCCTCCGATTTTTCTAAATCTTTCTCCAGCAGTCCCACCATATAAGCACTAAAAGATTTCTCCGCGTCCACTGCACGATGCCGCGCCGCCTTGCAAAGATCATCCGGTAATTTAAGAGTCTCATTCATATTCTCGTGCAGCACGATTGCACGAAGAAATCAAAATCGTGTTTAGTCGCTGATTGTGCTACTGGAAGGATATCCAATGGCTGATGGCTTGAGCTACTGGGCGGATGGAATAAAAAAGACTCGGAGATGCCTCCCCGAGCCTCTATCAAATTATGGCATTAGCCAATAATTGATCAATCAACACTAAAAGCTTATGCGCAGTCCCGCTTGGAACAATTCAAGATTCCCTGTGATATTGTCGGAGTCTTCCTGGATGTTATATGAGACTCCGACGAATGGCTGAAACATTTCACTGGCAGTGATGTAGAGCCTCGCCTCCAAATAGGTCGCTTGAGCGGCCTGGAGCAGATTATCATCACTCACCGGAAAATAATGAGTAATGAACGGGTTGACTTCCAGCCATTCAACCGGACTCCAGCGTAATCCGACGTGTGCAGTGATGTGCCCGATGCTTTGATCGAGTCCAGCTCCAGCGTCCCAATCACTGTAACGGTAATTGAGACCATACAGCAGATCGACTGGCGCACCCAGCGGGACATATCCTCCCAATCCTACGGTAATGGCTCTATAATCCAAAGAACCCACGGCATTCAGACTGATATCGCCATCTTGATAACTGAAAGAACCGAAAAAATTGTTAGCGATCTCGAATTGTCCGTCGATCTGGAATCCTTCGAGATCAAGATCTTGAGCTGCTCCCAAGTATGAAGCGGGTAACTCGGCAGATCCGTTTAAGTATCCGATGGAAAAGTTCGTGTAACTAAAATCGGCGGCTGATGCTGTTACTGGCAAGAGAGCCAACAGAGGGATATATTTTTTCATGGTTATTTTTTCTAATTGAGTTGCCACCGAGGTGTGAACGATTTCCTTCAATTCGTCAACTGACGAATTGAAGGAAAAAACTCTCCTCTGACTTTCGATCGTTCATTTTAGCCGATGTGTCTTTTTACGGCGAGGACGATCCTGACGGCCTGCGTTTCACACGCAGGTTTCTGGGGATATTGTGCTCGGCCCGCAAAGCCATGGGATGGACTGTGGCTGAACTTTCCGAGAAATCCGGCGTCCACCACTCAGTTATTCGACGCGCCGAGAAGGGAGAAAGGTTTCCCAGCATTCCTGTGGCCTTCAGAATTGCACGAGCACTGGAGACGCCTTTAAGTGATCTGATAAAAATCGCAGAGTCCTATCAGGACGAAATCGACGCCCCTTGAGTAACGCCAGTCGTAATAGCTGGGAATAAAGAACCCCAGCAGTTTAGCTTCATTAACTGCAGAGGACCGCATCCACCCCCCGCGAGCAACCCCGCGCGACCGCCTCGGAATCCCGCCCCAGCAATACGAACTCCCGCTCGCCAACCGCCACCGCCAGATCCTGGGTTCTGATCGCCATCACCGTATCAAGATTCGCCAAGTCCACGATCTCCAGATAGCCGATCTCTCCAGGCACCGCAGCCTTCCCGGAAAAAACATCCACCACCCGCACCCCCACCCATGGCGGTCCTTTGTGCGTCTCTTCATCGCCCCATTTGTAGAACTGCGAGGAAAGCTCGGTCATCCCGTATTCGTTGAGAATCCGTGATTCCGGCACCCCGAAATGCCCCGAAAGCCGCTTCCTGACCTCCTCCGGCTTAAAGCTCTTGCGCAGCCCTTTGCTGCCACCGGTTTCGAAAATCCAAGATCCCTCCTCAAGCCCCATCGGCTCCATTTCATCGCATGCCCGGAGCAAGGCCAGAGAAGTCCCAAGCACCCCCGCCGGCCCCTGCGGTAAAAATTTCTCCGCCTCCATCCGCCCTCCACCATCGATCAGCCACACACCCTCCCTATCCAAAATCCCAAACATCCTCACCAGCGAGGAATTCGGAGCATCCTCAACCCTTTGTGAAAAAAACCACGGCCTCTCGATTTCCGGCAAGGCCCTCTCGCGCCACCCGCCCACTACCGAAGCCCCGTAAAGCTCCAGGTCCCGATACTCGTGCCTGCCTTTTACCTCACGGGTCGTTCCCGATGTCAGGAAAAACCCTCTAGCTTCCTGCTCTGAAAAACACCTCAACCCCACGCCCGGCAGCTTGAAAACATCCGTCGGCACCGCCGGAATCTCCTCCCAACTCGCCACCGAATCCGGCCCCACCCCCAGCGCCTCGCAATATCTGCGGTAAGCCGCGTTCTCGCTGAACTGATAGCAAAAAACCTCCAGCGCCAGCTCCGCGAAATCACCCGCTCCCCCACGCATCCACTCCAGCAATTTGCCCTTCAAAGTCATGACTCACTTCTCCTTTCCAAATCCAAAGCCGCGAGAAACTGCGCCGGAGTGAACACCGGCAAATCCGCATTTTTGAAATCAGTGATATTCCGGGTCACCACGCAATCCGCCCCTGCCTGAATCGCCGCCTGATGCATCACCGCATCCTCAAAATCCGTAAAATTTTTCCCCACCGCAGTCTCAAGAATCGGCCGATTGACCGGCGCAACATCGAAAATTGAAAGCAGATCCCCGACTCTTTTCCCGCTGACTTTGGTTCCCACCGCACACCGCAAGATGTAATGGATCGTGGTGAGCGTCGTCGCACAGAGCAGCCCACGGCATCGCGATATTTCCACTGCCTCAAGCACCCGTATCGAATCGGAAAGAAACGGCTCCCTAGCCAGGAGCACATCGAGAACCACGTTCGTATCTACCAAAGCCGTCACGAATGCTTTTTCTCCAAGTAATCGATATAGTCTTCCAAGTCCTCATCACCTCCGCGAGCGCAACCCACAAGCGACTTCGTGACAGGGGAAATCTTCGAGACTTCATCACCTGACTCCCCCTCCTTCCGGCACGCGAACAGCCTGAAATAATCGCTCACCAACTTCGAAACCGAAGTCTCCCTCTTGGCGGCCTCCACTTTAGCGGCCGCCACAAGATCGTCAGGCACATGCAGGGTTAACTTCGACATGACGTAGAAAGTTACAAACTTTATACGTCATGTCAATCTCCCCCCTCACACAAAATACGCGCAGTTTAAGGCAAGCCAGGCGATGCACCTTTTCCCCGCACCTGCTTCGGTAAGCGCGTGAACGTCCTCGCCATCACCATTCTCATCAGCTCCTGCCTAGCCGCGATCTTCGTCGTCTGCTTCGCCATCGAAACCCGCCGCAGCCGCAGCTCCAGCATCGAGCACGACTCCCTACTCCCGCTCACCACCAAGCCCGACAACTGAGGACTTTCCGATCTTCCGACTTTATATGACCCCAACCATCACTCTACGTCTCCCTTTGGTTCTCCATCCCAACCTCTTGGACCCACTCCTACCCCATCTTCGGCGGAGTCCAGGATGCTCTTGTCCAATGGTGGTATGGTCACAACGCCGTCGCCTTCTTCCTCACGACTCCCATCCTCGGGATCAGGTATTATTTCATCCCGAAAGTGGCGGACCGTCCGGTATATTCCTACCGCCTTTCAATCATCGACTTCTGGGCGCTCGTCTTCATCTACATCTGGGCCGGCCCCCCACCTGCTCAATACCTCCCTCCCACACTGGCTGCAAAGCCTCGAAATACTCTTCTCCATCCTGCTCTGGGCACCCTCATGGGTGGGCATGCTCAACGGCCTGCTCACCCTCCGCGGCGCATGGGATAAACTCCGCACCGATCCCGTTATCAAATTCTTCGCCGTCTCCGTCACCTTCTACGGCATGGTCACCTTCGAAGGCCCGCTGCTCTCCATCCGCGCGGTCAACGCCCTCTCCCACTACACCGACTGGACCATCGGCCACGTTCACTCCGGCGCCCTACGCTGGAACGGCTTCATGGCCGCCGGCATGTTCTACTGGCTCGCACCGCGTCTTTGAAAAACCAAACTCTGGTCCACCTCGCTCGCCAACATGCACTTCTGGATCGGGCTCGTCGGTATCCTTCTCTACGTCTCCTCGATGCGGGTCTCCGGCATCATGCAGGGCCTCATGCTCTCGGAAACCAACACCGGCGGCGCGACGCTCAAATACGAATTCGTCGAAACCCTACGCTAGATCAACCCGATGTATATCCTCTGCACCCTCGTCCCAGACGTCATGCGCTACGGCCCGACCGAAGACCAAGGCTACAGCCGCATGGGTAAATCGCTCTACGACCATCCGCACCAATGGGGCTCCAAACGCACCGGACCCGACCTCGCCCGCGAAGGCGGCCCACTCGTCGCAGGCTCGGAATCCATCCGTGCGGTCAACGCCCTCTCCCACTTCAACCACTTCTGGGACCCACGCCAGACCTCACCCGGCTCCAACATGCCGCCCTACCAGTTCCTTTTTGAGAAAAAATCCGACCTCAAATCCTTCCCAAAACGCATCGCTGTGCAATCCAGACTCGGCGTCTCATGGCCCGCCATGGACAAACACGAGATCGAACAGAACGCCCGCGACCAAGCCATGAAAATCTCCGCGGCTCTCGTCACCGAGGGTGCCTACCTCCCCGACCAGCCCGAACTCCAAGACAAGGAACTCACCCGCCACCTCTCCGAAACCCAAGTCGTCGCCCTCATCGCCTACATGCAGAAAGTCGGCGTCTACGAGAAAGTCGAAACCAAACGCAAACCCCGCACCCTGGATCCCTACTCCCACCGCCCCGAAACTTCCAACCCTCAAAATCCAATCTCCAACCAAGGCACAATCATCAAGAAATAGCCTTCGCCAACGCAGCCAATAAAAACTTCAGCTTTTACCAAAAAAATGTTCCACCGAGTCATCCACGAAAACTGGGCAACCATCGTGCCCATCATTTCCTTCACCGCCACCGCCGGGATCTTGCTCTTCGTCTCCATCCGCGCCCTCACCCTCCCAAAAGATCGCCGCGAAAAAATCGCCCGCCTCCCCCTAGACTGAAATCTCAAATCTCAAATCACTGATCACTCGGCACTAGCAAACTTTCCACCACCATGTCCAACGAACCCGAAATCCGCCACAGCCAATACGCCGAAAAAGAAGGTGAAGTCGTCCTCCGCGAGCACGAATAGGACGGCATTCAGGAATACGAACAGAAGCTCCCCAACTGGTGGCTCTTCATCTTCATCGCCGCTCACATTTTCTTCCTCGGCTACTGGGTCGCCTACTACAACTTCGGGCGGTTCAGGTCCGACCAGCAGAAAATCAGCGCAGCCATGACCGTCATCAAGGACGCACAAGGCAAAGCCCTCGATGAAATACTCGCCAAACTCACCGACGAAGCCCTCTTTATCAGCGAAAACAAAGAAGAATTCGCAAAGTGAAGGAGCGCGGACTTTAGTCCGCAGCCGGGTGCAGCAAGCACAAGACAAGGCCACGCCATGATGCTACTTTCACTTCAAGACGATCACAAAAAAGGTCGTTCTCGATGAAGGGGGAAACCCAAGCGAGGTCATCATCCCCTACGATCAGTTCGTCGAGATTTCCGAGATTTACGGATGGGATCTCGAAGACACCGAACGCGCGGAACTCCGCGAAGCTCTCGCCGATTCCACCAAGGGCAATCGTGACGCGTTTATTGTATCTTCGGATGTATGAGGGAAATCCTCTATCACCGAAACGCTGTCTGAGGGTCGGACCACGCGGCGGGATCTCTTAGCTTGGAAAGCAAATTGGAGATTGGAAAATTCGATATTTGGATCAGTATTTCGATAACGCTGACCTTCCATAGGAATTCGCGAAGCAGCGGAGCGCTGACTTCAGTCGGCATGTTCACCAGTCACGGTGAAAGCACCACAATACCCTTCGGCTCCAAGCGTTGTAAATTCTTCAGATTGAAAGTGTAGATACGCTCACAGCCTTCCGCTTCTGCGCAAGCGAGATGGAGGGCGTCATAGATCATACCGCTCCTGAATCCGAGATCAGCAACATTGCGTATCGCTTTATGATAAGTCCCTTGGGATATTTCCAGAATCGTAAACTTTGTCATGAGGCTTACTTCTATGATCTGTGCAGCCTCCAAAGGGAAAATCCTATTCTGAAGTGGAATTGAAGTAAGCGTCGTGTAGATCTCCGCCAATGCATGGGTTGAACAACAGCATTCCGTTCCGCCCCCGTAATGGCTTTCTAGGCATCCCATTGCCCGACGGTGATCCGGTAGCTCTGCCACGAGCGCAGCAACCAAGACGGAAGTGTCGAAAGATACCCTCATTTCCGTGGTCCCCAGGCTCGCAAGGCTTCTTTTTCACGCTCTTTATTGATGAAGTCAGCGATGTCTATATTCGATTCCCCCCCCGCACTGAAAACAAGGAATCCATTTTTTTCCACCAAGCGCGACTTCGGAGCAGGAAGACGAAGACGGATCTCACCACCGACAGAGTCAATTTCCAATTCACTACCTGGCACGAGATTCAGCTCATCCCGAATGCTTTTCGGGATGACCAACCTACCAGCTCGATCAATGGTAATTGCCATGGCAAAATGGTAATATGAAATACCATCAAAGTCAAATTCCCGATTTATCCGCCGAACCTACGCGATCACCATCGCGACATTCTACTCAGTGAGTTCGTCTTCGACAAATTCGCCAACTTGCTCAGCCAGTTCACTGAGAGCTTCATAAAGGTCTTCTTCGATGCTCGCCAGATAGTCGGACTCGGTCTCGGTGTATTGGTCAAGGTCCGCATTGCGCGTCTGGCACCACTGGCTGGCGTTAAGCACATCGACCATCGCACTCGCCCCAACCAGGTCGAAGGAATTGATGATGCGCCTGTGGTCCAGCGCGCTCTGCCAAAATTCATGCAATCCATCACCTTCGGGATCAAGCAACTGGACGGTCTCGACAACATCCATCAGTGCGCGTTCCTCGCGCGTCAGCCCGCTTTCCGCAGACTTCTCATCCAGTCGGTCAATCAGCATTGTGATCTCGTCATCCCATTCTATCGGTTCATGTTCAAAAGCCATTCCGCCGGAGAACTGAGGTTGATCGATCGCAGGGTCAAGACACAATCGCAGTTACTTACCTTTAAACCGCTTGGGTCCCCCGGCGAGCTGGCAAAGCGAACGACCTTTTCAAAAAACGGTCTACCTTCCACCCTTCATCGTCTTCGCGTCTTTGCGGCACTTATCCGAACAATATTTCACCTCATCCCACACCTTCTCCCATTTTTTCCTCCAGGTGAAAGGCCTCCCGCACCCAGCACAATCCTTCTGCGGTAGATTGCCTTTTTTGACATGTTTCGCCATCTCTTCAATATCTCCGTAAATCTTCGTTAAGCAAATCCCGCACGCTTTCCGACAATTTGATAAGAACCGACTGCCTCTTAGGGGCTCGGCCAAAAATAGATACGCATTGGACTCGGATTCCCGACGAAGTCCGTGGACTGCAGCAGCCTGCTGCCGCCGTCCGTCATGCAGCCCTGCCTGTCCGTCCGTAGCCTTGGCGTAGGCGGGCTGCGAGCGGAGCAACCCAAGGTCTCATAACACTTTTCCCCCGTGCCAATGCCGCCGGGCTCGCAGCCCGCCTACGCCAAGGCTACGGACGGACAGGCTAGGCTGCATTGCCCAAAGCTACAGCAGGCTGTAGCAGTCCACGGTGCTCCGCACACATCTTCGTGGGTTTATTTTTGGCCGGGTCCCTTATAAAAAGCTGAAACGAAAAAACCACGAAAAGCGGGCCGCGATCTGCACAGGGCCATCCCCACGCGGGAGGGGAAATCTCTGCGGTTCTCAGTGAGTTAGCGATTTTATGGAGACATAGTCCAGCTTTTGGAGCGTGTGACAAATTGACGCTAAAAAGGCACGTTATCTGGGTTGACCCAGCTTTCGGCAATTAGTGGGATACCCGATATTTCGATGTCACGTCTGCCGGTTTTTCCTTCTGGGCCGAATCTTTCGAGGACGTATCCTTGGCGGGAGCGAGGGTGTCAAGCGGGGGACGTTCGAAGATGGGCATACCTTTTTTATCAGAGAAACGGGTTCACAATGCGGAGTATTCCGATCCGGCGATCATGCTGGAGGTCTTCCGAGTAGAGGATAGAAACACCGGCCTCGAGGGCGGCTGCGACGATGAGTGAATCGTAGTAGCGGTATTGGGTTTCCCAGTGGATGCGGAGGGCTTCGCGGAAAAGCTGGGCGGAAGGATGGATACGGATGAGTTGGAAAACGACCGCATCGAGATAGGCGGTCAGTTTTGGGATAGGGATGTCGTCGTTAGTCTTATGGAGGAGGACGTTGCAGAATTCCTGGCATACCTGGTAGCTGATGACGCCAGTGCCTTCCGTAGTCGCCTGATCCACTAGCATTTTGGCGATGGATTTCTTGCGTGGGTCGGTTTTGTCGAAGCAGTAGAGGAGGATGTTGGAATCGAGGAAAAACTCAGCGTTCATTCATTTGGTCACGGGTAAGTTTGGGGATCTGGGTGATGTGGGAATCAAGCTCATCGAAGATGTTTTTAATGTTCTTGCGCCGCTCGTCACGGGCGGCGAGGTCTTCTATCCATTCGCGGAAGAGGGCATTGAGTGTGGTCTTGCGCGAGCGTGCTTCCTCGCGCGCCAGCTCGATGGTCCGTCCATCCGCACTGAGGGTGATGTTTTTCATAACACGAAAGTAGTGCGCACTGTCTCCGTGTGCAAGCCAGGAAGTAGGTAAAGGCTGAAATTTAAGAGTCGCGGCGCTCCGGTCTGAAGGTCGGAAGGTCGAAAGGTCGAAAGGTCGAAAGGTCGAAAGGTCGGAAGGTCGAAAGGTCGGAAGGTCGGAAGGTCGGAAGGTCGGAAGGTCGGAAGGTCGGAAGGTCGAAGGTCGAAGGTCGAGATTTGAGATTTGAGATTTGAGATTTGAGATTTGAGATTTGAAGGTTGAGATTTGAGGGTTGAGGGTTTCTGGGAAATTGACAAAGTTAGCTAAGATGACTATGTGAGGGAATGCAGGTTACGATCCATGAGGCGAAGACGCATCTTTCACGGTTGATTGCGGCGGTGGAGAGGGGTGAGGAAGTGGTGATCGCGAGGCGGGATAAGCCGGTGGCGAGGTTGATTTTGGAAAAACCGTTGAAGCCGGTGAAACGTTCTTTGGGCTTCGGAGCTGGGAAAGGGTATTTTTCGAAAGAGGCTATAGAATACCTGACGAATAATCCTGAATTGGATAAGGAGATCGAGAAGGACTTCATGGACGCGGTGGATAAGGATTTTCCTGAATGAAAATTCTGTTGGATACGAATACTCTCCTGTGGTGGTTTGTGGGAGATTCACGGTTATCGGCGCGGGCTTTGGCTGCGCTGGATGAGGCTGTGGAAGTGTATTTTTCCATGGTGAACCTCTGGGAGGTGGGGCTTAAAATAGGGAAAGGTGGATATGATTTTCCCATGCCTGCGGATTGGGAGGTGGCATTACCTGCTTTTGCGGAAAAATTCGATGTTAAGGAGACAACTTTCGGTGCGCGCCATTGCAAGCTGATCTCGGGCTTGCCGCCCCATCATAAAGATCCGTTTGATCGGATGATTATTGCTCAGGCTTTGATCGAGGGACTGGAGGTCGTTAGCTCCGATAAGAAGTTCGAGAAATACGGGGTGGAGAGGATTTGGTGAGTTTCATCCTGGGCGGTGGTTGATCTCCTCCGTGGCGGCGTTCCAGTCTTCTACCATGAATTGGAAGGTGCCCATCTACGCCACCACCGAACTCCTCGGAACAAAGCTCCGTGCCCTTTACCAACGCCGCAAGGGGCGGGACCTTTTCGACCTTTGGCAGGCCTTCGGAATCTCTGGAGAGCAGCGAGCCTCTATCGGTGAGCCCCACACCAACCCATATCGCACATCCGTATTTTCAGAACCTTTGATGGTCTCCCAATTTCTCAAACACCCGGTGCGTCTCGTTTTGTGCCAGAACGTCAGGAATCCTCGCTCCCTGTCTTACTCAGCTTCACGTTGAAAACCGGATCCACCACCCCAAGGACGTTTTTGAAAAGGAACCCTATCGCGTTTAGCGCCTGTTTCTGCGTCGAATACGCGCAGTTCTCATCCTCCAACACCGATGTGAGAAACCGGCTCGCCGTCTCCAACTGCATAGCCTCCCGCTCCCCGCCTGCGAACGTGGCATAGCGCACAGCCCAAGACCCGTAACATGCTTTCGTGCCCGGAGCCTGACCGCGCCTCGCACCCGCCGACCGCATCTCTGCCCTGAACTGTTCCGGCAGGCTCCGGTGCTCCCCCCCTTCCTCCTCACTTGCGCTCAGCCAGTTGAGATACCACTTGATGGCATCCTCCCAGTGCTTCAGGTGCCAGGACACCCTCGGGCGATCCTCCCGCACCACCTCCATCCGCCAGAAAGCTTTGGCCGCGTCACTTCCGTCTTCCAACTCATAGCGCAAACGAAAATTCTCGAACCACTCCAGAACCGGCAGAAATCCCAACCTATCCAGTTCCGAGAGTCCACGGAAATCCGCAAGATCCTTTCTCCAACAGCAGCGCACTTTCCTGACAGCCATAACGAATAAAAGCCACTCCGGACCGCAACGCCAATCCCTAAAGTGCCCGTCAGAACAATTCAGCTACTCCCACTCGCGCGTGAGAGAAAGATTACCGCACACTCGCTGATGCTCATCGAACTGAGATCCGTTCCCGCGTTTTCCTGAAATCTCCACTCTACGAATGTGAGATCAAAGACGTAGTCCGTTCCGCTCCACCACTTCTCTCCAAGTCCGGTAGGGCGATGGCGGAAGGTAAACACTCTGATGTGGATCATAATGCCCCGCGACCCCGGTGAGCACCGCCATCGAATCGGTGGCGGCGGCTTTCACCCCGTCAAACCGTGCAGCGGCTGCCTGCGGAAAATGGGGTCAGGGTGCAAATCTTGACAAGATGCCTGTCAAATCTCCGTTTTCCAAGCATCACCGACAAAAGCCTGCATTTCGGAAGGCAGCTTGGCCTTCGTTTTCCTCCGATTGAACCGGCGGAGTTGTTGGCTCACGTTCGCTGCGCTGCGCATCGATAGCTTTGCGGCGATCCAATCCTGTGACACCGTAGTCCGTTTCCAAAGCAGCTCGGCCAGAGCGAGCTTCCGGGGATCGGATCCCTTCAATGCAGGAAGATCCTTGGCCATGAGGCCTGCCGCTTTGAGACCATCAGCCAGCCATCGCTCCGCCTGTTCCT
>Ga0209390_10001537_pt1 | contig 44024 bp, 27 predicted proteins | sample BON01_FD_187212 | JGI IMG/M metagenome (GOLD analysis project Ga0209390, IMG submission 187212) | Freshwater microbial communities from Lake Bonney liftoff mats and glacier meltwater in Antarctica - BON-01 (SPAdes) (version 2) | ecosystem: Environmental > Aquatic > Freshwater > Ice > Glacier...
ATGAATGGATAGGGGCAGGGAACATCTAGGTATTCTATATTCCCGCCTTTTTTTCTTCCCGATGGCGGGGGAGCGGTTAGAAAAAGGCTCGAAATAAATTCAGCCCCAAGCCCGAGGCATCCGGCGCAATGGTATCCCAGAGATCTTCAACGAGTTGAATCCGCTCAGAGACGGGCAATTGTTTGAAGTCTCCGCTGCTTGTGTTCACGAGGCCGAGTTGCAAACCATGGAGTCACCGGTATCAATTTTTTATTACTTCGTTGACCCGGAACGATTTCAACAGGTCGACCGAATCGAGTCTGCAGTATCCCTGGGATTCAAGGTGGTCCTTCAACGACTGCATGGCGGCAGCGGCGATTTTGTGGACGCCCTGCTTGAAAGCCTGGCCGTTCGGGCTGCGCCCGATCCGTTGCAGACCCATCTTGCCTTTCTCCGCGCCTCCGCGTGAGACCTTTCTTCCATTTTCATGTCCCCACTTTTCATTGCTCCCTGCAGCGAAACCCGTTACCCACTAATCGTTCTTCGCGTCCCATGATTTCCATAACCATTGACAATTTGGTGAAGCGATTCGGCTCCCATACCGCCTTAGATGGCATTACTCTCCGGGTCGAACCGGGCGAGATTTTCTTTCTTCTCGGACCCAGCGGCTGCGGAAAGACCACCCTTCTGCGCAATATTGCCGGATTCTATATCCCCGACGAAGGCCGGGTTCTCTTTGACAACGACGATGTCACCAACCTCCCTCCGCACAAGCGCAATACCGGGATGATGTTCCAGAGCTACGCGCTCTGGCCCCACATGACCGTCGCCAAGAATGTCGCGTTCGGCTTGGAAGAACGCAAAGTGCCCGGCCCCGAACGAAATGCCCGGGTAAAAGAGGCCCTCGCGTCGGTCCGGATGGAGGCATACGCCGATCGCAAAATCGCCCAACTCTCCGGAGGCCAACAACAGCGCGTGGCCCTCGCCCGCGCCCTCGTCATCCGACCCCGCGCCCTCCTTCTTGACGAACCGCTTTCGAACCTCGACGCCAAACTCCGCCTGGAAATGCGAACCGAAATCCGTCGGGTCTGCAAAGAGTCGGGCCTCACGGCCATCTACGTGACCCACGACCAAAAAGAAGCCCTCTCCATTTCCGACCGGATGGCCATTCTCGAAAGCGGCAAAATTGCCCAGATCGGCAAACCTGAAGACGTTTATCGTCGCCCCCATTCCCGGGTGGTCGCTGACTTTATTGGCGAAACTAATTTCCTTCCGGGAAAAATCACCTCCGCCGAAGGAGAAGACATCCGGGTGGAAACCGAAATTGGCATCTTTTCCGGTGTGGTCGGCGACCCCTTGTGGAAACCCCAACCCGGAGAAACCGCCACCCTTTCGGTCCGCCCCGAAGCTTGGACGATCCAAACGGATCCGCATGGCCCCAATACCATCAAAGGCCGCATCGGCGAATCCATTTACCTCGGAGAAGTGGCCCAATACCACTTCCAATCCGGAAACCTCGCGTTGAAGATTTTTGAACTCAACCCCCACCTCTCCAGCCGCCCAACCGATCGCGATCTCTTCGCCAGCGCCGCCCCCAGCGATGTGGTCGCACTCAAGGATTAAGAGAAAGTTTAAAGCCCCTGCGCTGATTCACGGCCTTCATCATTCATAATTCATAATTTTCTTCCATGCGCATTCCGGCTGTATTTGCTGCGCTGATCCTCGTTCTCGCGCTCCCCTTCGCTCTTAAGCCGAAGGAAAACCTCCTGGCCAAGGCGGACGACACCGTCGTGATCATCACGCCTCACAACGAACAAATTCGTTATGAATTTAGCCACGCCTTTTCCGCCTCCTACCAAAAGACGACCGGCCGCAGTGTCCGCATCGACTGGCGGGTCCCCGGCGGCACCAGCGAAATTGCTAAGTATCTCAAAAGCGAATTTTTCGCCGCCTTCGAATATTTTTGGAAATCCGCTGGCCACACTTGGGACGGCGAGGCCGCCGCCACCTTTGACAAACCCGGGTCCGACTCTCCGGCCCGAATGGGATTCCTTGCTTCCAATGTGGGGATTGGGATTGATCTCTTTTTTGGCGGTGGTGCCTATGATTTCATTCAACAAGCCGAAGCCGGCCGGCTCGTCGATAGCGGTCTCCTCACCGCCCGGCCAGATTGGTTCACTGAGGACAGCATTCCTCCCGTGGTCTCAGGAGAGGTTTTTTACGATCCCGAAGGGCGCTGGATCGGAGCGGTGCTTTCCTCATTTGGGATTTGCTACAACTCCGATTCCCTCCGGCGTTTGGGGGTCAAGGAAATCCCTTCGGCGTGGACTGATCTGGGCGATCCGCTCTTCCGCAAGCAAGTGGCTCTGGCTGATCCCACCAAGAGCGGCTCGGCTGCCAAGGCCTTCGAGATGATCATCCAGGAACAAATGCAGGAGGAAATCCGTCTCCACCCTGACGCCGAACTGGAAACCCAATTGGCCGCTGGCTGGTTGCGGGGCCTGCAGGTCATTCAACACGCCTCGGCCAACGCCCGATACTTCACCGACGCCGCCTCCAAGGTCCCCATTGATGTCTCCCTCGGCGACGCCGCCATTGGCATGAGCATCGATTTTTATGGACGCTACCAAAGCGAAGCCGTCCAGGTCGGCGACACCCCGTCGCGAATTCAATACTTCACTCCGGTTGGCGGATCCTCGGTCGGCGTCGATCCCATTGGCCTCCTCCGCGGAGCTTCCAACAAAAAGGCCGCCGTCGCTTTCATGGAATTCGTTCTCTCCATGGAGGGACAAAAACTTTGGAACTTCAAAATTGGTGCTCCCGGCGGTCCGGTCAAATACGCCCTTCGCCGCCTCCCCATCCGCAAGGAACTCTACGCTCCCGAATACGCAGCCTTTCGTTCCGATCCCACCGTCTTCCCCTATGAGGAGGCCAAGCTCTTCACTTATCACCCCGAGTGGACCTCGTCGCTCTTCAAGACCATGAGTTTCATCATTCGTGTCATGTGCCTCGATTGCCACGACGAACAAGCCGCCGCCTGGAAAGCACTTGTCGAAGGCAACTTCCCCCCCGAAGCGACCGCAAAGTTCAACGACCTCAGCGCAGTGAATCTCGCCACGGCGAACGACGACATTAAGCCCGCCCTCAAATCCGCAGATCGCATCCATGAGGTCCAGTTGGCCAAAAAACTCGGTGGCCACTTCCGGACCCAATACGCCGAAGCCAAACGCCTCGCGGAGGAAGGGAAATGAAGGCGGGGAACTCACGCGGAGACGCGGAGGCGCGGAGAGCAGAGAGTACTGAAGATCTGAATCAGATCACGGGAACCGTCATCAATACGGCCTTGGAGATTCACAAAAAGCTAGGACCCGGCCTGTTTGAGTCGGTTTATGAGGCGATTTTGGAAAAGAAACTGGAACGATTGGGGTTCCGTGTCGCTCGCCAGACGGTTGTCCCGATTCAATACGAGGACATGCTTTTCGACGAAGGCTTTCGAGCGGACCTCATTGTCAACGAGGCGGTTTGTCTTGAACTCAAATCGGTCGAGACGCTTGCTCCGGTTCATAGCAAGCAACTCCTCACCTATCTCAAACTCCTCAATCTTGAAGTGGGTCTCCTGATCAATTTCGAAGAATCCACATTGAAGGATGGTCTCCATCGCATCGTCAACAACTTCACCGGCCCCGCCCTCTCCGCGTCTCCGCGCCTCCGCGTGAGATCCCGCTCATGAGCAAAAATCTCTCCATTCTCGTTTACGCCCTCACCGGCTTGTTCTTCTTTTTCTTTTTTGCCTGGCCGATTGGTTCCACTCTTCATGGAGCCTTTTTCACCACGGAAGGGACCTTCACCCTCGTCTATATCGCCGAGGTCTTTCAGAATCCGATCTATCTCGAGGGGCTCCGCAATGCCTTCCTCCTCGCCGTCGCCAGCACCAGCCTGACCATTGTCATTGCCCTCCCGCTGGCCTTTCTCTCCGACCGCTTTCTTTTTCCAGGAAAGGCGCTCCTCTCCGCCTTTGTCCTCATTCCCATGATCCTCCCGCCATTCGTCGGAGCCATCGGAGTGAAACAAATTCTTGGCCAACAAGGCTCCCTCAATGCCCTCCTGGAAACCCTCGGACTGATGAACCCCGATTTCCCCGTTGATTGGCTGGGACAAAGCCGCTTCTGGGGCATCGTGGTCATGAACGCCCTCCACCTTTATCCCATCCTCTACCTCAACGTCGTGGCCGCTCTGGCCAATGTCGATCCCGCCATGGAGGAAGCGGCGGAAAATCTCGGCTGCACCGGACTACGAAAATTCTGGAAGATCACCCTCCCGCTCATCATGCCCGGGCTCTTCGCCGGAGGAACCATCGTCTTTATCTGGTCATTCACCGAACTCGGAGTGCCGCTCATGTTCGAGTACACCCGGGTCACCTCGGTGCAAATCTTTGCCGGAATTAAAGACATCGGCGGCAATCCGTTCCCCTTCGCACTCGTGGCCGTCATGTTGGTCTCCACGGTCATTCTCTACGCGGGCGGCAAATACCTCTTTGGGAGGAACTCCCACGCCATGATGGCCAAGGCGACCAGCCAGGGCGGGCCCCGTCAGGGCGGTCCGCTCATCACCATTTTCTGCACGGTATTTTTCATCCTCGTCACCTTCGTCGCCATTCTCCCCCACCTCGGCGTCATCCTCGTCGCCTTCTCCAAGGACTGGTACGGCACCATCCTGCCAACCGGATGGACACTGGACCATTTCCAAGCCGCCCTTGGGCACGACTTCACCCTCCCCTCCATCAAGAACAGCCTGAAGTACGCCAGCCTTGCCACGCTCGTCGATCTCGTCCTCGGCATCGCGATTGCCTATGTTGTCGTCCGGACCAAACTGCCCGGCCGGCAGATCCTCGACGCCATGGCCATGCTCCCGCTGGCCGTGCCGGGGCTCGTTCTCGCCTTTGGTTACCTTTCCATGACCCAGGACGGAAAACTCTTCTCCGCCCTCAATCCCGTCAACGATCCTCTCCTCATCCTCGTCATCGCCTACAGCGTCCGACGCCTCCCCTATGTGGTCCGTTCCGCCGCTGCCGGCTTCCAGCAAACCAGCGTCACCCTTGAGGAAGCTGCCCACAATCTGGGGTGTCCCCCGCTGAAAACACTTCGCAAAATCACCCTCCCCCTCATCATGGCCAATCTCATGGCCGGAGGACTCCTTGCCTTTTCCTTTGCCATGCTCGAAGTGAGCGACTCGCTCATCCTCGCGCAGAAACAACAGGACTATCCCATCACCAAAGCCATCTTCGAACTCTATCAACTCCTTGGCGAAGGCCGCTTCATTGCCAGCGCCCTGGGGGTCTGGGCCATGTGTTTCCTTGGCGTCTGCATCATTGGAGCCAGCCTCATTCTCGGAAAAAAACTTGGAGCCATTTTCCGAGTCTAAGGCGCTGTAAATAAATAAAGGCACCATCTGGCTTGTTCTTTTCGCCTCTGGCGGCGTTGCTCCTCAGTCACAGAGTGCTTGGGCTATGAATGCCCGGTCACTGTTGGAAACAAAGAGAATAGAGATCGGCGTCGTGGAGAAGAACGCGAAGACGCACGGGGCTGTCGCTGAGAGGGCCAACGTCGGTTCCGTGTTTCCAGCGAACTGTATAATCCAGCGTGTCTCCAACAATCTCGTGACAATCCGCTTCCGTGTAGCCCGGCAGGGGTCTCCCGTCTGCGTCCTGAATTTCGACCCGGGCGCTGCCGCCAGCTGAGGTCGAAATATTCAAAGACAGTCGGTTGCCGGAGAAAGTCAGCGGCTTGGTAACGAACTCGCCGCCTTTCATCGTGGCGTTGATGGAAACAAATCCATCCACCCGCAGGGTGCATCGACGTAGGGTGGTGCTCTCTTCGCGCCAGTAATGTTCGGTGGCGTAAAAGGACAATTCTTTGCCTCCACCGGGCAGTTCCGAGTCGGTCTCGATCATTCCCCATGCCAAATAATTGTCGCCATAGGTCCAATTGCCCTCGCTGCAGAGACCCGGGCGCATGAAGGCCTCCTCCCATCGGTGAAATACCCGGGCATCGCGGCTTGATATGAGCAGCGGTTCGGTCAGCCCCGTGCCGAAACGCTCTTTCATTTTCGAGCGCAACCGGCGGTGCCCGACCTCGGGAAGCGCTTCGATTGTCGGTGACCACGGCCGCTCAATGTAGCGAGTTGGGAAGCCCAGCCAGATGTGTGGCGCACGATAATAGGGAGCCAGATTATTGTCATAGAGGTGCTGGGGCGGACTGCCGCAGAAATCCAGCTCGACCGGTTCGGTCCAATTCTTCAAGTCCGGGGATGTTGCGGTCATGATGATGCGGATGCCTGCGTAAACTCCCTCGCTCCAGTGCCGGAGAAAGATCCGGTAGCAGCCTTCTTCGGCCATCCAATGCACGGTGTTGTTCGAATCGAGTGCATATCCGGAGAGAAAAGGCTGATCGGAGACCAGAGACCACTTGATGCCGTCGGGCGAGGCCATCAGATACAGTCCGTCGTGCGGCCTTCGGAATCCCCCGCCAACGGCCTTCCACAACTGATCGGGCCGGCAGTCCGGGTTGGGATCCCGGAAGGGAGAAAACCCGTGCATGCCCCAGAGATCGTCACCCACTCCCATCCAAATAATACTGTTCGAGGTAATTCCTTGATAATCGAAGAGATCAACGGGTGCCCGCTCCCAACGAATCCCGTCCGTGCTCTCGGCGAGACACATCGTGGGAGGTCGGGAGGGTTTCACTCCGTCAAAATCATCCAAGTCGATCTGCCATCCCCGGTAGTAGAGCCGGTAACCCCGCCCCCCCTTGGTGACCGTCGGGAAGCCGCTCATACAGCCTTCCCAAGGCTGATCGGTTACGAGCGCCGCCTCGCGGCGGATCGGGCTGTGCAGCAGCGGCCGCGCCTCTCCCGCAAACCGGTCGATCAAATAATTGTCGACGAACAATTCCCTCCGACTTCCAACATTAAGTATTTTCATCATGCAAAGCTTCCTCCGGGTGTTTTCCATCCTGGTGAAATTCCATGGCGTAGAGATCCGCGTCACACAATTCCAACCGCAAGCCAAACGCGCAGCCGGAAAGATCCGGTGGAGCCTCTCCCCCTTTCCATCGCAGTGGCAGGTCAATTCCATCACCACGCAACGTCAAGCTGTCCTCCATTCCAAAGCCCGGGAGAGTCCGTCCGTCCGCGCCGAAAATCTCCGCTCTGAGAAATCCCGCTGCGGAGGTCGATAGATTGACGCGGATGCCGGAGATCCGCCTGCCACCCGCACCGTCCAGCCCGAGAAGCTGGGTCCGCAAAACTCCTCCCTGGCGCCGCGCACGAACGGAGACAAAGCCATCAAGACGCCAAGTGTGCCGTCTCAGGCAGGAGGCATCACCGCTCCCGTAGTTCTCGGATGTGAAAAACGACAGTTCCGGTGGACCCCCCGGCTCGGCGGCAGCGGTTTCGAGAAGTCCACACGCCGGGAGATTGTTTCGGTGAACCCACCGGCTGGCGCGCAAACCCGGTCTCACGACCGCTTCGTCCCAGCGGTGGAAGCGGACGCCATCGCGGCTGCTCATAAACAATGCATCGCAGACATTGCCCTGCGGATCATTCGGATCGCCGACTTGGACAAATCGCATCGGAAAGCCCAGATACAAATGGGGGGCACGATGATAGATTTGGATTGCATTGGTATAGAGGTGATCTGCGGGCGAATCTCCGAAATCCAGAAACCGACCCTCCGACCAGTTCAGAAAATCATCAGAGCAGGCGACTTTGATTGCCCGGTCGCCGATGGGGGTTCCATCGCGGAGATTCCCGCCGGACCGATTGCAAAAATCCCGGTAGTAGCAGGCATAGGCTTTGATGTTCTCATCCCAAAAAGCCACGTTGAGCGAGTCAAAGTGCCCATCGGTAATCACGGGTTTTGCCCCCATGCGTTGCCAGTGGATACCGTCCGGGGAAGAAAAAGCATTCAGGCCAAAAGTGTTGGAGGCAATCCGGGTGCGGGCAACGGCTTTGTAGCGGGCGGAATCGGCAGCCGCGGGATTACGGTCAAGGAAGGGAGCCAAGTCGTGGGCGCCATCGCCCTGCCAAAGGATGTTATTGCCTCCGGAACCTGCCAACGGAACCACGTCAAGACAGGGCTTCTGCCAGCGGATCCCATCGCCGCTTTCGGCGTAGCAGGCAAATTCGGCATGGTCCGCGCGTTGCTGCCCGCCATATTTGGATAGATGACTTCCGCGATAATACATCCGGAAGCGATTCCCGTCTTGGAAGACGGTGTGAAAAGTGCTGACGTTGCCTTCCCATTCCGCATCATGAACGATGGCGATCTCACGCTCCACAGGAGCATGCAAGTGCAGGCCCAAACCCTCGTCCATCTCCGCGATCAGGAAGTTATCGACAAACAACTCCCTGCCATGGATCGGCAATGTTTCAGAAGGTCTTTGGTTGGATATCATGGAGTGCGACTCAGTTGGTGTCCGGATCGTCGAAATACTCAGTTTGCCGGGCTTCGGCCGTGAACACGCGCACGGATTTGACCTGCATCGGCGTGGAGGAGGAGAGCCCGATCCGGTCGTGACCGGGGCCAAGCAGGGGACTTGTCTCCTCATACTCGAGAACCGTTTTCTCATCGACGGTCATGCGCACATGCTTACCGTCGAACTCCGCCACGATCTTGTAAAAGCGCCCGGGTTCGATCTGGATGCGCGCTGCGGTCGCGTCGGTCAGCACCGTCTCGCGGGTGCGGCGAACGACGTTGGCACTATTGAATTGGGTGCCGAACTGAAGGGTATAACCGCTCAGTGGCTTGGCGGCGGATGCGTGGAGGCGCGCGGCCAGGTTGCTGGCATCGCCCGCTTTGGCTTGCGGGTCCTGTTCCCAGCCTGGCGGGACGGATGCGGCGACGAACTCGATCCGTTGGAGGGCCGACATGGGGCGGGTCAGCAAAAGGACATTGTCGTTCCGGTTGTCCTTGGCAATCAGCTTCCCGTCTTGAATCTCCCACGAGCCTGAAACCACCTCCCAATCGGCTCCCAAGCTTGCGCGGTCGAAATTGTCGTGGAAATCCTCCCGCCAACTTTCCGCGACCGCGAGTTGGCGGGGAGCTTCCAGAACTTCCGCCTTGATGAACTGCGGGCTGGGCGGCCCGAGATAGTCGCCCATCCGCCGCGACATGGAGGAGTCAGCCGCGACAACCCGGTTTTGGAAATACGGCACATCGATGGCAAAGAGCGGTGCCTCGGCCAGCAACTTGTCCCTCGCGGCGCAAATTTTGATCGCTTTTTCCACAGCTTCGCGGTCTCCGCCCTTGCTGCGCCGCACCCGCTCCATACTGGCGGCCGCTTCCATGTTCAGCGAAACGAATTCCAATCCTGTGCGGACGAAAGCCACCCGCTTGGCATAGACGGAATCGACCCCTTCGGCCTCCGCTTGGACCCGGGCGCGCTCCAGCGCCTCGCGGGCCTTCGCAATCCGGTCGGGGGTGTGAATCTGGCGCAGCATTTCGAGGTGCTTGAAACGGTCGCCCGAGGATGCCCGCCAAGCCGGGTTTTCCACCAAGTCGGCGTGGGCTTGCTCCTGGAGTTCGTAGTAAGCCCGCACGTCGCCGGCCGCCGGGCCGAATCCACGCTCGTAGAAATCGCGCAGGATGGCGCGCCCGTCGGCACTTGGATCGTAGGCCAACCGTGCCATCAAATAATTTTGCGGTCCCTGGGTGGCCGAGAATTGGAACACCGAATCGATTTCGAAGACATGGCAATTCATCTCCGCCAGCGCCTCGAAGAGTGCGTGGGTCTTCTCCATCGCCACCGATGGCATGCCCCAAAAGCCGCCGTCATACCATGAGAAATTCGGACGATAGCCGATCAACTTGGCCCCGGCCGCCTTCCATTTGCGCATGTCATCCCGAGCCTGGTGCCATTCGGCTCCGCTGCAGAAGGGGTAGTGGCCGACAAACGAAACCGCAATGCCGTCATCCAGCCGGGTCTCAATCGGGGCGGACTTGTAGGTGGCATAACCAAGCACATCCAGAAAGACCTTCTTGTCCGGTGCCCGCTCCCGCAGTCCGCGAATCAAGTGGTTCCAATGCTTGACGTAGCGCTCGGTGAGAACACCGCGCGGGGCCTTGGGATGGTCCATCGCCACGCACGCTTCGCACAGGCACCAGCCGCCTCCGTCATTTGGCGTGGCGCCCAGCGATTCCACCCGGGGGTTCTCACCCAGCACGTCCATCTGATTGTCCACCCATTGCTTTGCCACTGCGGGATTGGACACGCACAGTTTTGCATCGCGGCCCTGGCTGCGCGTGCCGTCTGGCAACAGTGCAAAATATTCGGGGTGCTTTTCCCGGTAACGGTCGGACCAATCGTTGGAGGCGTGATCGCGCGGCAGGATGTGCGAGCTGCGGCCATTCAGTCGGTGCGCGTTTTCCCAGAAGTAATTCACCGCGGCCACATCTTCGCCCTGATCGGTCCGCCCGTATCTCGCTTCCAAACGGAAGCGTCGCGAGCGGATGGGCGGATGAAATCGGAAGGTGAAGGGCTCGAAGGCGATCCGGGCGCGGCGCGGAATATCCGTGCCCAGCTCTCCCGGCCAGAGCCAGCGCACTCCCAAGTGGTCATGGATGAAGGTGCTCACCGCGTTCGCAGTTCCGAGCTCGCCCACGGGCGTCGCGCGATAAACGAGAGGTTTTGGAATGATGAACGATTCGCGGTCGCGCCCTGCGATGACCATGTAACGTTCATTCGCGGCGATAAGAATCTCTTCGGGATACTGGAAGTCGAAGTCCAGTTCAGGGAAAAGGGTGTTCAAAACCGGCTGATAGCCAACCCAAACCGCGCGTTCCGGGAGGGGATCCGGAGTGCCCTCAATGATTTCGGGACGGCGGCCGGTCATGCGTTCCACGTAGCCGGCGAGGTCGTTGGCGGCCTGGTGGACTTCTTTGGTTGAATCTTCCACCGGCACGATGATTGGAGCGGTGGAGATACCCTCCGCCACCCAGACCATGCCAGAGGGCTTGGCGGAGGAGTCACTTGCAGCGAGGAACAGAGCGAGGAGAGCGCTGCACAGAAGGTTCATGGTAGGGTTTCGGGGCCAGGGGCACTCATTGCGGCGATCTCTGTGCGAAACGGGCCTGCCGGGAGGTCGTTTTTCCCCCACAGGTTTGCGGTGGGGTTGTCCGCCCATGCGTAACGAACGGCAAGCGGCAAGGAGACGGCGGCTGACGACACCACAACCTGCGAGCCATCGATCCGGGCATTCGCCCAATGCCAGACCCCGTCCTCACCCGCGAGCTCGAACCCTTCCAGTTCCGAATCCGGGCTGTTGCGCACCAAGGGCTCATATTTCGGCGGGATTTTTGACAGGGCATGCTTCTCCGGCAACGGCTTCGCCGCCAGCCCCCCGGCGGTGTCGGAAAAACTCAGAACCGCCTTGCCGTCGGCAAAGTGAGCAGACTCGAAAACGGGGCCCTGATAAGGAACCGGGTGGCCATAGGTCTTGGCCAGGGCAATAGCAGCCAAACGCTGGCCGACCGGAGCTTTTTCCGTAGGGTGGATATCCTCAGCTTCCCCTAGATCCAAAGTGACCGCCTGTCCGGTGAAGGGCAGCGCCAGGGTCATGGTCTGAGCTTCCCGCAATGCGGCCCAAGTGCTGTCCGTCTGCGGCGCGGAGGGCTTGGCGAAGAATGCGGTGAGTTGGACCCAGTAAAAGGGCAGGTCGTCCCGCTTCCACAATTTCCGCCAATCGTTGATGAGCAGTGGAAACGCCGTGCGGTATTCGGCCGCGTGGGTGTGGTTTGACTCGCCCTGATACCAAATCACACCCGCCAGTCCATAGGGCATAAGCGGGTGAATCATGGCGTTGTACATCTGGCTGTAGTTCTTGGCCGGTGAGGGCGGCGGACGCGGGCGGACGGGCTCGGCGGCCGCCTCGGATTCTTTCAAGGCGGGCAGGGAGTATTCAAGATGCTGCCGCCACTTTCCGGCAAGCGGGATGCCGTTGCGGAGTCGGAATTGATCTCCTGCCACCTCCAGAAAGGGCGTCGCCACCGGCAAATAAAGACGGATGGCGAGATCGTTTGCTCCTTCCCGCACCACCTCCCTGGGCACTCTCACGAAGGAGTCTCGACGGATCATCCGCAAGGCTTCGTCGGTGGCGGTTGCCCCGATCTTTTGCCCGTTCCAGTAAACTTCGTCGAATCCATGCACGATACCGAGCGGCAAAAACGTGGTCTTTGCTGCTTGATCTGGAGGAATCTCCACGGTGGTGCGCAGCCAAACGGCGCCGGGTTGCGCATGATCGGAAGGAGTGTGCGGCATTTCGAGCGTTTCCCAGACGAGCGATTCATCGGCCAGGAGACGCTCCGGGGTCACCTCGCGCCGGTCCGTCCGTCCGGTTTGCTCCAGCCAATTGCGCAGCGCCTGCTGGTAGGCTGCTTTTGCTCCGGGGTAGTCCGCAGTTTGTTGCCTGACTTTTTCCGCTGCGGCGGCAAGCTCAGGAACGGTTTCGAGCGACTCCCGGCTGGTCCATGTTTCCACCACGGAGCTGCCCACGGCAGAGATGATGACGCCCACCGGCACATCGAGCGCTTTCTGGATGGTCTTGCCAAAATAATAGGCCACCGCGCTAAACCCGCTGGACGTTTCCGGGGAAGCCACCATCCACTCCCCCTGCAGTTCCGGCATCGGGTGATCGGCAGAAGCAGCCGCAACCGAAAACCGGCGCAGCGATGCATTTGCCGATTTCGGGATTTCCTCATCGGCGCCGAGAGTTTTGGCAAGAGTCCTCACCATATTCGACTGGCCGGAGGCCAACCACACTTCGCCAACCACCACATCCTCCAGCGTCACCTCACTGGATCCGGAGTTGACCGCCATGCGGAACGGCCCAGGCCCGGTTTTCGTCAGATCGAGTTCAACCTTCCAGCTTCCTTGTCCGTCGGCTGTGGTTGTGGTCTTGACATCCCCCAGGGCGACAATCACCCCGGCCCCTGCCGCCGCCTTGCCCCAGACCGGTGTGGCCGGCCCCCGCTGCAAAACGGCATGGTCCGACAGAACCGCCGGCAGCGACAGCTCCCCGGCCAGGGCCGCGCAGGGCGAAGCCAGATGCAGAAAGAACACAAGGCACAGGGGGCATCGCAGGCCCCTGACGAGAACGGGTAAATTAAAGGCGGGCATCTGAAATGTTTTCAAGATTTCACGCATTCGATAGTTGGGACATTTTTTCATGAGAAGGAATCCTATTGGTGAGAGTGAGATTTTACGTCCATCGTAAATGGCGATGCCGGGAGGTTTTCGGCGTTCACCAAATTGACCGGAGGGCTGCTGTCCCAACCATAGCGAATGGTGTGAATCGCCTCGTTGCCCGGTGGTTGGATCACGATGGTTTCTCCCTGGATTGTTGCGGAAACAGGCGCGAACTTTCCATCTTCTCCGGCAGCTTCGAAGGTCTGCGGGGCTTCGCCGTTAGAGCTTTTTAAGCCGATGGCATAGTCAAAATGAACGATCACCTTCCCGTCCTCCAACTCAGCATTCCGGACCAACGGCCCCGAGGGAACAATGTTTTTCCCGTATTCATTTTTCAGTGCCCAGCGCGCCAGTCGTTCGCCGACGTCCAGCTTGTTTTCCGGATGAAGCTCTGCCACGTCTCCCACATCAATGGTGACGGCCATGCCGGTGTGGGGCAGTTGCAGTGCCTGACGCTGGGATTCCCGCATAACCGCCCACCCCCGCAGACCCACCCGGTAATTTGGCAATTGCACAAAATAAAATGGCAATGCGGGATCGTCCCATGCTTGACGCCAGTTTTGAATCATGGCCGGAAATTGCCCGGCATAGATGGCAGCAGTAATGCAATTGGCTTCCCCTTGATACCAAAGCATCCCGCGAACGGCGTATCCGACCAAGGGATGAATCATGCCATTGTAAAGGTTGGCGGGGGCATGGGGGTGGTTGTCTCCCAGCGGCATGCGTGGACTGCGGGGCCGTGGTTCTCCCTTGGCTTCCGCCGCTTTTGCCTGAACCTCCCATTCGGCCCGCGCCTTCTCGAACTCCTTCAGACGGGCCGGGAATTCCGCTTTGGCCTCTGCGAAGCGATCGAGATATGCCTTGAAGGACGGATTTTCTTGCATGGTCGCCAAATCCGTCCAGGACTCGATGTAAGAGCCGCCGAAAACGGGAATGATCAAGCCGACAGGTTTCCCGGTGGCCTCTCGGATTTTCCGCCCGAAGAAATACGCCACGGCGGAAAGTGAGTGCATGCTCTCCGGAGTCACGGCACTCCATTTGCCCGGCAGATCGGTTAGCTTCTCCGCACTCGCCTGGATTCTTTTTGGGCGAAAATAGCGCAGTTGCGGATCGTTGGCTTGAGCAACCACCGCAGCATAGTTGGGCAGGGCGTGAAAGGCCATCATCATGTTCGACTGACCTGAACACAGCCAGACTTCGCCTCGCAAAACCTCTTTGATCTCAAGTTTCGAGGAATCAGCCTCAACGACAAGATCCCAGGGACCGCCCGACGGACCGACAGGCAACTCCACCCGCCAATTTCCATCCTCATCCGCCGCCCCCTGCGCGGAGATCTCGCCCAAGGTCACAACCACTTTCGATCCCGGCTTGGCTTGCCCCCAAATCGGAGCGGGCTTGTCGGCTTGAAGCACCATTTGATCCGAGAAGATGGCCGGCATCTTCAACGCCGACTCGGCGGATGCAACCCAAGGGAAAAGAAGGCTAAGGCCAATGAGAGTGAGATGCCGGATGTTTCGCATAATGTTTAGCATTTCTTGGATGGCGAAACTTCAGTCGGTTGAAGGGCCAATGCCTTGCCCTCGGCAAATCCTTCCCAACCGGCGAAGCAATCCTCCCAGTATTTCAGGATGGGTTTTCGAAGCCGGGTTGGAATGGTCAATGGAAACGGCAGGACGGGGGTGCGGGCCAATTCACCGCAAGCTCCCGCCAGCGGTTGCAGAACCTGCGCCATGCGGTTCAGATTCAACTTGGCAAGATCGTCGTCGGCTTGGTGGTGGTAGAATCGGCCGGAGGTGCAATTTGGCCGGTAGAGCCAGAACCCGGGAATGCCGGCGGCATGGAATGGGAACGCATCCTGGTAGGGCACGGCATCCGTGCGAAGCTCCGCATATTGACCGGCCGCTTCCAGACGTTTGATGAGCCAATCAGCCAGGACCGTTTCCCCGCAGACGTGCAATTGATACCACCCCAGACGCGAGCCGAAGGAATCGAAATTCGCCATGAATCCGCCGCGCCTGACCAATTCGTTGCGATGCGTGCGGACATAGGCAGCGCTTCCGACCGAAAGTTGTTCTTCGGCACCGAAAGAAATTAGGCGAATCTCCCGTTTCCGTGGCAACGGGGCCAGCAGCCGGGCCAGTTCAAGCAAGGCCACCACGCCAGTCCCGTTGTCGTCGGCTCCAAGCGAGTCGGCCTGGGTGTCATGATGTCCACCAGCGAATATCACCGGGCCTGCTCCGGTCGGATCGCCAGCCAGGGTGGCGATGACGTTTTGGGAGGTGGAAGCAACGCCATCGCCGACCACCAGGAGTCTGGCGCGGTCCGCCGTATCACTCTGCCAGGCCTGGATAAAAGGAATCGTTACCGAAGGGACCGCGCCGTAGCGGTGGGTGTAGGCCGGAAACAGACCGTCGGCCCTGCAGGTGTCGGTGGGATAGCGCACGTCCACCAGCATGAGAAAGGCTGGTTTTGCCGCCAGCAATCGCCGGTAATGGTCGGGATTCTCGATTTGAGTTCCCAGAAGAAGAAGAGCTTTCCCGGCATATTCCTCATACGACGATTTCTGCAATTCCGGTGGTTCGATCACCGCCAGCGGTGCCTCGATCTGCTGTCCGCCGGTGCCGGGCGATCCGTTCATCACCGAGCAGGGCACCGTCCGCCATGTCCGATTTAAACGGATTTGCAGCGTTTGACGGGTTACCCGGCGTTCGCATACGGGAAACTCCTCGATGCGCACATCGGCACCGTGGCGGCGGAATTCCTCGGCGATATAGTCCGCTGCCCGGGCCTCCGCCGGAGATCCGGCGAGCCGGGGACCGATCGTTTCCGTCAGGCGTTGCAGGTGCCGTCGAATGCGTTTGGGATCAACTTCGGCGGTCTTCATGCTCAGCGGTAGTAAGGATTTTCATTTTCAATAATGGCTCCGGGTTGTGCTTGTTTTCATTATTGAAATGCTTTGGGTTGCAAGCCGATTTCGCGACGGATCATTTCGGGATCTGTGGTGAAGTAATCGGCAAAATCCGCATCTTTTTTCGTCAGCAAGACATCGGCCATGAAGAGCGGCTTGCCGTCTTTGTCCACCTGTCCCAGATCGGCTGCTCCGCGAAATTGGGGATTGGCAGCGATCGAGGTGGTGGAGCCGGTCTTTTTCTGCAAGTCGGCGAGGGTGACCTTGAGCAAGGTGTCCGGCAGTTCGCTTGCTTCCACCGGGTTCAGGCCGAAACCGGGGATAGTGCGTTCGTAGGCCTTGGCGTCATAGAGCATGGCGACTTTGCGCTGATCGGCGGGCAGCCGCATGTAGAAGCAATTATTTTCCTCCCGGAGGAATCTGGCATCACTTATTTCCAGCAAAGGTACGATGACTTTTGTCGGCTGATTGTCGGTGATGATATTGTTCCGCAAGGTGATGAATTCATCGGCATTGTTCACCCATGTTCCCTGCAGGATGCGGGGTCTCGCGAACACACTGTGCTCGATGACCGCATCCGGGCACCGGAACAAGGTGATGGTGCCGTTGAAGACGCCCATCATGACGCAGTTGCGGACCAGAAGGCCCTTCGACTCCTTGGCCATGACAAAGCTCGGAGCATATCCCACGGTGCTTCCATTGTAGAAGCAGCGCTCGATTTCTATTCCGTTACTTTGATTGAGGACAAAAATTCCCGATGTTTGACCTGCGGAATCGTAGTATTCGGAGAAGCGGAGATCTGCGAACCGGATGTGGTTCTTGCCCATGGTGACGAAGGCCCGGGGGAGAAATTTTCCCGCGCCATGGAAGAGTACTTTCTCTCCCGCGATGGCGCGAAAGGTGATGGGTTTGTCTGGAGTGCCGGTGTTCCGTATGCGAACGGTTCCCTCATACTCTCCGCCTGCGATCAGGATCGTGTCCCCTGGATTTGCCAGGTCGGCGGCGTGTTGGACACTCTGGAAGGCGGAGTCACGGGATCGGCCTTCGTTCGAATCCTTGCCATCCGGGGCGACGTAGAAGGTCACCGGAGCCCGGTCGCTGGCCGCCGTCCGGAACTTCACCGTGGCTGGGGTGGAGAGCTGCGACTTTTCCAGCGGCGTCCGGGTGATGTTCACGAAGAAGGACTTTTGGCTCTCCAATTCCGCCACGGCGGTGATGCGGACCTCATAAGCCGTATCGGGCTTTAGCCCGGTGAGACTATACCCGGCATAACCATCCGAGTTCACTTCCACGGTGGTCCATTTGCCGCCAGCCTCGCTCCACTCGAAAACGGAGCGGGAGAGAGGTGCGGTCCACCATTCCAGATTGGCCGTGGTGGAGGTGGCGGAATACACTTCCGGCCCGAACAGTCGAGGTTCGCGGTCAACAATCATGGTGTAGATTCCCAAGGGAGTCCCCTGGGGTCCTCCCACTAGGAAGGTGCCCGGGTTGGCCAGGATCGGCGCGCCATTTTCCAATTGAAATTCCGGCACCGCCACCCGCGAATAGAGATCATGGCTTTGGGCGCGCACTTTCTCCAACGACACGGGACCCGATCCTACGGTCCAAACCACTTCGTCCGACCCGTAGCTATTATAGTCGGAATACCGAACCGCATCCGCCTGATCCAAACGGATCGCGCCCGACGGAGTCTTGGCAAACACGTTGCCAGCAAGGTCCACGTTGTGACAGGTTTTCAAGTCCAGCGCCGGCTTGTCCGCCTGCGTCCACACGCAATGGCGGAGGTCCAGTCCGTCCACGCCGGTGCCTTCCAAATGCGGCAGCGCGCAGTTGTCGAACCGGAGGTTACTCCCGCCGGCGGCAACCACCGGATCGAGGAAGCGCAGCCGGCGGAATTCAATGCCGTGCGAGTCTTTGAGGGTGAGACCGCCGCGCAGAATCACTGGTTCTGTGCCCCGGCCCCGGATGTGGATCGGTTTGGCTCCCGCTTTCCCGAGGCTGGTTTCGATCTTGAGATCATACTCGCCTGGAGCCAGATAGAGGGTATCGCCGGGTTTTAATCCTGGCAGCGCTTTGGCCAGGGTGCTCCACGCATTCGCGAGTGAAAGCCCGTCCGCCTCGTCATTCCCGTCGGGCGTCACGTAGAAAATGTTGGCCTGGTAAGGGAACGGTCCGCGGTCCGATCCGTCCGGTGCCGCCGCACGGAAGATCGACGTGGATTGGAGATGAAAATCGAGGTTGTCCGGGTCCGCGAATTCGCGGTCGCGGATCTCATAAGCTTCGACATCGTAGAAGATATTGTCCCTACTGGGGTTGCTGTCGTAGCGGTTTTCCGCGCCGATGATGCTGTGGGAGACATGGGTGGCGTGCATCGGGCCAAGGGTGATGCAGCGCTCAACCAGGCTGAACTTCGGTGCTTCTCCTCCCTTGATGTGGAGGTCATTCTCGGTGTTGCCCCAGCTCAGATTGTCCAGAAGGATCGCCGGCCCGCTGATTGCGCCGTAGTGTCGGATTCCGTGGGTCAGGCTGCGGAACGCCTCTGAGTTTCGGATCGTGTCCCCGAACGAGTTGAAGATAACAATATTGCCACCCGAGCCATCGCGCTCAGAGTAATTTCCGTAGGCCCGGCTAAATTCAATAACGTTGCCGCCCGGGCCCACACCGACCTCCCGTTTAAGAACCTGACTCCGATATTCCGGCAGTCCCTCTTCCGAAACTTGATAACGCTCGAAAAACCCGCTGTTCGCCACCAGGCCGTTCGAGTTCAAGTAGGCCGTGCAGTTGCGAACCACGCAGTTCGTCGGGCTGCCCAAGAGCAATCCGTTGCCGGAAAATCCTGAAAAAACCAGCCCATCGACCACCACGCGCACGGGTTCGTGCAAGAACAATCCATGGTTCTTAACGACCGAAACGGTATAGCGGCCTGCCTCGGGCGCCCGCAGATCGGGAGGAGACAGATACAAGCGTTTTGCTTCGGCGTCGTAAAACGACCGTCCGGGCATGAATTCCAGATCCGACTTTTGAGGCACCGGCTCCAGAATATCCAAGGAATCCGGTTTGAGTACGGCCTGCGCGGGTTGGTCAAAATCCGCGCCGTAAATGAACCGGGAACCTTCAACCAGTGCGAAGGGTGGAGCCGGGACGTCTCCCCGGATGACAACCGTCCCCGGCAAATCCGCACGGATGAGCGTTTCGACCTCCTTGTTGCCGAGATTCTCCCGCCTCACATTTCCGAAATACTCGCCCGGCAGGATGGTCAGGGTATCGCCGGCCTGCATCGTATCGAGACCCTTTTGGATGGTTCGGAAGGCCTGCTCCCGGGCGGTGCCGTTGTTTTCATCACGGCCTTCCAGCGAGACAAAATATTCGGCGGAGTGGAGCGCTCCCAGGGGGGACATGAGCAAGACGAGCAGAACGGCCAGGGGTCGGCAGCGGAACATACAATGGAGGGCTCGTGAGCAAAGAAATGGTGCGTTAGTATTCATGAAGATTGGGAAAATGGGCGGACGATGATAAGGGCGGTGGGATGGGAAAATTTTCATTCCCGTTAAATTGTTAGTGCGGAAGGGGCTGGCCCGAAGACGCGTCTTCACAGGAGCGTGGGCGTCCCGCCCGCATGGTTTGGAAAGCGGGCAAGATGCCCACGCTCCTGTGATTTGCGTTTTTCGGGGATGTCTCTGCTACTTGTGTGGAAGTTCTTTTGCATTATGGAAATGAAAGTCTTTGAAAGCTTCGGGTTGGAGGCCGATCCCGGGTTTGACCAGCCGGGGATTCGTGGCGAACAGGTCGGGGAAATCCAGGTCTTTTTTCCCAATCAGAAGGTCGGAGGACATGACCGGGTTTCCGGCGAAATCCTTATACTCCTGAGCGGCGATTCCTGCAAACTTCGGGTCGCCCACGAAGGAGCCTTTGTCGCCGTATTTCTTTTGATAATCGGCCAGACTCATTCTTACGCCTGAAGCGAGAAACATTTTGCGCTCCTCGTCGGGGACGCGCAAATAATAACAATTCTCACTCTCCTTCATCGCCTCAATGCGAGGCACCTCCAGCAGGAGACTTTTGACTTTGTTTGCCGGGTTATCGACAATAATGTTTCGGGCGCTCTGGAACTCGTGCTGTTTCGACCAGCCGACGACGACGTATTGTTGGATCAGACTACGGAACAAGACATTATTCTCGATCCGGGCATGCTGGCAGAAGCGAAGATTCAAGCCGGAGCCTGCAGCAATGACGCAGTTTTGGATTAGCAGTCTGGGACTATAGGTGGCACCCACCAGCGGCGGTGCGTAGCCAGAGCCCCGCCCGTCCGCGAAGCACCGCGTGATGTGCACATCCTCTGTCACGCAAAGATTCAAGATGCCGGAGGTATTGGAATGGTAGCTATCCCTGGCGCGTCTTCCGCCGAATCCGAAACCCGTAAAGTAGAAACCATCGATATGGACATCGGCCTTGCCCGTGAGGATAAAAGCGTGGGGCAGGGCGCGTTCTCTGCCATCGAATACCACCTTTTCACCGGGCAGTGAACGAAAGGTTAGGGGACGTTCTTTGTCGCCGGTGCTCCGCACATAGACAATTTCACTATAGGTTCCCTCCGCTACCCAGACGGTATCCCCGGCGGAAGCCCGGGTGGCGGCGGCGTTGACCGTGCGCAGGGCCTTTTGTCGGCTGCGGCCGTCGGCCGCGTCGCTTCCATCGGTCGCCACAAACCATTCCACTGGCGCGCCCGGCTTCGCGTCCGTGCGAAACGTCAGAAGCAGCGGGTCTTGATCGACAACTTTTCCGTCCAGAAGAAAAGGATCGGTCATGGTGACTTGAAACTCATATTCCGTATCGGGCTCCAATCCCCAAAGGCTGTAGCTGGTGAAACCCATAATTCTCAGGGGCCATCGTTCGCGCTTCCAATCCTCTTTTTCCCCGCCAACGATCCGCCAAGCGAGTTGGCAGTCCACGGGATTTGAAGTGCGCCATTCGAAATTTGCCGTGGTATCGGTGGCGCTGTGAAGAAGAGGCGCCGTGACGTTTAATGGCTGCTGGTTCGGCGGACGGTATGGCCCTGCTTCCCGGGCAAACGGGGCGGCCAAGGTTGTGGCGATTCCGGGGCCGATTCGGGAATAACGTTCGAAGGCCGGACGCAGCTCCGCCGTGGGGATTTCCTTCGATCCCTCCTTCCAGCAGCTTTCGGCCGAGGGATAGACGTTGTAATCCGCGTACCTGACGTTGGAGAAATTATTGACCGTGATCGCCGGTGCCTTGCCGACATCGAAAATGTTGCCTGAGAGATGGATCCCGTCGCAATTGGAGAGGTTCGCCCCTCCTTGAGAGAAACGGCTATTCTCGATCCGAACTCCCTTGGTGCCGTCCATCTTCAGGGCGTCTGCGGTCTTGGCAAATTCGCAATTCAAAAATACCGCGTCGTGCCCCCCGGTGACGGTGACCGGTCCAGAAAACCGGATGCGCTCGAAAGTGACGGAACCCGGCCCACTCACTTGCACCGCCCCATCGATGTCGGTCAAACTTTCTCCGCGACCACGGATTGAGATCGGCTCTCCTTTGGAAGTCTTGACCTCCATGCCTCCCGCATATTTTCCGGGTGCGAGATAGAGGGTGTGACCGGCCCGCAGGCGGGATGCCGCCGCGGCCGGTGTCTGCCATGCCTTCGCCAAGCTCAGCCCGTCGGCTTTGTCGTTTCCTTCCGCCCGCAGGTAGAAGATGGTTTCCTTGTAGGGAAAAGGCCCCCGGTCCGACTTGTCGGGCCCGGTACCCCGGAACCGCGACGTCGCCTGCAGTCGGAAATCGTAATTTTCTGGATCGGCAAATTCGGCGTCCGGGTTCAATTCTTTTTCCCCTGCCAAGAGGATATTGTCCATGGTGGTTTCGATGCCGCGATGATAGGTGTTCCAGATCCCCACGATGCTGTGCGAAAGGTTGAACGAGTCCACATTGCCCAGACCGATGGAACGATCGACCAGACCGGGGCCATCGACGCTGTGCAAGATACCTCCTTTGATCTGAATGATGCCATCCCGGGCCAGAGAGTGTTCAATCTTGCCCGGGCCGATGGCCCCGTAAACGCGCAGGCCTCTACCGCTGTGATAAGCTTCGCAGAAGCGGATAATGTCATTGTTCACGTTGAAGGCGGCGATCCCGGCCCCTTCGGAAATATACCGGGAAGCATTCCCCCAAGCGGTGCTGTGTTCGATCACATTGTCGGAACCGGGCTGAAATTTTTTGCCCCGTCCAGCCGTGTTCAGTGCGATCCCGCCTCCGTTGAAAAATGCGGTGCAATGGCGGATCACGCAACTTTTGCCAGACCCGATGACAATGCCCCAGGCCCCGCGGAATCCGGGGTAGATATCGATCATTTCCGCCGTGTTGAATCCCGTGGCGGCGATGCCGTCGATGACCACACGTTGCGGACCCTCCAGATACAGCCCGTGCGTTCCCAGGACCGAAACCGAGTAGGCACTGGCGTCCGGTTTCTGCAGGTCAGAGGCAGAGATGTAGAGTCGCCCATTCTCTGCATCGTGGAAGTATCCCCCCGGGAGAAAGGCAAGGTCGTCCTTACTGACGGCTTTTGTCAGCATGGTGAGCGTGGTCCGTTCATTGACTGCCTGCACGGGTTGGGTGAAGTCCGCTTCGAAAATGGAGGGATTTCCTTCCGCCGGTTTGAGAGGAGGCATGGGCACATCTCCTCGCAGCAGCACGGTCCCGGGGATCTCTGCGCGAATGACGGTCTTCCGGTCCGGACCACCGAGATTCTCGCGCTTGACGGCTTCGAAGTATTCCCCCGGAAGAATCGTCAGCGTGTCTCCCTGCTCCAGCGCATCTACCCCCTTTTGGATCGTACGAAAGGCCTGATCGCGAGCCGTGCCGTTGCTTTGGTCGCTGCCTTCGAGCGAGACAAAATATTCGGACGCGTGGAGTGTGCCCAGTGAAGCCAACGCCCAGCCGCAGATCAGAAAAGCACGGATGGCGTAGCGGTGGGACCATGATTTGGATCGCTGCACAAAAAGTTGGAGTGTTTTTTTCGTCATTTGATGAGAGGATATTCTTCTTGTAGATCCTGGGATTGCCGCAGTGGCCGGCGAGCAACAGGAGGAGTGCGCTACCCGACAAGGCGAGGCTTCATGGCCGGGCAACAATGTTCAAAACCAGGTTGTTGCCGGATATCGACAGGCTTGCATTGAGTCCGTTGATCGTGCCGGTAGCGGTTCCCAAACTGCCGACAATCGGTTCTGGAGTTTGAAACAGCACGTAGTTTCCTGCTTTGAAGTTCGAGAGGGCAGTAAAATCAAAATCCGAGAAGTTCAGACCGGATCCGATATTGAGGCTTCCTCCCAGAAGGCAGATTTGGTCGTAGTCGGTTCCCGGTTTGGTGTTGCCACCGAGATCAAAATGCAGCCAACCGGTGTTTGTGCTCGCCGTGACCTGCGACAAATCGAGATTCCCTCCGTCGAATTGGATGGTGGTTGTTCCCGCCGCGCCTGCCAATCCCGCCGTCAAACCGCCGCCCGTCCCCAAGGTGATATTGTCGCTTTCGGCGATATGAATCGTGCCGGTGCCGCCCAGGGATCCCCCACTGATTAGAATGGCCGTCGAGCCGTTCTCGTCTTGGAAGTCAGTCTCGGTGCTGTTGATGGTGAGCCTTCCGCCGACGACAGTCGTCGTGCGGCGAAGGTCCAATTCGCCGGTGAGGGTCAGATCACCCACTCCGTCCTTTTGGAGTTCCAAACGATTCGTGTCCCCCTCAGTTTCGGGAGTGCCGAGGATGCGTCCAGCATAGGTTGTGTTGTCTGCTTGATTGACCACAAGTGTATGAATGCTGGGTTCGGCTGAGTTTCCCACGGTTTGGATTTTGGCGCTTGAGTCGTCGCCTTCCAAGCGGGTTGTGCTGATGGTAAAAGTGCTGTCGGTTGTGCTCGAACGTCCGAGCAGGAAGGAACCACTGTTGAGTGTCAGTGAGCCCATCTCGGCACCCGATCGCTCCATCGCAACCTCGCCTCCCGTGATGATAAAGTTGGAATCAAATCCGATTTGAGCGTCTGGAAAAGTGTAATGAATTCTTCCGGTTTGCACCGTAGCTGTGCCCACGTAAAGATCCCCGGCATTGCTATTAAAACGAAGCCAGCCATTCGTATCGAAGGTATAGTCCCCTTGGATAACCGCCCGGGCTGAGATGATCACACCGCCAACGTTGTTGGTCACGGAGAGGCTGCCGCCGGACATCTGGAGGACTCTCACTGACGTATCGCCTGTCAGGCTCAAAGCAGCAGAGCCACCCAATATGAGGTTGGCAACATTGGTGCTGTCAGTCAGGTTTACTGTGATATTCGAGGCGACTTCGACTTCCGCCGAATCTCCCGATACCCAGGTGGTGTGGTCCCCGGTCCAAGCATCGGTCGCGAACCAGCCAGGATTGGCGTCGGCATCATAGTTCAAAGCCGCCGCCTGTGTCAGAGTGGACCCGAAAAATGCGGGGATGAGACCCGCGAGCACTGCGGCCAGCGAGAGACGGAGAGAAGGGAACGGCTGAGAGGGCATGGATAAAAAATTCTCACAGGCATAGCCCCGGATCAATCCAATGTTCTGCGGTCAGGCAACTTGACCACATAAGTGCAAAAGAAGCCTCTTCACAGGAGCGTGGGCATCTTGCCCGCTTTCCAAATCATGCGGGCGGGACGCCCACGCTCCTTTGGTTTGAATTTTTGGAGATGGTTCCATCGGCTTGCACCAGGCGATCCCCGATGCCAGGAAAGCCGCCCAGGCCGGTGATTTTCCAGAGTCGTCCGGCGTGCTCGATCTTAGGCGCGGCGGCGGAGGACCAGCACCGTTGTCAGGCCGAAGGCCAGGAGTGCCAAGGTGGCAGGCTCGGGGATGGCGACGAGCAACTCGTTGGTCGAATTGGAAAATGTGTAGCTTTTTCCGCCAGCCGCTCCACTGAAGTTGCCTGATCCGCCGGAAGCAAGGAACACCCCTCCGATCGACATCGTTGTAAACTCACTGGAGAGTGCACTGCCCGAGAAAAGTGTATATGTTCCGTCTGATACTCCTGAAAGAGTCAGCTCTAAATTGCCCGCTTTGGTGAGCGATGTTGTGCCGAGAGCAAATGTGGTGAACCCATCGCTGAGGTCCGCTGTAATTGTCATGGCGGTGGGAGCGAAGGCACCCGACCCTGTGATGAGCGCTCCTTCGGCGAGAGTCAGTGGTTTAGAATAGGTTGTACTATTTGAACTGTTGTTGAACGTTGCGCCGGAAGCCACCGAAACACCCGAACTGGAGTTGATCGATGACGTGCTAAAATTAAGAATGAGAGTGCCCTCATTAACGACGGTAGCCCCGGTGTAGGTGCTATTCCCACTCACGGTCAGCGTGCCCGCCCCGCTTTTGATAAGCCCTCCACCCGTGCTCCCGATCACGGGGTTGATGGAAGTGTCTCCCGAACCGGAAATTGTCAGAGCAAAATTTCCGAGGGAAATAGCACTACTGCCCGAACCGGTTTTAAAGAGCAAGTTGCTGGAATTATTTGTCCAGGCTTGGTCTGCACTAAGATTGACGGCGAGACGAAGTGGGCTCCCTGAGGCACCGAGCGTCACCGCTCCAGCCCCTGAGTTAATAGTGATTCCACCGCTGCCGATCGTTAATGTGGTGTTAGCGCCGCCGCCTGCCGCATTGCCTCCTTCGATCGCAGTCGAACCGGTATTGGAAAATACCATTCCCCCGATGGTCTTGGCCGTGGCATCGGTGCCATAGACACGTATGACCTGGGCGCTGTTTATTGAACTGAAGACCGCCGTGTCCGTGGTTAAAGGTGCCGACGACCCTGACCAGTTGCTGCCGGTATTCCAATCGCCCGGGCTCGTGGCTCCGGTCCAAGTGACGTCACCGGCTTGCGCGATGGGAATGGCAACCAGCGGGACGATTGCGGCCAAACAGATGAACCGCATCGCATGGAATAGGAATGCGCGGGAAGGTGTGGTATCGATTAGGAGGGATCGGTGAGTTCGCGTTCTCATGCAATCAAAGAATCTCGCGTGAAAAGCCCCAGGTCAACCGAAATACCGCGGTCATGTAACTTGACCAGGTAAGTGCAAAAGACGCCTCTTCACAGGAGCGTGGGCATCTTGCCCGCATGGTTTGGAAAGCGGGCAAGATGCCCACGCTCCTGTGATTTGCGCTTTTCGGAGCTAAGGCTAAGGGGTCCTAAGGCTAAGGGGTCAAGCATGGTTTATTGACATTTCGATTTTCTTCTACCGCTCCTTTGAACGTTTCATTCCCTCCCGCGCCCGGCGAATGATTCGGCCGTAGCTCGATCGATCCCATTTACAAGCGCCTCCCGGCGATCTCCGTGCGCCATCACATGATAAATGTTCCCGCGTATTCGATGCGAACCTGTCTTGGCACCTTTCGACTTCGGCATTTTTTCGTCGCGAATCATGGAGAATATCAATAAACCATCCCCCTTATACCGCTTGCAAATCCATCCCAAAATGAACTAAATAAATCGAGTCCAAGCTGGTGCACTTTGAAGTGACCGGTGACAAGATGGGAAGATCCCCTCGTCGCGAACTTGTTAATAGATCATTCACTATGAAGTATCTCCTCATCGGTCAGGGCTCCATGAGAAGGCAAAGGGGGCAGCTCTCCGGCATTTTTATTGCTCTCGCCCTGTTGGCTCGCATTGTTTCTCCAACCTCAGTCGCCGGCGCACCCACGGTCGCTCAGATCGCGAGCCAACTCGAGACGGGAACCAAAACCACTCACATCGTCTGTTTTGGTGACAGCATCACCGGCGTTTATTACCACACCGGCTCAGCCCGGGCTTGGCCGGATATGCTGGGCATCGCCTTGCAGCAAGCTTACCCCAAAGCAAAACTGGAGATGGTCAATGCCGGCATCAGCGGAAACACCACAATCAAAGCCCTTGCTCGAATCGAAAAAGATGTCATCGCCAAAAAGCCGGAGATGGTGATCATCATGTTCGGCATGAACGATGTGGCCCGGGTCAAGATTGACGACTTTGAACTCAATCTGCGCGACATCACCCAAAAGTGCCTCGATGCAGGAGCCGCCGTGATACTCTGCACCCCCAATTCAGTTTATGAAAACCCCACACGCCCGAATGTGAAACTCGCCGCCTACTCCGACCGCGTGCGGACTGTCGCCCACGATTTCAAAGTCCCCCTGGTTGATTTTTTCAAAGACTGGAGCGAATTGCACCAGCATGACCCAAATGCCTGGATGCTCCTCATGAGTGAGATCATCCACCCCAACCTTAACGGTCACAAGCGCTTCGCCGAGCTCATCACCCATTCCCTCTCCGGGAAAAAAATCTCATTGGCTGATGTCGAGGCTGCCCCCGACCCCCTGCAAAACACGCGGGAACTTCTCCGCACCGGTCAAACTGTCAAACTGCTTGCCATGCCCCCCTATGACAAGGTCATACCCGTTGCCTTGAAAAAGGGATTCCCCGACGCCAACATCGAAGTCACCTCCTGGCCAGTGGAAGACCAGAGCCTTGCACAAATCAGAAAATGGTCACAAAAAATACGTGAAATGTCGCCTAACCTGGTTGTAATAAATGTGCCTCCGGATGCTCTGACCCAACCTGACGAAACTGATTTCATCCGCGATTATGGATTGATCCTCAACAATAGTTTCCCCCTTGGCAAACGCCAATGGGAGGTGTTGGCCTTCCTGCCGGACAAAAACAGCGTACCCGCCCAACGCCTCTACTTGGCACGCCAAATCATTATCGGCAAAGACCTCGCTCCCCTCTCCCATCTACCAGATGATTTGATCGCCAAGTGATTTGATCCAGCTTCCCAATTCACATCGGATGCTTTGGGATGCAGGAACGGGCAGGCGATTGGCGCGCCGCCGAGCCATCAACAGGAGGACTGCGCCGCCCAATAAGGCCAGGCTTCATGGCCGGGCAACAACGTCCAAAACCAGATTGTTGCCGGATATTGACAGGGTTGCGCTGAGTCCGTTGATCGTGCCGGTGCCTCCCGGGGATCCGCCGTTGACCGTAATGGCCGTCGAGCCGTTCTCGTCTTGGAAGTCTGTTTCAGTGCTGTTGATGGAGAGTCCTCCGCCAGCGACGGTCGTCGTGCGGCGAAGGTCCAATTCGCCGGTGAGGGTCAGATCAGAGTGGCGCTATTTTTAATCTCCAGCGGGCCTGGCGGAGTACGGCCTGCGGGGAATCCGACAAGACCTCATACCATATGGTCACGAGAGTTCCATCGGCGTTCTGGGCGGTACTCGGATACCCAAGATCCCAAGACGCGGCGTCGTCGGTGATGCGGAATTCATCGGACCAGGTCTGGCCATTGTCCGAACTGGTTTTACCCCTGTCGTGCGACTCGGTCTGCAAGGTTTCGTGCTTCTTGTTGTTGTTGTGATTGCGGATCTGGACACAGAGAGTTCCGTCTGCGGCTTCGACGGCGTGAAGCTCATGATAACGGGACATGGTTTCATTGGGCCTCGTGGGAAGGTCGGCCAGGTATCGCCAGGAGATCCCATCGTCCGGAGATTCCCAGATCCCAACTTTTTTTTCTTCCGTCCAAAGTTCTTTTCCCGCGTAGAGCAAACGTCCGTCCGCCAATTGAATTGGTCCATGAGGGCTGTTGGCGGGTGCGGGGAGACGCTCTGACCAAGTGACACCTCCGTCTTCGGAGCGCAGAAACCACATGCCGACATCGGTTTGTTTTTGCTCCTGAGTGGAGCGGGATTCGGCCTGTCCCCATTTGGCGAGATGTTCGTCGAGTTGAGGACCGAAACGTTTGGCCAGATGTCTGTCGGGGTCATTGAGCTCATATTGATAGGCAATGGAGGTAAAGACAGACGCCAGAAGCGTTCCTTTGGCGGTTTCGAGAATGCTGGCATCGCGGTCGTCCGTTACGCTGTCGAGGAGGGTCCGCGGCCAAGTCCACGACTCTCCTCCGTCCCGGGATCTCATCATCTCCAGTCGGCCAAACGGGCAAACATGGTAGTCGCGACCGCCCGAGAAGACCAAGAGGAGCTCACCATTTGCGCGAGCCGCGACGGTCGGCCAGCCCTGATAATATTGGGGCTCGACGCTGATGGTTTTGACGTCGATCACTTCGATTTGCGGTGCGGCGAAACCGATTTGAAGAGTGTTGACTCCAATGGCAAGAACAGAACAAAACTTTGTGTGAAATTGAGACATGGGAAGAATTTGCGGACGTGGGTTGAAGAGACCGATTCACGGTTTGAGTTTCCAGTGGGTGGCAATGAGGGAAGGAAACCAGCTCTCCTTTGATGTAAGCGCTGCGCACGGTCATCACGAATTATCGCACTGCCGAGACCGGGATCGCCACGACGGCGGGTGTCCGGATTGAGGGTCGGACCTCGCCGGAAATGATGACGACTTGATTATGCCAGAGGACAGCGGGCGAGGAAATGACGGGTTCGGGTCCGGGACTGGTGGCTTTTTCGGGATCGATGGTACGGTGGCGAGGAAAGGGCGGACCATTGGTCCAGAGGTTTTTGGACGGTGAGTAGAGAAAAGTTTCCGGGTCGAAACCGGGATGATTTTTGGCCTCGCCGACAAAAATAAACCCATAACCTCCCGCCAGAAAGAAAGAGCCATCGGGGAGTCGCGGGACGGGGGTCGCCGCTCCGACACGGGGAGCGGGCACATCGGCCAATTCAATCCAGACCGAGGAGGCCGGATCGTAACGATAGGCATTGTCGAGTGGGATAGTTGGAGTCGTTTCTCCGTCCGGGGGCAGAAACGCGGCTCCACCGAAGACGTAGAAGCCATGGTCGTCCGCTCCTGTTGCCATCACGATGCCCGCGCGGCCAGGGAGATCGGGCAGTCGGATCCACCCGGCGGAAGTGGTGGAGCCGGGCGGGACCGTAAGTGGAAGTGCCCAGCATTCTTGGGAGGTTTCCTTTGATGCCGCATCGGGGACTCCGCCGACGACGTAGAAAACGTCGCGCACCACAGCCGCCGAAGCATAGACCAGAGGATGGGGAAGCGGAGGCAGGCTCTCGACACTCAGGTCCCCTTTGTGGATCCCGATCTTCACCACGCTGCGCAGCGGGCCGGTTGCATTGACGCCTCCGGCGGCGATCACCGCGTTTCCGTGAGGTGCGCAAGCGGCATTGGCCCGGGGTTCCGGCAAACGGTCGGGAAGTTCCCGCCACGATCCGTCCAGGGCGGGCAGGAAATACACCTTGTCGGAATAGAATTTTTCTCCTCCCTGCCAGGATGGGCCTCCAACGAATTGGCTGCCGCCACCGGCGAAGAGTCCGTCCTCGCAAACACCGGCAAACATGCCGCCGAAGCCAATCGGATTCGGGATGGGGGCCAGTGTCCGCCAAGGCGTTGGCTTCGTGGCGGCGGGTTCGGCGCGGACGAGCGTCGTCAGGTTAGCGACCGAAAGCACAAGGATGCAACGCAGCGAGCGAATCACGGGGTGATCTGGCGGGACGGAGGTGAGGTAGAAGTCGTGGGAAAGAGAGACCAGCCGATCGCTGCGACGAGAATCGTCGCGCTAAAGGTGACAGGAGACGTCCAGAGCGAATAGAATTCCAAGCCCCACGCGATGGCACCCGCGGCGACACCGACGATCATTCCGGCCAGGATCGACCAAGCCGGAGCGGAGACTTTCAGGACAGACAGAATGACACACGCCAGCAGGGGACCAGCGAAGAGGCCAAGGAGAAGTTGAGTGGCCTCGTAGAATGTCCCCAACAGAGGCACGAAGCCAGCGGCCACGGTGGCGAAGAGGCCGATGACCACACTCAACCAGCGGGCGACGGCCAATTGCCCCCGGGGTTTGAGTCTCGCAAGTCGGGACGAAAGGATGTCACCACACAACGCGCCGGAGACGGCATTGATGCCACTTGTGAGACTGCTCATCGTGGCCGCGAGAATGGCGGCGATGAGAAGCCCGCTCAATCCGGTGGGGAGGTGATACGAGACAAAGTAAGGGAAAACCTTGTCGGACATCATCTTTCCGTCTGCGTTGAGAAGCTCCGGAACCGGGTGGTGGGCGAACCAGACCACGAGCGACATTCCCACGAGGAAGAGCAGGAAGATGACAATTGAGGCCCCGCAGATGTTGATGAGGAACGAGCGGGATGCGGCCTTCACCGTGCCGGTGGCGAGGTAGCGCTGGAGGGACATCTGGTCGCCAACATAGCTGGCAAGATTCGCGATGCTCACGCCGATCAAGATCGCGGCGAGCGTGAAGGGGGCCTTGGGGCTGAGCGAAAGGTCCGCCCATTCGAGGTGGTTGCTTGCCGAGAGGGTGGCTGTGATCTCCGGCAGCGGCAGGTCAAGTTTATAGAAAATGAACCCAACCGAGGTGGCGATGCCGGCCATGATGACCAGCATCTGAATGGCGTCGGTGACAATGACCCCGCGAATGCCACCAAAAACGGTGTAGATCGTGGACAAAATTCCGACAATCAGGATCACTGGCCAGGTCCAGGACTCCGGCAGATGGAAAGCGGCCAAAATGAGCAGCGAAGGCGCGTAAATGAGCGTTGCCATCCAACCCAGCCGCAGGAGAACGAAAATCAACGACGCCGTGATGCGCACGGGCCGTCCAAAGCTTTCCTCGACCACATCGTAAGGGTGGGTATACCCGGCGGTGAGATAGCGGGGGAGAAACCAGTAGCGCAGGACGAAATAGCAGGCCGGGAAAGTCGCCAAAAAAACCAGAGCGCGCAATCCATAGTCGAAGGTGATGCTGGGAAAAGCAATGAAGCTCGTCCCACTGAAGAGGGTGGCCGCGAGGCTGAGCCCGACCAGCAGGGTGCCCCAGAAACCGCTCATGCCGCCCCGGGTGGTGAAATAGTCATCCACGGATTCTTGCCGTCCGCGGCAGGCGATGCCGACCGCGACCATGGCAAGGACGTAAACGCAAACGATGCCTTGATCGATGGGATTCATCTTGATGGGAGCGGAAGGGTCATCGAAAGGGTCGGTATTCCTTGATGTTAGTCGAACTTGAACGAGTAAATGTCGGCATCGCTCATGGTGATCTCCATGGTGACCGGGATTCCGGCAAAAGAGGCCAGCTCCCCATCCTCGAATGTCACGCGCCGGTCAAGACTGTCCCCGAATAACTCACTGGAATAAATCGTCCGGCCTCCGCCGTGGAGGGCAATCTTGATATAACCCGCCGCGGACGTCGCGAAATTGACCGAGAGAGAGCTGCCCTCAAAAAGGAAGGGCTTCAGCACCAGTTGACAGGGTTTGTATGTCGCGTGGTACGAGGCAAAACCGTCGACACGCAGGGTGTATCGGCGCAATTCAGTGGGCTTCATGGCCCAGTGATTGTCGAAGGCGTACAAGGACAACTCATTGGGGGCATGGGGCAACGCACTGGGCGTCTCAATCATGCCGACCGCGAGAAAGCAGTCGCCGTAGACCCAGTTGTATTCACGTTCCGGCCCCGGCGTCATGAAGGCCTCATCCCATCGCTTCCAGCGCTTGCCATCACGCGACGACATAAACACACTATCGGTGATGGTGAGGCCGTACCGCGGGTTCTTCTTCGTTCTGGCCTTGCGGCGTTCCACACCGGGCAGTTGGTCGAAGTTCGGCGTCCATGCCTTTCGTTCGACATAGCGCGACGGGAACCCGACGAACATGTGTTCCGCCCGATAATAGGGCTGGACCACGTTGGTGTAGAGCGGGTAGTCCTCTGCGCCCCCGAAATCCAGCCGAACCGGCGTCGTCCACGTCTTGAAATCCGCAGACTCGGTCCAGCGGACGTCCCGGATGCCAGTGGCGAGGTGATCGGCTCCCGGGGCAAAGTCCTGGCCGGAATCCGTGTGAAAGTCGCGGATGTAGCAGCGATACAGTCCGGCATTCGGGTCCCATAGTGCGACATTAAGGGTATCGAACTCCCCTTGGTTCGTCATGCGCCAGGCTTTCTTGAAGCGGATGCCGTCCGCACTGGTGAAACACCAGAGCCAGCCATCGCGCCCGTCGACCCCGACCCCCTTGTAGATTTCGTCTGCCGGACACGCGGGATTCAGATCCTTGAAAACGAAGAAGTTGTCGAATTTGAGGGTGGCTTCATCAAGAATGATGTTGTTCTGCTTCGATCCCTCGAACTCGCAGAGGCCCAAGTCCGGTTTGACCCAATGCAGGCCATCCGTGCTTTCGGCGTAAGCGACCACAATCGTGCGCGTCCGAGGGGCGACAGGCATCATCTCCCAGGCGAGGTAGTAGAGACGATAGAGGCCATCATCCTTCACGATGTTGTGAAAATCGCAGCCATCCCCCTCCCAGGGCGCATCGTGCTCCAGCACCACCTCCTGGGGCTGCGGCTTGTGCATCCGCAAGGTCGCCGTGGTCTTCTGGTTATCGACCAAGGCGTCGTCCCAGAACACCTCACGCCGATCTCCAATCGAGATGACTTCCGAGGCATTCGTGCCCTTCTTCTCCTCCTTCTCCTTCTGGATCGTGAGAACCGGCTTGTCTGTCGACGGAATCCCGGTGCCGTCTGCAGGGAGCACCGCCAGGACCAGGTTGTTCCCCTCGATGCGCAATTCGGCGCTGCCCTTGTCGAATCCTGCGAGCTTGCCCGTTGCTTTGCCCAAAGATCCGCTGATCGTTTTGCCGGTCTCGAAGAGGATGTAGGTGCCGTAGCTGAAGCCTTCCTGCAGATGGAAGTCAAAGGCATCGAAGTCAAGGCCCTCCCCGACTCTCAGCGCGCCTGCGGAGAGCCGAATCTGGTCGTAGGTGACGCCGGGTGTCGCGGGGCTGCCAAGATCAAACTTGAGCCAGCCGGTTCCGGTGCCCGCCGTGACCGCCGAAAAATCCAGCGTGCCGCCATGGAACGCGTAGGTCGTGCGGCCCGCCGCGCCTTCGATGCCGGCCACCAGTTTGCCCGTGCCTGAAACCACCACGTCGGCAGCGTCCGACACCGTGACCGTCCCCGTGCCGCCGAGGCTCCCTCCCGCGACGCTGATCGCGGTCGTGCCGACTTCATCACTGAACGCAGTGGTGGTGCTGTTGATGTAAAGCCGTCCGCCAGACACCGTGGTTGTGCGCGGAAGATCAATCTGCCCGCTCAAGGTCAAATCTCCCATGCCCGCTTTTTGAAACACCGTGCGGGCAAACTGCCGGGACCATACCGTCGGCGCCCCCAGAAGTTTGCCGGCGTAGGTCGTGCTGTCCGATTGGTCGATCACGAGGGTGTGGATGCTGGCTGGATCGGTTCCTTGACTTCTGATTTCCGCTGACGAACCTGTCCCCGCCAAGCTGGACATCGTAAAGGTGAATGTGTGAACACTGCTCGCATTGTCCCGACCCAAAATGAAAGCGCCGCCGTTGAGGGTCAACGAGCCCATCTCAGCACCCGTTCGCTCCATCGCAACCTCGCCTCCAGTGATGATAAAGTTGGAATCGGATCCGATTTGAGCGTTCGGATATGTGTAATGGATTTTTCCGGTTTGGACAGTCGCGGTGCCCACATAAGCTTGGCTGGCACCGTTGTTCACGCGAAGCCAGCCATTCGTATCGTAGGTATAGTCGCCTTGGATAACCGCCCGGGTTGAGATGATCACACCGCTAGTGTGGTTGGTCACGGAAAGGTTGCCGCCGGACATCTGCAGGACTCTGACGGACGTTTCGCCTGTCAGGCTTAGAGTGCCAGAGGAGCCACTCAAGGTGAGGTTGGCAACCTGGGTGCTGTCAGTCAGGTTCACTGTGATATTCGAAGATAGATCGATGATCGCCGAATCTCCCGATACCCAGGCGGAGTGGTCCCCGGTCCAAGCACCGGTCGCGAACCAACCAGGATTGGCGGCGGCATCGTAGGTCAAAACTGCCGCCTGTGTCAGAGTGGACCCGAAAAATGCGGAAAGGAGACCCGCGAGAACTGCAGCCAGCGAGAGACGGAGAGAAAGGAACGGTAGTGACGGCATGGAGAAAAAATTCTCACAGGGATATCCCCGGATCAATCTAATGCTTTGCGGTCAGGCAATTTGACCGCATAAGTGCAAAAGACGTATCTTGCCCGCTTTCCAATCCATGCGGACGGGACGCCCACGCTCCTTTGGTTTGTATTTTTGGAGATGGTTCCATCGGCTTGCACCAGGCGATCCCCGATGCCAGGAAAGCCGCCCAGGCCGATGATTTTCCAGAGTCGTCCGGCGTGCTCGATCTTAGGCGCGGCGACGGCGAGCCAACACCAGGAGGAATGCGCTGCCCAACAAGGCCAAGCTTGATGGCTCGGGCACAACGTTCATCACCAGATTGTTGCCGGAGATGGAGAGGGTCGCATCGAATCCGCTGATCGTGCCGGTGGTGGTTCCCAAACTGCCGGAAATCGCTCCCGGAGTTTGAAACAGCACATAATCTCCTGCCCCGAAGCCGGAGGGGGCGGTGAAATCAAAGTCCGAAAAGTTCAGACCCGTCCCGATATTGAGGCTTCCTCCCAGAAGGTCGATTTGGTCGTAGGTGGTTCCCGGTGTGGCGTTGCTGCCAAGATCAAACCGCAGCCAGCCGGTATTCGCGCTCGCCGTGGCCAGCGACAAATCCAAATTTCCGCCATCGAACTCGATAGTGGTTTTTCCCGCCACGCCTGCCAATCCCGCCGTTAGAGAACCGCCTGCACCCAGAGAGACATTGTCGCTCCCGGTGATATTGATTGTGCCGGTGCCTCCCAGGGAACCGCCGCTGACCAGAATGGCATCGGTGCCCGCTTCGTTTGTGAAGCTGGCATTGGTGCCCGTTGAGTTGATGTAGAGCCTTCCGTCGGCGACAGTCGTCGTGCGGCGAAGGTCCAATTCCCCGGTGAGGGTCAGGTCACCCACTCCGGCCTTTTGGAATTCCAAACGATTGGAGTCGCTTGTCGTTACCGGAGTGCCGAGGATCTTTCCTGCGTAGGTCGTGTCGTCTGATTGATTGACCGCAAACGTCTGAATGCTTGGTGTTGTCGGGTTTCCCTGCGTTTGGATTCTGGCGCTCGCGCCGTTGCCCTCCAAGCGGGTGGTGGTGATGGTGAAAGTGTGCCCCGTGGTGCTCGATCGCCCGAGGATTAAGGAACCGCTGTTGAGTGTCAGTGTGCCCATGTCGGCACCTGAACGCTCCATCGCAACCTCGCCTCCAGTGATGATAAAGTTGGAATCGGCCCCAATTTGAGTTGTTGGATGAGTGTAATGGATTCTTCCGGTTTGCACCGTAGCTGTGCCCACATAAGCTTGGCTGGAGCTGTTGTTCAGGCGAAGCCAGCCATTCGTATCGAAGGTATAGTCCCCTTGGATAACAGCGAGGGATCCAATGATCACACCGCCCAAATTGTTGGTCACGGAGAGGTTGCCGCCGGACATCTGGAGGACTCTGACGGACGTGGTGCCGGTGAAGGATAGCCCCCCAGCGCCACCCAAGGTGAGGTTAGCAACATTGGTGCTGGCATTCAGGCTCACTGCGGTAGTCGAAGCGACTTCGACTACCGCCGAATCTCCCGAGGTCCAAGTGGAAGTCCCGCTGTCCCAGGCATTGGTCGCGAACCATCCGAGATTGCTGCTGGCATCGTAAGTCAAAAGAGCCGCCTGTGTCGGAGTGGACCCGAAAAATGCGGAAAGGAGACCCGCGAGCACTGCGGCCAGCGAGAGGCGGAGGGAAGGAGACGGTGGGGACATCATCCTTAAGCTATTTCACAGGCAGCGCCCCGGATCAAGCCGCTTTTTTGCGGTCAGGCAACTTGACCAGAGAAGTGAAAAAGACGCATCTTCACAGGAGCGTGGGCGTCCCGCCCGCATGGTTTGGAAAGCGGCCAAGATGCCCACGCTCCTTTGGTTTGCACTTTTCAGAGATGCGCGCAAGGAGCACGGCCTTTCTGGTGGCGTGAATCCATGCTTCGGATTTCGGGAAATCTTCAAAGCTGTGCAGCGTGGCCAGGGCGCGGTCCGTGGGCTCCACGCCAAGGGTTTGCAGGAGGGCCTGATCCTGGAGACCTTCCGCGAAAACCTCCCACCGGATTGAGTCAATGGGGCCTCTCTCCCCGGGGTAGATGACAAATGTATCGCCGGATGGCCAGTGCGGCCAATTTTCTCCGTGCTGGACCGCAAACGGATCCAGCAACTGCCGGGAGCCCACCCGGTACCAATAATTCGCACCCCAGTGAAGGAATCCTTGGAAAGGCCAGCGGTGAAAAAGCCATCCGCTCATCCGAATTTTTGCCAAGGGAGTGTCGAGCAGGCGGTTGAGTAAACGCCCTCGTTGGCTGCAGCAGTAGTAACACCAGGAGGGAATCCCCGCTTCGACAAATTCCATGGCGTGATTGATCGAAGCCACCGGCAGATCGGTCAGCCCCTGGCGGGCAAACTGGATGTCGGAAAGGGCATCCATGAACGTCATCCAGGGAGCAATTTTTTTCAGCAGTTCGCGGGCCTGGCGATAGTTGGGGAGATGTTCCCCCCGTGGTTCGTCCGAAAGATGGAACGAACAGTGGGAGACAATTCCCTCCTCCAAGAGAAAGCGATGGAGCGCTGGCAGGAAGCTGGTCAGAAATTTCTCGTAAACCGGGTCGGTGGCCGGCGTCTCGGGATCCCAGAGCAATTTCTCATCTCCTCCCTGATTCTCGTAAATCCGGACGGCAAATTTGACCCCCCATTGGGTGAAAAGGGGGGGCCACTCGAAGTAGCGAAGGCCGGCTTCCTGTGCGATGCGGAGGAACCGGCGGACATCGGTCCAATCGAACCGATACCGCCCGTTCCGATCCCGCTTGACCCGGAGCAATTGCGTGGGGCGCTTGACCCCATCGGTGGCCGGCGTGACCACCGGAACCAGGATCGTGTCCTGACCATGCTCGGCGAGATTTCGGAGGTACGCGGGCAGGATTTCCCAAAACCGCTCCTCGAAAGGCTCCAGTTTGTAATAGTCCAGCAGGGCGTCGCAGTAGAACCAGTTGCTGACCCGGAAATTCTTCCGCGGTTGGATCCGAACGTCCTCCACCCGCACCTCGACCGTATGGGTGCGAAGGAGTTTTTCTCCCTTCAGGAGCTTGACCGAGAGGCGGTGGATTCCTGGAGGGAGGGCCCGTTTCGGACGAACGGATATCCAGAACGCGTGGGTTTCGTTGGCTGGCAGGGCGATCCGGTCTTCCTCGAAGAGAGGGTCGGGAACAAACCCGGGGATATGCTCGAAGCCCTCGCTCTCCTCGGGAGTTGCCGCCAGATTGTGATGGCGCATCGGGACATAGCCGACCCGGCGCACCCGCACCGACCAATCCTTGGGGCCCTCCACCTTGGCGGAGACTTCGACCGGACGAGGAATCCCTTCCGGATCGGGAAGCACCCACCGCAGGCCAATTTGAAAACTGAAAAATTCGTTGCGGGCGACGTGCAGCCGGAGGAGGCGGGAAGGCGAGGGAGCGGTCGCGGGATAGTGGCGAACCAGAGGGGTCGCCAGCCAGGACTTGATGACTTGTTTCATAGACTAGGAATTTTTTGTTTGGGTCAGGATGCTTAAGGCTAAAATCGGTTCTGCCGCTGGCTGCAATCGCTCTTCCCGCGCCGCAAGATTAGCCGCCGGAGGCAGCATAGATGGTAAATCTTGAGTGAGTTTCGCCATCGCAGGTCAAAACAGCCGCCGGCGTCGGAGTGGACCCGAAAAATGCGGCCAGCGAGAGACGGAAGGAACGGAACGGCAGAGGCGGCACGGGAAGAAAATTCTCACAGGCAGAGCCCCAGATCAATCCAATGTTCTGCGGTCCGGCGACTTGACCAGATAAGTGCAAAAGACGCCTCTTCCACGGGAGCGTGGGCATCTTGCCCGCTCTGTCTCCAAATGCAAACCGCTGCCTTTGTTGTTCCTTGAGTTGACACGCTAGGTTTCGGCGCAGATGCTTTTTTTCCATCCCCTCTTTCTTTCGCCGCTTCAGCCAACTTTTCCCATGTCCCGTTTTCCGCTCTCCATACCCATCCGCACCGCCATTGCCGGGATTGGAGGATTTGGTGCCTGCCACCACGATGTCCATAAGGCTTTAGAAAAATCCGGAAAGGCCCGCGTGGTCTCCACCTGTGATCCGGCCTTAAGCCGCCTCGAAGAAATTTGTCTCCGCCACGATTTTGCCGAGCGTAAAATTTCCACCTACGACGACTTTGACACCATGTTGGCGGCTCATGCCGGGGAGATCGATCTGGGGGTGGTGGCCACTCCAATTCAATGTCACGCCTCCATGCACGAAGCTTTTGTCCGCAATGGCTCAGCCTGCTATCTGGAAAAGCCTCCCACCCTCGATCCAGAGGAGTTGAAACGCATGTTGGAGGTCGAGAAGGATGCCGTCATGGCCACCAATGTCGGATTTTCTTTAATCTTCGCGCCCGAACGCCTGGCGCTCAAGCGCCGGATGATCGCCGGGGAATTCGGAAGACTGAAGCGACTTTCCTTCCTTGGTCTCACCAGTCGCGCGCCAGCATATTTCGCCCGCAGCAATTGGGCGGGGAAGCTCCTTCTCTACGACAACCTGCTCCTTGACTCCTGTCTGGGCAATGCCATGTCGCATTACCTCAATGCCATGCTTCTCTTTGGCAACCAGCAGGAGTTGCATGGTTGGGGACGTCCCCGCGCCATGGACTGCGAACTCTATCGGGCCAACCCCATTGAAGGCACCGACACCATCTTTGCCCGCGGCCAACTCGATAACGGGGTTGAATTTCGCGTGGCCGCCTCCCATGCCTGTAGCCAGCAGGCACTCACTGAGGAAATTCTCGAGTTTGAAGATGCCACCATCACCATTCGTTCGGCCTGTGAGGTTGAAATCACCCGGCCAGGCCACGCCGTAGAAACCGAGTCCCATCAACCCGCCCATCTGGTGCCCGGTATGGAAATCTATTTACAATATTTGCTGGGAAAAGTGCCTCGGCCTTCGCAAACACTGGAAGATTGCCGGGGCTTTGTGGAGACCAATGCACTCTTCTATTTGGCGGCGGGAAAGATCCACCAAGTGCCGACCGGGTCCCTTTCTCAAGCTGCTTCCGACGAGCCCATTGTGCTCTCCGAAGTCGAACCGGCCGGGCGCAAGCTTCTCCTTGAGGGCCTTCTCCCCTCCGAGGCCGGCTATCCCTGGGCTGCTCCCGGAGGCACCGCAACCATCGCATCCCTCCCCCGTCTGAGAAATATCATCGAAGACATGGCGGGCACCCTGGTCTGAAAAGCATGTCCGATCTGTCTCCAAGCCCCCGCATTGCCCCTTTTCCGCCGGGAGTCTTCCCGCGACAGAACGACATCCGAAAATCTGCCAAAGGCCGTTGTCCCGGGGCGCCTTTCCGAAAAGTGCCAAGACGCACTTTCACGGGAGCGCGGGCGTCTCGCCCGCTTTCCAAACCATGCGGGCGGGACGCCCACGCTCCTTTGGTTTGCACTTTTCGGAGATGCTCCCGTTGCTCGGTGGCCGTAATCTCATGAAAATCGGCATCGTTGGCGGATATGGACATACGATGGTCCGGCATCTTCCAGGAGCGAGTCTCGCCTGGGCCTGTGATGAATATGACCGGGCCGCCTTGGACAAAGCCCGGAGTGCCCACTGCGCGCAAACGTATTTGTCGATGGACGAAATGCTGGAAAAGTTTGCCCCCGACCTGGTGTACATCGGCACGGTTTATGCCCAAAACGGTCCCTTGGCCATCCGCGCCCTGGAAGCCGGGTTTGATGTCCTGGCGGAAAAGCCCCTTGCCACCGATTGGAAAACCTATGACCGGCTGAAAGAACTGACCGCTTCAGGTGAGCGGCGGCTTATTGCGGAACTGCCCATGCGTTGGAATTTCGCAATGCAAAAGACCCAACAAATTTTTCGCGAGGGCCGCATCGGAGATCCGGTGATGATTCAGGCACAGAAAACCTATAAGTTCGGCGCCTCCCGTCCCGACTTTTATAAATCGCGAGAACTTTTTGGCGGGATCATTCCCTGGGTGGCGGTCCACGCCATCGACTTTGCGTCCTGGTCCACCGGTCTGCGCTTCCGATCCGTCACCGCCCGGCAGGGAAACTGTCGCTTCCCAGAGTACCGGGAAATGGAAGATCACGCGGCAATGTTTTTTGAAATGACGGGAGGCGTTCCCTGTCTCATCACCGCAGATTTTCTCCGTCCCCAGGGAGCCCCCAGCCACGGCGATGACCGTCTTCGGATCACGGGGACCAAGGGCGTACTGGAAGTACGGGGCGAAACGGTTTTCCTCCTCGACGCCCAAGGCGAAGACCGTTGGGACTGTCCGATCGATGAATCCTGGGGCATTAACACCGCCCAAGCCCTCGTCGCAGCCGCCCGAGGTGAACCTTCGGCCGAAATTTCCACCGCAGAATGCTTGCATATCACAGCCGCTGCTCTGGCCGCCCGTGACGCCGCCAGCCAAAATCTCCCCAATCACCCCGTTCCGGACAGCGCCCAAACCAACTTCCCCGCCGCAATATGAGGGTGAGGAGCCGTCACATTTTGGCCGTGGGGAGCCACTCCCCAGGAGGCTATTCTGACCGGTTATTTCTGCGGACCAGTTCTAAGCGTCTTGTCCAAAGCGGGGAACCTGGCTAGGTTGGACCCGATCATGCAGTTGCTTTCGCTGACCAAAATCGTATCCGACGGAACGCACAATGCCTTTACCGGCCTGGCGCATTTCCGAAACCGCTATTTCCTCGCCTTCCGCCAAGGGGAGCAACATGGATCCCCCGGAGGCAAACAAATCTTGCTGTCGAGTGCGGATGCGCGCCAATGGGATCGGCAAATGGAGACGAGCTTCCCCACTCCGGAGGACCTTCCGCCGAAAACTCCCATGGATTTTCGGGACAACTATTTCCTTAATCTCGGAAACGAATTGCGCATCCACTCCTTCGCTCTCACCCCGATGGGGCCGGACGAGACTTATCTCCAACCGGTCCGATCCACGGTACAAACCACCTCCGACGGAGTGAATTGGTCCGCTCCCCGTACGATCCTGCAGGGCAGTCTCCTCTGGAAGCCGATCTTCCACCAAGGCCGGCTCTGGTGCGCCGGCTATCAGCGAATTTCGGGCGAAGGGCTTGTGGTGGATCTCTACCAATCTGCGGACGGATTCGCGTGGGAGCGTGGAAGCCGCATTGCCGCTGGCAACGAAACGATTCTCGTTCCGACCCCGGAGGGGGCCTTGCGGGCTTACGTGCGCACCCAAGACCCTCCACGACACTTGCAAATCTGGGAAGCCGCTTCCCCGAGTTTCGACTCTTGGCGGCCGGTCGGCGTGATTTCCAAAATCATCGAGGCCCCCCATGTCGCCACGGTCGGAGATTGCCAATATTTATTCGGCCGCGAGAAACCGGATGGCCCGGATCGCAGATCGAGTCCGCACCTTTCCCGCTCAAAGATCTGGCGCCTCGAAGGAAATGAAGCCCATGAGGTACTCGAGTTGCCCAGCCTGGGTGACACCTCCTATTTCGGAACCGTCGTTTGCGACGATGGCACCATCCTCGCCAGCTATTATTCCCAGCATGAGCGTGAATTGGATCAGCCGGAACCCGAACGGGGAGGAAACCACAAACCGTCGGACATCTTTCTCGCTCAACTCAAACCCTAAGTTTTCTGAGCACCCCTCGATTATGTTTATCTCAAATCTCTCTTGGTCCATTGCCACCAACTTCCCCCGAAAGAATCCTCGCTTAAAAAAACGGCGGCGACTGAACCCGTGGCTGGCACTCGGATTCATCGCTCTCGGATTCATCATGGTAAGTACGAACATGAAGGCGGAGGAGAAATTCCAAGTCGACTGGTCGCTTTTCGACGCTTCATCGCCCCCGCAGAAATCCGATCCTAGTTCCCGGATCGCATTCCTCGTCCCCCTCTCTCCCGACAGCATGTTCGTTGGCCCCGGGACGGAGCCACCCAACCCCTTTCCGGGCTTAGAATCCTCGCTCTACGTTGCCGCAAAAAAGCCTGAAGACGGTTGGTTTCGTTTTGTCGGTCGGCTCTTTGTCGACAAAAGCGCCGCCGAAGGAGCTTTTGAATTCGATTTTCGTCTCGTCGAGGGAAGCGTCAGTCTCAGCCTCGGGAACTCCCCCGAACCATGGACTCCTGATAATCTCACCACCTACTACATCACCGAAGGGCTGGTCGGCGTCTCTTTTGTCCCGGACGAAGGAGTCCAGATCCGTGGGAGATCGTATCAAACAGGATCAATCTCCACCTTAGCCGTAGGAGAAAATTATCGTTTTTTGATCAAATGGAACACCGCCACACCGGAAGGGTTCACCTGCTTCCTCAACGGAGAGCCCCTCACTCCGGTGACCGGTTCTCCCGCTCAGGGTTTTTCCGGGAAATCTGCTGAATCGGGGATCAATGTCTTCCGCCTCACTACAGCGGGAGCCGACCGTCTTGGGACATTCTTTCTTGGCCGCATCTTGGCTCGTTCCGGTCCGGTGGATCTTCTCAGCCCCGACGGTCTAACCGAAAAATAGTCTTAGAAGGCGAAGTTGCCGCAGTCGCTGCCCCGAAAAGTGCAAAGAGGCCTCTTCAAGGGAGCGTGGGCGTCTCGCCCGCTTTTCGCACCATGCGGGCGAGACGCCCACGCTCCGTTAGTAGGCACTTTTCGGAGATGCGCGTGCATTCTCCTCTATGAGAATGCATTCTAATTGAAGCTCGAGATGAATTCCCGAACGGCATTGTTCTTAGCCGTGATCAGAATATGAGAACCTGTTTTCTCAGTTTGGAGTCCCGGTTTTTAGACCCGCTTTGAGTGTTTCGGCTTGCTTACGCATATCCTCCGGAGCCTTTTCCTCGGCGGCGGCTTTTTCAAAGCTGGCGATGGCCTCTGCGGGTTCCCCTTTGGCTTGGTGATACTGCCCGGTGAGGAGAAATCCGGCGCAAGTCCAATAAGGTTCCTTGCTCGCTTCTTGCTGGAGCAAAGAAATTTCCTCCAGAGCTTCTGGCCATTCC
>Ga0209390_10001540_pt1 | contig 43979 bp, 36 predicted proteins | sample BON01_FD_187212 | JGI IMG/M metagenome (GOLD analysis project Ga0209390, IMG submission 187212) | Freshwater microbial communities from Lake Bonney liftoff mats and glacier meltwater in Antarctica - BON-01 (SPAdes) (version 2) | ecosystem: Environmental > Aquatic > Freshwater > Ice > Glacier...
GATTCGACGCACCGGCGTAGCGAACTTTGCCGCTGTCGATCATTCGCTGAATCGCGCTGGCGGATTCTGCAACGGGCACTTTTGGATCGGGGGCGTGAAGATAATACAGATCGATGACATCGGTCTGCAGTCTTTGCAGTGACTCGTCACATTCACGCAGCAACGTCTCCGGCCGAGCGTCATGTCCTTGCCCCTTGCCGACTCGATGCAGCCCACCTTTGGTCGCGACCACAACCTTGTCACGACGCCCTTGAATCGCCTGGCCAATCAGCGTTTCACTTTCGCCGTCGATGCCATAAGCGTACGCCGTGTCCAAAAAATTAATGCCGGCATCAAGAGCTGCGTGAAGCGTTTTCAAGCTATCGTCGGCGTTAACATCAAGGCTCGTCACACCGGCAATTGGCCAGCAGCCAAGAGCAATCGAAGAAACAACTAAGTCTGAAGGGCCAAGACGGCGGAGGTTGGTCATATCTCTTTGATTCCATACGTTCGGTGATTTCACGACAATTTTATTGGGCGGACGTCTCAGAAATCGAGCACGCCGAAGACTATGACATCGTCAGGCTCGAAGCACTTGTCAGAATGAAACTGAATTCGTTCCGTCGTAAGGATCAGTTGCACCTGCTGGATTTCATTTCCATCGGCCTTGTCGATGCGACATGGCTGCAAAATCTTCTGCCACAGCATGCGGAACGCCTGCAACAGCTTCTGGATGATCCCGAAGGATGAAACGGAGCTGGAGAGCGGTCTGTGTCAGCTTGCTCGCTTATTTTGCCTTCTTAGTTTTATTCAATTTGCGAACGGCTTCGATCGAAAGTGCCACGCGAAAACCGACGTCATTCCAAAGAGTATCGGCGGCGTAACAATCACGACACGCGGATCGACATTCTTCCGCGGACATGAAGTAATCGCCGCCTCGAACGATATGTCCGCACCAAAATCGAGTCGTCGTGCCAGCGCGGCATGCATATTCCCATTCGGCTTCCGTTGGCAGACGATATCCTCCGGTGCTGGTTTGAGTGATCTCCTGCGGAGTCATTTTGTAGGCGGACTCAAGCTTTTCACTTTGACTTAAAAGATTGCAGAAATCACCGACGGCGTTCCAGGTCATATTTTCAACTGGAGCGTTGGGGTGATTCCTGTTGCCAACGTCTTTGCTGCCACCACCGGAGGGTGAAAACCAGGACGGATTTGTTGCCGTGACCCGCAGGAATTGACTTTGAGTGACCTCCGTGGTACCGAGGTAAAATGGCTTCGTAATTGTGACGACCTGTCGAGGCGCCTCCGCCAACGCTCGTTCCGGTCGAGTTGGGTCAACCTGCGTGTAAAGGTGTGGTTTCGCGGCTTCGATCTCTTGAGGAGTGCTTCCAATTGTGAATATCCCCGGTGGAATCAGTCGAAACGTCATTCCGATGGAATTCGTGAATTCAATCGGCAATTTCAGATCCGCCGCACAGGCTTCCCGATACTTTTTGGCGCGAGCTGTATTGAATGGAGCAACGGCTAGAAAGTCGTCGTCTGCGATCGGAGGAGATTTCGCGATCGGCGTGTCCGGATAATCCCAAACGACTGTATAGAAAACTTCACCGTTTTCCTGGCGAGAGCAAACGCAGCGTACATGACCACCCTTCGCATCGACTTCGGTGAGTTGCTGATGATATTCATCTGTGGTCAGTCGCGGTGAGAAGTCCCATTTTTCTGATCGCGGGTTATCGGTGAAGACTGCGAGATAGCGAGACGGTTCAACATAGAGAATCGAATTAACGATTTTCGGCCGCCATCCTTTCTTGCGATATTCTTCGACTTTGGCCGACAACTCATCAAGACTAATACTCAAGTCCAGTTGGCACTCACGGTGCGGTTGCCATGTGGGGACAAAATGAAAGTGCCCATCGCGCCCTGAGATTGAATGCGGCAGGAAAGTTTCCATGACTGCATCAGCGCCACGGTGCTGTGTCAGATATTCCTGAATCTTGTCGTTGATAAACGACTGATCGCCGTGCCACCAATGAGCAAGTTCACTGTTGGACCAAACCGTCAATCGCTCAGTTGTCGCAGCAATATCATATTCATGGATCAATTCCATTCGGTACTCGAAACGATGGGTCTCAAACAACGCCGATTGTTCTGGATTGTTGATGTCATAGAACGCCAGTCTCCAGTCGCTTTGATCGGGCGATGCGACTGCAACGGCATTAAACACAGGTCCGGACTCTGTCGCCCTTACAGAAATCCAGCCTGGGCGAAGGTCTTCCGGAAGACTGCCAGACCATTCGATCAGTTGTTCCTTTGTGGCTCCGTCAATCTGCGATGAGTACTTCAGTGAATCGTTAGCGGGCGCAGGTACGTCAGTCACAACGTGTTCGGATGCTTGTGGCTCGCAGACAATCCGAAACCCCAGATCGCCTTGGCGTAACGTCGAAAAATGCGCCCATCGTGCACTGGAACGGCTACTTGTGGCCGGACTTTTCCAGCTTCCGCCTCGAAAGATGCGCCACCATTTTGCAGCAGGCCCCTGAGGGTCGTCGATCGGCGAAGGATCGTAACCTTCGTGCCAGTCCTGGCACCATTCCCAGACGTTTCCGTGTATGTCGAACAATCCAAACGGATTCGGTTGCTTTAATCCAATCTCACGAGCAAACTTTTGGTTCTGGAGTTCTGAGTCTTTATCAAACCAACCGTACTCCGGCAGTACATCGACAGATCGACCGAAACTCCATGCAGTACTTGTGCCGCCGCGACAAGCATACTCCCATTCTGCTTCGGTGGGTAATCGATAGACCCTGCTTTCAATCTCGCTTAATTTTCTACAGAACTCTGACGCCTCCTCCCAATTCACATAGATGGCGGGAAAGTTGTCGCCAATAGAAGCTTCAGGCTGATCAAGCCAGGGCTGTATTTCCATGACTGACTGCCATTGTTTCTGCGTCACTTCCGTCGCACCCAAATAAAACGGTTTCGTGAGTCGAACGCTGTGTTGAATACTCTCGTTCCCGAGTCGGCCTTCCTCGTCTGGCGGAGATCCCATCACAAATTCTCCGGGCGGAATCAGACGCAGTTTTATCCCGACACTGTTTTCGGTTTCAAGTGGGATATCGAGAAAGAGAGCCCAGGATTCCTGACGCATCAACGCTTCGCCATCGCGCGATGGCGAAATTAGTAGTGGAGGAGATACTTTTGGATCAGATGAATTCGTGACAAGCGATGCGTTGCTGTCCGTCTCCCGAGGTACTGGAATCCTCCGAATACGAATTGATCGGAATGCAATTTCACCATTTTCCGACTGCAGCAGTAAATGGCCTTTCGGGAGCATTTCAAAAGTGTTTATGTCGCCGGAGGTTTGCTTCCACTCAGCAACTCTGCTGGTCCATTCAGGTTGCGTTGATCTGTAATGAAGGATGACTCGACCATTGAGCCAGTGTTCTACAAACGTGCCGAAACACACGATACGAGTTGTGTTCCATTCTCCAATCGGTTTCATCTCCCCGCCCGTTGCTGGAAAAACGTCGTACAGCGAACCGGTCTGACGTTCGGGGTGATCGCTGTCGATACTTCCGTCAGTGATTCGATACTCGTTCCCAAACACAACGCGGTCGGTCGGTACTTCACGGTAATAGATACCGCTGTTCGTTCCAGGACCGATCTTCCATTCTGCTTCAAGTTCGAAGTCACCGTATTCGTCGCGAGATATCGCGCTGGAACGTCCACCGTCGGCTGTCAATAATCCGTCTTTGACCTGAAACGGCCCAAGGCTCGCCCAGCGACTAACATCGGAACCATCAAAAAGTGAGTCCCAGCTTCCATTTTCGTCTGCCTGTGTGGTTAAGTTTAATGACGGGATTGGTTCACTCTGTTTCGGAGCAGCAGGCATCGCAACATTTTCCGGAGCTGTTGTAACCAGTGTTATTGCGGGCGTTGCAATGTGATCTGCAAGCACAATGCCCGTCGCGGTGATATGAACAACGCGATGTTTGCCTTTCAGAATTTCGAATGTCTTTGGATCATGCACAATTGTATCGCCGTGCTTTACTGAAAACGTGTGCTCGCCGAACGTGACTGTCAGCGAAAGATCGTCACCATTCGGAGACTTCGCGGAGATCGTGTGGCTCTTGCCATCGACCAGCAGTGCGATCTGGCCTCCCTGTTCGCGCAGCCAGTCGTCATCGACATGCACGGCGAGCGTCTGGTTTCCGTTCTTCAGCAGGATGATGATAAAAGCAGAAATCGCAATCAGGGAAACCAGCGCTGCTACGCCACCGATCAGCAATCCGCGTTTTGAAGTGACTGGTCTTTGCGAAGCTTTCGGCTGTTCTGTTTTGGTTCGGTTGCTGCGTGTACCTTTCTTGGCATCCTGCTGATCTGAGATCGGTGCCTTGACGGGCAGGATAATCCCGCCTGGGTCAAGCGATAGACCCAGAACGTCGGGCAGGTTTCTCTTCGGCTTGTCAGACGCAGGAGGCGACTTCTTTGGCTTGTCCTTCTTGACACGTGAACGCCATGCCTCATCTTCAATTATGGGATTCGGTCTGTTCCTGATCCTGTCCTGCAACGTATCAATGGCCGTTACAACTTCATTCATTGTGGCGTACCGCTGGCTCGGTTCTTTCTTCAAACATTTCAGGCAGAGTTCATCAACGTCGCCGGAAAGATCGGGTTTGATATCACTTGGAGCGGGCGGAGCATCGCGCAGAGCTTTGGCGAGCAACAGCGGCACGCTGCCTTCGAACGGCAATCGGCAGGTCAGCATTTCAAAGAAGATGACGCCCAGCGAATAGATGTCGCTGCGAGGTCCCACTTTTGATTGTTCCCCCATCACTTGCTCGGGGGCCATGTAGGCCGGCGTTCCAATGAGCAGTCCTTCCTGTGTGAGTCGTGATTCGTCCGAAGTTTCAGCTCGTCGTGCGAGGCCGAAATCTGTCACGTGAGGATTCAGGTTCGCATCGACCAGAATGTTCCCCGGTTTCAAATCGCGATGAACGACGCCGTGGCTGTGAGCATGTCCGACCGCATCCGCGATGACTCGAAGCATTCGCAGAATACTTTCGAGCGACTGAAGCTTGCTCGAGCCTATGAAGCGAGACAATGGAACGCCGTCAATAAAATCCATCGTGATATATGCAGTTCCTGGGGTGCGCGACAAATAGCAATCAGTCGAGAATCTTTTTAGGTGACTTTTGTTCCGCCGAGAACGATCCTGCGGATAGCGGCCATGGTGAGTCCGACGGTGTTGCGAGCCCAGGTGCGAAGGTCCTGCTCCCGGACAGTTTCCAGGGCCTCGACGACGAATGGTTCGTCGATTTTGCTTACCACCGCACTCATGGCCGCCAGCATTTTTGTGAAGCCCTGGCAACTGTTCTGGAATTGCATCTGTTTGCCTTTTCCGATCAGCGATTCCAGAATCTCGGTGCTCGCGGGATAGCTTTGGCCAAGTTCCAGACCTTCACTTTGTTCACTCACCAGGTTCACAATCTGATCCACCATCAGCCGTGTCGAATCACTTGTCCTCATCGACGCCAGCCTGAATTTCACCTCTCCCGCCGCCGTCGCGTGATAGCCAGCGATCCGAAGATACGCCAACGAGCGTTCTCGGATTTCGTGCAATTGCCCCCATACTTGAAGTGATCGACGGAACGGCACAAGCCAGCCAAAATGCTTGCGAATCTGATCGACCGTCAGGCCCGGGGGCAGTTTTCCGCCTTCGCCGACAAGGTGTGGCATCATGCCTTCGCCCCACTCAATGATCTTGCCTATGTTCATATAGCGGCCCTTCGCTTTTTGCGAAGGCGGAGCGATACCTCCCAAAGGAGTCTGCTTAATTCTCGGCTGAGTCGTCCCGCACAGACCCGGAAACTCGGTCCATCGCGGGTCCGCCAACAGACGGGCCTTAAAGATATGCGATGACGCATGCGAAAAATCTTTGAAGACCTTGGTCGCCGTCTCGTCAGGCGTATCGCGGAGTTGTTTTTCAACCAGAAGGCCAATTCCCTTCACTAAATCGGCCCCTTGATCGCTGACGACTCCTGCCAGTCTGCCGACTTTCCCCTGCACCCAGGACTGAACAGTATTAGCCGCCGGAATTCTGTCGAACCCGATCAGATTCGGCTGAAGCACAGTGAGGACCGCCGGACAGGCACGAAAACTGATGGCCGCCCTCAGGTACATCCGCACGCACGAAATCATCGTGGTCAGAGAATGTTCGTGATCCCGCACGCGCACAAGTTCACCATTAACGCCCGTCCTGTTTTCCTGAGGATGGACGATTAGCTCAGCGCAGGTTGGCTCTGGTTCACTTTTTTTTTGACTGCAATTCCGCGAGCTGCTGCTCGGCTTCTTTCGCTCGAACCCGCCAGGTGTCGCGACTTTTCTCAACTGCGTGAACCTGATTGGAGAACGAAATGGCCCGCTTTTTCAGGTCCAGATACTTGTTCTTCCAGCCATCCCGGCTGTGTTGAAAAAATGCCAGCAGTTTCTTCGTCGGCGTCGTCATTTCGCCCAGAGTTCTCGTTCCCATCGGATCCCTCCTGAATTCGGGTGTGGTATCGACGTAATGGAACAAAAACCAACCGAATCGAATAGACCAAATTTCCCCAAAACTGCTATTTGTCGCGCACCCCATGCAGTTCCTTCGTGTTCACCGGCGTCATAGACACTGCAAATATTCGGGTGTTTTAATGCTGCGGCAGCTTTGGCTTCACGCGTAAATCGCTGCATGAACTCGGCATTGCCCGTGCCTTCGGACTTTGGAACTTTCAACGCAACCTGGCGATCAAGCGTCGTGTCCTTTGCCAGAAACACACTTCCCATCGCGCCTTCGCCCAGCGGTCGGAGCAACTGGTACCGACCAAATATACGGGGCGCAAACTCAGAGGCGGTGTCCGATTCCACAGCATTCGGCCGGATCGTCTCTCGGACACTGGAGCGAGGTGGCACTTTGCCAGGTTTAGTCGTTGCCAGAACACCTCCTGCCATCAGGGCTTCGCCGTCAAACCAGGATTGCAAAGCATCGGTTAGATCCGGATACGCAGCAAGCAGCGCCTTCTGGTTCACGGGCCTCCCGGCGTCTTTACGTTTCAGATATTCTGCAAGAACCGAGTTGAGACGCTGGTCTTTTTCGGGATCTACGGATGGCGACGGCTGGTTCATTGAGGAATCCGTTTCTGACATTCTTACGCTGGATAGAAAATCGATATTTGGCGTTAAGGTGATCGGCAGGAGAGATTTACCATCGGCGAGTCTGCAAACCGAGCGGTCCATTGTGAATTGACCGAGCCGAAGGATGCAGATCTGAGGACAGATCAGCCTACGTAGTCCGACCTGTCTCAGGTCGGATTCCTTCGGCGGCGTTACTTATTTGGCAGACATGTTTCTGCCGCTCGCCGAAGGGAACGATCGGGCTACTCTTTAATTCGCGAGCATTTGAAATCCCAATGTCGTCCTTCGGAGTCGATGAACAAACCAGATCATTCGAAAGGTTCGTCCATCTTCACTTTGGCACCGCCAGCAGTAACAGCTTTGGAGACTCGCGGCCTGCTTCCGTCCTCGCTTTTTTCAAAGACACGCAGTTCTTTAAAAACAACCGTTGTGACTTTTGTGCGAGGGTGCGGAGTCGCTTTGCCGACTTCTCTGGTGAATTCTTTGTCCTTAGGGTCGTCTTTGATGAAGATTCGGTAATCCGAGATCCTGTACTGACCAAAGACGGCCTCCTGTCGCGGGAATTTCGGTGTGATTTTGAAACGCCAAACTGCACCATCAAGAGTATCGCCCGCCTGAGCGAAGACTTTCGATCCGCACACGTTGTGCATGAGCACAAGCGCGAGCGCAGCAATGGCTAAACGCATGAAGTCACGGGTTGTCAGTTTTCGATTTATCAGCATTGCAATCTCCCTTAGAAAAACCCTGAACGGTTCTGGAATACGTTAAGGATCCCTCGATCAATAATTGTCGTAGCGGAACTCGCCAAGAGTTTCGACCAGGCTGGATTCCGAAAGTCTTGGCGACTTCCGCTACGTCCATATTCGAACAGTTATTGTTCGAGCGATACTACCCCGGTTCATCAATCATCAATACCCGAAGCGCACTCAGGCCTCGTTTCAGTAAACCCGCCACGGCTGTCTCGCTTCGTCCCATTTGCTGAACGATTTCGGCGATCGAAAGTTCTTCCTGAAACCGCAATCGTAGCGCCTCTCTTTGTGCAGCGGGAAGTTGCAACAGACACCGATCGATCTGCTCCTGTTGTTCCTTCCGCATCAACTTTTGGCTCGGTGACGTCAGTTTCGCTCGAATGACCGGAGCAACTGCCGATTGCGTAACTTCTTTTTCTATGTCTCGTTTGTCGGCCCGCTGGTCGCGGACCGCATCACGAAGATTTCGTTCGTGGATATTCCTCAGCCAGCCAACGAATGCCGTCACGTCACCTTCAAAGCGAGGAAACGCGCGAAACGCCGACCACCATGTCAACTGCACAACATCAGAGGCATCAAGTCGCCCCTGAACTTCTGTTAGAGATCGCGCAGCATCGGCCCGCAACATTGGCCGAAAGTTCTCAATCAGTTCCCCCAGCGCATCATCGTCGCCGCCGCGAGCAGCGTGCAACAATTGGTCTCGATGATCGTCGGGGGAAGCCATGGAATGATCCTTCTGATAAAGAAATCGCAGGCTGCTGCGGGATCGGGCGCAAATTGCAGCGGATTGTTTGGAGTTTTCTGAAACAAAGATATCGACCCGCAGAGAGGTCTCCGGATTCGGAATTAATGAAGGACATGTGTTCAGATAAATCGATGCCCTGCCGCCATAATCCTGCCTCGCGAGAGATGAGAACAAATCATGTTTTTGCCGATGGAAAGCTGCCCCGGCTAATCACATGTTTCGGGCATGTTGGGTGATTAAGCTTATCTTCACAGATCGCAAGCAACAGTAATCAACCGACTCAGACGATCTCATGGATCACATGTCCGTGTACGTCCGTGAGGCGACGCTGAATACCGTTTTGGTAGTACGTTAGCTTTTCGTGGTTGATGCCAAGTAAGTGCAATGCAGTCGCGTGCAGGTCATAGCTGTAGCTTGGGTTTTCAGCGGCTTTAAAACCAACGTCATCGCTGGAACCATAACAGGTTCCGCCTTTGATGCCGCCGCCTGCCAGCCATGACGTGAACACGCCCGGATTGTGGTCGCGACCTTTTTGTTTCCCCTGCATGAATGGTTGACGTCCAAATTCTGTCGTGCAGAAGACCAGCGTTGAATCCAGCAGACCCCGCGATTTTAGATCGCTCAACAAAGCATGTACGCCGACATCCAGAATGCGGCCCCAATAGCCATGATCGCGGACGATGTCTTCGTGCGAGTCCCAATTGGGTCGAATTTTTTTGGAACTTGTGTTCTCCGCACCACAGAAGATCTGGATGAAGCGAACTCCGCGTTCGACAAATCGTCTCGCCAGCAAGCATTGCCTTCCGAATGGTCCGATATCTTCGTCGGCAATCGCATACAATTTGTGGATTGGTTCCGATTCACGGGTCAGGTCAACAGCTTCCGGCGCACTCAATTGCAACTTCGCAGCGAGTTCGTAGCTGGCGATGCGGGCTTCAAGAAGCGAATCATCCGGGCGTTCGATTGCGTGTTGCTGATTGAGAAATTGAAGGAAGTCCCGCCCTGCCCCGCTAAAATTGTTGTGCGGGTTTGGCGGAAACAAGTTAGCAATGGGTGGGTTGTTCGTCGCCGTTTCGACGATGGTGCCCTGATGCATCGCCGGCAGAAAACCAGCACTCCAGTTATTCGCGCCGCCGGGTGGCAAACCTCGCACATCAGGCAGAACAACAAACGATGGCAAATTGTCTGTTTCGCAACCCAGGCCATATGTAACCCACGATCCCATGCTCGGAAATCCAGGTCGGATGAATCCGCTGTTCATCATGAACATCGCAGGTCCGTGCAGAGCCGACTTGTTCTGCATTGAATAGATGAACGCCATGTCATCGACATGCTGACTCATCAGTGGAAACAGATCGCTTAGCCAGCGACCACATTCGCCGTGTTGTCGAAATCGCCAGAAGCTTTTTGCGTAAGTTCCTGCGACACCGGCAAAAGTCTGCTTACCGAGTTCTGCGTCAAAGGATTGTCCGTGAATGCGTTCCAATTGCGGCCGATAGTCCCACGTATCGACATGACTCATTCCGCCAGGACAGAAAATCTGAATGACGCAGTTTGCCGTGGGGCGATGGTGGCATTTTCCAGTGGTCGATGGTGTTGCAGTCTGGCCGCTTGCCGTCGGTTCGCCGAATGCTGATTCGCTTCCGAACATTGCTGCCAGCGCAGTTGCGCCGAAGCCGTCACCAAGGCCGCTCAAAAATTGCCGACGGGAATTGCAACTGAAGATGGATTTTTCTGAGTTCATTGTCGCTGTCTCCCTGCCTTTGGAAACAGGGTTTCAAAAAATTGCGTTCAGTGCATTAACTGGGATGGTATACTATCGAGACGAAGCGCGAGCACGCAGTCGAACCGAAGCACAGAATGATCGTTTAGACCATAAATTGAAAGTGAGGCCGTTGTTGAACATGTCCGCAAAACTCCTTGTCAATCTTTTCGTGGTTATTCTGATTGTTCAGTTTTCGACGGTCTGCCAGACAGTTGACGCTGCGGATATTCAAATCAATTTCAATCGCGACGTCCGCCCGATTCTGTCCGACAAGTGCTTTCACTGCCATGGACCGGATGAATCAAGTCGCAAGGCGGAGTTGAGGCTCGACAATGAATCGGCAATTAAGTCGGATCGAGATGGCATCGTTGTTGTGACCCCGGGTGATCCGCGGCGAAGTGAATTAATTCGCCGCATCATGTCGAACGACGAATCTGAAATTATGCCCCCGCATGAGTCTGAGAAGCCGCTCTCTGAAATTGAGAAGCAAATATTGCTTCGGTGGATTTCTGAAGGCGCGAAATGGTCCGGACACTGGGCGTATGAAGCTCCGGTAAAATATGAAGCTCCGGCATTGAAACAGGGAGACTGGCCTCGAAACTGGATTGATCGTTTCGTGCTTGCTCGCCTTGAATGCGAACAACTCCCGCCATCCCCTGATGCGAATCGCGTGACGTTGCTGCGTCGAGTTTGCTTTGATCTCACCGGACTTCCGCCGTCTGAGGAAGTGGCGGCACAATTCCTGGCCGATGAATCCGCTGACGCTTATGAAAAGCTCGTCGATGAACTGCTGAACTCGCCACGATATGGTGAGCGAATGGCAGTCTTCTGGTTGGACCTTGTGCGATATGCGGACACCGTTGGATACCACGGCGATCAGACTCAAAATATTTCGCCTTACCGCGACTGGGTGATCAACTCTTTCGATGAAAACCAATCATTTGATAAATTTACGCGTGATCAACTGGCGGGGGATTTGCTAACGAATCCATCAACGGATGAGACTGTCGCGACCGGATACAATCGCTTGTTGCAAACGACTCACGAAGGAGGACTGCAGCCGAAAGAATATCGTGCCATCTACGCGGCAGATCGAGTCCGCAACGTCTCTGCCGTCTGGATGGGAGCAACCGTCGGATGTGCTCAATGTCACGATCACAAGTTCGATCCCTACACGGCTCAGGACTTCTATTCTTTGAGTGCGTTCTTTGCTGATGTGGATGATGAAAAACATTTCACAGCCGGTTCGAACTCAAATCCTACCGCTCGTGACCCCGAGCTTGACTTGCCGACAGCCGAGCAGAAGACTCAGTTGGATGAAATTATAAGTCGTCAGGCTGTGGCGAAGGCGAAACTTGAAACCAAAGGATTGTCGGCATCGGAACTGAAATCCCTGCGCGATGTTGTGAAAAGCAGTGAAGCGGAGTTAACAAAACTTCGCGCGAGTTTTCGCCGCACGATGATCACCGTGGCGCTCAAGACACCTCGCGTTGTTCGAATTCTGCCACGCGGAAACTGGCTCGACGAAAGCGGGCAGATCGTGGAGCCAAACGTGCCGAAGTTTATGGGGCCACTCACAATCGCCGACGGTACTGGTCGTCGAGCGAACCGGCTTGATCTAGCTGGCTGGCTTGTTGATTCAGAGCGCGGCGCTGGCTTGTTGACGTCTCGTGTGCAAGTCAATCGATTTTGGGCGCTTTGTTTCGGCAGTGGTTTGGCAGGAAGGCTGGACGACTTCGGCGGACAAGGTGAACCACCGGTGCATCCGGAATTGCTCGATCGTCTGGCCCTCGAGTTTGTAGCGAGCGGCTGGGACGTGAAGGCGATGATGAAACTGATCGTTACCAGTCGAACGTATCAGCAGTCATCCGTCGGTCGACCCGAATTGATTGATCTCGATCCGAACAATCGATTGTATGCACGGCAGTCGGTGTTTCGATTGCCAGCGGAAATGGTTCGTGACAATGCGTTGGCGATCGCTGGTCTGCTGGTGCAGGAAATTGGTGGACCGAGCGTGAAGCCATACCAGCCAGAAGGATATTATCGTCATTTGAACTTTCCGGAACGCACATACCAGCAGGACAACGACGACAGTCAATGGCGGCGCGGAGTGTACGTTCATTGGCAGCGACAGTTTCTGCATCCGATGCTGAAAGCGTTTGATGCTCCAAGTCGTGAAGAATGCACGGCTCAGCGTGCAAAGTCGAATACGCCCATGGCTGCTCTGGTATTAATGAATGATCCAACGTTCGTTGAAGCTGCGCGTGTTTTTGCAGCACAAATACTTGATAGCGATCGCAAAGCCGATGACGATCGATTGACCTGGGCCTTTCATCATGCGGTGACTCGCCATCCCACATCGTCGGAGCTCAGCGTGCTTCGCAGATTGCTCACTGAAAATCGTGAGTCCTTTGCGACGCGGCCGGACGATGTCACGGCATTTCTCAACGTTGGCCTGACAAAGCAATCTCGCGATTTTGATTCAACAGAATTCGCTGCCTGGACCGCTGTTTGTCGAGCGATTCTGAATTTGGCTGAAACAAACTCAAGGAATTGACCACATGCAGGTTTCATTCGATAATTCTGGAATTACTGCCCTCAAACGTCGCACTTTCCTGCGACACACGGGCGTCGGTATCGGTGCAGCGGCGTTGCAAAGTCTGATGCTTGCTGATGAACGCTCAAAGGCACTGGCCAGTGAATCCCCTGCAGCACGCATGAGCCGAAGCGATTTGCCGCATCATCAGCCCCGTGTGAAGAACGTCATCTTTTTGTGCATGGCTGGCGGGCCGTCGCATCTGGAAACATTCGACTACAAGCCACAGCTTGATGCGTTTAATGGCCAACCGATGCCCGAATCGTTTACGGTCGGTCAGCCAATTGCCCAGTTGCAGGGGCAGCAACTCAAGGTGCAGGGACACCTCACGAAATTTAAGCAGTATGGTCAAAGCGGTCAGTGGGTCAGCGATTTTCTTCCACATCAAGCCTGCATCGTCGATGACCTGTGCATTCTTCGATCCATGGTCACGGAACAGATTAACCACGATCCTGCGCACACTTTCATGAACACGGGGACGGCCATCAGCGGACGACCGTCGATGGGCGCGTGGGTCAATTACGGATTGGGTAGTGAGAGTCAGGATTTGCCGGGTTTCGTTGTGCTGACAAGTGTTGGTGGTCGCAACCCGCAACCGATAGCGTCGCGGCAATGGTCGTCTGGATTTCTGCCGAGCCGCTATCAGGGCGTGGAATTCAATTCCAGTGAAGCACCAGTTCACTATGTCAACAATCCTTCTGGAATTACCCGCGATCAACAGCGGTCTTTGGTACACGCGGTGACTGAGCTTGATCGCCTGAGGAATGCAGAGTTGCAGAATCCGGAAGTGGCATCGCGTATTGCGGCGTATGAACTGGCATTTCGGATGCAATCGTCTGTACCAGATCTGGCAGACATGTCGCATGAGCCAAAACATATCCTTGATGCCTACGGCGCAGTTCCTGGGGACGGCTCGTTTGCTTCGAACTGTCTGCTTGCGCGGCGGCTGTTGGAACGCGGTGTGCGGTTTGTTCAGCTTTACCATCGTGGTTGGGATCATCATGGAGATTTGCAGAAGTACATGGGGATCTGTTGCAAGCTGACGGACCAGCCTGTTGCCGCTCTACTAAGTGATCTGAAGCAACGCGGACTGCTGGAAGAAACGTTAATCGTCTGGGGCGGTGAATTCGGCCGGACGCCGATGTTTCAGGGAAAGGGAGGTCCTGGGCGCGATCACCACATCAAAGGTTTCACAATGTGGCTGGCTGGTGGCGGAGTGCAGCCTGGAATGTCATACGGCAACACCGATGAGCTCGGCTATCATGCGACTGAGAACCCAGTACATGTTCGCGATCTGCATGCAACGATGCTGCATTTGCTTGGCATCGATCATCATCGATTCTCAGTCCCGTTTCAGGGGCTCGACGTGCGACTGACAGGCGTTGAGCCCGCCCGCGTGCTGAAAGACGTACTAACCACGTAGCTCCTCTGTCGATCTGTAATTCCACAAACAGTATGGCTTAGTAATTTGTGGCCTTCAACTCGTTCCATGTCTACTGCTCAGTTACGCACTGACAATCCGATGTCCAGGCAGTTTGCACTTGGGAAGTCGCTGTCGGCTTTTCACTTGCCACAAAAGTGAAAGTATGACTTCCTGCATCAGGTGCAAGCCTGTATTTTTCGTCCACATTAAAGACGAGAAGAAAAACCAATCAGCATAGCACGGAATTCACTGATATGACCGATTCATCCCCGTCCACTCACCGAGATTTCGTCCGTCAGATCATAGAAGATGATCTGGCTTCCGGCAAATGGGATGGACGAGTTCAAACGCGATTTCCTCCTGAACCCAACGGCTACCTGCACATCGGTCATGCCAAATCGATTTGTCTGAACTTTGGTATCGCCGAAGAATATGGTGGCAAATGCAATCTTCGCTTTGATGATACTAACCCCGAAAAGGAAGACACTGAGTACGTCGATTCGATCGTGGAAGACGTCCGCTGGCTAGGCTTCGACTGGGAAGATCGTGTGTTTTATGCTTCCGACTACTTTGAACAGATCTATCAGTGGGCTGAACAACTGATTCGGGATGACAAAGCCTACGTCTGCAGCCAATCCCTTGAAGAAATTCGTGCAGGTCGTGGCACAGCATCCGAACCCGGCACAGACAGTCCTTATCGCAGTCGTTCCGTCGAAGAAAACCTGGACCTGTTTCGACGTATGAAATCTGGTGAATTCCCTGACGGAACTCATGTGCTGCGGGCCAAAATCGGCATGGCCGAAAAGCACATGCTGCTGCGTGACCCGATCATGTATCGCATTCGTCATGCGGAACATCATCGCACCGGCGCGAAGTGGTGCATCTATCCAACGTATGACTACGCTCACGGTCAGTCGGATGCGATAGAAAAGATCACACATTCCATTTGCACGTTGGAATTCGAAAACCATCGACCTCTGTACGACTGGTACTGCACCGCGCTGAGTATCCATCATCCGCAGCAGATTGAATTCAATCGACTGAATCTTACGTACACGATGATGAGCAAACGCCGACTGCTGGAACTCGTGCAGGGCAAATTCGTGACTGGCTGGGACGACCCACGCTTGCCGACCCTCTGCGGTCTGCGACGTCGCGGCTACACGCCGGAAGCCATTCGAGCGTTCTGTGCCTATGTCGGTGTTACAAAGCACAACGCGACGATGGATATGGTGGTGCTGGAAAACCACATCCGCGAAGATCTCAACAAGCGAGCCGAACGGCGCATGGCCGTGCTGAATCCGGTAAAGGTTGTGATCACGAATTATCCCGAAGGTCAGTCGGAAGAGATGGATGCGATCAACAATCCGGAAGACTCGACAGCGGGCAGTCGCAAGGTGCCATTCAGTCGTGAGTTGTACATTGAGCGTGAGGACTTCATGGAAGAGCCTCCCAAGAAATTCTTCCGCCTGTCGCCCGGCAAAGAAGTTCGTCTTCGCTGGGCCTATTTCATCACGTGCACCGGCGTCGTCAAAGATGCTGCAGGAAACATCACCGAGATTCAATGCACTTACGATCCTGCGACAAAAGGCGGCGACGCTCCTGATGGCCGCAAGGTCAAAGCCACGCTGCATTGGGTCTCCGCGAATCACGCCGTCCAGGCCGAAGTTCGCATGTACGACCACTTGTTCGTGACAGAAGATCCGGACAACGTTACTGATCCAGCGTTGGACTGGAAGTCCAACCTGAACCCAGGATCTCTGCACGTCATCAACGCTATGCTCGAACCCTTACTGGGCAAAGCCGAAGTCGGCGACCGCTTCCAGTTCGAACGGATGGGTTACTTCTGCGTCGATGCTGATACGTCATCAGAACGATTAGTTTTCAATCGCACGGTGACGCTGAAGGACCAGTGGGCGAAGGAACAGGTTAAAGGGTGAAACCTGTCTGGCATTTCGCTGCGACAGAGTGGCCGGGGTTGGAGAGCGTTAGCTTGAAACCCTGGCGATTCACTCGCACTGCCATCGGGATTTCGGGCTTTGGCTCTTAACCTCGGACACCCGTCCAAATGGAGGATTCAGTGATCCCGAATAATGGCGACCTTTCACACGAAGTCATTCAACGCATCGTTGGACGCCTGTTTGCTCCCGATGAGCACCCAATGGCAATGCGAGTTCTTGATAGATACGGACCGAAACCTCATCACGTGGAGAAGGTAAGAGTTCGACTTTGTGCTCTTAAATTAGCGGGAAGTGATCTGCGGGAGCTTGAGCGGCAAATTGATGTAGCATGCGTCGATTTTCGTGATGTTATCGCGGCCGCAGAATACCCTGCGCAGTGCAAATTGGGATTTATTGGTTTCGGTCGGCTTAGACCCTCAGAGCGACTTCAGATTGAAGAAGCGGATAGACTTCAATTTCAGGCTTGGGTTTATCAAGGTCAACAGTAGACAAGTTGGAATGGAGAATTGCGAAAAGGACGATCATCACTGACGGCCTATTCGCACTGGCATTGGCGTTTGAACGCGAACGAACGAGGGCTCATCACGGCGGAGCGTGATGGCTACATTTTGTTGCAACGTGCAGCGTTGACGCTTCTCTATGAGTCTGCTGTTTCTGGTTCCCCGGATTTATATCCAGCCAAATCGCGTTTTTAAACAACGATTTGGCTGGATATAAATTTCGCTGCGGTCTCTGTCAGAGACTGTTAATCTGAAAATAACTGTGAGAGTTCCACTTCGTTCGCCACAAGATTTTGAGAGTAGTTGTTTGGCTTAACGCCTGCCGCCGTCACCATGGTCAGAAAAAGCGCCTTGTTGGTTTTTGTTCGCTGCCGAAAGACCGTTAGTTTGTTCTGCAGATCGGCCGCGTAACGTTTGTCGATGACGAAAGGTGCTTCCGTAAATTTCATTTCGCAGATGTTAATCGTTTGATCATTGCGGTCGATCAGCAAATCGATTTGAGCACCCTGCTCTCCCGGCGATGATGGCGTGAATTGCCAGGCGGCTTCTTCGGTCAGGACGCCGGAGATTCCCAGCGCATTTTTTATCTGAGGCACATGAGACAGGCAAAGGTTTTCAAATGCGTATCCGCACCAGCTTTTCCATTTTTGGCCCGATGATTTCGTAAGCCATACATTCTTCCCTGTCATATGATTAGGCTCAATCCATGTCAGATAAAACAGCGAATACTCATCGGTCAATCGCCAGACACTGTTCTTGCGAGCTGAATTGTGAGCTGGCATCTCACGAATGAAGCCGGATTCTGAAAGCTCGCTCAGAATTTTTGTCAGCGTTCCTCCACTTGGAAGACCCGTGGCATCGGTCAGTTCGGTTCGATTCAGTCCCATCCGCTTCTTCGCTAACGCTCGAACAATGGTCTCGTGCTGATCTGAGTTCTCAAACAACGCACGGTAAAGATTCGAAAATTCACCAGCCAACAGGCCGTTTTTTTGAAAGCAAAGTCTGTCGATTTGCTGAGCTGCAGACTGTCCCCGTTCCAGGCGCTCCAGATAATGCGGCACGCCGCCGATTGCCATATAGAGTTGTGCGATCTGGAAGTCAGGGAGATCAATTTTTCTCGACGCCAGATAACGCTTCGTCTCCGCCAGCGTGAAGGGCTTGAGTCGAATCTGTGAGGTGGCTCGATTGTGAAGTCCGCCTTTGGAATTAATCACCTTCTGAATCATCCACGACGCAGCCGAGCCGCAGATGATGCAAACCAGAGAAGGATCGCGACACACATAGGTATTCCAAAATGCTTCGAAGGCCGAAAGAAACCCAGATCGCCGACTGGCCAGCCACGGAAACTCGTCAAAGAACAGGACTCGCTTCGCTTTGGCTTTGGTTTTCACCAGCCATTCTTTGAGTTGATCAAATGCTTGAAGCCACGACGTTGGGATCTTCCCCGATTTGCCGCTGTGCGTCTTTAATCGAATTGCAAAGTTCTCCAGTTGCCGTTCGAGACTTTCATTGTGCAGCCCGGAAAGTTCAAAAACCAACTGAGGCTTGAGGTGCTGCCGAATCAGAAATGTTTTACCAATTCGCCGTCGCCCATGAATGATGAGAAGCTCAGCATCTGCAGATGCCATCAATCGATTCAATTCAGTTTTCTCGTCATCTCGCCCGATTACGTCCGTTGCCATATGATCTATATCCAGCCAAATCGCGTTTTTAAAAGTGGATTTGGCTGATTATAGACATACTACCAGTAGAGTGGGAATGATTTATATCCAGCCAAATCATGTTTTCACAAGTTGATTTGGCTAGATATAGATTTGGCAATTGTGCGTTATACCCCGTCCTGTCGGAATCAATTTGACAGGAGGGCGCACAGGAAGCAGAGGCCATACACTTCAACACCGCGATTCTCTGCTCTCTCTGCGCTCTCTGCGCTCTCGTGTCAGAAACTGCGATTTACGGTTAAAAAGTGAAATGAATCGATCCGCATCGGTTACTAAATTCTCTGACAAACTGTTACAAAACGATTCGGCCGTCACTGCTGCCAAATTTTGACAGTCAATGTACGTTAACTACAAATAGACCAATGAGTTCATGAACCGGATCGAATCGAACTACGAAATGACACGAACTTTTTTGCTGGTTCCCACGTCTTTCGAATTGCAGTATCTGCAGCCCTTGTTCGAGAATGCTGTCAGGGCTGCTGATGGCGCACTCGCGGTCTGTGGCTTTGGGCCGATTGCATCCGGGATCATTGCTGCTCAGTTGTTGACGAAACACATGCCCGACAAGGTTATCCTTGTCGGAATTGCTGGTAGTTTTGATGCCAACACTGCTGCCATCGGGACCGCGGAATGTTATTCAAGAATTGGCTGTTACGGTGTCGGGGCGGGCGGCGGTTCGGAGTTTAGAACGGCAGGTGAACTTGGCTGGAGTCAGTTCACGGATCCGCAATCCGGCGATTCATTCACGGACGTGATCGAATTAGAGGGAACCAGCCCTGCGGTCGCTTCCAGCGGGATGTTACTGACTGTTTGTTCGGCGTCGGCAAGTCCATCCGACGTGGCGGAACGGTTGAAGAAATTCCCAGAGGCGGTTGCAGAAGACATGGAGGCATTTTCCGTGGCGATGGCGTGTAAACTTGCCAGAATTCCGCTTATCGTTATTCGAGGAATCTCCAACATCGCGGGAGACCGAAACAAGGCCAACTGGGACGTCGAGGCTGCGTTGAAGGCGGCGGCGGAACTTGTCGTGTTAAGGATTTTAGAGTGACCAGAATTCATCTCGGCATTTCCACTTGTCCGAACGATACGTTTGCCTTTCACGGTCTGATGACTCACAGTGTCGATTGGCGCGGCCTGACGTTTGATATCGAGTTGATCGACATTCAGCAGTTGAATGATCGCCTGTTCCTGGGAGATTTTGACGTTGCCAAGACCAGCTTCCATGCAGCGTTGCTGCTTGCGGACAAGACTGTTGTGCTGCCTTCCGGTTCCGCTTTGGGCTTTGGTGTCGGGCCGTTGTTATTGTCTGCTTGTGCGGGCGAGCGACCAGAAAATAACAATCAGGTGACCCTGTGCCCCCAAGTAACGTTGTGCCCCGGTCAGCATACGACTGCTGCGCTGCTGTTTCAGTTATTCCATGCGCACACAACTTTGGTCCGCCACGTTGTGTTTTCGGACATTATGCCGGACCTGAAACATGGCAAAGCCGACTTTGGTGTCTGTATCCATGAAGGCCGATTTACCTGGCAGAACGAAGGACTAGGACTCGTCGAAGACCTCGGCACACGCTGGGAACAGGAAACGTCCTGCCCTCTTCCGCTTGGTGGAATTATCGCTCGCCGTACTTTGGATCCCGAGACAATTGCAAATGTTCAAGCCGTCATTCACGATTCCCTTCAACTTTCCCTTTCTGACCGCAATCTTCCGCTGCCCACGATGCGCAAATACGCGCAGGAGTTTGAAGACGACGTTCTGATGAAACACGTTGATTTGTACGTTAATGATTGGACCACCAATCTCGGAGATGTTGGCAAGAACGCTCTGCGGCAATTGTCCACGCGGGCTCAATCGATTGGTCTGGTTCCTGCGGGCAGTGCCGAGCTGGAAATTTTCAACTACTTGTAGGGTGTGTGGGGCGTAGCGAAACACACCATTGTCACTTCTGTCGCTTCCTTTGCTATTGGAATTTGCCATGAAAGATATGACCGCCTGGAATTTCGCACGATCAAGCGTTCGATTTGTTTCTGCCTTGATTCTGTTCTGCCTGATAGTTTCAGATGTCAGGGCGGAGCATGAAGGGAAAGTTCAGATCCTTCTACTGGGTGACAGCACAACGGAAGGCAGCATTCCCAGGCTGATCAAACCGGAAGGACCGCATCTGGAATCAATGCTTGAACAGTTGCTTGCCGCTGAAGAAGATCTTCCGCCAAGCCATTTTATTAACTCAGGTCTCAGCGGTGAATACATTCGCCGCTTGATCGATTCCGGTCGCTACGATCGCGATGTCGCCAAGCTTCCGGGGCTCGACTACATCTTCATTCGCTACGGCCTGAATGATCGCGCACGAGTAGAAAATTTCCCGGAGGAATTCCCGAAGCACTTTCATGAGCTCATTGACCGCCTTCGCAAGGATCATCCTCAGGCATTGTTGATTCCTATGACCGTGATTCCGTATTCGAACGAAGAAGGCTGCAAGGAAATCAATGATCTGGTCAGGCAAGTAGCGGAGAAAGAAAAGCTTAACGTCTTCGACATTTATCCTCGCTACTCGGCCGAATTAGCGAATGGGCCAAACATGCTGAACTATCGTCGCTATCCTTTGGAAAAAGTGCCGGAAAAATTTCACGCGATGGTGAAGTCATTCATGAATGGGCCAAGTGTCGTTGTTATGGCAAATGAACTTGATGGGATTTTGGGACATCTGCCAGGATGGTACGGCGACCGACATCCGAACCTCGCAGGCTACAACGTCATTGCCGATGAAACGGCGAAGTATCTGGCCGCTATCATGCGTGCCGCCGATCCAAAACTTTCGCGAAGTCTTCGAGGCAATCTGTCGGCGGCCCTGACGCTGCATGCTTCATTTGACAAAGGGCTGGACGCTGATTTCTCTCGCGGCGACCGAACATGTTACATCAAGAAAGGCGCGGAGGTGCAGCGCGCGGAAGCGAATGAGGATGCAAAACTTCTTCCTGAGGACGGGCGTTTTGGTGGCGCTCTGCATTTCACAAAGAAGAGTAGTTTCCAGCCAGCATTCAAAGACTCTGGTGTCCTTGGTTACAACGACAGCAATTGGAACACTACGGTTTCTGTCTGGCTGCGACTGAATCCGGATTTAGACCTTGAGCCCGGCTATTGCGATCCAGTGCAGATTGTTGGCGACGACGGAAAAAAGGGATTTATTTTCCTCGAATTTTCGAAGGACGAAACGCCGCGTTATTTCCGTTATGCCATACGCCCGCTGTTTCAGATCTGGAACCCGGACAACGTTGCCTGGGCGGATATCCCGTTCGACAAACGCCCCATGGTGCAGGTTGATCGTCCTCCGTTTTCCCGTGAGGCATGGACGCATGTTGTTTTTACTGTTGAAAACATCAATAACAAGAGCGAAAAAAAGGCCGGTCGTTTGTATTTGAACGGCAAACTGCAGGGGGCGATTGAGAACTGGGATCTGACTTTCGGCTGGGATCCGTCGCAGGTACTGCTTGTGCTGGGTGCGTCCTACGTCGGACACATGGATGATCTGGCCGTGTTCAATCGTGTGTTGAGCGATGAAGAAGTGAAGCAACTTTACAGCCTGAAGAACGGCGTCCGCGAACTGCATCCGGTAGCGACAAAGTGACCGTACGATGTGTAAGCACCCATGCACAAGTTGTATGGCATAATTCGTTCACACTTCACACTGTCCGAAATGAGGTCCTTCGAAGGCAGGTATCGGGAGTCCCTTCTCCCCCGAGATCGGGGGAGTAGGTGGCCGGAGGCCGGATGAGGGGGGAACTTGGAATGAACGTTATACACCAACGACAGGACGATTTGCATTTCCCCTCACCCTAGCCCTCTCCCCCCGTGGAAAACTTGTGAAATTGGAAAATCGTTTGCGGGGGGAGAGGGGACAATCGCCAGACACTTGCAACCTCGGCGATCATTGCTTCGCAAACTGCTGCAACCATTCGAGCAGAATCGCCTGCGCGGTTGCCGTACTTTTAGCGGGACGATCGATAAGTGACAGATCCTGGGCATTGACCAGACGGCGTATCAAATTGACGCGGTCGGCAGGTTGTGGAGTCACGTCGGTTACCGACGGATGCACGACAACCACATCCCATGTCGGCGAGCCGAAATTTAATGACCAGTTCATGACCCATGCATAAGACGCGGCAAAGGCTTCGTCGCTGTCAGAAGCGGCATTGCGAGGCACGGCGATCAGCACCAAATCCGGCTTCAGCGATCTAACACGAACTTTGGAGGACTGCTCAATTTCAGCCAGAGTGAGATTTTCGATCGGCCACGCTTCGACGGTGATTTCGGCATCCGGAGAGAACGTGCGCAGGGCCGGTGCGATCCATTCGTCGTAGGGCGGCATGGCGAGAATTCGAACGGGTTTTCCTTCGCTCAGCAACTTCAGAGTATTTTCAACAGGATTGGACGGTACAGAAACATCTTCAAGCGAATAACGCTTTCCTGTGATTGTCTGAGCCAAGCAGGTGGCGATCCGCTTATGGCCCGCCATGTTGGGGTGAATGGCGTCGCTCATCAGCAGTCGCCAGTCGAACGGGGCGTGTTCACGAACAGCGTCGAGTTCTCGATACACGTCGCACACGGGGATGTTCAGTTCGCTGCCAACCTGACGAATGACGTCGCAATACTGAATCAATTTTTCCGTCGGCCGATCGCCGGATGTGATGACATTATTCGGAGTTGCCAGAATCACTTCACTGCCAGCGGCTTGACACTTATGGACGATCGCTTTCAAATTCTCGCGGTACGTTTCCAGCGGCACTCGAGTCATATCGTTCAGGCCAAACATCACCGTGACAAGATCCGGCTGATGACTGATGACATCGCGATCGATGCGAGCCAACGCATTCTCGGTGGTGTGGCCACTAATGCCGGCATTGAACATTTCGATGCTAGCTTGCGGTGCGGCTTGTCGCAGAGCAATTCTCAGCATGTCGGTGTACGCTCGCCGACTGCCGGTGTGGTAATAAACGCCGGTGACGCTGTCACCGAAACAGACAACTCGCACGGCTTCCCCGGCCAACATTTTTTGCCGAATCTTCAGTTCCGGTCCCACTGCCTGCTGCAGGACCGGGAGCATCAATTCCGCAAGCTTCTGGTGCCCGATAGGATTCGGATGACAGCCATCGGTGGTCCATTCATGCAGATTCGTGCCGGCATTACCGGCATCAAACCATGCGGCAAAATGATCAATCAAGGGGACTCGCCATTTAGCAGCCGTTTCGCGACAGGCAACAACAAACGGTTCCAGTCGAACGTTTGGATTCTCGCCAACGCCATTCACCGCCGCGTCCTGCGACCAACGCGGCTCCGTCATCAGTACAGGAAGAATTCCCCGTCTCAGCAATTCAACAACAATCGTCTGCAGATTGTCTCGATACTCGTCTACAGTGATGCGAGTGGTCGTGTGGCCTTTGTCAACATAGCTGTCATTGGTGCCGTACATCACAGTGACAATATCCGGCTGCATGTCGGCCGCGATGCCGCTTTCGGCCCCGATGCCGCTTTCGGCCCCGATGCCGCTTTCGGCCCCGATGCCGCTTTCGGCCCCGATGCCGCTTTCGGCCCCGATGCCGCTTTCGGCCCCGATGGTACTTTCGGTCGTAGGTGAATTTGGGTTTGCGGCGGGCGGATTAATTTCTGTTAGAAGATTGATAATTTGATCCAGCCGCTTCAACGCCTGATCCGTTCGTTCGCCGCCAATACCCACATTGACGACTCGGGCCGCAACACCATTTTGCAGCAGCCCCTTTTCGACCAGCGCGGCGAACGTCTCTTCCGCCGTCACTCCGGTTCGCACGCCTTTCGTAATAGAATCGCCCAGTGTGACGATCGTGACGGGGCGTTTCTCGGATTGGACGACTTTCAAGTCCTCGGCTGCTGCAGTCACGAAGCTGTTTATGAGCAACGCCACGCTGCACAAACGGACGAGTTGGTGGAGATTTGTTGTGGTTGCAGTATCATGCATATGTCGCACTCACTTGTTGTTTTGACTATTAAACGGCACGCGGTCTCATACGCCAGCTTTGGATACTATACACTGCACGGCCAGAAATGAGATGCTGCTTACGGAGCAGGGATTGCATCCGGGCGGATGTAGCGGATAATCCTACAAATCCACTTTAGAAAAATACCGTTCAATGTGCGGCAACATGCCACGCTCAAAGAAGAAATTAAAGGTCATGCGAAACATTTTCATATCCATGTTGTGTATCGTCACTATGTCTGGCTCACCGCGCGCTGAAGAACCTGTCATCTTTGTCTCCGCATTCAAGTCCGGGGAGGAAGGAGCGATCCATGCCTACCGATTTGACTCAAAGAATGGTCAGTTGAAATTATTGCATCGCACAACGGATGTTGAAAACCCATTCTTCATCGCGATCTCACCCAATAGACAATTTCTCTATGCGATTGATGCTAAGGATTTTGGCAGCGATGAACACGAATTTGTAGCGTCCTATAAAATTGAGGGACGCAGCGGAAAGTTGACACGGCTGAATCAGAAAACGAGTTGTGGCACGGCGTCGTGTTATCTGGATGTGGATGCGACTGGTAAAACCGTTGTCGTGGCCAACTACTCTTCCGGAAGTGTGTCTGCACTGCCAGTACGTGAGGATGGTTCGCTCGGAGAAATCGTGTCATTCGTGCAGAACAGCGGATCCAGTGTAAATCCGCAGCGCCAAAAGGAGCCACATGCACATAGTATTGTGATTAGCCCCGACAACCGATTTGTACTCGCTGCAGACCTTGGTATCGACAAGGTTCTGATTTTCGAACTGAAGGCTGAGACTGCGGAGATCGAGCCAAATGTCGCCCAACCTTTTGCCGAGCTGCCTCCGGGATCGGGGCCGCGCCATTTGATATTTCATCCAAATGGAAAACGTGTCTATGTGATCAACGAACTCAAAAATACGGTCACGTTCTTTGACTATGCAACGGAAACTGGCGTGTTGACTCAACAGCAGACGATTTCAACGGTGCCAAAAGATTTTGACGGAATCAGTCACACGGCCGATCTGAAAATTACGCCCGACGGTCGATTCCTCTACGGCACAAATCGCGGCCATGACAGCATCGCCATCTTTCGGATTGCAGATGACGGACATCTCAGCCTCGTCACTATTGAGCCCAGCCTTGGAAAAGGCCCGCAGAATTTGTTGATTACTCCCGACGGTCGCTGGCTGTTGTGTGCCAACATGCCGGGCGACAACGTCGCCGTCTTCGCGATCGACGCCAGCACTGGTAGACTGAAATCAACCGGAGTCCCGATCGCGATTCCAATGCCTTCATGTATTCGCTGGGTTGAATGAAGCCAGGTTGTCGTAAGCAAGTTGAAAGCGAAGCAAAATGGGGAGCAGCGCATTGTTAAAGAAATGAGCTACGTCCGCTTTAACGCCTTCCCCCTTAACGCCTTCGGATTTGTGAAATCGACACAATCCTGCCTCTGTGCAAAGAGAAAGAAATGACCACCAAAGCTTTCATTTTCGAATGCAACAGTAAACCTCACCTTGCACTGTCCTACTGAGTGGGATAGACTGGATCGCAGAACCCATGAAAGCCGTGTTTGTGGAATCCTCGGAGTTCACTGAGTGGGTCACGACGCATTTGCCGGACGACGATTACGACAAGTTGCAACAGGCATTGATGGACCAACCCGACAAGGGAAAGGTCATGCCGGGCTGCGGCGGACTCAGAAAGGTCCGCACGGCAGATCCGCAACGAGGCAAGGGCAAACGGGGCGGTGCTCGTGTGATTTATCTGTACGTTCCGGAAGCCAAATGGTTCTTCATGCTTGATGTTTACGGTAAGGATGAAAAGGACGACCTGTCGGAAGCAGAGAGGAAGATGCTGTCGAAGCTGACCACGGAATTCAAGCAGCAAGCAAAGACGTCCGTCAGCCGCAGCACGAGGAGAAAGAAATGACCACCAAATCACGCAAGCCATTGTTCGAGCGACTAAAACAGGGTCTCGAAGAAGGCATCGCCCACTCAAAGGGCGAACTGACACTGAAAAACATCGAGTTGCCAGACGATCCACCTGAGATTGACTCAGCAACATTGGCCGCACTGCGAAATCAAGTGGCGATGTCTCAGCGTGTATTCGCCAAACTGTTGAGCGTTTCTTACAAGACATTGCAAAGTTGGGAACAGGGTACTCGAAAACCTTCGGACGCATCATTGCGATTGATTCAGATCTTCAGTGAGCATCCCGAGATCGTTTGCCAGAGCGTCGGACTGCCCGTCGTGAAACTGCCGGGTGTAACGATTCAGGCAACTGGTTCGGGACGCCGTAAGATCGTCGTGAAACAGGCACAACACATCGTCAGGAAGACGGCGACTGCCAAATGAGGTGATCGGAAACGGAACTGTCACCGGAGACTTCTGCCGAATCGCTCAAGAAATCCGACCGCCAGAAGATGGCGGCGGTATTGGAGGCAGATGTGATCGCGTTTATTAAGAGGGTGAAAGAATCTATTTCGGCTTCATGGCTCGAAAGTGATTTATGGCAAAACTCTTCTTCTATGTTGTTGACCATGACTAGGGGTATGCTCCAAACCCAGAAAAAGGACTTTGCACGCTGGCCAAGTGCAAGTACGGCACCAAGAAGCGTAACATTGTGGAGATTGCCGAGGTGGGAGATTGGATCGCCGGAACTGGTGGTGCTGACCCCAAGAAGAGCGCCGGGCACGGCAAACTTGTCTCTGCGATGCGAGTTGATGACAAGACTACACTTGGGGACTTCTGCCGAAGCAACGACCGGACTGATGCAACATATGACATTCCAGTGAAGGGTCGCCCTGCACTTGCTTTCCGGTCACTTTTTCTACTTTGGTGGGAACGCAATCAAGATCTCTGAAATCCCGACCGAGCATCTCGACTATGAATTCGAGAAGACCGGGCCAGGTTATCGATGTGACTTATCACTCGCCTTATCACTCGCTCGGGAATCTCTTTTCATGCTTGGTCTCTCGAGTGACAGCCAGGGTGTTACGCTGACCTTCATGGGTGACAAACAGTGTGGCATATCTCGCGGGACATGGCGTGACAGCGAAGCAACCGATAACTACACTTCGATACATGGGATCCTGCAGCCCGCGAGCTGCGGAATTTGAAATATCGTTGGGACTCAATTAAGTACAGGATACTTGGAATGAATGAAACCGGTGGGCATCTACTGGAAAAAGGCGAGGTGTCTGCCCGCTCAGGTAAAATATCGCAAATTCTCGCTAACCGTCGTCCATTCGCCGTAAAGGCAAACAAAACGGTCGAACAATTACGCGTTGTTTCTGCAGCGCTCGCCGAGTTTGTCGAAAAGCTTCGAAGGGCAGATTCAGCAGAAGATTCAGTGTCGCAGTTTTGTAACGCTCGATGCTCGGAAGCCGGACGAGGTGCTATCGTCGTTTGACAGCATCTTGGAAGACATTGCCAGCAATCAGCAAGCGTTGGATAGGACCTTATCCGATGCGCGTTTCGAAAACGTAAAAGCGCTAGTAAATCAATTAATAGCGACGGTTGCCGAAGCAAAAACAGCCTTACCGAAAAGCGTTGGCACGGATGGTATGGGAACAGCGGAGTTGCATTCGCTATTCGACCCGCTTTGGAACAACGTGGCCGAGCATCTCACGCACCTTGCCCATTCGTATAGAGAGAGTCGCGATAAGACGGGAAAACTTAATGAACAGGTGGATGTCATCCAAGGGGCCGTGCTTGCTCAAGTTCGTAAGCGGTTAGAGCAAGTTCAACCGAGCGACTACGCAGGTCAGGGACTGCCACAATTCACGAGCGACTTGTTTCATGAGTTGCGCGTCACCTTAGCAACTGCCTTTGACAAACTGGACGATGACTTGACTGAAAGCATCGACGTCCTGCGAAGTGAAGTCTGTAAAATATTTTGGGATACAGGAAAACTGGCGGGCCTTTTCGACACATTCAATCCACAGATGTGGCTGCGTCAATTAGCCGACGCCTGGAAATCACTCGACAATGGAGAGGCGATCGCCAATGTAATTGAGCGGTTTGCTAAAACTGAATTCACCTTTCGAGGCTATCTGCTGGCTAAAGTTCGGGGCACCCTCGATCCACTGGACGAAGAGTCAGGGGCATCGATTCACTACCGTTTTGCAATAGGGAACAAGTGGGATGACGTTCGCGGTAAATTATGGAGTGCGTGCAACACTGCAGTAGGAGAATGTGCAGATGTTCTCAAAGGCTTAAGTGTAGATAAAAATGGAGCGCTATTTTCATGTAACGAACAGTTCACAGATGGAGTGTTGCGACTCGGTGGTTGGAACAGAGCCCGGCAACTTTGGGCAAACTTTTACGATGAATATAAAAGTGAGATATGGGCGGAACGCTTTTCAAAAATCGAAGTCAACAAAGCACTGCGTCGTGAGTGGGATGGTTGCGTGGTAAAGTTAGAGAGCGCTTTGCAGAATCTCGTCAGCGAATAGAGTTCAAATGTCAAACAATATTGCAATTGTAGGAACACGCGGGGCAGGAAAAACCGTTCTTGCGACGGTGTTGGCAAAATACTTGTCAACTCCAAAGAAGGGTGTCCAGCTAATTCCTGACAGCTACGAAATCGATGAATACGTCGAGCTCAACTACGCAAAGCTTCAAAGAGGTGAGTGGCTTGATTCGACAAACGTAGAAAGGAAATTGAGCTGGAAATTGCGAGCCCCAGGCAAGGAAGATCAGCAATTAACATTGCTGGACTGTCCTGGCGAAGACATTCAAAGGCTTTTTGCTAGGAGAGAGTTTGAAAACGAAAAGGCCAGCGAAAGCAAAAAAGATAAAGATCTGGTTGAATATTTGTTGGGTGCATCGAAGGTGTTGCTGCTGATTAATTTATCGGATTTTATTGACGAATCGTACGAAGAAGAGAACGTGCGCCGGAGGAAGCTGCGAGAGCATTCTTTGAAGGAGTTTCTCACTGCTATCAAAAGAATTGATCCGCAGGATAGACAGCGTCAGTCGTTCGATCCCCCCACGGAAGGTTTCCGATTGCTTGACGATCACGCGTTAGGCGAAGCTCGCGATTCAGAAAGGCCTCCTCGAGATATTGCCGTTTTGTTTACTGCCTATAATCAATATTGGAAGCATATCGAAAATAAGTACGGCAGTGTCGCGGCGTTTTTGGGGAAGAGGCTACCGGCCCTTTATTACGAGCATTTTGATGGACAGGGCGTGACCGGAATTGTTGTTTCGGCAGTTGCGGATACTGTCGAAGGCGGACGCCCGAAGCCTGGTTTTAAGTCCGAGGGATTAGGCACGGTCATCGAATGGCTGATCGATCCCGTTCGATATGGAGAGATTCGTACCAGGAGTAAACAGGGGCCTAAGTCGCCACTCAAAGAGGAGCAAATCAAGAATGCAAGTGAACCCAAAATGTACGAGTGGTGAACCGCTCGAGCCGCGTTATGCCTTTTACGACAAAAGCAAGGAAAAAAATAACGGCTGGATATGGTTTCATCGGGGCTTACTACTCGACGATATCATTCAGTTTTATCGGGATCATTTTCAGGGTTATTTTGGAAATGGGGTTCCCGATGGCAGGGGATTTGTTTGTTATGGAGATTCCCTAGTTCTTTATCAATATTCTCCAGCGGGTAAAGATGACAAAGCGCGGGACCATTGGGTTCTTCTTCTAGCTTGGCTTCCGGCAATTAGAGAAACATCGGATGCATGGAATGTCCTCGAAAACGCGATATTCAAACATGTCGAAAGTAGTAAAGACACGTGGCCTGAGCAGCTTTCTGTATTTGATTACCAGTCGGAAATCGTCAAACTGACCTACGCAGGAGCCAAGGCAGTTGTTCCTTCCGACAAGGCCCGATCGTACATCCAGGAAATCGAACACCGCGGCGCGGTGAACATCATTTTCTATAGGGAGAAGCCTAACGGCGAAGCAATTATAGAAACGCAAAAAAAACCAACCCATTAGAGTCCCAAAAGGTGGCAGCGACGATGGTTCCCAGCTACGAATGGTTTCTTTACGGCTTCGTCCGAAAGGAGGCGTTGATTTCGTAGCAGATTGAGGGCACTCAGGCGACGTTCGAAGATGTCGTCGTGTTCGAGGTCACTCGGAAGTTGGAACGCTTGGCGGATACCGAAGAAGTTTGCAACTACGTGGCAGCATTGTCCTATGCGTGTGAACAGTTGAGGCATCCGAACGGGCTCCCGGTCTGCGTGCGTCTTCTGTGCGAGGTCCATCGAAACGTTTAAGGTGGAACCGAAATCACGTTTTTCGTCACTTCTATCATTAATGCTGCCGTGGTAGGGATACATGAACGCCGCCGCAAGTGCCAGCATGAATGCGAGGGCTCTAAGGCGAGGGACTAGTTGGATTTCGCACACACAAAAAACTGATGATGTCACATCGCCGAGGCATGCCTTCAAAATCAGAGAATGATCGATCCAACCGCACCGTTTACCCAATCCCTGTGAAGGCAGTTGATTTGGGTAAAGAAAGAGTTCTTTTTCAGCTGATGTCTTATGTACATCGCAAAACGGGATTGGCGGAAGTCGTCCCGGCAACGCGACGTTCGTACCAGCACCTCCGGACCGAGTCCCGGAACTGCTGGCAGATCTGGAAAAGTGGATTCATGGATGTTCTGTCAGAACAGACGGACTTTCAGGACGAGTGATTGTCCGAAAACGCTTATGAATCGGCGCTTATGCAACTTCGAAAATAGACCTCCGCCGCTTTTTCCAGCTGCGCGATATCAATGTACTCGTCTTTGGTATGCGCCTGCTGGATTGATCCAGGACCAAACACAATCGAAGGGACTCCGGCAGCACAGGTTGGCGACGCATGAGTTCCATATGGAACGCCGACCGCTGCATGTGGTCCATCGACGGCTGCCACATGCTTAAGAACTGTCTTCGCCAGGTCTGTGTTGTTGGCATCCGTCAACGCCGGACATTCAATCCAGGGTGCATCAAATTCAAAATCAAAATCGAGTCTCGCAGCCAGAAATTCTCGAATGCCGACAACTATCCCTGCTGCGTCTTCGCCCGGCGTGATACGTCGATCGACTTCGATCACACATTCATCGGGAACGATGTTTACGCTCGTGCCGCCACTGATTTTGCCCACACTCAAACTTGCACTGCCACACAAAGGATGAGCCTTCACGGTCACGGCTAGGCTGTCTGCATATTCCTGAAGTGCTGACACCAGCTTCGCCATGCGGTAGATCGCATTTACACCTTGAGTCGGATCACTGCTATGGCAGGCTCGCCCCTTCGTTCGAATCTTAAATCGCGTCACGCCACGATGAGCAACGACGACATCCAGTCCCGTTGGTTCTGCAATGATGGCTACGTCAGGTGGCGATTCCAGAAGTTTTGATTTTCCCTTAGCTGTGGTCCAGTACGTCACCAAATCTGAAATGCCGATGATTGTCGCTTCTTCATCGCACGTGCAACTCAGCACCACGTTCGCGGCTCCTGCGGGTTGTTCCTGAATCAATCGACGAAACGCAAACAGCATCGCCGCCATGCCGCCTTTGACGTCACACGCGCCACGTCCCCACAGCCGTCCCTCCGCGATCTTTGGTGTAAACGGGTCGATTGTCATGCCTGCAACAGGCACGGTGTCCTGATGAGCATCCATCAGAATCGTAAATTCTGCACCTGGCGAATCGTATCGTGCAATCACATTGTCACGACCGGGGCTGACTTCGATGCGTTCGTACTCAGCGCCGATCGAATGGAAGAAGTCTACAAGCCAGTCACTCACGCGACCTTCAAAGCAGATCGCCTGATCGACCGGGCCTCCCATTGGATTCACGCTCGGTAGCGCCACCAATTGAGCCAGAATTTCGACGACGGTTGAATTTGAAAAACTGAATTGCATTTTTGTGTTCCTTGAGCGGCAAGGCGCCAGGCGCCGGTCATTGTTTTTTTGCCTGATGGTTTGAAACAGTTACCGATGGCCAGCACTTAATGGTACTCGATGTGACAAAGTAGGCATCACTCTCCGAGTGACGAAGGCATTGACAATCGCAAGTCGGACACGTAGGGTACCTCAACACGGATGGTTGTTTCAGAGCAAGGACGTATTCCGAATCTTTTTTGGAGCCGCTTGCCGTGTTTCGCTCTTTTTTTCGTCATTTTACTCTGGCTAATAGCTCTGGTCCAAACTTCAGACATTACTCTCGCGCAGCAAGGTCCTCCATATGTCTGGACGACTCCCACTGTTGGGTATTTCACACAGAACAATTTGGACATTCGTGCTAATGTTTTCAAAATCGTCATGGTGAACGGGGTGCCGCAGAAACAGTTTCAGGGCACAATTATTTATGAAGCTAACGTCTCCTTCTCGCCATATCCGCAATATCCAAGTTATGTTGTGTACGGGTACAATTCCACAAATAATTGGAATTCTGGAACATTCGTGGTACACGTCCAGCAATACACTCCGCCAAACAATATCACCGTATTGCAGAACTTCCAAGTCGGTTTTCCGTGAACGCGCGGGTGCGCTATCGCTGCCTGATTTACAAGGAATGCGGATCTGTCGTCGGGGAGTTTCAATTGCCGAAGTATTGGTTTCGATAGCCGTTATCGGTGTGCTAGTCGGGCTTCTCTTGCCGGGCATACTTGCTGCGAGAGAAGCAGCACGGCGGATGCAATGTACATCGAATTTGCATCAAATCGGGTTGGGAATGCACGAATTTGTCGCTGGCTTCGGTGCTTTTCCCACGAAAGCGTCTTCTGCATATCAAGATGTCGCTGCGCATCTCGAAAGAACGGGCGAGGATTTTCGGGCACTTCAGTGTTTTTCTTGCCCGTCTGATCCTGTTGTTCGAACCGATTTGGGCGAATACTCATATCACATGAATAGTGGTACTCGATTTCGATTTGCACCTGATAACGGTTCTTGGATTGACTATAACGGGCTGCTTTCGTTCTGCCGGAATCGACCGTTGTCTGACATTACAGATGGATTGTCTTGTACAGCAGCGTATGCTGAGCGACTTGCGGTTGGTGCAGGTGAAACCGACTCGCAAAGTCTTGATTCCACCGATAAGCGGTATTTGTGGTACACACCAGAGGCGATTGTCGGATTCGGTCGCGAGGCTGAATTAATTCGTATGTGCCGAGTTCACAAAACAACGCAGTCACCTAAAGTCATTTACACCTACGGAAATCTATGGTTGTCGCTGCCAGGATATAATCATTTCCTCAAGCCAAATGAACATGGTTGCGTGAACGGTGCAGTAGGTATGGTTGCGAGTGAAACTCCATTGGCACCCCCTTCGAGCCTCCACTTAGGAGGTGTAACAGTTTTGTTTTGCGATGGACATGTCAGTTTTGTTTCAGACAACATTGACGAGGACGTTTGGCGTTCCATGGGGACAATTTCTATCGGGGATGTTGGGCTCCAATAATCTTTTGTTCGCGGAAGTTTCGAAACATTATTAAACTTGGGCCAAGTGCAATGCTATATGACCGTCTCGTCCATCGTCGAATATTTCTTCGAATCAGTGGTGTTCTAATTCCAATCGCCCTGATTGGGTGCAACTCACAACGATCCATCAAAGTCGAGGACTTAGGCGACCGACCCATTCGCGCAGAACTCGTTGTAACTAATCGTGAAAGTATTTCGGTTTCGGCGAAGGTGATGCCTCAAGAAACGCTCTGTCTTTGGCTACGATTCAACGTCGAAGACATTCTCCGGGACTTTGCCGATCCCGATGCAATTCAAACCGAAGACAAGTGGTACGTCTGGACAAATTTTACGTCAAGTGATGCGTCTAAGAAACAAGACGACAACCTTGAATCGTTTTGCGTCTTCAATCGGTATTTGCCGAATGGACTTGCAGGCGGAGAAAACACTGTTTTCATTGGATCCGTTAATGGTGGAAATGAATCACTCGATCAGATTCAAAATTCGGGAATCATCGTCAGTGGCCTGAATCCACCTGAGCCACCGCCGGAAATTGCAAACAGTAATGACCAAGAGCGAATTTGGTTTGCTACGGTCATGACACCGAGAGCCCCGGGTGATTACCAGTGTGAAGTAATGGTCCATCCAGGATCGACCCTCTTTCGCGACCCGGCTGGAGGTGCTGTCGGCAAGGGTGTGTTGGTCACGCAGAGGCGGCTGATTGTAGAATAGATTCGACAGTACCCGTGCGTTTCTTCTGCTACAGACAATTGCAGTCCGAAGTGTGAAACGCGAGTAATAAATCGGCCCAACAACTCGCTCCTTTACGGCTTTTGTTCCACGCGTCGCTGTTCCAGCAAATAAGCGATCAGGTCACGTAGTTGAGATTCATTAAACGTTTCACCGACGTTGGATGGCATCGGGGACGACGTTGCAGGTTTGCGTTCTTCAATGACGTCAGTCTGCAGAATCGTTTCTTTTGCCATGCTGTCGATAATGCTGATTCGGTTGCCGTCGAGTTCTTTCAACAGGCCGCTGTAAGCTTTGCCTTCGTCGGTGACGACTGTTGTAGTGCGAAAAGCTACATCGACGTTCCGATTTGGTGCCAGGACATCTTCAAGGACTCGATCAATGCCGCGGTTGCCGATGCCGTCGAGGTTCGGGCCGACTTGTTTGCCTTCGCCTGCGATCTGGTGGCAAATCATGCAGCTCTTTTTGAACAGTTCTTTACCGGCAGCCGCGTCGCCGGATGCTATGTTGAGCGATTGGCGTCGCGATGCAATGAGCTGGTCAATAATCGCGTCTTCGCTGGGAAGATTCTCCGTTAATGACTTCGCTCGCTGTTTGATGTCGTCTGTCGCGACGGCATCAAGACGTTGCTGCACTGTTGGTTTCAAGAGAAGGCGTGCCGAAGCTTTTCCGGTTTCCATCAGGTGCAACAAAAGATTCGCACTGGTGACGTCACCGGACAGGCGTTCGGCCAGAGTCAATTGTTCGGGTGATGTCGCCACTTGAAATGCCGACTGCAGCACGGATGCTGCAAGATCAGGTTGATTGTTTGCGATGACATTCATGGCCTCATTCACGATCACGTCTGTCACGCCCGCAATCACAGGAACTACCGCCACGGCTGAAAGTCTTGAATCAGGCTGCAATTTTAACAACGCTGCGGCGAAGTTCGCGCGAGACGTTCGAGACTGTTCGGTATTCAGAATCAGATGAATCATTGCCGGATGAAGTTCATCAATCGCAAAGTCTCCAATGAGCGTTGCTGCTTCTGATCTTTGCAACTGTGTGTCTGATGGGTTGAGACGTGCATCCGAGAACCGACCGACCGCCAGCCAGGCATAGGCTGTCGCTGTATCGCCATCGACGAGTTCCACGAAGACATTGCGTCTCATCAAGTCCTCTGTTTGCCATGCGACTTTTTGTGCGACGTCATTTCGAGGCGGCGATGCTTCTCGAAGGACTTCGTTTGAGGAGGAATCTCGCAACCGGACAAAATCCACGTTCTTTAATGGCTTGTCCGGAACGCCATCATGTCCGGCAATAAAGAAGCTCAGGCTGGCCGGACATTCAAAACTGTCTGAACGATACAAACCGGTTCGTTGTTCGCCAGCTTCAAAGCTGCTGAATAGCGGCGCACCATCGACACCGTCTGCTGATTTTCTGGATGTCGTAACATTCCAGCAATTTTCAGGATTGGGCGAATCGGGGTTGGGGGCGTATGTCCAACCAAACGCCGACTTGGAATTCAATGCCTCGAAATCATCTGCTGATTTCATATTGAGCAGCGTCAATGCCATTGCGATGGCCCAGTCGCGCACGGCCGGTGGCGGCTTTTGGTTCCGCTGAGCAAACCCCTGACGCATGGAATTCAGCAATTGCAACTGCAACTTTTGATCCCCCGCAAAACGCTCTCGCACAGTTGCGACAACATTCGCCGCCGCTTCTGGTGATACCGACGCTGATGAAAACTGCAGATAGTCCGCCAGCTTGTTGGGCTGCGCGGTCCCCAGGAACTCGACATTGGCTGCGATGTATTCGGCCGCTGCAGGAGACTTCAGAGCCAGACTCAAATCGGCGAGCGCAAGTCGGTCCATGGCAAGTGGTGAATGGGACGCAAGTTCGCGAAACCATTCTTCGTTCTGCAGATGATCCCGCAATGCGATCCGAATGGAATGCCGCAGAAACACGTCGGTAAGATCGGTCGTATGCAGCATTCGCAGCAACGGAGCAGTCAGCGAATTCGAAAGGTGCCGCGAAGACGCTGCCACAGCCGCACGTCGCACCATGGCTGACAAGTCACCGAACCCACGTCGCAGCAGCGCGGAGGACTCGGCTTCTATGATCGCGGTCGCAGGCATTTCGCGCAGGGCTCGAAATGCGTGAACGCGAACTAACTCTGTCGGATCGCTGACTGCGGTGGCGAGTTCATCGACAGTTAACGCATTTCGTTGTGCCAGTAGTCGCAGCACATATTGCCGCACCGTCGCGTCCGGGTCGTTCAAATTGTGTTTCAGGAAAACGTTGACTTCCGCGTTCGGCCGGTCAGCGATGACATCACGAGCGAGATTCTTTTGAGCAGTGGGTGCAGTTCGAATGACATCCAGCAACTGCGGCAGCAGGAGTTCTGTGAGGTCCCAGCCATATCCCGTGAAACTGCGGTGTGCTGGTTTGGCGTCACCGTACGAAATTCGCCAGATGCGACCACGAAAACGGTCGCGGCCTGGATGCAGCAATGGCACTTCATAGTGACCAATGATTCGGTTATAGAAATCATTCACATACAAAGCACCATCCGGACCAGCCACGATGTCAACGGGGCGAAACCATGGATCACTGCTGCTCATCAAATCCGGTCGCTCGACAGCACGCACACTGGAACCCGTACGTTGAAGTGCATTCTGATTGATCCGGGAAGTCATGACGTTTCCATCGAATGTCGTGTCCGCATATTCGGCTGGAAAGCTGGTGTCCGATCCCAGAGCCAACGCTCCGATGGCTGTCGAACCGTGCAGATGTTCCATCACGTTTGGAACATAACCAAGTCCATCGTGGGCTCGACCGAAGCTGTCGTAACATCCGCCTGGCAGCAACAAAGTGACAGGCTTCGTGTGGCAGTCAGCCGTGTAGATATCACCGAAGCGATCAATCGACATGCCGAATGGATTTACCTGACCCTGTGTGTAGAGTTCGATACGTGAACCGTCGGGACGAAAGCGAAACGTGTTGCCGGACGACATTTGCACTCGATGGCCATCTTTGCCAGCGACATCTGATCGATTGTTGAAACCGTGGCAGGCATAGATCCAGCCATCATCGCCGCGTCGGAATGCGTTGCACATGCCGTGCGTATCGCGAGTCGTATCGAATGGACCGTAAAGGATTTCACGATCGTCGCATTGTCCATCTCCGTCACGGTCATGCAGAAACCAGATGTTCGGAATACTGAAACAGATGACACCGTCGCCATACGGGATAAGGCCGATGGGAATGTTAAGCTTGTCCGCGAACACGGTAACGACATCCGCTTTGCCGTCCCCGTCTTTATCTTCCAGCACGCGAATGGTATCGCGCGGTACGACGTCTGCTGCAGCGGCGAATGGATACTCCAAGGAACTACTGACCCAGAGGCGTCCCTTTGCATCGAATGCCAGATTCATGGGCTTGGCGACATCGGGTTCAGACGCCACGAGTTCGACGTGAAAGCCTTCAGGGACCGTGAAAGTCTTTTGTTCATCTTCCGGGCTGACTGGTTCCGTGTTGCGAACGCCGAGAGCGAAGGGATCTTCAGCCGGTGGTTGAGCGTGGCACGTGGCGGCGAGTGCCAGGAGGAAGAGAATCGGCAGAACAAACAACTGGGAACTGGAGTGTTTCATTCTGCAGGACTCCGGAAATCTGGCGGGGTAAAAATGGGGGCTGGCGACATCGAACGGCGTGATCTAATCCAACACAGGAAACTCAACCGGGTCGAGAATGTCTTCAGCCCCGTTGTAATTGATCGTGATTTCTTCACCGCGTTGAATGTCTCGCAATGCGCTGTATTCTTTGATCTGTCGATCCGTGTCGTCGTAGCGTGCATTGGGATTGTAAGAATGGTTGTACAACGAACCATAACCAAGTGCCAGCGCGACATCTTTTTTGTATTCAAAGATATAACCCAGCAAAAAATTGCCGTGATCGCATTCCAGGATTTCTTTGGCGGGGATGACCAGCAACGGCGCTCGTTCAAAGATTGTGCCCTTCGGAATCAACGTGCGTGCAAAGACTCCTCGGCCTTTACCTTTAATGCTTTTTACTTCGATCAGTGCGGATTGTGTAAGTGCCATATTGGGAATTTACGATTGGCGATTTGAGATTTAAGATTTGAAATTTTCAGCCGTCATTCCGAAAACCGGATTTCACCATCAACGATGGTGCTTACCACTTTGCCTGTGAATTCGACACCATCAAAAGGCGTATTACGGCTGCGTGAACGAAATTCTGCCGCTCGAACGGTCCATTGTTTTGCAGGATCAATCAACGTGACGTCGGCAGGCTCACCCACCGACAATGTTCCGTGTTTAAGCCCCAGAATCGCAGCGGGCCCTGTTGTCAGACGAGCGATCAGTTGAGGCCACGTCAGATGACCAGGTTCAATTAACGCTCGAATACAAACCGGCAGCAGAGTTTCGATGCCGTCGATTCCGAACGGTGCTGTATCGAGATCCGCCTGTTTCTTTTCGCGTGCGAGTGGCTGATGATCCGACGTGATGGCAGACAGCGTACCGTCCTGCAGTCCCGCGATCAGTGCATCGACATGTTTTTGTGAACGCAGCGGCGGATTGCATTTGTACATGGTCTCAAATGAACTCATCACTTTGTCAGTCAGCAGCAGATGATGTGGAGTGACATCAGCGGTGACCTGAATTCCTTGTGCCTTTGCCTGCCGAATTTGTATCACAGAATCGATGGTTGTGACGCACATCAGATGAATCCGGCCGCAAGTCAGTTCGGTTAGTGCGATGTCGCGATGAGTCATGATGTCCTGCGCGGCGGCGGGGATTCCACGCAGTCCAAGTCGCGTCGCTTCGAAGCCTTCATGCATCACCCCACCCTCGGACAATTCCGGCACCATCGCGAAGTGCAGAATTGGTCGATTGAACATTCGCGTGTATTCAAGTGCGCGCCGCATGACTTCTGAATTGGCAACCGGTCGTTTGGCGTCGGAAAAGCCAACCGCCCCGCCCTGCACCAACTGTCCGATTTCAGCAAGTTCTTCGCCCTTGCTTTCCTTGGTGACAGCTCCCAGAGGGTACACGCGGCAGTTGCGAGCGCGTTCGGCCTGAAGCCGGATGAACTCCGCCGCCGCGCGGTTATCGACGACAGGATGCGTGTCAGACTGAGCCGCGATGGTGGTGAATCCGCCAGCGAGAGCGGCTGCTGTTCCGGACGCCGTGCATTCGTCTTCTTCGAAACCGGGTTCTCGCAGTGAGACATGAGTGTCGATGAAGCCGGGGCTGACGATCAGATTGGTGGCGTCAATGATTCTTGTTGCAGTGCCTGATGGTTGGACCGTTGGGCTGACGCCCGACCGCCCGCCGATGGGCGTTATAGCTGCGATCTTTCCGTCAATAATCAGCACGTCAGCGATGGCGTCCAGATTGTTTGCCGGATCGATCACGCGTCCGCCGGAAATCAGCAAAGAACTCATCGGCATGCCTCCTGATCTTTTCGGCGTTCCTGAGCCAGCAGCGTGAGGCAGGCCATGCGAATTAACAGACCATTCGTGACTTGATTTAAGATCAGAGAATTCGGACCATCGGCCACTTCGGGAGTCAATTCTACGCCGCGATTGATTGGTCCTGGAGCCAGTACCAGAAGATCCTTGCGAGCCCGGCGAATACGATCACCGTTCATTCCGAACAGATGAGCGTACTCAGCAATCGAAGGGAAAAAAGCTCCACGCTGACGTTCGAACTGAACTCGCAGCAAGTTGACGCAATCGACTTCCGGAAGAATGTCATCGAGGTTGTAGGCGACCTCAACGCCGAGTTGCGTGATGTCGCTTGGAATCAATGTGGCGGGCCCGCAAACGATTACTCGCGCTCCAAGGGCTTTGAGTCCGTGAATGTTGGATCGCGCGACGCGGCTGTGTCGAATGTCGCCGACAAGTGCCACGGTCAGCCCTGCAATGTACCCACGTTGTTTTCGGATCGTGTAGATATCCAACAGGCCCTGCGTTGGATGTTCGTGCGTTCCGTCGCCAGCATTCAGAACGCCCGCCTTCAAATTTCGAGCCAGCAAGTGTGGAGCACCGGGTGTTCTGTGACGACAGACAACTAGGTCAACGCCCATCGCTTCGATCGTCTGAGCCGTATCGATAAAAGTTTCGCCCTTCGACAAGCTGCTTGAGCTGGCAGTAAAATCGACGGTGTCAGCACCCAGACGTCGAGCCGCGAGACTGAAGCTTGTGCGAGTGCGGGTGGAGTTCTCAAAGAATAAATTTGCGACGACCAGCCCTTTAAGTACATCCAGTCTGCCGGAGCCGCCGCTGGTGATGTTGTCGTAGTGTTTCGCGAGATCAAGTACGCTGTTAATCTGATCGGCGGAAAGATGTTCCAGCCCCAGCAGGTGTCGTTCGCCCCACGGGCCGCTCACAGGAATTTCGGACAATAACATTAGCCCTAACGTCCTCTCAGGGTGTTCCCTTTGACGATCTGTACACTTCGACTGCGAATCTATCCCGCTTGAGGCCCGCAATCAATCGACTGTGAAATTCATGTTTAGATTTCTCGCAACGTTTGGTCAAAATCGACCAGTGGCATTTTCGACCTTCGCAGGAAAGGCCCCCGCGTCTCAGGTGGATAAGGAGTTTTCACATCATTCTGATGACACTTTTTATCGAATCTGCGTCACTTCACATGTGAAAAGACGATGTCCGGACCGTTGCAAAGCATGAATTAACAGCAATTTTCAAACTTCGGCAATATTGGCACGCCATACGCAGATCATTCATGCCGGTTGTTTGTTCCCCCGGTTTCTTTCCAGGACAGAAAGAAGGAGTAGAAAAATGAAGGGTCTGCTTGTAGCAGTCGGTGCCACGGTGGCGCTTGGTTTCGTGGGAGTTAGTGATGCGTCCGCTCAGCATTACGGTTGCAATTCGGGCTATAACGGTAGCTCATACTACGGCGGTCATTCATCGCCTCGACTTTCCTTATCCGTGGGTTACGGAAACGTTGGAGTTTATCCAACGCAGAACTATGGGTACTCAGGTTTCAATTCAGGATTCGGTGGCGGCTATATTCAACCAGTGGGGTATAGCCATTATCCATCCTACAGCGGGCATGTGCATCGCTCATGGCACAACACGACACATTTGGATTACCACGCACCTTCACTGGTTCCTCACCGTGGTCATCTGGACTATGTTCCTGGACATTACGACGTACATCGTTCTGGCCACTGGGACACTCATCGCCACTAATTTCGGTCATGACAGTCGCCTGCTGACGCGTTGTCAGCAGGCGATTCATACACTGTGATCTGTGGTCGCTGGACTGACTATGTGTCGCTAATGTCAGTAAGCTTCCACAGAGTTTTCCCCCCTATGCATTGGAGCTCGATGTCATGATGATGTCTAAAATGTACTTCACTGTGGCACTAACAATTATCAGTTCACTTACAGTAGCGACCGCCCATGCCCAATATGGATTCCATATTGACCATCATGATCATGTGATCAAAGACAGCCGCGGTCATGTGATTGGTCGTTATCATCACGACGTCATTCATCGTGATGCACAACGTATTGTGCCGCATCTGAATACCGTGAATCACGGCACCTATTATCGCGAGAATGGCCATTCATATTACCACCCGCAAACGGCAATGCTGGGAACACTCCAGACAGCTCCGACACCACAGGAGATCACTTTCGGCGGTTTTGGACATGTGGACGACCTTGCACAACGCCTTGAATTACTCTTGAACGATCTGTGCCTTGATCTTTACTACAATTATTCACACAACCCCGGATTCCATGAGACTTATTCAGAAGCCTATGCACTGCTTGAAACGGCGAAGTATATTCATGCCGCTGAACATGCAAATGATCGTGACGCGATCAGCCGTAAGCTAGGCGGAGCCGACGCATTATTTCACCATGTCGAAGATGATGTTCGAACCTGGTCACGGGTTCATCGTCGCCAGATTGGCACACTTGGCATTCTCAGCAAGATGGAAATGACAGCGTCGGTGCTTCATCACCTGATGGAGGATGTTGGCGTGCAGCCCGAAGTTCCGGAACAAGCACCTGCTCCAGGAGTTGGCGGACCAGAACTTGCTCCTCCGCCATCGACATTTGGACCTCGGTAGTCGTTGCACCGAAGCAACTTCGGTAACAATTTCATTGACCCGTGTTCGAAGGTCAGGCTGGCTCTTATGATGAGCCCTGGCTTGGTCTGCGGACTCGGGTCGATGCGTTTTCGGTGCACCAATTGCTGTCTATTCAGTTCGAGGTTGTTGCTGTCTGCGACATTCATACAGCACGATTCCTGCCGCGACCGCTGCGTTGAGCGAGTTGACTCCACCTAGCATTGGAATGGCAACCTGCATGTCGCACATCGCCAGCAGTTCTGCGGCAACTCCGGATGTTTCGCTGCCGATGAGGATCACTGTAGGGCGTGTCAGATTCGCATTCCACAGCAGCGTCGCAGACTTTTCGGACGCTGCGGTAATCTGAAAACCCTCCTGCTTCAACATGGAAACAGTGTCAGTCAACTGGGGGACGCGAAAAATTCGCTGATGGTTAACGGCACCGGCTGAGGATCTGGCGACATGTGGAGTGATGCCGGATTGATATCGATCGCCAATGACGATACCGTCCAGCTTCATGGCATCGCAGCAACGCAGGATTGCACCAAAATTATGGGCGTCCTGAATGCGATCGCAGACTGCGTAGAGTGGTTGCAGTGCTGTTTTGGAATTGGCGGAGTTCTGAATTGCCTCGCGGGCTGCTTCGGCCAGTGACTGGTCGTCTTCGCAGGGAAATTCTCCCATTCGCGCGACAAGGCCCTGATGTTCGTAGGACTGGCATAACTGCGTCAGGCGATCCGCATCGACAGTTTCCATGTCAATATCCAGGGGCTCAATCATGCCTTCAATTTCAGCAATCTCTGGTGGCGACGAAATTGAATCTACGAATAATTCAATGATCGGCCATCTTCCGGATTTCAGAGTTTCCATCACAGCGTGTCGGCCCCAAAGCCAGCTTCGTTGATGGTTGGCCGCAAGTCGTGATGATGAGCGTCGTTTTCCTGATTTCATGACGAGATTCTAGCCGATCTCGTAGCGCGAAATTCCTCAAATTGGTGACAAGAATGCAAAAAGCGTCTGGAATGTTCTGGATTCTGCAAGTAATTCTGCCGCCCGATTGACATCGACTGGCCACCTACAATAATCGCGGACTC
>Ga0209390_10001542_pt1 | contig 43920 bp, 52 predicted proteins | sample BON01_FD_187212 | JGI IMG/M metagenome (GOLD analysis project Ga0209390, IMG submission 187212) | Freshwater microbial communities from Lake Bonney liftoff mats and glacier meltwater in Antarctica - BON-01 (SPAdes) (version 2) | ecosystem: Environmental > Aquatic > Freshwater > Ice > Glacier...
CTCCTCGAAGGTGCCGGATACTTTGTGGCATGGCTGCCCTGATCCTGGGTAGTTGTTTGCCCAGCCGTGGTCGATGAATGCTATGCCGTCCGGCAGGTCGAAAACGTGCGCGGCGTAGTAGTCACCGGCCCCTATCTGGATAGACTTTCCCTGGGCGCTGTATTGTCCTGGTGTCATCTGACTAGCTCTCCGTTGACTCTAACTACTTCAGTGACTGATCTGCCGTCCGGCCATGTGCTGTAGCCTTCGTTTTTTAGGAACTTGATTATCTCTATTCGCTCCCGATTGTTTGCGGCGTTAATGTAATCTAGGTCGTCGAAGATTGATAGGGTGTCTTTGACGATGGTTTCGTTCGTCGATCTAGCTATCTCCATTAGGTCCTGGACCTTTGTTTGCCTGTTCGTCTGGACATAGTCCTGAACAAAATCAGGGCCGCTTGATTCTTGCGCGTTGGGGACGTAGTCGAACGTTCGGCCGTACTTGTCGCCATCGTAGCTTATGGCGTCGCTTCGTGCGGCGACCTTCGCCTTCCAGACGATGCTCCCAACCTTTGCCTGCTCTGCGGTTTTTATCCTGGTGAAGAAATAGGTAGCGCCTCCGCTGTTTAAGTCGGGCCCTGGGCTCATTCCGTCTATGCTGACGCCGCGCCTTATTTTGTCTGCCGTCGGTGCCATTTGGCCGCCGCCGTTGACGAGTATTTTGATGTTATTGAGCACGCTTCCGTTCGATGTGAATCGGTGAATAACACGGTGGTTCTTTTCGAATCCCTCCCATTCAGGGTGCCCTAATAGTTCAGGCCGGTAGCGTGTTCTGCGTCCATGCTCAAAGGCTTGATGCTCGCCTTCCGGCCGGTAGTGCACGTTGTCTATGTCCACGCCTGACGCCTTGCTGATTAGCGCCTTCGCTTTCGCGGTGTCTCCGGCCTTTATCGCTGCGATGAAATCGGCTTTTTTGTCCAGCCGGTGGATATATCCGAGCTGCTGCAGATAGAGCATTTCCTGGGATGCGGCGCTTGCCCTGGTGCTGTCTATTCCTAGTTGCTCTATTGTTTCGAATATCTTGCTGGATGCTGGCAGGCCGTTCCCTGGGACCTCTATATCTACGCGCCCACGCAACGCTGCTTTGACTTCTGGAATGTCAGGGAAGTAGCGTATCTTGACGCCGTCTATTTCGGCCTCGAATACCTTAGTTTGAACGACCGCTCGGCTGCTGGTTTCGCGGTGGTAAGACTTATCAAGTTGATTGAGGTTGTAGGTGTGGTTTTCTTTTTCCAACCATCTAATCGTGCCGGCCTCTGGCGCTTTTAGCTTGGCGGCCCCAATATTGAACTCCTCGTATAGCTCAGTGAGATTTTTATCCCACACTGGAGCCGATGCGGCGATGCTGTCCTTGATCTGCTTTATATATGGCTCTATTTTTTTCTGTATTTCTGTGACCGATTTCTGCGCCCTTGTTCCTGCTGCCACTTCGGCTTTGAGTCCGGCGATCATTTCGTCGTAGCTGTTGGCGGCAATCTGTAGCTTGCTTATGGCCGAGCCGAGGCTGGTCTCGTTGTTATCTATGCGGTGCCGGATGGAGGTAGCCGCTTTTTTTATCTTTTCGTGGACGTCGTTGTAGTTCGCTGGCGCTGTTGTGGTCTGCGCGAGCATCCTTTCGGCGGCTTCGCCCTTCACTTTGAAATAGGCTGCGGTGATTTCGTTCTTGTTTGCGTCCGTTTTATGCCAAACGAGAACGCTCTGGTCCTCGATGCTGTCTTTGTCAGTCGGTACTGCGTAGCCATTGATTCGGCTGTTGTTGACGTTCTCTAGCTCGATGCGCGTGACTCGCTCTCCGGTGTCTACTATTGCCGCCGGCGTCCTGGTCCTGGCCTCGGGGAAGGCTTCGAGGATAAACTCCCTGCGCGCCTTGAGCGTGGCCGCGAGCGTTTTCCTGGCTCGGCTATCCAGGGGCCCGTAGTTCTTGATGAGGTCGTCGATCTTGTCGTCGGTGAATAGCGCGACTTTGCGGGCGCTTTCGATCAATTGCTCCTGTGTCATGCTCCCGAATACCGAGGCGGACTGGGAGTTATATTGCGGGCTGCGTAATGATTCTATCTCCTGGACTATGTCGCCCCACTCTGTGCCCTTAAGCGTTCCCTGGGCCCTGTAACGGAGCGTGCCGCCGGTGTCTACGCGTACCGCTCTGCCGCCCTTGAGTAGTAGATTATCAAAGCCCTGACCTACGACGTCCCAATTGGCTAGCCATGCGTCGACCATGAAACCCTCGGCCGCTCCTGGCGCGCCGGCCTTGAGTGCTGCGCTGTTTGATTCCAGGCCGTCGATGATCTTGCTGGCGATCTGGTCCTTGCCCTGGAAGTTGACCATTTGAACCTGGGGCGCGTCTATGCCGGCAGCTTCGTATATCTTAGCGCCGAGTACTTCGTTGCGGCCGTTGTCGATGGACTTCGGTTCCTTGATGTACCACTTCACGCCGGTGTCGGTGTCCTGGTATAGCCCGCCTGGGTTCGATCCTCCCTGGCCGCCGATCTTTGTCATGCTGTCGGGATTGAATTCGGTCTCTGCGGATACGACTTTGGCCTGGACGACTGGTGCGTCCGGTGCGGCCGGATCAATATTTGCCGCCTCATTTGAGGGCTCAATTGTTGATGTGGCCTTGTTCGCCTTCGCCTTTTTCGCATCTATATCGGCGAGGACCTTCGCCTTCGCTGCGTCGTCTAGGCCGTTGAATATGGTCTGCTGTTGCGGGCTCGGGATTTTGCCTTCGAGGACCTTTTTCTTATAGCCGCTGATTACCGCGGAGATCTTACCCGTTGCCATTTGCGCGTCGGCTTCGTCCTGGATCGCTTTGACGAGGCCCTTGTAGTCGGTTCCGAAGCCCGCGGCTGTTCCGTCGATGCTGAACTTCTCGAATAAGGTCTGCTGCAGCTTCATCTGCTTGGGCGCTTTGCCGGTGGCAATGGCGAGGATTGCTTCCTGCGCTGCTGCCTGCCCGCTCTTGACGTCTATGTCGTACTCTAGGACGCCTTTCGCTTCGTCCGATAGCGTGGCAACGTGCGCCGCTGATGCTGGGCTCGGTTCCTTTCCGGCGATCTTTGCCTTTTTGTAATTGGCTTCCAGGGCTTTTCCTTTGTAGTACGCCGCTTTCCCCTGGGCCTTGGCGAGCGCTTCGGTCGGGTCGATGCCTGGATTCTTTGCGATTATCTTTTTGAGCTCGGGCGCGAGGTATGGCTCCTTGCTGATTAGCGCGTCGTCTATGGCCTGCTGTGCCTGGGCCTTTACGGTGCTGAGTTTCTGAACCTCTAGGTCCTTCGCTATATCGGCCTTGTAGGCTGCTTGCATCACTGCCTGTTTGCCCTGGGCTGCTTTGACGGCCTTGCGCTGCCGCTCCAGGAGGCTCTTGGCTTTGTCGTCGGCCTGGACTAGCAGATTTTTCATCCTGGCGAGGCCTGGGTTGTGGTCCCAGCCTGGGTCGGTGCCGATGGGTACTTTGTGGAGCGTTCCGTCCTTCGGGTTGGTCCAGTCCTTCGTTTTAATGTCCGGCTTTTTGATTGGCGTGAGCCCGAGGTCTTTTATGTCGTCCTCGTCTAGCTGTATCACGCCGCAGCGGCAATTCCAGCCGTTGGGAGGGAAGTGCGTTTTCCAAAAATCGGAATATACGGGGTGCACTTGATTGTCGAGCGCTGCGTGCTCCGGCCGGACCCTGAAGTCGTCCACGGCGTCGTATAGGAGAAACGGTGCGTCTTTGGCGTTTTTCGCTATCTTGTCCCAATGGCCTACGCTGTAGGCGCTTTGCAGGTTGCTTCTGAATATGGTCTCTAGGCGCGTGGCGCTGCCGAGCTGGGCCTTTACGACTAGGCCGGTGCTCGGGTCTATGACGTCCTTTTTGCCCCACCATCCGGCCTTCTGTAGCTCGGGGATTAGCTCCTTCTGAAAGTCGGCGAAGGTCTTACCTTCCTGGAGCGCTTTGCCGAGCCGCTCCTGGACCGTCGCTAGCAGGTCGGTGTCCATCATTTTGGCTACGGTGAACGCGGCGTCGTGCTCGTCGCCCAGCATTTCGTACCAGTTGAAGGTTGGGGATAGCCCTTTAGCCTGGATGAACTTGACGGCGTCGACCGGCTCTAGGTCGAACTGCGCGCTTACCTCCATGAAGTTGACGATCTTAATTTTTGCGTTCTCCGCGGAGCATTCCGAGGAGCCTGCCCATTACGGTGGCCCGCTGTACGGTGTCGACTATCTCCTGGGGCGCGGTCTCCTCCATCATGTCGGCGATGTGCTTTTTGAATGTTTCGAAGTCCTGGTTCTCCTCTAGGTATCCGAGGAGCTGCTCGACCCGCTTGCCGTAAAGCTCTTTGTATTTGGTGGCGAGCCCTGCCGCGGCGTCTGCTAGTAGTTGCTGGTCGTTCCGGTGCCCTGCCCTGGCTGCCAGGAGGCTGCTTATCTCGGCGAACTCCGCGGGCATAGGTCCTTGCCCTCCGGTCATTAGTGCCGGCGGGACAACGGCTTCCTTGCGCTTTTCCCAGCCCATGCCGTAGGTGTCCTCGATGTATTCGAGGGTCGGGTCGTAGCCTAGTGCGTAGATTTTGGCGTCGCGCTCGGCGCGATGATTGAGGTCCTCCGGCGGCGCTGTGTCCCGTACTATCGAGGGCACGCCTGCGCCTGGGAAGTTCCACTCGGTTAGCCACTTGCCGGCGGTCCTCTTGAAGCTGTTGGCTATTAGGTCGCCGTCTGCGTCGGTTAGGTCGTTGGCGACGCCCTGGTGCACCTCGGCCTGGGATCGGCTGCTGCCGCTGTCCGTGGTCATGGTCTGCGATAGGATTACTTTCGATATTGCGCCGTCCATCTTTCCGGCTAGCTGGGCGTAGTCGGCGGTTCCGGATCGGGCGGCCTCGATTAGCTCTATGACCATGCTGTCGGGTATTACGACGCCGCTGTCCTGCTGAATAGATTGGAGGGCCGACTTGGCTTTGCGTATCTGTACCGGGTCGTTCATTTGGCCGTCGGGTATTCTGATGGCGGTGGTTGGCATCCCGAATTTCTCAAGGAATACGAGCCAGAACTTTATGTCGTTGCGCTTAAAAAATACCGGCCAATAAAGCGAGTGCGCGAGGCCCTGGCCGTAGGGATTGTCGTCGTGGCTTGCGCCGGCGGCGTAGGTCCAGAACTTGTTTTCCGGCATGACGAGGCCCTGCGAGTGCTTTAGGTCGTCCATTAGCATTAGCTGGTTGTCGACGTTCCACTTGAAGCGGGAGCGGTCGCGGACCTTTATCGCGTCGAGGCCGACTTTGTTGTCCTCGGTCATGCCCCACATGAATTCCGCTACGCTGAATCCGTAGAATACGCCGTATAGCATCTTGTCGGTTATGTCGTCCCAGCCAACTTTCTCTAGCTGCTGCCGGAGGAATTCCGCGGCCGCTTTGTCTGTTGCCGATTCGCTTTCCGAATCAATTTTCCATGTGGAACTTGTTAGCGCGCTGCGGCGCTGCTGAAAGCATGACTTGACCTGATCGTCGCGTAGGAGCTCGTCGTATACCTTGAAGTCGGGCCCGCGGCTTTTGAGCACGCTGTCCGGATTCTGGATTAGCATGTGGGTGTAGGCGTAGCTCATGGCGAAGCCGTGATCGTCGTGCGCCATTTCCTGCTGCAGCGGTTTTGCTGGTTTCTTTTTGGTAGCCATTACTCGTACCCTCCGAAGTCGTTGTTACTGCGCACGCCCAGGTCTAGGTCGTCCGTTGCTGAATGCCTGCTCCTGCCTGTGTCGGAGAAGCCTGCCCTGGTCGTTCCGCTGCTGTGGCTGTCTACTGCCATTTTCGAACTGTGAGCCCATTTCAGGAATTGGCTGAATGCGTCCACTTGATCGTCGTTGGAAACCAGCGGATAGCCGAATAGCTCGCTTTCGAAGTCGACCAGCCACTCTGCCCACTCGGGCAAATATACGAGCTTGGCCTCTACTATCGAGGAGACTGCTACTAGCCGCTCGGTCTTGTTGAGCGATTTCGGGTCTATTGCAATGGCCGGCGGCGTGTACCATTCCCCCTCCTGTATTTTGACGCCTTCGCGTGCTTCCTGGATTAGCGACTGCCCGCTTGCCTTGTCCTCTATGAGAACGGCTATCGGGTTCCACTTCATGCCCAAACTGTACATGGAACGCCTGACGTCTGGATATAGCAGGCGCTTCCTGAATACGTCTAGCAAATAGTAGCCCTGCCGCGTTTCGCCCCAGGTTAGGCAGACGCTCGGGTCGTTGATTTCCTTGTCTTTGTACGCGGTGTCCCAGGATTGAACTATTCGTAAAAATTCGGCCGGCGGTGTGCCATAACGCTGAATCCATGATCGCTGTATGAGCGATCCTTCCGCTGGCTTCGGTCGTTGCTGGTATAGGGCGGCCCAATTCCTGCTGCCCCTGTTGCGCTTTTCACGCTGCCAATGCGCCGGCGTGAACCAGTCGGTCCATAGATATTCGCCTGCCTCACGCCCGAGCGGGTCGTCGTCCCTGGTGCACTCGGCCTCTAGGCATAGGACGTACCAGGGCTCGCCGGTGCGGCTTTCGATCCAGCCGCTCTGCCCATCCCACTCCTCCGGCAATATTCGGCCGCTTAGATCGTCCTCGTGCCAGCGGGTCTGGACGATAACGATTGCGCCTTCCGGTTTTAGTCGGGTGGTGAGGTCGTCCTGGTAGGCGTCCCACGTTTTGTCCCGTATGACCTGCGAGTCGGCCTGCTCCCTTCCCTGGACGGGGTCGTCTACGATGATTAGCTTGGCCCTGTTGCCGGTTAGGCCGGATAGTATGCCGCCGCACATAAACGTGGCGTCGTTGGTTAGGCTCCAGTCGTTGGCTGCCCTGTTGCCGGAGCGGAGCTCGGTCTTGTAGAGGTTTTTGAACTCAGGCGAGCTGGTTAGCTGCCGGCCCTTCCGGCCGAACTTGTCCGCTAGCTGGCTGCCGTAGCTGGTTAGAATGACCGGCTCGTTTGGGTGGTTTGCCATGTAGAACGGCGGGAAAGTTACGCTGACGTAGGTGCTTTTGGCGCTCCCTGGTGGCATGAATACCATTAGGCGCTTTATGGTTCCGTCGTTTACTTCCTGGAGCTTGCTGTTGAGTAGGGTGTGGTGCTCCGCGGGCGTTACTCTGTCCGGATAGAACTCCTCGCAGTCCTCGTCGTCGTTAAGCGGCGCGCCTGGGATTTTGACGTATCGGCAAAAGGTGTCGAGGTGGCTCGCGGCCTGCTTTCTGTATAGCGCCTCCTTTGCCTTTACTATCTGGACAAGCGAATCAGTGCGTTGTTGGGCCGTCATGGCGTCCTATCGTTTTGGCCTCTAGTTCCTTGATCCGATTCTCTAGCTCCTCGACGGTCATGTTGTCGTAATCGTCCTCGGGCCTGGGTAGGTCGCGGCCCTTGCTGTCGGTGTTTGCGATCTTGTCCGGCGCTTTGAATCCTCCGATTGCGGCCTCCTGGCGTGCTAGCTTTTCCCATCGGTCGATATGCTCTAGCGCGCCGCCTTTCGCCTTCGTCCATATCGCCTGCATGAGGATGTTTATTCTCATCAATTGGCGGGTTCGTAGGTTGTCGATGGTCTGCTGTGTCCGTAGTTCGTACTCGCTGAACGCCTCCTGAACGAGCTGATGCGCTCGGGTCTTGCTGACGCCTATCTGCTCGCCTATCTGTTTCAATGAAAGGCCCGCCAGCATTAGGCTCACGGCCATTTCTCGCTTTTGCGCCATTGTGAATTTCTGCTTCATGGTTTGCGCCATCGTTCAGTCTCTATAGGTTAAGTTCTGAATCCATCGCCGCTAGCTGCAGCGCCTCTAGGTCTACGGTTTTCACTTCGCCGATGGTCTCGGTGGCTAGCTTCGGGTCTCCTTTACAAAATACCATGACGTTGTCGTATGCCTGAAATACTGTGCGGTGCACTTTGAAGTGGTCTGCGACCGCTTTGCTGAGTCCCTTTATGTCGCCCAGGCTGGGCTCGCCTTTTGCGAATACCAGCGCGTTCTGGTGCCCTTTCGCTAGCTTCCGGCTGCTGCTGAACATACCGCCGGCGCGCATGGCGTTGCTTCCTATGTTGGTAAGCAGCACCGCCTCGTTGTAGTAGTGAAGGCCGGCCGCCTGGAAGGCCGCAATGGTATCCTGGACGAAACCCCTGTAACGCCCTTTGGGGTCTCGTACTTCGCCGACTACGAATACCGCGAATCTGTTGTCCTTTAGCATTTTGCAGCTTTCGCCGATTATGTGGGTGTAGGCCGCTATAAATTCGTGATATTCGAGGGTCGATAGGTCCTTCGGGTCGTCGCTGTAGACTTCCAGGTCGGCGTATGGAGGGCAACTAAAAACCATATCGTATTCGCCTGGGGCGTGTTTTCGGACTTCCCTGGAGTCGCCTTCGATCCATCGCGGCTCTCCCTGGGCCTGTCGCATTATATCGAATGTGCCGACGTCGCCTGCTACGTTCCAGAATAATGCGCCTTCGCTGGCGTGCTCCTTGATGAATCTCCAGGCTTTGGCGTCGTAGTTGTTGCATGACTCGAAAGGCGGCGGCTGTTTTGCTGGGTCCTCGAACTTTTCCGGAGCCTCGTATAGCTTAGCCCTTCCGACCTGGGGGTCTTTGCCTATGGCTACCGCGTGGAATTCAGCGTCAGGCCAAGCCTGCTGTAGCGCCCTGGTTAGGACGCCGCTTCCTGCTACGGTCCAGACTTCGGTCGGTGTTTCTCCGGTCTCTAGCGCGACGGCCGCTATGGCGTCGATGAAGTCCTGGTTATCTAGGCCGAATTCGATGTAGTGCGCGCCGGTCTCCTCGGCGAAGTCTCGGGCGGCCTTTTGGGTGGCGATTAGGTATCTCGCGTCGACTTCGTGGACTACTGCTCCGGCTCGCGCTGCGGCTTCGGTCCTGGCGTGCGGCTTTTTGCGTCGGCCTGCGACGAATATATGCGCTTGCTTCCCTGTTGCCCTGGCTGCGGCCGCTAGCGCTATTTGCGCGAAACCATAGGCCGGTGTGGCGTACACGAAGGTGGTCTCGGGAGAGGCGGCGAGCACTCGCTCTAGCGCCCTTCGTTTGGTGCCGCCGAATACATCGTCGTCGCGGAGTACTCGGATGCCGTCGTGCTCCTGGATTCTGGTTGGTGGTAGGTCTGCCGCCGGCTTCCCTGGTGTTTGGGCTCCGAGTATTTTGAAGGCCTGTTGTCGGTTAGCCTGTATCTGCTCGCCGCGTAGGTCGATGCCGGTGTAGTTGTAGCCGAGGAATCCTGCGACCAATCCGCGGACGCTGCCGCCGGCGAACGGGTCTAGGATCGCGCCGCCTGGAGGGCAAAACCATGAGTAGCTTATCTCGGTTAGCACCGGGTCGAATATGCTTGTTCCGGTTAGCGTTATCTCCTCGGGGAATTCCTCGACGAACTCCTGCCAGGTTAGCTTGCGCCCGCGCTGGGCTTCTACCTTGTTTTTGAATTCGTAAACGCCTGGAGGCTGGCTGCTGACGGCGTAGGTTAGGCCGCGCTCTGTTTTGTCGCCCTCGTTGCCGCGGCCTAGTTCTGACTGGATGCCTAGTTGTAGCCATAGGTTCTTGCGGTCCTTCCAGTAGCCCTGCTTGGCGTCTAGCACGCTGAATGGCGGGACGAGGAAGCGCTGCTGTAGTCCTTGGCGCGCTTCCTCCTGCTGCCCGCCTCCGAAGTCCGGACCGTCGTCGGATAGTAGGCTTTGGAGAAATGCGTTCGCGGCCATATCGCCGACGCTGTGTATGCCTTCGATTAGGTCGTCTAGTAGTCCCTGGTCCTGGGTGGCGAGTGCTGATATTGGGTCTATTGCTGCTAGCGCGATCCGCTCCTCGTTCTCGGATAGCTCGACGTATTTTACCGGCACGCGCTCGCTCCGGCTCATGGCTAACTGAACGCGGAGGTGGCCGTCGATGATGTGGCCGGTGGTGGTGTTGACTATGACGTCCTGAATCCAGCCGATTTCATTTAGCACGCCGGCTAGCGCATCTTGCTGGTGCTTTGGGTGGTAGCGGAAGTTGTGCGGGTTGGCTAGTAGCTGCTCGGGGTCCTCGGTGCCGCTTCCGGTGATTCTGTTTTTCCAGTCGGTCATGCGGGCTCCTGCAGGCCGGTGGTTCCGGCGAGGTTATGGGTTTGGGTGCTGCGGTGTATTACTTGGCGGGTGCGGGCTCGGACTGGATCGCTTTGATCGTTCGGACGAGCTCCGCGTTCCTGGTGAAGCAAATACCGGCGCGCCGGTTATTTTCAATCATTGCGTCGAGTACGTCTAGGTCGTTGTCGGTCGGTGGTTCAATTAGCGGCGGCGTCGGCTCTAGCAGCGGCTCCGGCACTGTTAGCTTCACGCACGCTGGCGGTGACTGCGCGCAACCAATCAGGCCCGAGGTCGCAATTAGAAACGCTAGGGCGCTTGATATTCTGGACATTGCGGTTTAGCTCCTCGTTGGTCTGCTGTACGTCGCGCATGATGCCGATGGTCTTTTTCTGGAAAGACTCGAGTGTTTCTATGGCTTCTGCCATTTGTCCGGCCTGGGCGATGTTGATTTTCTGGAGTTGGTTTGTTGTTCCCTGGTGGTATCCGTAGCCGTAGAGGCCCAGGCCTGTTGCGGCTATGGCGGCGATCCACCATTTTGCTCCGGAGAAGAATGTTAGCACGCCGGCGATCATTGTGGTTTTTCGTCGTCCTCGGGGTCCCAGCTTTCGTCGGTGCCCTTCTTTGGCTCCTGGCTGAATAGCTCGGCTTCGGCCTGGGCTTTTTTGACGTCGGTGAAGTACTCGGCTGCGTTGGCGAAACTGTAGGCGACAATGTTGGCCTGGGTGATGGCGCTATAGTCGGCTCCGTCTAGCCAGCCAAATACCAGCGCTATGGTGCTGAATACCTGGGTGCCTGCTGATAGCTGCCATTTGCGCGACCGGAACTTGTCGTCATGTGGTGGCACTGGTTTAACCCCAAAGGTGGCGCTCGGTGAGTAGCGTGTAGGAGAATTTGGGCCCATGTTCCTTTGCCGCTCGGTTTACGATAGCCATTAGAAGGCTGTAGTCGGCGCGTCGGGATATGACTTGGCAGCCGGCGCTCCACTTTCCGATCTCGTTGCTCTCGGCGCTGGCTTCGTGGAGGTTTATTCCGAAGTAGCCGGTCTCCTCCTGGGTGAAGTCGAGCACTTCGTCTTTGTTGTTGTCCCTGTAGACCTTGATTGGGCCGCGCTGGACTAGCGCCTCGTATTTCCCGCGGTGCTTGCCTATGCTCCAAACGCTGCGGTATTGCCCTGGGACCACTATCGCGGTGCCTTTTACGTTCATGGGGTTCTGCCGCCAGTAGGTGCCTGGGTCGGTGGTGGCGGCAAAGACCATCAATTGCGGGTGGTCGAACTGCCGGAAGGCGAGCACGATCCAGTCGTTGAATAGGTTGCTCCGATTATCGTCGGTGCGAACGCCGATGATATTTAGATTGAAATCTCCATTATCGAAGAATGCATGGCCGAGCTGGGCCTGCACCTTCCGGAGGTGCTCGTAGGTTAGTCCGCTCATTCGCTGGGTTTGTTTATCCATGATCGAGATCCTAGTTTGTCCACGTCGCTTAGATAGCTAGATAGCTTTTCGACTGCCACTTCGTTTCCGGCTGCTTTTATTTCCGCTGCGTTGACTCGCTGCCGTAGTTCTATGAGGTATTGATCTGTGAGCCTTGCGTTGTAGGTGTGCTCGTGCTGCCATGCTTCGAACTTGCCCAGGGTGACGGCTCGCTCGCCGAGTATTTTGTTCTGAGTCTGGTTTAGCTCGGTGATGTTGAGGACCGCTTTTTCTATAGGGTCCGATTTTAGCTCTATGAACGTTAGCATGATGCCTAGTATGGCGAAGAAGCCGCCTAGTGTGGCCCATACCTGTATTTGCGGTCTAGGCGCGCCGTAGAGGTCTATCAGCTTGTCGATGCCTGCGCTTAGTCGCTTTAGCTCTGTTCCTTGACCGACGACCGTTGCCTGGAGCGATGCCTGCCCCTGGACAAGTCCTGATACTTCGCGATCTAGGTGGCCGACGCGGCCTTGTAGGTTGGTTAATTGCTCTGGGTTCAAACGGATACTCCCTTGTTTGTTCTGTTCCGTCACTGTGGCTCCTGGAGGCTTTGCACTTTTGCCCTGCGTTTAACTCCGCGGTGCCCAAAGGCGGCAGTCGCTTGTAGTCGGCGGGCGTGGCGGCATCTGCGTCCGTAGACTTCCCTGGTGTCGGCTCGGGTAATGATCTGTACATAACGGGCGGTTATTCCGTAGCAAGCTGCGATATTGTCCTTTGATATTCCTGCTAGGACTAATCGGAGAATTTCCTCGTTTCTCATCTGGTTGGCGTACCCATTGCCGATCCAAATACTTGAACCGCCGAACTCCTGGCATAGCGATTGCATTGCTTTGAAGCCTACGACTTCCGCTATTAGGTGCTCCGGCGTGGCTTCGGTCGGGATGTATGTTTGGGAGGGTCCGACGGCGCGCTGTAGCTCGGTGAGCTGCGTCCTGCCGAGGATGCTTATTAGGTCGTAAGTTGTTGCCATGCTAGCCGTACATCGCTATGCAGATGGCGTCTGCGCGCCCGTGGTGTTTCTTGAGGTGTAGCTCGGCGTTCGGGTGTAGTCGCTTGGCTAGTAACCGGCTCTGGTCTTTGGGCGTTCCTATGAGGCCGGCCTTGCGCTTCCAGACGATTGGCGTGGTCTCCTGGAGGGAGAATCCTGCTATGTGGACCGCGGCTTTCACCGCTCCGTATCCTTCGCCGAAATTGAAGGCGCTTTGCGATCCCATTTTTGCGCGCTTGCCGTCTTTGCCTGGGGCGGCGTTGGGCATGGCGTTTACGCGCTCGATTTTGGCTATAGCGCAGAGTGCGGTGTGCTGCTTTAGGTAGTTGAAAACCGCGGTCGCATTGATGTGGCGCTTGCCGTCCACCCCCTGGATGGTTGGCATATCAATTAGGCCGACTAGCTTGCCGTCTTTGATTACTGCGATGGCTCCGGTGACGCCTGGGTCGATACCGATTACGGTGCTAGCCATGCCCGTTCCCTTGCTATTGGTCTCGGGCGTTGATACTACATTGGCCGGAGCGCTCTCACAATCACCCTAGTAGCGCCCTTAATGCCTGGATATGGGGTAGCCCTTCCTCGGCCCTGATCTTTGCTGCCGCCTTCGCTTCTGCGGTCCTGATGGCTAGCTGCTCCTCGGTCTCGATCTGCGGTAGTCCGAGGCGCTCCCTGCGCTGTCGGTCGCGTTTCTTTTGCCGGTGGTGCACTGCTATGCCTACGAACTGCGGGAGGTTGGGCATTTTTGGCTCGCTGTCGCGGCAATGGTCGAGGGCTGCACCTACGTCGCGGTCGGTGAATCCCTGGCTTTGGAACGCCGCGCACCACTCAAGTTGTGCTATTCGTAGCGTTCGGTCGTCGGGAAAGTTGCTGCTCCAGAGGTGGCCGTAGATGGATTTCATCCGTATGAATACGCCGGTCATTAGCTTCTGCGCTTCGGGACTTATGTCTCCTATCCTGGGGCCTCCTTCGTCCTGGTGGCTGCGCTGCAGTCTCCTGGCTAGTGCTTCCGGACCGCCTTGTAGTAGGTCGGCCGCGGCTCTATAGGGCCCCTTGCTGTCTGAGCATGGCTGTGAGGTCGTCTGCAATGACTTGTGATCCGCTTCGTTTCCCATAACTTCCTTTCCCCTGTTGTTGGTTGTGTAGCGCGTGGAGCCTGTTTAGGAATGTCTTATTCCAGCCGGCTTCCTTTCTCCGCTTTTCCTGCCCTATCCAGTAGATTCTGAATTCGTTAATGATGTGGTCTATGTCGTCGAATTGGTAGCCTATATCGATGGCTTGCTGGAGCGTTTTTTCGCTTGGATACCACTCATTTTTTAATCGTCGTGGGCCCGCCTTTTCCTCGGCGGGACCAACTTTGTCATGTGTATTAGTTAACTCTGTCCTGTGTAAGTGTCCGGTTTTCCCGACCGTCCGGCAATCCGGACTTTCGGTACTGGCTATTTCACCGACTGTCCGGTTTTCCGGACTTTCGGTAGTCCTGGTTGGTTTAGTAGCGTTCGGTGTCGTCCGTGGTGCCGCTGATACGCATAGCTGCGTGCCGGTAATTTGCCCTTCCTCGTTCCGCTCGTGCTCCCTCCAGGCTAGGCCGATGGCTGCTAGCTCTTTGAGCGCTTTGGCGTACCCCTCTTTTCCTATTTTGAAGCGCCGCCGGATGTGGTCCCTGCGGATTATCCAGTTGGGTGGCCGGTCTAGTAGGTAGATGAGAATAGCGAGCGCCTGCGGGCTCTGTATTGCTTCGATGGTGCTGCTCGGGATAACGACGTAGGTTCCTCCGGCGTTCTTGAGCGTGGTTGGCGTGGTCTTTTCTATTGGCATGGCTTTCCCCTGTTCGTTTTTATTGCCCGAAACCATCCCTATGTACTTTGCGATTTACATAGGGAGCTTTTTCGGACCCCGACTATACCGGCGTATTTATACTTTCGCTATATGTTTGACCGGTATTCCCTTGCGCGATATGATAGCGCCCTGGGTCGGTGTTTTGGTCCATTGCCACGAGAATATTTTCTGAATAATTTGGAGTCCGTTTATGTCAGCCGGTTTACGAATACGATCCTCGCGGAAATCCCAGGGGCTTACTCAAAAGGATCTGGCTGCCCTGGCTGGCTGTTCCCAGCAAACTATTGTCGACATTGAGGGCCGGCCCGATCCTTCCTCGCGTTACCTGCCGGCTATCGTTTCCGCGCTCGGTGAGGAAATGTCCTATATCCAGAACGGTATCGGATCGCCGGCCGGTGGTCCTTCGGGCGATCTGCTGCCATGCCTGACGCCTTTCGAGGTTGCTGTTGGCGTGCTGGATGGTCTTGATGCTGCGCCGCAGAATGATCCTCGCTACTCGTCACCGGTGCCGGTCTCCCGCCTTGCTTTTACGATGCTGGTCGATACTACGATGTGCAGTATGGGGTTCGATGTATCCGTGGGCGATGTGGTGTTTGCTGATCCTGCTGCTGCTGTGGTCTCGGGCTCCCTGGTTGTTTGCGTTGCCCCTGGGTGGAATCGCGCCGAGCTTCGGGTGGTGAGCGAGATACGGGGTCAAACGTATTTGTCGCTGGACAACTTCCAGGATCGGTTCGGGTGCACGATTTACCGCGCTGCTAGTGATTACTTGTCCTCTGATCGTGAGGATGCTTTATTGGTCGCTGGGGTCGTGGTATTTATGGGCCGCTCGGCGCTTTTATAGCCTTTCATCCGGTATGCGCGGCAATGCTACACGACGCTCATTTACCTTCTATTTTGCCTTCCAATGCCCCACGTTATTGTTTATAGTCACTCCAAGCCGGTATTCTCCGGTATATAAAAAGGAGTGACCTTATGGTTGCCAATACTAAAACGCTTGCGGTCGTTGGCTCGCCTCTGGCGGCTATGTCCGAGCGCTTGGGGATCGAGGCCAGGGAGCTGGAGGCCGTTATTAAGGCGACGGTTATGCCGGCGAAAGATGCCCACAAAAACCCGCTGGTTGTTACGAATGAGCTGTTCGTTGCCTTCCTGGCTGTTGCTAACAACTATCAACTGGACCCGCTCAAGAAGGAAATCTATGCCTTTCCTGCGAAGGGTGGCGGTATCCAAGCGGTGGTGTCTATCGACGGCTGGATGTCGATTATCAATGCCCACCCCCAATTTGACGGCATGGAGCTGGTCGAGAACGACGACTCGGCCGGTACCTTCGTTTCGGTCACTTGTACTATCTACCGCAAGGATCGTGAGCATCCCACGGTCGTTACCGAGTGGCTGTCCGAGTGCAAGCAATCTACGGACCCCTGGCGTGATCGCCCTCGTCGTATGCTGCGCCACAAGACCGCTATTCAATGCTCCCGCTATGCTTTCGGCCTGGGCGGTATTGTTGAGCATGACGAGGCCATCGAAGCGCTGGGCGGCGAGCGCGAGGTAGCTCCTGCTGTCGCTAGTGAGCCGGAGGAGGTGTTCTATCCGGTCGCTCTGTTCGATTCCAATTTGCCTAAATGGCGCGTTTTGATCGAGTCCGGCAAGCGAACGCCTGCCGAGGTTATCGCTACGGTGCAGTCGAAGGGATCGCTTACTGAAAAGCAAAAGGTGGCTATATCCAACTGCGCGCCTGTTGAAGGAGAAATTGTATGAGAATTGCGAACGTAGTCCAGGGCTCTGCTGAATGGAGCGCTTTGCGTTCCTCCTGCCGGCCTGCTTCCGAGGCTCCTTGTATGATGGGCGTCGGCCATACTAAACGGTCGGACCTGATCCGGCTGCGGGCTACTGGCGAATCAGTTGAATATTCGCGCTGGGTCCTGGAGGTGCTGTTCCAGTCCGGCCACGATATTGAGGCGCTCGCTCGCCCTATTGCCGAGGGCTTCCTGGGTGATGAGCTTTTTCCTGTTACTGCTACCGATGATGATGGCTATCTGTCCGCGTCGTTTGATGGCGTTACGATGTGCGAGTCTATTATTTGGGAGTGCAAGTCCTGGAATGAATCGAAGGCCGCCGATGTTCTTGCCGGCGTATTGCCGGAGGTCGACTACTGGCAGGTCGTCCAGCAACTCGTCGTTTCCCGCGCTGAATACTGCGTTTATATGGTTACGGATGGCGCGCCGGAGAATACGGTCACGCTGAAATTCGTGCTCGATCCCGCTGACGAGGAGAAACTGCTAGCTTCCTGGGCTCTGTTTGATGCCGAGGTGGCTACTTACGAACACCGCGAGGCTGCTCCGGTGGTCGTCGGTAGGGCTCCAGATCAACTGCCTACGCTACGCATCGACGTTACCGGTATGGTGACGGCTTCAAACCTTGATGCGTTCCGTGAGCACGCTCTGGCGGTGTTTGGTGGCATCAATCGGACCCTGGTTACGGATACCGACTTCGCTAATGCCGAGTCGACCATCAAGTGGTGCAAGGGCGCGGAGGATAAACTCAAATCGGCCAAGTCCCAGGCGCTATCCCAAACCTCTAGCATCGAGTCGTTGTTCCTGGCTATCGATGAAATTGATGCCGAGGCTCGGTCGGTGCGCCTGGAATTAGAAAAGCTAGTGAAGTCGCGGAAGGAAGCGCTGCGCTCTGAAATCCTGAATGAGCACAAGGCGGCCTGGGTCGATTATGTGGACGAACTGAATAGCGGCCTGCAGGGCAATGTCTCTATCCCTCACCTCTCTCCGGATTTCGCTGGTGCTATGAAGGGTAAGCGTAATTTCGATAGCTTGCGCGATGCCTGCGGCGTCGAGTTGGCTCGGGTGAAGGTCGAGGCGTCGTCTATCGCTGCCAAAATTGCCGCTAACCTGGAACTGCTCCGTACCCATGCGGCCGGTTTCGATCCGCTGTTTGCTGATCTGCGGGATATTGTCTTGAAGGATAAAGACGATCTGCTGCGGCTGGTCCAAGGGCGTATTGCTGAATATGAGGAAAACGAGCGCAAGCGCCGCGCCGAGGAGCGTGCCGAGCGAGATCGCCGCGAGGCCGCTGCTGCTGTTCCGGTGGTCGATACGCCGGTTAGTGAGCCCGCGGTCCCTGTTGTCCCTGCTGCAATTGCGGGTCCGGAGACTGCAATTGCGGAGGCTCCTTCCGCTGCTTCTGGTAGCCCTCGGCCTTCGGATCGGGATATTGTTCTGGCTGTGGCTAAGGCGTTCAACTGTCCGGCTTCCGTAGCCTTGTCCTGGATTGCTCAAATTGGAGGCCCAAAATGAGGCCGGAATTGGATCAAAACGTTGAGCTAGCGACAGCGGTGCTGTCGGCCGAGTTGGGCGCTATCGTTCCGCTTTTCGATGTTTGCGACCGCTTTTGGGGCCTTTCCCAGGACGTTGCGAGCGAACGTGCGGCCGCGTGCTCTTTGCCGGTCGCCGCCTTCAAGCTGGGGAGCCAGAAGTCTCCCTGGTTTGTTTGGGTCGGGGATCTAGCGAGGCATATTGTGCTGCGCCATTGCGATGCGGTCGATGCCTGGGCGACGGTCCATGTGTCTCGTGCTACCGGTAGCCCTGGGGAGGTCGATTAGTGAATATCGCTGGCTATTATTGGGAGGCTCTCCTCGTTGGGTTCTTTGTTATTTTTGGCGGATTTATTGTTGCCGCCTCGATTATTCGCTTCCGGCGGCGGCGTAGGTATCACAATGCTTTGCGCGGCAAACGTGATCTGCGCCGCGGGGATTACCTGCCATGAGCGATACTATTGAGTTGCGAGAGGTGGTTTCGGGCGAAGTGTTTGTTCTCCTGCGTACCGATGAGACTTTCCGGCGCGTAGGTATCAAAACGCTCTATCGTGGAGGTCCGGTGCGCGTCGGTCAGGTTGCCGTCGTGCCCCTGGATCGCCCTCGCAAGGGTGGTGGCGTGGTGTTCTTGAGCTCCCGCTGCCATGTTCGGGTGGTCGTGAATCCCTAGTCGACCGGATAAACCTTTACCCTCCCGCGTCGCTCGGCGCGTGGATCATTTTAGAATATCGTGATGGCGTTGAAGGGTAGCGTCGGGACCTTTTGCCTGATTTCTCCGTCCACTACTAGCACGCGGTCGCTTACTGTGTAGGCGCTTCCCTTGACCACGATCTGGCTCGTACTCTGGAGCGTTACGATGCTGGTGTTGTCTCCGGTGTTTACGCTGGCGATAGTGCCGTAGGTCCTGGAGCCTGTTGGGAGTAGCTCTTTGAATTTCTGGACTGGATTGATCGTCGCTTTTTTACTCATGTTCGTAGAACCTCACGATTGTAGCTGTCTGTTCAACCTTCGCCGCTCCGCTCCTGGGCGCGCTTATGCTAACGCCGAGGACGTATCCTCGCCATGTAGTGTTGCCTTCTACGGTCTCGATCATCATTCCTGGCTCCAGCAGCCCTGGTGCTATTAGCGCCTCGGGTATCGGGAGCGTTATTGAATAGATACCCTTCGCGCCGCTGTTGCCTATCTCCTGGCGCGCCCGCTCCTGGGTGACGTCGGTGTCTGTGAGTAGGTCGTCGAATACGTCCGGCGCTTGTAGTAGCCCTCCGGAGCCGAATAGCTCTACTAGATTGGCGACGCCCTTCGTCGTGCCGGATAGGTAGATGCTGTCGTATAGCGGTGCCGGCTCGTAGTTGAGGCTTTGCTGGTTGACCATGCTCATGGGTATTTGAGCGTCTAGCTGCCCCAATGTGGCCGCTGTCAGCGCCCAGGGCGATATGGGTAGCCTCGGCTGTAGGGTGAGCGATTGGTTTGCCTTGTGCGGCACTAGGATAGCTCCTGCGGCGTCTGCTATGCGCTTGGCTAGTGCTAGCGGCGATAGGTCCTGGTAGCTGAATGCGCCGGCCTCAATCGCCCAGGAGGGTGTTGTCTGCCATCCTATGGTGAATCCGGTGCCGAATAGCGCGTCGTCGATTACCTGGGTGGCCTGGGCTGTGCTGCTGACGTTGCCGCTTATCTGGCTGGCGTATGGATAGGCTAGTATCTGGGTCCGGCTTACGCCGCGGACGTTGAAGCGCTCGTCTGAGTGCTTACGGTTCCCGCTGTAGCTCTCTATCATAAATATCCAGGTGTGGCCGTTGATCTCGACTTCTATGTCTATCAATCCCTGGGCGGTCGGTTCGATCATCGCTAGGCCGGCGGTCCCTAGCACTTGGCCGGTGATTGCCCAAGCCCATGAGTCGGTGTCGAGCGCGATAGTAATGTCCTGCATATCTATCGGCGTCTGGTCGCTTACTCGCTTCACGTTGACGGTGTTCATGGTGAGGTGGGTCTCCAGTTCGATGGCGATTATTGTATCGCCTGGGTCGGTGATCGGTCCTTCGTAATCCTCGTAATCGAAGTTAAGCGTTTTATCGCGCTGCCCGCCAGGGCCCCAGGGTATCTGGTAGCGTGAATTAACCGGCGCGCCTACTAGCCACGGCCCCTGGACGATGTACTCCTTTGGCTGCGATGGGTGAGGCTGAAAGGCTGGGGCGATTGGCATCCTCGTAGGCGTTCCAATTTCGGCCCTCCGGAGCTGTAGGAAGCCGAAGTCGGCGCGCCCGATTACGGGGTTGGCTAGCTCTGCCGGCAGGTTTTGCGGCCTGCGCCATAGCGGCCCGAAGTCGTCGGTGGTGAACCATTGCTCGCTTTTTTTGGTGTCTTTGTAGGGCGTTTTGATTAAAAAAGCGGAGCTTTTTGTGTAATCGAGGATCACGCCGGCTATCTGCCACCGTATCCTGGCGCGGTCGCGGTCCTTCGCTATCGCTTGCTTGTAGGCTAATGCCGCGCTTTGGTCGTAGGGATTGGCTGGCTCCCAGGCTATGCCGCGGCCCTTGTCCTGTTGAGTAGCGGGCTTCCAGCGGCCGCTCCGGCCCTGGTCTGTTATGACGCTGGCGCTGTCTATATTGATGCGGGTGGATAGCTGTCGCTCGGTCGCGTCGTTCCAGCCCTCGCGCCTGTCCTGGTTGTGCCGCTCCGGCTTTACCCATGCGAGGTTGATGGTCGATATAGCGCTCGGGACAGCGGTCGCCTGGGGCGGCACCCCGGATTGCCCGAGGTAGAAGTTTACCCTGGAGGATGCCGGCGTTTTGTAGTTTGGGACCGCTAGATTGAAATCTACGATTGTCCCGAGCGGCGCTGTATACATGGCGGCCCTTTAGGCGTTCGGGGTGAGCGCTTCTATTTGCGGCGGGTATAGAAACATCAGGTCGACCCTGACCCAATCGACGGAGGCGTTTAGTACGGCTCCCGCCACCCTTCTGTAGCTGAGTATTGCCTCGATTTTTGCGGTTCCTGGCGGTATTGCGACGAGCCTGTTGCCGGTGACTTTCTCGGAGCCACCTTTTGCGCCTGGGACTACTTTTTTGAGCAAAACGGTGTCGTTGATGTTTTTAAATAGGAAATGTCCGGTCGCTTGATCACAATCCTCGCCTCCGTTTGTACCGTGGATTATGCAGTTCGCGTAGTTGAACTCGCCGGCGGGCATTGCGACGGTTTGGCGGGCATCCGATTGCAGGGAGTTTGATCCGCCGACCATCGCATAGCTGCCGGTGTCCACATATTCGTTTCCGGTGTCTAGGTAGGGATTGCCGGTTATCTCCCATCCCGCAAAATTGCCCAGCCAGAAGTCCTCGTTTGCAATGGGTAGCTTAGTAATCGCGGGCCTGTATCCGCTATTGGTGTCGCGGCCCCATCGGATGCGGACGTTGTCGCCTCCGGCGCTTAGAATATGGGTGGTTAGTCCTTGCCTGGTAGCGAACCAGCCGATCTTTGCTGTGACGGCTCCTGGCGGGACCCAGGTGGTGTTGTCGATATATTCTTTGAGCGGCCCTACTGTCTCTTCGTCGTCGTTTACGCTGTGGCTAGCGTTTCCGCTTGTAGTTCGGTGGTAGTCGCCGAATCCTTTTATCCGTTGGCCCTGGTCGTCGAAGTACTGGACGAATATGCCGCTGCAGTCCTGGTCGCCGGCGTCGTGGTATAGAAAAGCCCTAAGGTTCATTAGCTCTATGTTGCTGGGTATCGCTATGGTCTGCTCAAAGTTGACCTGCCGGTTTACGCCGCCGCCTCTCCAGCCTCTGGTTCCGGAGGCCGGCTGGTCGCTGTCGTCGACCATGACGGTGATGACGATGGGGAAGTCGGCAGTGAGGCCGCCGTAGACGACCCGTATCCAATTGTCGAAGCCACTGCCCTGCATGAAGTTGTGGTTTAGGATTAGCGCGTCGATCCATTCGTATACTGCTGCGTCGCCCTGGCCGATCTCGTATTTGGAGTCGGGGTATTGCTCTATTGGTGGCGCGAAGTTCTCGGTATACCTGCCGGCTTTAGTGATTCTGATTTCGTCTATGTTGCCGCTGATTCGCTCTAGCCCTGAGGCGTTAGCGCCGATCCTTATCTGCTGCAGTAGTAGGTTGCTGCCGTCGTTTATGTCGTTGCCCTGCTTTATTCCTTGCAGGAAAAAGCGCGTGACGCCTGAGTTTCGGCTGAATGCGAGGTGATAGTAGGGTCCGGCTGTCAGTGGGCTTGTAGTAAAACGGGCGACGCCGCCTATTGTGACGACTAGGCCGCCTCCGGTGTTATGCCGTAGCGCGATGCCGTTGCTTACGCCGTTGAAAGCGGTGTCCAAGATCGTCTTGCCATCGAAGTGGGTGTTTAGCTTGATGGCAAACTCTAAAGTGTAGTCCGCGGTGCTGAAATATAGGGGCTGGTCCTGGGTGCTGCTTAGTATGTCGATCCAGGAATCTATTGTGTCGATTGATCCGGTGCCAAACTGCGCCGCTCCTGCGTCCTCTTTGAGGTAGGCGTAGCGCGCTGGCGCGACCTGGAGGGCGTTGCTTATCTGATTGACGATGCCGTTGTAGTAGGTCGATCTCTGTAGCGGCAGCGGCGCGCTGGGTAGCGTGAATGATTCGGTGTATCTTGCGGCCCTGGTGATTCTTAGCTGCGCGAGCCAGCCGTTAAAGTCCCATAATGGGTCGGGAGAGGATGCTCCGATCTGGAGGTTGTCGGATACCTCGCTGGGCTTGCGGATCATGCTGGCTGTGGTGTTCCGCTGCACGCCGTCGATAAACCATGTGCCGTTGGTGCCCTGGAGAACGAAGGCGACGTGGTGCCATGTGTCGTCTGTGAGCGCTATATCGGTAATCGATGAGCTCTGCTGTGCTGCGGCGTTTCTCATGTAAAACGCCAGCCTATTGTCGGTCCGGCGCTCTATGTTCCAGCGGTTTGCTGTATTCGTGCCGTCGCGGTTTGTGACGATATAGTTTGGGTCTGCGTCCGGGCGGAGCTTGATCCAAAAATCGACCGTCATTGCGTTGGGGTGAAATCCGAAGTCGGTGCTTGCGACTGCGGTTTTTATTTCATCGCCGTTGCCGTCGAATGCGATGCTGCCGGTGTAGCTTCCTGGAGGCTTCTCTATCGCTGTTAGCGCCGGCGTGCCTAGAAGGTTGAGCGCGTAGCCGACTGGGCCCTGGTCGGTAATGTCCTGGGCGTTGGCTGCGACCTGCGGGTCTCCGGTCATTATGAATACGACGTCGCTGAAAAACGGGTCTAGTAAAACGTCTATGTCGCTGGTCTCCGCGTGCGTCAGCAGGACTATGTCATTAAAGTATTCGTCGATCAAAACGCCGTCGTAGGCTATAAATTCCGGAACGACTGGCGCGTGCGCGAGCGGCCACCAGGATTCTATGGCCTCGAAGGTGGCGCTGCCCACGCTTCCGGTTTCGTTGCCGCCGGCGTTAATCCACCATGCGGGCTCTGTTGGAAAGCTGCCGCCTGGGACGAGGCAGCGATAAACGTAGCCGGTCTCGTTTCCTGGTGTCGGGCGAATAATATCGCCTACGCTGAACGCGGTGCCCGGCGTCCATCGGTCGCCGTAATCGTCTAGTGCGATGATGATTACTTCGCCGAGGAAGCCCTCTAGGTCGATTTGGTATTCGCCTAGAGCGTTGGATCGCGCTGTGCCCATGACCTGCCGTATCTTGAGCGGAAAGCCGGCTCCGTCGTCGCTGCCTGCGAGGTCTATCGGGTGATAGCTTAGTGCTATGACGTTCCGTTCGACCGGCTCGCCTAGTAGCGTTATGACGCCCGAAACTTTCCCTGAGTCCTGTCCTAGTGGCATTAGTCTGCGTCGCCTCGTAGCTGTAGGGTGAACTGATCGTTGGCCTGGGTGGCTTGTCCGGATAGCGTGGTGCGGGATAGCCATATAGGTCCGAGGCAGCCCTCGGTATTAAACCGCAATACGTTATTGGTTGCCCAGCCTATTCCCCAGCCGGCCTGTCGAACGACGAAGTATGGCTCGTTTTTGTTGGGGTTCATTGGCGCGGTGTCGCCGTTGATGTTCCCCTGGCCTATGACGCCGAGCTGCTCGCCTACTATGTAAAATGAAGTGCTGCTGTAGAACCACAGCGCCCATTTTTCAGTGATTGCGCCGTTGTTGGCGTACTCGATTGGATTGTCGATGTTGTTGTATTGCGCCGTCGTTTCATCGCCCTGGCGCTGGTCGGTCCAGTTGGGGTCTCCGCTGTTCCAGACTTTTTGCGTGAACTCCGAATAGACGCGGCTATTCAAGTCGCCCCAAAGCAAGGCCGAGCTTACCGAGCATCCCGCTGGGTAGTCGTGCGCTAGCGGCGCTATGAATGATAGCTCGCCGGTGATCTGTACGTCGTTGAGCAGCGTCATGTGCTCTATGCGATATTTGATCGTTAGCGGCGCGGTGATGGGATTGGTGTTCGCGTCCTGCAGTAGAACGGGGTCGGCGAATTGCACGATGCCCTGCTCTTTGGCGACGGTGTACTGCGCTGGGTCCATTGCTTTGCCGGTGCTGTCGTAAACGATCGCTGAGGCTATGAAGGTATCGCCCAGGTCGATTGCGGCGTTGTCTGCCGGCGTGCCTATATCAACTTCCTGGTTGTTGCTTATGACTACGACGTCGCCTGTTCGGTATATCGGGACTCTGCCGTCGGATGGCAGGCGTACCGGATCGAGGCCTATTAGCTCGGCGTCTAGTGGTAGGAAGCTGAATAGAACGGCGTTGTAGATGCCGTTTCCCTGGACCGGCGTCATGCTCGCTCCGGTGGCGTCTGATTCGTCGGTCGTGAAACTGAGCGCGACGATGCCGGTCTGGTAGTTGACTTTTCCGATAACCCCTGGCGCTATGAGGTCGCCTTCGCTGTCGCTGGTGATGTTTATGATGTTGCCTTCTAAGTCGGTCACAATTATTTGAAGCGATGTTGGCCGTATCGGTGCCCCTGGTGTTCTGAATACCATGCTGGTTGCGAAGGATGTTTTGCCTGCGGTCGTGAGGCTTAGTATGTTCACGCCTGGGGCTGCTCCTCCTGTCCAGGTGTTTAGTGTGACGATCCGCTCCTGGTAGTCGATGGTACCGACTGCTGTTCCGGCTCCTGTTTTGCTGTCAAATCCGCGGTATATAATGCCGTCGCGGTCGTAGTATTTCTGACCGCCAAACACAAAGAGGACGCTGTCCTCGATGATTATGTCGTCGCCTGTTGGGACTAGCTTTACCTCTAGCGCTCCAGGATTGTATCCGACAAGCGCGCTTGGGATGTTCGGGTCGCCCGCCTGTCGATACTTCGCGTAATAGCTCTCTTTTAGGTATCTGAGCCCGGTGACGTTTACTGTTCGGATGCTACTTTCCCATCCGCTTGCTGGTGCCTCCCAGCGATACCATTCTTGATAGCTGTAGGCGTAGTTTTCCGCTTTTACTATTTCCCAATAGCCGGTTTGGTAGTCGATAGATCCGCCTATGCCGCCAAGCCAGCCGCCGGCACCGTCGTCGCGCACAAGGACGCGTGCGGACAGATAGTCAACGCCGCGCCCAGTTTGGCGCTGGGCCATCATTATCTCGACGGTTCCTGGCGAGACCGGCACGTTGTCAAAGGTGCCCGATGTTATCCTGGTGCCGGCGCTATAGTTTTCGTAATTCTCGTTGAAGGCGATGCCGCTGGTGTAGGTGGCGTCGAAGGTCGTGCCGTCGTCATGGATTGTTATCGGCTTGAGCTTTGCGAGCCCGCTGGTGTAGTTGATCGTGCCTTCGCCGTCGCCCTGGAGGTTTCCTGCGCCGTCGTCTGTGACGGTTTTTAGGTTGCCGCCGCTGGTGTATGTGATCGTGATGGTGCCTGGGACTAGGGCGTCGTCCATTTGGACCTGGATTTCTGGTATCCAGTCGGCGATGGTGCCTTCGTGCGTCTCGTATTCCTCGTCGATATCCATTATCCAGTTGTAGATTATGGCGGTGCCTACGTCGGGGAGCGCCTCGGTGGTGACTAGCGTGGTGCCCGTTGCGTAGTCGACTGAACCGGTGCCGGTCCCTATTAGCTGTCCGGTGCCGTTGTCGCGTAGTTCGTACCAGCGCCCCTGCGCCATGTAGCTTACGATCATGGTTCCTGGTCGCGGTTTATCCTGGGCGAAGGTGTACGTCCAGTTGTAGCCGCGGTTGTTGATTGTGATTTCTCTTTGGAGCGATACCGCTCGGCCGGTGAAGCCTGCGCCTGGGATGTAGCTGGCTGTTCCGGTGACGTTGCCCGAGCCGGTGCCGCTGTCCCTGGTCCCGAATATTGCGCCGCTATCGTAGTCGACGTTGAGTGTAGCGAATGGGAATGATCCGCTCGCCCTGGTTAGGATGCCGCTGCCGTTGTCGGTGTACGAGCTGCCGCCGATGATTAGCGATAGGCTGCGCCGCACGCAGGCCCTGTTGGTGAATACCTGGAAGTTTGTTCCGCTGGTGTAGGTGCCGGTGATGGCCTCGCTAATAGCGTTCGCTCGTCCTGCTATTACGATCAGGGACTCGTAGCCTGCCACCTGATTGAGTAGCGGCTGCTCGCTTTGCGCGCTCGGGACTAGGCTGCTGTATATGCTGTCGACTTTGATCTTGAGGTCGCCTACAGATGCCGGCTCCTCGCTTTTTTTGACGCCCCAATAGCGGGCCGCGTCGGCGACTTCGGTGCCAAATATTTTGGCGTTATTGTTGCCGGTGGTGGTTCCTGGTGTCGGCTGCCCGCCGGTGAAGGTTTGCTCTAGCGGTGCGCTTATGGATAGGACGAGCCGCATACGGGTGAAGTCAACGAAGCCGCTGCTGGTCTCGTAGCTAAATACTGTCGGTTCCGCGTCTACCTGGGTGATCCGGACGTACTGCTCGTCATTGCCCTCTTTGATAAGGTAGACGTCGCCTGTAGCCGGCAGCGCGGTCTCTAGTCGCTGGATGCAGACGATCTGACGCTGGTTTTCGAACTGGTTGCCTATGAATTCAAACTGCGCGGCCGCTCCCTGGACGACGTATGATTCTATACGGTCCTGGGCGCTCGCCCGCTCGTCGTACTCGTTGCCCGCGTCGAATATGAGGACGTTGACTAGCGGGTCCGCTGGCGGCTCTGTGATGATAGCGTGCGCGCCCAGGTAAAGATCGCTATTGTTAGTGTCTACGCCGACAAACGCCTTCCGGAGCGCTACGTCACCGACGGTCCTATCGAGGCGGCTTATGTCCTCGAATAGATTATTTATATTCCCGTCGATTACTTCGCGGCCTGTCGCCCTGCCGCCGCCGTCGTTCTCGTCGCTGAGTCGCTGGCTTTCGTATAGTTTGACGTCCTCGGGATTGATAGACATTTTATGGCTCCACGGTCACTAGTCGGATTATTTCGATAACGTAATCGGTGGTCGCCTGGGGCGTGCCGCCGTATCGGGTGAGCCGGCGCGCCTGGATAGCTGCGCCGGTGTCTCGGTTAAAAATACACTTGAAGGTCTGCCCGTCGGGTAGTGTAACGTCGAATTGGTGGCCGACGATATCCTCCTTTGCTTTTAGCGCTGCCACGGTCGCTCTATCGTGCCAGACGGCGTCCTCGCCTCCTACTAGGTCAATCGGTCGGCCGTATGTCTTTTGCTGCTCCTGTACGAGAAATGCGCCGGTGACGCTCCGGTCCTGGGTCTGCGCTACTGGCGACCATTCAAACTCGTTGCGCCAGTCAAATTGGTTGGATAGCGTTATTCCGTCGATTAGCATTTAGCTGGTCCTCAGTCCGGCCTGCGCTAGCAGGTTTAGTAGTTGCGAGGGATTATCGGTGCTTACGTTGACCGATTGCCCGCCGAGCTTTAGCTCTATGACTTGCTGGGCTCCGGTGTTTGCTGTCGGCTTTGTAGCGTTCGGCTCCTGGGAGGCTGCGGTGCGTGATTTCGCCTGATCCTGGGCGGCTTTTTGCGCTTTGTCCTCGGCCCTGTTTTTGGCTTCCAGGTCGTATATTTCTCGGGTTAATTTCAGCGACGCCTCTAGGTCTGCGATGGAGTCCTTGTTTTTGAAGAAGCGGGCCTGCTCTAGCTCGGCCTCTAGGGTCGCTATATCGCGCTGCAGGTTGCGCTGCTCGACGGCTTCTATGTTGCCCCTGAGTCGGTCTAGCTTGTCTTGTAGCGCGCCCAGGGCTCGGTCTGTGGAGTCGGATAGCCGGTCCATTTCCTGGCTGGCGCGCTGTATTCCTTGCGTTAGGTTGCTGAGGTCCTGGTCGTTTAGCAGGTCGCTGCTTTCGACCATTTGCTGCGCCCGACGGATGAAATCCTCCTGGGTGACGCTGCCGTCCTCGAAACTCTGGAATAGCCGCCGCGCTGCGATGGTCTGCTCTAGGAATGCTTCCTCTACTTTTCGGGCCTCGGTTCGCAATGTTTTGAGATAGCCTTGCATTCCGCTGGTGTCGGCGAGAGCAAGCCCTTCCAGTCGGATGTTGCCTATTTCGAGCGATACCTGCTTGAGCCGAGACTGTAGGGCCTCTAGCTCGTCCATTGGCTCTGCCGCGCCAAGCGCTAGCTGGTCGAATGCCTGGGCCGCGCCGGAGGAGAGTTCCTGTAGCTGTGCCCTGTAGCCTTCTATCGCGTCGATTAGAAATGCCATTGCGCTGCCGGCTTTGGCTGCTCCAGCCTCCACGCCGTCGCCTAGTCCCGCGCCCGCTTCACCGGCTCCGGCCATTTCGCTACGGAGGACGCGCAGGCGCTCGGTGAGCCCGTTGATCTTTGCGTCGCTTGCCTCGGCATCGTCGCCTACTGATTTCAACGCCGCGGCGTATTGCGTGGCGTCTATGGTTCCCGCTACTAGCTGGGCTCTGAGCGCTTCTAGTAGCTGCTTTTTCCCTGCGTCGGTTTTGACTTTTGCAAAGGCGGCCTGGAATGCGGCGATGATCTTTTTGCCGGCTATGTCAGCCGCGTCACCGCTCTGAGCTATGTTGTCCGCTACCACGCCGAAGTTGCGGATTGCCTCCTGGCCGACGTCGCTGATTCCGTCGGTTACTAGGCCGAGGTCTACGTTGAGGTTTTTTAGCGCCGCGGTAACGGTCTCGTTTATCGTGGTGGCGAATTCGTCGGCTCCGTTTATGCCCTGCTCAAAGGCAAACTGCGCGTTTATTGCGAATGCCGATAGCTCGTTCGCGCTTAGGTCCTTTAACGCCGCGCCGAGCCTTTCCTTGATGGTGTCCGCTGTGATGAGGCCCTGCTCTGCGAGGTCCGCTAGGATCGCTATTACTTCGCCGACGTCCTGGGTGACGGTGAGGTCGTAGTCTTTGAATATTGTGTCTAGGGCCTCGCCTGACTTTTCGCCCTCCGCTGTTAGCGCCTGGAACTTTGTAGTGGCCGATTCGACTGCTAATTCGAGCTCGGATTTTATTGCGTCCGCGGTGTCGCTTACTGCGCGGGATGTTAGGTCGAGCGAGGCGTTGTATTCGGCGATAGCGTCTGTGCCGGTGATCCATTTTTCGTTGGCTCGATCGAATACTGCGGTGCCTTCCTCCTGCATTTTGATCATATCGTCGAGGCTGGTGACGGCTATGCCGGTCTGCTCGGCGAATTGCGCCATGCGCTGCGCTGCTTCGTCCTCCAGGCCCGCTTTCCCCTGGAGCGATTTGTCTAGCTCCTTCCTCGCGGCTATTAGGTCCTGAAATCTGCTGACGGTGAGGGCTACCGCTTGAATCAATCCCGCCCACGCGAGGCCTGTCACAAGGGGGCCTAGCGCTCGCAATGCGACGGTTGCTTTAGATACGCCGCCGGTTAGTGTGCCGCCGAATGCCGCGCCCAGGCTGGTTACGTTTTTGATGCCCTCGGATAGCTTTAGTCCTAACCAGGCCGCGCCTAGCAATTTGATCGCTGGTATGGAGGCGACGACCGCCTGGGTGAATAGGGATATAGCGGAGAATACCGCTACCATTCCGTCGCTTACTTGCTGCGCCCAGCGCCGGAGCGTGCCGTCGTCTGATAGCGTTTTGATTCGTTCGGAAACGGAGGCGATGCGATTCTTGAAATCTTCTAGTGCGCCGCTTTCGGAGATGGCGTTTAAGAAATTGACCCAGGTGTCTTTTAGGTTCGATACGAGGCCGCTCAACAAGCTCATGTTGGCCGCGGCTGCGCCGGTGGACGACTTGCCCATTTCGTCAATTAGGGCCTTTATGGCGTCCTTTCCGAGCGCTCCGGCGGCGCTCATGTCCTGGATTTCGGCGGCCGTCTTGCCGGTGGCTTTGCTGAGTAGCTCGTATACGGGGACGCCTCGCTCTATGAGCTGGAGCATTTCCTCGGCCTGGAGCTTTCCTTTTGCGTTAGCCTGCCCGAGCGCGTTGGCGATACCAATTAACCTCTCCTGGCCGCCGCCCAGCTTTTCGTTCTGATCGACGATCGCCTGTAGGGTGCCGTCCATTGGGTCGAGGCCGAAGTTCTTGAGCCGCAGGAATGCGTCGGTCACGCCCTCTAGCTGGAGCGGTGTATTAGTTGCGAAGTCCTTTATCCAGCCGGTGGCCTTGTCGCCTTCCTCGATACTGCCCATGACTGCGCGCATCTGAATGGCGAGCTTTTCGAACTTGTCGCCGGTGGATAGCACTGCTGTAAAGGCGTTTTTTACTGCGGCAAACCCCACGGCCGCGCCTACTAGCGCACCGACCCGCTTTGCCATTTTGGCTAGGCCACCTGATTCGCCTCCGGCCTTTTCGGCCTCGACGTTGGTGTCCTTGATCTCCGTTCTGAATTTATCGAGGCCCTGCTTCGTGAGGTCCTTTAAACGGATAATGATATTGAGCGCGGTTTCTTTTAGGGCCATTTGGTGTTCCCTGGGGTATAAAAAAAGGGCGGCCGATTGGCCTGCCCCTTGATCTGGACGCTACAGGTTAGCGGCGTCGCGGTCCTGCTTACTGCTCTGGCTTATGGGGCTTTTTGCTGCACCCTCATAAACTTCGAGATGCCTGCGCCGGAGATATTACCGTCGGATAGCACTTCGAAGTCGGCGGTCATTTCTCCAAACTCGTCACCGATGAAGTTCAAGTCCTGGGCTGGGCTGAACTTCACGCGGTGCATTCGCAGGGTGATGAGGTCGCCGCCCTGGGCTTCGTTTACGCCGTTGAAGTAGAGTTCGTACTCTGCTCCGGACGCGGTTAATGCTTCGAGCACTTCGGCGTCGTCTTTGGTGTAGTCGACCAGAATTCCGGTGGCGTCGATGTTGCCGCCGTCGATGGTCACGATGCCGTTGTTCTCAAGCTGGTAGTCGGTGCCTAAAACGCAGGCTGTGCCGCCGGTAAGCGTAACTGTGAGCCCTGGTGCCGCCTTGTTAACAAGCGAATCAAAAGGGATGAACTCGCCGCCGATTCCGGTGGTCGGGTGTGCTTCGTCAAGCTGTGAGCCGGCCGTTTGGCCGCCTTCTGTGCCGCGAAGGAACAACGCGAGGTTTGCTACGCTGACGTCGTGCACCGTGACCGATCCGGTCATGCCGGTAATCGAGGTGAGCACGTTGGCGTTACCGCCGCCCTCGGTGGTGTAGTCTTTGAGCTCTTTTTTCTCCTCGTCAAATGAGACGGCGAGAACGGAAGTGTTGCCCATTGGCGCGAAGCCTCCGGCGGCTCGGTCCCGAATATAAAGCGGGCCTTTACCGATGTAACTGCGATCTACTCGTGCCATGATCTATCTCCTCTGGATGGCTTGTGTCCAGGAAACTGCCCACCAAGCCAGCCCCTTTCCGTTGTCTATTTCGCCGCTGTAAAGGTTCTCGGCGGTGATCGTATCTGGTGCGACGGACCTGAACTGCTCGGGCTTGCCCCACCTGTTGTAGACGACGATCCCTGTGATCTGCTCTACTATTTCGAGGGCCGCTTTGTGGCGGTCCTCTCCTCGGGTGTCGGCGCACAATATGAATGCGACGAACCTGACTGTTGCTTTCCGGACTCCGTCGCCTTCGACTTCTACGTCTGGAATCTGCTCTATCGCTACTCGCACGCTTCGCGGCTTTAGTAATATTTTTCCGAACTCGTCGTCGGTAAACCGGCCCGGGTGGTCCCGCACTTCTATGTCGTTCCCGAGCGCGGTGTCTAGCGCTTGGGTGACTGTGTCGAGCGCATCGTTAAACAATCCCATGCTGGTCCTTCCTGCTTCTGGTGTATTTGTACGTCATAGCTGTGGCCTGCAATAGTTGGGATATTTCCTACTCGATGAGCTCGTCTCCGTACTGCTTGACCGCTTTGTCGATTTTGCGGATCGCCCTGGGCCCGAAGCCCATGTATGGCCTTGCCGCGACGTTCATGTATTTGGTGTGAGCGCCGACGCTTTGGTAAACGGGGAACTTGAGCTTTTTCCCGAATGCCTGGGTTATTAGTCGGGCGTGAGCGGCTACCTGGACGGTTCCTTTGAATCCGAATTGGTGAAGGCGTCCGTATTCGACGTTGGTGCCTATCCGGACTGAGGTGTTGTTTGCTACGTCGTAGGTGATGCTGTTCCGGAGCCTGCTGGTGTCCCTAAGTATTTGCCCTTTCCGCTTGATGCCCTTCCAGGGGATCCCGTCTGGGCTCTTCTGCCCGAGGAAGTTGAACTGCGTATCGGCGACCATGATCTGCCCGAGCCGGTCTAGTAGCCCTGAGCCGTTCTGGTTCTGCAGTAGCTTGTTGACTAGCTCGTTGATCTGGCTCGCGTCTAGCTCTAGGTTCGCGGCCATCTAGTCGCCCACGAACGCGTCTAGTGTCTCGTCGGTGAATACGCGGTCGTCGTAGCCCTTTAGCGCCTCGACGCTGCCGCTGGTGTCCTGCTGCGCCTCTACGGGTAGCGTCGCCCTGCCGGCGGCTATGTCCTGGAGTATCTTGATGGCGGTCTTGTATCGCTCTTTGGTCTCGTCGAGCGGCCGGCGCGCCTGGATGTGGTAGCGGGCAATGTCGGCGGCTATCCGGGCGATGATTGTTGGTATGGCCTGCGGGTCGATTACCGCTACGCTGCCGATGTAGAGGTTAACTTCGTCGGTCGCGTCCTGGCACGCCTTCGTTATTTTCTCATCGTCGAAGTCGTTAGTGTTTTGATCCCAGGCGTGGGTCTGTAGCTCGGCCTCGTCGAAGCGGTCTAGTAGGTCCTGTTTTGTGCAATACATTCGTTGTCTCCTTACGCAAAAAGCCGCCAGGGTTTATCCCGACGGCCTCCTGGCTTGCGTTGCGGCTGTTAGCCTTTAGCTGCTGCGGCTGCTGCTGCTTCGGCCTCTACTGCTTCCTTGTCGGCTTGCTCCTGGGCGGCTGCTGCTACTGCTGCGGCTTTTTCTGCCTCGGCCGCCTCTTTGGCTGCTGTGGCGTCTAGCTCGGCCTGCCTCGTTGAGCGCTTGCCCTCGGTGACGCAATGCTCGATGCCGTCGATGGCTTCGGGTTCGCACTGGAGCTGCGCGCCTTCCGCGTATCGCTTGCCGTTTACTCGTACCGCTGAAACTACTGTATAAGATTTTTTAGCCATGATTGGCTCCCTGGGTGGCGGGCTCCTGCGGGAGCCCTGGTTGGGCTTGTCTTACAGCGTGGCGCTGAAGAAATAGGCGCAGTCGGCTGCCATGACCAATTCCTTCACGGACTCGCCTACTTGGAGCACTGTCGCGCCGCGGAGGCCGATGTCGCTGTCCTCTTTGCTGCGGGCGATGCGCGATTCGTACTCTGCCGTGAGTCCGAAAGTCAGGCCCTTGCTCGGTGCGGCGCTCGGGTTCAGGTAAAGCAGCGCTGCGTTGTTGCCCCACAATTCGGACAACGCGAGCGTCTGCCCTTTGTTGGCCGAGTTATAGCGTGCGCGGCCGGTCAGAATTGTGAGCTCAAATAGCTGCTCCAAAAATGAAACCGGAACCATGCCGTCGTCACCGGTGTTGCCGTGGAACGCCTTGACCACGTTCTGGTTGCGTCGCAGCGCCAGCAAACTGGCTCCGTTAGTAACCAAAACATTGGGGCGCATGAACGGCACCTCCAGGGCGTCGCTGATCTGGACGATTGGCTTGCTGGCTGCGTCGTCCCACTGGTCCGTTCCGGACAGCGTTTCTTTGTAGCCGGTCGGGTAGGTCGCGGCGTTGTGAACGACTGCGGCTACTCGCTGCTCGCGCTGGAGCATGATTAGCTCCATGAGCAATTCCGTGGCGTTGCCTACGGGATCGAAGTTGGTGTTTCGAGCGTTCTCAATATCCTTGCGCGGGATAACGTCCTCCAGGCCGTAGTCCTGGGTCATGCTCGCCAACTCGGTGCCACCGAATTCGACCTGATTCATGCGGCCCTTGCGGTCGATGGTGGTGTCGGGGATCGTGAAGCGGTCGGCCTTGTTGTAGGACGTCCACTTGAATTCCTCGGCTCCTACGCCTACGCGAGGCAATACCATATCGGCGATGAACGCCCGATTCATGTATGCCAGGGCGATTGCTGTTCGGATCGGGTCGGTTGTGAAAGGTGCGTTCATGCTGCTGTTCTCCTGTGGTCCGTTGCCGGCCTATTAGCCCTGGGCGATTAGTACGTCGATAACATCGCCGGCGACCGCGTTTTGCATTGCGAGTCCTACGATGCGGTCGGTTCCTGCTGCAGAAGCGACTACGTTGCCGCTAGCGTCGCTCGTTAAAGCTGCGCCTCGGGTGATGTTGCCGCCGGCTGTCACTTCCGCGATGCCGTTGACGATTACGTCCACGCGCTGATTGTCACGCGAGCCGATCTGCTCCGATACGCCGATCAGCGGGTCGCTTACTGCTGACGCTGTTGCTACCTGCCCGTCGGCTGCGCCGAAGGTCACTAGCTTGCGTCCTGCAACGGCCGCGAGGCAGACGAATGATTTGATTAGTGTCGGATTTGCCATTTCATGTTTCTCCTGCTGCGATCCGGTGGATTAGTCTTGCTCGCCTTTTTGGACGAGGTTGACTGCTTGGGTGATTGAAATTGTGCGGCCTGCTGCTTTCTCGGACTCCTGGAACTCCAGCGCTTTAGCTGCGAGCTTTCGTGAGTCTCCGATATCCTCCAGGGTTGTGCCCTCGCCTGGAGCGCCATGCTCACCAAACTCGACCGGTGTTTTGCCTTCGGAAATGAGGCCGAAGAAAAAGTCGGTAGCGCTGAGTGATTTCTTGTCGTCGCCTTCGCCAAACTCGACTACGGATTCGGTGTCCAGCTTTTCTGCGAAATCCTTGATGGCCTCGGCTTTTGCGGGGAGCACTTTGCCGGCTGAAACCAGGGCGTCTACTCGGTCACCAATGGCTTTCTTGTGCGTCGCAAGCGCTACCGCTGCGGCCGCTTCCTGGCGCTCTGAGAAACTAGCGGCGTCGGTGTCGAGCTTTGCCTGCGCTGTTGCGAGGGCGGCTGCGTCGGCTTCGAGCTTGGCTTGTGCGGCAATGATTTGTTCTTCGGTCATCATGGTGCTGTCTCCACTATTGGCTTCTGAATATGAGGCCGACATTGCGGGCTCTGATTTGGGTGCTCGGGCCGCGTCCTCGATGCCTTCGACGAGGTAGCCTGGGATCGCTTTGTCGGCGTCCTCTAGTCCGAATTTCTCGATAAAGAATTCGCGGAGTCGACGCGCCAGGGATGCTGTTTCCCAATCGGCGGCAAACTCCAGGGTTCCTTCGTCGTTGTCGTTGAAGCCGACGGCTTCTAGTCCCTTGATGGCGGGCGGCTGCGCTCCGAGGAACCCGACGTGCCGGACGTAGTAGTGTCCTGGCGTGGGGTTCCCTGGTGCGTCCGGCGTGTAGAGGCTGGCGCTCACTTTCTTGTATGCGCCGTTGGCTACTTGATCCGCGAAGTCGGTATTTAACTGGTCGGGGATGGCGAATAGCCCTTTACCCTCGACAAACTCCAGGCCCTTGATCCATCCGAATGCTGGGGCATTATCCTTTGGGTGTCCGACGACGATTGGCGCTTCGTGCAGTGCGGCGCTGTAGCCGTTCGCTGCTTGCTGGAGCATCGCGTCGGTAAAGTCGAGCTTGACGCCGCTCATCGCGGTGTGGCTGCCGGACTTAAATATGTGGATAGGCTTCATGGTTCGGGATTGCGTCCTGGTTTTTGTAAACCTCGGCGCTATCCTTGCCCACTGTCGGGCGGAGTAATAGTTGGGATTTTTCCTATGGTACGGGGAGGGTGGAGCCTGCCTGGGCGGCGGGCTCCGGATTATTGGCGCGCTAGCGTATTTTGAGTTGGTATAAGGTCTCGCCGGCGATCTTGATTGCCTGCTCTATGAGGTACGGCGTTGGGGTGTTGAAATAGTCGGGGTTGGATACCATTGCGGCGAGTATGGTGCCGGTCATTTTCTCTAGCCGGTCGGCTTTCCTGTTGCGGGAGTAGTCTCTAAATCCCTGCGCTATAGCGCTGAAATCCGCGAGCGCTTTCTGTTCGTCCCTGCTTCCGGTGTTCATGGTAATGCCTCCATTAGTTCTGTGTAGTGGAATGGTCGACCTAGAGCCTGGGCGATGGATATTTTTTGCTTATGGTTGAACTCTATCACTTGTGCGTTGTAGGTCGTTGCGTGGCTTGGGATAGTAATGCGGCACTCTACGAATTGGATGCCTTGCTCTGTTATCTGCCATAACCCGCTGGTTCGCTTTTCGGGATTGCTGTCGCTGGTTCTTTGCCTTACAAGGCCCCACCACGCGCAGGTCGCCAGGGAGCCTCCGTTGCGGACGACTTTCCTGGGCGCTTTGTCTCCTATGCTCGCCCAAACCTGACCGCGGTGTATGTTTTCTCGGTATAGCCAGCAAAGGCTAAACGCCATTGCTTTGTTGAACTTCCGATTGTATATTTTGGTGAACCGGTCGCAGCATGGGCAGATGCCGCCATCCTTCGTGGCGGCCTCCTTGAATAGCTGCTCTCGCGCTTCTGCTAGCGTGTACTGCATGGTCGCTCTCCTTTAAAACGGGATATCGTCGTCTAGCCACTCCTCGGGGTCCTGGGCTGCCGGTGGACTAGCCTTTTGCGTTGATGGCGCTGCGCTGGCGTGCCCCTGGCTGCCGCTGTCCTTCGGTGTTAGGAACTCGAAGTTCCGGCCCTTGATTTCGGTGCTATAGCGGTCGTTTCCGTCCTTGTCCTGCCACTTCCGGAGCGTTAGTTGGCCCTCGATGTAGAGCTTGTCGCCCTTGCCCGCATACTGCCCGATGATCTCGGCTTGCTTGTCGAAGAATACGACGTTGTGCCATTCGGTGACTTCGCGCTGCTCGCCGGTGGTCTTGTCGCGGTATCGCTCCGAGGTTGCTAGGGCGAGGTTGCATACTGCGATTCCGGCCTGGGTGGATCTCATTTCGGGATTGCGCCCGAGGTTTCCTATTAGCATTGCTTTGTTCATTCTGTTGCTCTCCTGGTGGTGCGGCCTATCGGCGGCCGCGGGATTTTAGGTATTCACGCGCTAGCGGGTAGACGTTGCTGGGGACCCTGTAATTCGGGTCGGCCTCTAGTCTCCTGGCGTGGTGGATGGTTATTGCCGCGGTGTTCCTGGCGTGCGCCCTGGCTAGGTCCTCCAGGTGCAAGTTCTCGTCGGCGAGCGTTAGTGTAGGCGCTTCGCCTCGAAGGAATTGCCGGATGAGTCCGCTGGCTATTGTCCTGGGATTGGTTGACTGGTTCATGCTTATTCCTCGACCCGTTTTATTATTAGATGCGTGAGCTGGTTTCGTAGTACGAGCAGCGCCTCGTCTGTTTTGCGACGCAGCTCCTCGTCTATGCTGAATGAATACTCGATGGCAACGTGTAGCGTGCGGAGGATCGCCTCGTCCATGAATTCGTCCTCTAGCAACTCGACGAAGGCGTCGGGGTCCTCCCAGCAAAGCGCGGCGTATCGTTCTGCAGGCGACTGGCTCATAACGTTTCGTATCTCCCGCTGCGGACGATTCTCCGGAGGGTCTGTATGTCGGATTCGAGGCCTCGTAGCTCTAGCCGGAGCGCGCTGGCGACGTTTCGGTCGCCTCGCTTTTCCGCGTCCCTGGCGTCTGCCGCTAGCGTGAACCACCGGCCTTGCAGGTCGTGGAGCTCGTCCTCGGGGTCGTGGGTGAATACTGGCGCTATTGGCCCGCTCACTATTTGGTCCTCGCATAGTAGGACCCGTTTAGCTCTATTACCTCGATGCAGTCGCGTGCGTGGAGGCGCGCTACCGCAATCATCGGCTCCTTTGTTATGTTTACCCATTCGTCGAGCGGGTTTACCGGTGCGAAGTTTCGAAGCGGCGTGAATCGCTCACCCTTGTCTCCGGCTTTCGTGGAGGCCCACGGCTTATTAGCAAGGCGGGCCCTAAAGGCGTCGCGGTGTGCGTCTAGCTTGTCGGCCAAAGCTAGCGTGATGTTGCGTAGTTCGTTTTGCTCTGCTCTGTTCATGGTGCTCCCCTTTTTTGGTAGTTATTGTTGTGGTGCTATTGGTCGCACGCTTCCTGCGGCGCTTCGTCGGAAACGTCGAGGGTTAGGCGTGCGATGGTGTTGCCGTTCTCGTCGCGCAAGGGCGGCGGGTCGGTAAAGTCTGGACAGAAACTTGCTTGATGTAGGAGCTGGCGTGCTAGCTCCTGGTCGGTGAGGTCGTATATTGCGGCGTGGTATCGGTTAACCACTTCTATGGTTATTTTCATGTCGTTGTCCTTTTCTCATATCGTTGGTGGTGCCCGCTGATTCTAATACGAAAGGCGGGCGGTGAGTCTAGTCTTTTTTGCCCTGGCCGATGATGCTTTTCCGGCGTCGTGCCGGAGGTCTACTGCGGCGTCGTATGCCGCTGGGCTGTTGGTGGCTAGCTTCCCGAGGTAGGAGTTTACCGACTTGAGGTATTCCTGCCGCGGGATGCTCCTGGGTAGCGCCTTGATGCGGGCCTCCTCGGCCATCGTGGCGGCTATCGCCCTGGTTAGGGCGCTCATGCTTTGGTTGCGAAGGTTATAGCGCGGATCAGGGGGAGGAGCTTGTATCGCTCTGCTGTCGAAAAGTCGCCGAAGCTCACCGCCGTTTGGCCTGGGCGCTTTTTAAATAAGCGCCAGCTTCGGTCGTCGCCTCTTGAGTCTAGGGTCCCGACGTAGCCTATGGATATACTCTCGGGTAGCTGCCGCTTGTCGTAGGCGTCTAGCTGGGCGTTGAAGCGGCTAATGCGGGCGGCATCGGATTCGGTCTCTAGTTCGGCGAAGGGGACGCGCTTTTCTATTTCCGCGGCGTTGACTATGAATTTGCTCGATCCCTGGAACTGGACCGTCGGTTTCGTTTTGTCTCCGTTGTGGAAACCGTTGATTATCCTTGAGACCCTGCCCAAACGTAGCAGGCTACGTCGGCGCATTCGATCTTGGCCGTCGCGGGTAGGTACTGAAAAGGTTATTTTGTCGCCGATGTTTAGCTCGATGGTCATGGTCGTTCTCCGTTTCGTTGGTCTGGTCTATGTCGTTGGTGTTCGGTGTTGCCTGGGGCTTAGACTACCAAGTCTCCGGTATTAAGCAAGCCGTAGCCGGTATTTAATGCTCTGAATACCGGAAGTAGATCAATGTTTATGCCGGTATCGCTGGGATGGGCCCAGGATCGCTCTGTGCTGTCCGGTATGTTCGAGGCAAAAAAAAGGGCCCTATATGGGCCCGAGGGGTATTCTCAGAATGGTACGCCGGCGGCGTTGCTAGCTTCGCACGCGTGCTGCTACGCGCTTCTCAAAGTAGGCGACTTCGCCGATGGCCGATAGGATGCTGATGTGCGCTCGGTGCTCTCCCGCTGGGAGGTCTAGCGTATGCGCGAGCGTTCCCTGGTAGAAGCCTGGGTCTCGCTCCGTCAATACCAAGGCTTCGCCGAGGGCGGTGCCGTCGGTGTCCTTGATGGTGACGGTTATGGTGGCCCCGGTTACCGGCTCACCGTCGGCCTGATTGATTACGTTGCTGACGGTGAGGAGGTTGTCGTTGCCGATGTAGAGCTGCAGCGGGTTCATTCGATTACTCGGGCAAGTCCTGTGCGGTGTCGGCCACGTTCAGCGCGACTGCGCCTGGGACCAATTCGCCCTGCTCGCCGGTCTCGGGGTCCTTTGCCCATCCCAGGTCGATGTAACGCTGCGCTTCGTCCTCGGGGAAGCCTCGGCTGTCTCCGGCCTCGTATTCCTCGTGATTGATGCGAACGGTAGTCACAAATTCTATCTTACGTTTTGCCATGTTTGCGGTCTCCTATTAGGTCGGGTCGCGGAGTTCATGTTTGAAGGCGGCCGTATCGACGGTGCCTCCGGCGGTCAATGCCTGGGATGCTGATGTAGTGATCCGACGAATCGCATCGGTGCCGTTGCTTATTACAACATGGTTTGCGGTTCCGGTGTTCGTAATACTGATGCCGGTCTGCGCTGGGCAGGTTGTCTTGCGCCCGCTGACGTCACCGTTGGCTTTGGTGTGCGCGCCTACGCCGGTAAGCTTTTGCGCGAGCATTACCGCGGCGATGCCTGCGTAGTTTGCCGGCTCTGCGGAGCAAATATGGATTGCGTCGCCCTCGGTGAGCGTGAGCATTGCGTCGAGTACTGTAACGGGGATTTTCTTAGCCATGTGGTGTTCTCCTAAGTTTCTATGGTGCCGTCGATCAATGGGATCGCTATTAGCTCGCCGGAGCCTAGCAGGGCGACGAGGGTAATCGTGGCGTCTAGCTCAACGAATACCAGCGCGCCGCTGGCTGCCAAACTCAATAGTTGAGCTTGCGTTGTATCGCTTATCGCTAGCACTGAGTATTCGTATATGTTCGCCTGCTCGCCTTCCTGGTCCTGGCTGCTATCGCCCGGGGCGACTGTGGTCGCCTGTAGCGCTAGCGTGACGGTCTCCGCTAGCTGCGCCTGTAGGGCGTCGTTTATGGCGAGGATGTAGTTTGGCGTGAGCGCTGCGGTGTCGGATAGCTGCTGCTGCCCGAGCGCGTCTGGTGCTATTAGGCCGGCGACCGTGATTGTGGCTGCCGATAGTTCCTGGCTGGCGTCTGATCCGTCGGCCTGGAGGCTGCTGCGCTGCGTGAGGGCGACGCTGTCGCTTATGGCTATACCTTCGCTCTGGTTGGCGACTAGGACGTAGCCCTGCGTGAATGCGGTGCTGTCTATGAACTGCTCGGCTTCGCTTCCCTGGATGGTGAGCTGGTGCTTTTGGGTGATCGCTGCTGCTTGCGCTTCCTGGACCTGCTCGCTGCTGGTTGCCGATAGCGTTCCTGCTTCGGTGAGGTTCGGTGCTTCTGAGGTCTGTAGTTGGTCCGCTGCGTCTGCTGTTATCTGGCTTTGCTGCGTTAGCGCCGGCTCCTGGGCTTGCTGCTCCTGCAATGTGACGGCAGGCGCAAGGGCGCTTGCCTGGGTGAGGGCCGCGGTTTCTGTGGCCTGCTCCTGGTCTGTGGCTTGCGGTCCGAGGTTGCTACGCTGAGTAAGGACTACCGATACAAAATTGATCGGCTGTTCTGAGATTTCCGGCGCTAGCTGGTGCTTTTGAGTCAGCGCCGCCTCGTCTTGCTCCTGGTCCTGCGCCGCGTCGGTGCCTGCTAGCTGATGCTTTTGCGTGAGCGTTACCTGGGCGCTGTCCTGGTCCTGCGCCGCGTCGGTGCCTGCTAGCTGATGCTTTTGCGTGATCGCCGGAACGCCCGACTGCTGCACTGTGGCTGAGTCGTTTGGTCCGTGGGTGTCGTTCTGCGCTAGCGTGGTGGTTCCTTGCTCGTGGTTCTGGTCGCTGCCGTTTACTGTGACTATATCGCTGTAGCGGAGCCGCACTTCGAAGCTGTCTATGTATCCGTTGCCCGATGAATTCTGGACGTTGTTGTTTGTGAGGAGCCAAAAAAGGCCGAAGTCTGCTGATTCAACTTCCGCGATGGTGAGGTTGGTCATTCCGTATACGGGAGGGCTTTGCTGGGTTGTTCCTGTGCCGCCGTTGCCGGTGTTTATTAGGGGCGCAAGGCCAAAAAAATTGGGGTTTATTGGTGCGGCTGCGTTCCTTTTTCCGAATACCTGCGCCTGGATGATACCGCCGGCCGATACCGCTTCGCTGTAGCCTTTGACGCGCCACTGTATTTCTTCTATTCGGCGGCCCGCTGGTATTGAGTCGGAAGCAAAGCCGAATCCGGTGATAGACCATATATCGGTTATTTGACCGGTGAATACACCGCCCTTTGTCAGCGGCTCGGTGTTTGTGGCGTATGTGGAGTCGGGCTCACCGGTGACGTTGCCGCCGTTGTTTATTGATGTTGCGGACGCGGATTTGAATGCTGCGGCCGTCGGTCTCCTCCATGCTGTAAAAGCCATTTAGAAGTCACCGACTAGTTCGGCGAAATACTCGGCCTGCATCTGCGCTGCAAATACGGGGTCGAGGGTGTTTAGCTTTTCCTCTAGGTCGTCTGGAAGAACGCCGTAGCCCTTTGCGACGAAGTTTATGAACCTATTGCCGCCGAATGATTCCATGCCCATGCGAGCGAGGTCGTCCCATAGCTCGGGGTCAAACATTTCGCGGAGGTAGCGGTGGCAATAGATAAACGCGCCGACGTAGCAGCAATACTCTGGCTTAAATTCCAGGCTGGCTGTTATCCAGCCGCCTACGGTGTCGGCTCCGGCGTTGTCTAGGACGAACGACATAACGTGGTCCTCGAAGGCACAACTGTCTAGGCTATGCCCGCGGAGGAAGGACTCTTTTAGTATCGCCAGGGCAACTTCCGCGCTCGGCGAGTTGCGGTCGTACATTTAGCGATCCTGGCGTGACTGGATTAGGAACGGCGTTATCGCGTCCACTCGGTTTTTGATGTTGTTGTCGGTGAGGTCGATTATTTCCTGGATCGTTTTGCTCTTGTTGTCGGCGAGTAGGATATTCGTGACCCTGGCGGTCTCGTGCACGTTGGTGGTGTCGCGCAGGAATACCTGAGCCCATATACGGTCGCCCTTCGCTGCGTCGAGCGTTGGCTGGTCTCCGGCGGCAATGTCGAGGATAGCTTGATCGACTATTGCCTGCGCTGCGATCTTAATTGCGGTGCGTACACGCTGCATGAATACGCGGCCCTCGGGACTTTGGACGAAGTCGTCTAGCTGGATGTAGTGTGCCATTGTTGTACTCCGGTGCTGGGGTGTTTGCTGTTTTGCGTAGGTGGCTAGTGTCGCGCCGGTGCTGCCGCTTTACTAATTGGGATTTTTCGGGCGAAAAAAAGCCCCGACGCTAGGGGTTAACCGTCGAGGCTAAAGGCTTGAGCGGCTTGGGTGAGCGCTCTCGCAGGGGAAGGTTATTCTAACCCGGCCGGTAGCTGGTCGCTAGCGCCGTCGTCCCAGGGTAGGTCCGGCCATAGCCTTGCCTGATCTGCTTCGTGCTGCGCGATTGCTGTGATCCAGGCGCGGCCTTCCTGGTGCTGCTCGCCGCAGTCCTCGCAAATGAGCTTTTCCTCGCCTTGCTCTATGTAACTCTCAAAGGCGAAGCTGCCGCAGTCCTGGCACGTTGGGTAGTCGGCTGGCGAATGGTCCCGCTCCTGGTCGCTTTGGAATAGCGCGGGCATATAGCTCCCTGGCTGTAGCCGGTGCATGACCTGCCATACGTCGCTGCAGGCGTCGTGGTATTCCGCGTCGGGGATGCTTTTCTTAAAGTTGTCGTAGGTTAGCGCGTTGATTTCGCCGAGCATCATTTCTTTGAAGTCGCCGTCGCTTACCGTGACGCGGTATTTGTAATCGGCGTTGTTTAGCTGAGTGACCTGCTTGCCTGGAAATAGCGCCTTGAGGTGCTCCTGGCGTCGGGCTCGGATCATAAAATCGTCCGGCTTGTTCCGGTGCCTTACTGCGCTGATGAATCCTTTGCTGGTGAATACCCACATGGCGTTGCCTATTTTTGGTGTTATTTGCCTGGGCGCATTATACCAACAATTACCGGCGAAGGCTTTAGTCTGCCGGTAATACGATATCGAGGCTGTCTTGAAGAACCTTCCTGGCTTCGTCCCTGGTGCCGTCCGGTGATGGGCCCTGGTTCTTATATATCTGGAAATCGTCGGCGTCTAACGCTATCCAGCCGCCTCCCTGGATTTTGTGCTCCTCGAAGGTGCCGGATACTTTGTGGCATGGCTGCCCTGATCCTGGGTAGTTGTTTGCCCAGCCGTGGTCGATGAATGCTATGCCGTCCGGCAGGTCGAAAACGTGCGCGGCGTAGTAGTCTCCGGCCCCTATCCGGATCGACTTTCCCTGGGCGCTGTATTGTCCTGGTGTCATTTGACTAGCTCTCCGTTCACTCTAATTACTTCGGTGACTGAAATGAAGCCGATGTTCCCGCAGCGCCTCGCGGTCGGCACGGGTCGGCGACGGCCGGCGGCGCGAGGAACGCGGGCGATGATAGTCAGATGCATCTGGCCGCAAATCACCCTGCTCGAAGCGATGCA